>Ga0315282_10006092_pt1 | contig 20288 bp, 14 predicted proteins | sample YL17G07_20_MG_FD_203693 | JGI IMG/M metagenome (GOLD analysis project Ga0315282, IMG submission 203693) | Sediment microbial communities from Yellowstone Lake, YNP, Wyoming, USA - YL17G07_20 | ecosystem: Environmental > Aquatic > Freshwater > Lake > Sediment | place: USA: Wyoming | collected... | reverse complement strand
CCGGTCCGCCAGAAGCTCAACCTGGTTCGCGTTGCCCAGGACCCCGAGCGTCTCGATGGCGGCGCACTGCACGTCCTCGCTCTCGCTCGCGACGAACGCAGCGACGTCCGCGGCAACGGAGGCGTCGCGCCTGTCGCTCAGTATCCGCAGCACCACGGCCTGCGTCGCCGGCGGGAGCTTGGGCAGCGCGCCGATGAGTGTCTTCGAGACGCTGCCGGGCGCAGCCGTCAGGACTGACGAGGCCGCGGCAAGCAGCCGCCTGTCCTCCTCGCCCAGCAGGGACAGGGCGAGCGGCGCGGCTTCGGCGGGGTTCGCTCGCGCCAAGGCTATTAGCGCCGCGCTTCTGTGACGCGCGGGAGTGTCCGCGCCGCAGAGTTCCTTGCACAGCGCAGCCGCATCCGCACCGTTGCCGGCGTCATTCAGTCGTTGCGCGCACTTCAGCCGGGCGGCAACGAGACACTCGGAAAGCTGCGCGGGCGCTTTGATCTCACGCAACGCTTGAGCCGCGGCGGGGCTGCCGATCTCGCCGAGGGCGTCCAGGGCCGCGGCGGCGACGCCGGCGTCGGCGCGCGCGAGCTTCGCAAGCTGCAGCACGGCGCGCTCGCTGCGCCGCCGGCCAAGCGCGGCGATGACCTGCAACTGCTGCGGCCCGGCAAGGCGCTCCAGCGCCGACGTCAGCGCGGCCGCGGCTTCGTCTCCCGGGATGGCGCGCAATGCGCCGCACGCCGCGTAGCAGGTTTGCGCGTCGTCCAGGAGCTTGCCGAGCGCGGGCACGGACGCGGCCGTCCCGACGCGCTCGAACTGGCCGCACACCCAGCGCTTGATGTCGGGCGTGGCGCGCGCGTCCGTCAGCAGCGCTCGCAGATCGCTCTCGACCTTGAGGCGCTCCGCCGCATCGGCCTTCGTGATCTGGTTCTCAATGGCGATGAGGGCTTTGCGGCTGTCGCTGAAGCGGTAGGTGGCGAGGCCGGCGAAGGGGGCCGTCGTCTGTGGATTGTACGCGGACCAGGCGGACGCGAGCTGTTCCATCGTCCATTCGCCTTCGTGGATGACGATGCGGAAGGAAAGGAGCAGCGGCTCGTCACGTTTGAGCGCGAAGGCCGTCTTGGCGGCGGGAAAGGTCGGCTGCAGCCAGTTGAGGTCCGGATACTGGATCCAGTCGCCGGGATAGCAGGGGTTCGCCACATTCTGCAGGATGGCAACGCCGATGGGCGATTTGCCATCGCGCGGCACACCGCAGAGATCGGCCCAGGAGCGGCGCGTCGGGAGTTCGGGCGGGTCGGTGAAGGGGATGATCTTCTGGTTGGCTCGGGGCGACAGCCGAACGTTGAGGCCGCCGTAATGCTCCTTGCCGCGGCGCGCCACGGTAACGCCGTCCACCAGCGCGACGAAACGAAACTGGAAGTCAACGCTGCGGGCGCCGTCCTTCCAGCGGCAGGCGCGGATGGTGGCGAACTCCCTGACGATCTCCTCCTGGTCGCCCCACTTCCAGACGTTCTCCGCCTCGATCAACGCCGACTCCGCCGTCGCGTCCTGCCGGACGATCTTGACCGGCCGCGCGAAGACGCCTTGCAGCGCGTGCAGGTCGCGCGTCTGCCCCTTGTACGTCACTTCCGGCCACGCCCAGTAGATGCCGCGATGGTGCGCGTGGTCGGGCGAGTAGTCCTTGGTGAGCACTTCGCCGTTCGGGCCGTACAGCGGATGCACGTAATCGCTCCGGGCGACGGCGTATTGCCCGGTGACACCGGCCGGGACGGGCACCGTGCCGAAGTTGTAGGTCAAGACTGGCCGCGCGCCTTCGTAGATTGTGTAGCGTTCGCCGGCGGGATCGCCGCGCACCGCCATCGCGTCTTGCGCGCCTTCAGCGGCGTAGACGCAGCGGGCGGAAAGTCCGGCAAGCAACACGGCCGCCGCCAGCATCGGTCGCGTGTTTGTCATCGCCGTCTCGCCCCCCTCGGAGAGCCAGGCCTATCAGTTGTCGCGGAAAGCAGCCGCGTTACGGTATCGTCAGCGTCTCGCCCTCGGCGGCCTCCTTGGACTTCTTGGCGCCGTCGAGTTCGTATTCCACGCGCAGCTTCTTCACCACGCCGTTGGCCGGGTCGCCGAAGTTGTCGTTGGTCGCGTCCACGGACAGCGTATCGCCGGCGACCATCCCTTGCACTTTGGCCGTCACATCGTCCTTCGCGCCGTCGGGCAGAGCGCCGTAGAAGGCTTTCAATACTTTGAGCTTGCCCGCCTTGACCGGCGTGGCCGCAGCGCCCGGTGTCTTCTGCAGGTCTCGCGGCAGTGCCTTCATCAGGTCCTGCGCCTTCTTCTTAGTGTCGCGCGATCTCGCCTTTTCGAGCACCGTCAGCAGCGCCTTCTGGCGCAGTTCGCCGGGCAGGCCCTTCCACTCGGCCTTTTCGCCCAGGCCGACGATGCCGGAGCAAGCTTCCTCGGCGGTCGCCCCTTCCGCCGCGAGGGTCAGCAGCATCTCGAGCGAACGGGCTGTGCAGACGGTGCTGAGCACCGACGTCACAAGCCGCTTCTCCTCGACCCGCGTGGCCAGCGGCAGCACGTCGTTGACTTTGGCCAGCTTCTCGTCGCCGCCGAGCTTGCACACCTGGAGGTACTGCAGATAGCCGCGCAGCCCCAGAATCTGGTGCAACGGCTTCTTGCCCGTCTTGGCCAGCGCCAGCAGCGGCTCCGTCACGCTCGCGTCGTCCGGCCACTTGCTCGGCCAGTTGGACAGCGTGCGCACCGCTTCATCCTGGATGGCCTCATCCTTATCATTGAGCGCCGCCTTGACGGCCGCCAGCGCTTCGGGCCCGCCGGCGCATGGCAGCGCGTGCAGCGCGATGGTGCGCAGGGCGCTGTCCGCGTTTTGGGCGAGGGGCAGCAGCGCCGCCACGCACGCCGCTCCTCCGCGAGCCGCGGTCGCCGTAAGCGCCCGCTCGATCCCCGTGCGCTCATTGGCGTCCTGGGTCTTCTGGAGGAGCTTCACGAGGTCGGGCACCTGCTTCGCGCCGCCGAGCGCGCCAATGGCGGCCACGGCAGCGGCGCGGACGCCCGCGTCGGCGTCTTCGGCGGACTGGGCCAGAGCCGGAAGGGCCGCCTCAATCCTGCGCTGACCGACCGCCTCAACAAGGACCTGGCGCGTCTTGCCCGATGCCTGCGCGAGGCGGGCCACGATGTCGGCATCCACTTCCTGGCCAGGCAGTTTGACCAGCGTGCCCCGCGCCATCAGCGCCAACTCCTCGTCGCCTTCGAGCGCGACCTTCAGCAGCGCCGGAACGCACGAGGCGTTGCCAATGCGCTCCATCACGCTCATGGCGGCGAGCACGGCCGGCTTGGGGCCGCTCTTGAGGACTTCGAGGAACGCCGGCAAGGCCTTGGGGTCGCCCCGGTCAGCCAGCGCGAGGATCATCATGTTCTGCCGGTCCGGCGGCATCGGCTTCAGTTCGGCCACCAGCGCCTCGGTCACATCTCCGCCGGGCAGTTCGCGCGCCACGCGCAGGCCGATGCCGAACAGCGCCTTGTCCTGCGACCGCAACTGCTCGAGCAGTAGCGGCAGGCCGGCGGACTTCCGCGCGAGGATGGCGCCGCGGATGCCTTCGAGCACGCGCTGCTTCGGTACGTCCGCCTTGCGGACCAGGTCATAGAGCTTCACGGCGTCGTCGGCGTTGCCGTCTGCGAGGAACCGCTCCGCACACAAAATGCAGCCCTCCGCGACCGTCGTCCGGACCGCGACCGGCGCGCCGGCGAGAGACTGCTGCAGCGCCTTGGCAGCCGCGGGGCCGCCGATGCGGCCCAGGGCCGCGGCCGCGGCGGACGCCACATCCGCGTCGGCATCCTTCAGTTTCTGTATCAGAGTGTCAGTCGCCTTCGCGTCGCGCCGCACGCCGATAGAGTTGATCACGCCGACAAGCTGTCTGCCCTGCACCTTGCCAATCGCCTCGCGCAGCGCGTCGTCAGCGGCCGGATCGGGAATGGCTTCCAGGGCGATCCGCGCCCAGGACTCAAGCTGCGGGTCAGTCAGCAACGCCGCGAGCGCCGGCACTGCGGCCTTGGTGCCGCAGAGTACCAGTTGCTTGCAGGGCATGGCCTTCTCCTGCGGCGGCTTGTTCGATAGCAGCACCTCGATCAGCTTGCTCTCCTGCTCGCCGGCACGCACGAGCGCGGCCGACAACGCAACCAACGCAGCACACAGAGCGTACGACCGCATCCTGGACATCGTCATTCTCCTTCGCTGCGGATTTCGGGTCGCCCAGATGACCTTGGCAATCCACCATCTGCAATCAGAAATCGAAAATCAAAAATCCAAAATCCCTACAGCCGCCACGGCTCGCGCAGCGCTTCCCAGCGCAGCCGGTTCGCCTCGTCGTCGTTGACGAACATCGTTGTCTTGGGATCGTAGGTCACCTTGCGCTTCAGGAAGATCGAAATGCCGGAGGCATGACAGGCGATGTGCGTGTGGCACGTCACAAAGTGGTTCGCCCGCGGCAGCCCTCGGGTCTTCACACAGTTGAGGAAATCGCGGATGTGGTTGTTCGCCGGGTAGCCGCCGACTTTGGTCCACCGTCCGGCAAGCAGCGCCGGGTTGCTGGCCACGACATCCCCGTTATCGCCCGCCTCCACCCAGCCCGTGTCGCCCTCGAAGCGCACCGGGCACGAGCCCAGGCCAAGCCAGCCGCCTTCTCGCAGCACCAGCTTGACCCCGTTGGGGTACAACGCGGTTGCCTGGCCGCCTGCGGGTGGGAAGTACTCGATCGGCTCCAGTAGATCGGCGTCGTTGGCCCATTGGCACAGGTCTATGCAGTGAGTGCCCCATTCCAGCACGCCGCCGCCGACCAGGCCGCCGCCCTTCTCGAAGCCGAACGCGCTGCCCATGACTCCCTTGTTGTACGGCCGCCAGGCTGCGGGACCGAGGTACATGTCCCAGTCCGCCTGCTCCTTGGGCGGCTCCGGCTCGCCCCCCCACCAGCCGCTCATGCCGGTGCCCATGCCGCCCGGATGGGCGACGACCGTCTGGAGTTTGCCGAGCTTGCCCTTGCGCGCCAATTCGACCGCGTATTGGAAATGCGACAGGCCGCGCCGCTGCATGCCGCCCTGGAAGACGCGCCCGGTCCGCTGGAACGTCTCGGCCAGCATCAGGCTCTGGACGATATTCTTCGTGCAGGGCTTCTCGCAGTACACGTCCTTGCCCGCCTTGGCCGCGTTGATGGCGGCTGTGCAATGCCAGTTCGGCCCCGTGGCGATCAGCACCGCGTCAATGTCAGGGCGGGCGAGCAGCTCGCGGAAATCCTGGTACATGACGCAGTCTTTGTTCCCGTATTTCTTGTCGGCCATGTCCTTGATCTGCGCGCGCCGCACGGCCTTCGTGTCGGCGATCGCGACGAACCGCACGTCCTTCTCGTTAAGGAAGCATCCCAGGTCGTAACCGCCCCGGTTGCCGATGCCGATGCCGCCCAGGGTGATTCGTTCGCTGGGGGAGACGTCGCCGTCCGCGCCCAGAGCGGACGCCGGGACGATGTACGGCGCGCCTAGAGCGGCACCAACAGCGGCCAAGCCCCCCTTCAGGAACTTCCGGCGGGCGATGGACGATTTCGTGGACACGGTGAGCCCCTTTCTGCTGAAACGGCATTGCGTACTGTTCGTCAGCATCCTAGCCATTACCTCATACACCGCAAGCACGATGGGGTAACTGGCCGTCCTTCGTTCGCACCGTTCGCCGCCGCCTTCATCGAGCCGATTGTACCACATCTGCTGGCGGCGTACAGGCTTGCGGCGTGAGGAAGCGCAGAAAAGGCGTGAACAGCACTAACATCGGTATCGCCTTTCGACGCCGGGGCCGTCGGCTGCCCGCCGTCGGTGCGCGGGGGGACGGCGTGCTATGCTCTCTTCGCCGTCTCCGTAGCAAGAGCACCAACCACTCTTGAAACCAAGCTTAGCTCATTTCAGTGCCTTATAACTGAGATTGAGGTTAATCAGAAAGGCAGCGTGCGGCCGGACTAGGTCATTGAAGGAGCCGTCCTCGCGCTGAAGCTTCAGGATTTCAACTGCTCGCGCTTCCACCCGTTCCTTCTCATGTTCCGTTAGCTTCGCGGACCCAGGGTCAACGACCTCTTCAACGCCACCCTCCGTTCCTCCGCGGATCGGCATTTCTGCAAAGGTTGCGCGCTGAACTTCGATCATCCATTCCAACTCGGCCTTCGACACGCCGTACGCCTCAGCAATTTTCCGGAGGATGGCATCGTACGCTTCGTTCTTCGTTGCCTTCTGTGGTGTGTCCGCCTTCGACGCCACGCCGCTCGCCTCAACACACTTCTGGATGACGGCATTGTACGCGTCGTTCTTCGTCGCCTTCAGTGCCTCGACAACCCAGACGTACGGCCGTGGCCCCCTTTGCTGCGCCCCCTTCAGCTTCCCATCCTGGCCAATCTGCGAGAGGATATACTTTACCGGCTCGCTGATGAACGGGCCGCTGGCCTCCCTGTAATCGCGCGGGTTGTCGCAGAGCGCCTTCACGCACATCGCCACCGTGACCACGTCCTTGTCATACTCGCCCTTGCCGAAGACCTTTTCCTTCGGGTCGAACTGCTCAATCAACCAGTTCACGCCGTGGTCCAGCGCGCGCTTGAGGTCTTTCGCTTCAAGGGCGCAAACGCGGCCCGCGAACAGCAGTGCAGCCACGGCCAAAACATGCCACGGTTTCCTCATCGGCGCCCATCTCCTCTAACACATACCCCGCCTGTTGTTTTTGAGTTGCTTGAGTCTGCTCGACGACGGGCACTTTCCCGGCGCCCGGGGCCACGGCAGCGGCTTCCGTGTGACGGTGGAAGTGCCGCCGAGGACGCCGTAGGCGGGCCGCGGCGGTATCGCCGACCTCGGGACAGATTTGACCCCAGGTAAAATGCCACCTCAAGTGTCGCCGTGGGCTCCTTTGCCCGCCCCGCCCGGCGTGCTACGCTGGCCGCGGCATCCACGGGCGAGGAGCATGGGGACGGCGAGGGCGCGGGGCGGGGCGACGACTTGACGGGCCTCTTGACCCGCCCCGCCCGGCGTGTTACGCTGGCCACGGCATCCAACGGGTGGCGAATATGGAAGACGGCGCGAACGACAAGCAGGCCGAATCCGCGGAGCCGTTGGCTCCTGCGGTCGCCCCGAGGAAGCATCCTCTGTTCCAGTTTTATCTCTCGACCGCCATCGTGATGATGCTGGCGGGGGGGATTCTCGTTGTGCCACTTCTCGTGAGCCTTTGGACAAAATTGCTCACACATCCGGATAACAAAGGCACGCCGTGGGGTGGCATTGTTCTGCTTGGACTCATCCTCTCGCTCATCTATTCGTTCGTGTTGCTCTTGCCCGTGTTTCTCATTGAGAAATGGATTCGCGCCAGACAGTGGCGACGAGTCGCAGGCATGATCGCGGCAGTCGTCTGCACGATGCTCTTTATCGCGTTTACGCCCGCCCCGTTGCCCATCCCCTATCAGATCCATGCAGTGCTCTTCCGTGAGCGCATGAGGTTCACGGCAGACATCCCTGCGATTCAGGAATGGCAGCGCACGCTGACCATCCAACCGGCGGACAATGGCAATCTCTTAATTCCACAGGCGTCCTGGCCGCCGTGCGTTCAACGCTTGTCGCCGCGTTTTGTTGGTCTGATGCCTGCCGGGGCCGCAGTTGTGATTTACATCGGTGGCGGCGCGTGTGGTCATTGGGGCTTGATAGTAGCACCGAAAGGCTCGAATACGCCGCCACCGGGCAGACATGAATACAGATTCCGGCTGTGCGACGGAGCGGATGTCTTTGAGGCCGAGTGAATGACTGACGCGCCAGCGAAGAAGCGCCCGTGGTTGCAGTACCACTTGTCCACGGCAGTGGTGCTGATGTTCGTGGCGGCGGGACTCTTGTGGCTAAATATGACACGACGCTCCGCCGAAGACTTTGGGTATTGGACGAAGACTTGCCGTGGCACGTTTGTCAACTACCGCTACACAGACTATGGTTGGCCGGTGCGCTGCGTAAGTGAACTGTCACCAACCGAAGTGGGCGGCAAGCGGATTGAGCCGCCAAGGACATTCGGTGTAATCTTGGAGTGGCAGTGGCTTGCGTGCGATGTAATCGTTGCCTTGATTATCTGCGGAACCACCGCCATCCTCTGCGAACAGCTCATCCGCCGCAAGGAGCGCCGCCATGACTGACGCTCCGAAGAAGCGCCCGTGGTTCCAGTTCTCGCTGGCGACGGCCATCGTGATGATGTTCGTGGCGGCGGGGTTGCTGTGGCTGAACGTCAATCCGTGCAGCAACACGAACAGGAAGCCCGTCAAGACAGGCAGAACGACCTTCTGCCTGGAATGCCTCTCGGTCCAAAGGACATGGCGTCCATCCGGCGGGGGGATGAGCCGCACCCTGTAAAGCACGGCCTTCTGTTGTTCCGGAGGAGATCTACTCTGCCACTTAAGCGCGTCATTGGGGCAAACGTTTCAGGGGGCACACCGGGCGTAAATGAATACCAACCCGATCAACTATGCGGGCACATTGAGGGAGGTACTCACATGGATTGGCGACTCGTGGCTGTCGGCATGGTGACGTTTGTGGCTTGGTCGTCCCAAGCCGCCCAACCAAAGGATGGGGACTTGTATCCTGTTGTTGAAAACATTTCCTGGCCCAGATTACGAGTCAAAGTTGTTAATGCCACTAAGGAGCCTGTGCGTCTGTGGAAAGACAGTAACTCATGGGGCCACTATAAGATTTCAGTATGCCTCGTACAAAAGAACGGCAAGGTCGTTCAGATCAAAAGGCGTCCGGTGGCATTTACGAGGAATGTACCAGAATTCTTTGAAACTGGTCCGGGCGAGTCGTCCGAGACACGGATAGACTTGAAAGACGGATATTGGACGCTGCCCGACGGTCTGGACTTAGAAGACTGGCCCCCCTTCGTGTCTGTCGTATTGTGTGTCGAGAGTACGCCGGAAGCCAAAGAATTGAAGACGTGGGTCGGTACGAGGGTTAGCGAATGGGTAGATGTTCCCAAGAAGGGTGACATCCCAGTTGTCCCCCCGAAAAACTCCGTCGGGGCGGATAGTGAGCGGACAGAGGACAAACGGCGCGAGTAGTTGATGGGGGAAGCGGGTCAGGTGGTGGTGGAAGTGCCGCCGAGAACCCCGAACACGCCGTAGGCGCCCGGCACTGCCCTTTCAGCCATGCCGCGATTGGCATTCGGGGGCACCATGGCGTTTATTTCTCGTCAGGGGCTATTCTTGTGCCTTTTGCCCTGAAGAGCGGCTATGGGACGCCATGGGACGCGCTGCCGGGCCTGCCATGGAGACCCTGCGCCCACCAGCGCGGGAATTGGGCGTTTTCCGGCTGGCGGGCACGGGCAGGGGTAGAGTGATACCGGCACCTGGCACCGGGATCAGCTACACCGACTTCTTGGCCACGGTGAAGCGGCCTGGAGCGGCCCTTTGGAACCTGCTATCGGGCCGTCGCATGTCGCGGATGATGGCGCTGGCAATCGTTGCGGCTGGAGAAGGCCGTCTTTGAGCGCAAGAACGACGAACTGAAGCTGGCGCTTTCGAGCGTTTGCGAGGAGCTCGGCTCGGAGTCTGGAGTCCACGCCGACTTCAGCGACATGGCCGTGACCATCTTCGACCTGACGCAGCGGGCCGCCGACACATGGCGCGGTGCGAAAACTTCTTTCCGCTGCGAGCTTCTGGAGGTTTTGACTTCGCACCGCACTTTGGGGGACTCAAGCCTTTATCTGGACTGGCGTAAGCCGTTCGATAGTCTCGCAAGACAGCCCGTTTCCGGGTATGGGGTGGATGACCGGATTCGCACCGGCGACCTCCTGAGTCACAGTCAGGCGCTCTGACTAACTGAGCTACATCCACCGCGAGAGCCGATATGACAGCGGCGCTCATATCCGCGCTTGTAGCGGGCGGAAATCCTACGCCGGGGGAAAGCGCTGCGCAAGCGGAAAGCGTCTGCGCCGCACGCCGCGGCTGACGGGCTTGCCTCTTGCGTCATAGAGGGCCGCGGAGTAGGATCGCCAACCGGGCTGAAGCGAACGGCGTAACCTGGTGCGATGCGCTCATGGGAAGAGTGCCCTCAACGCTTGCGTACCCGACGAGTCCGAGGGCATCCGCGGATCACAGCCTATGATCATGTAGGTCATTGCGGGGCGTAGCTCAGCTTGGTTTAGAGCGCCTGGTTTGGGACCAGGAGGTCGTGGGTTCAAATCCCGCCGCCCCGATTTTTCAAAGCCTGTGGCTCGATGCGCTTGCGGCAACGCCTCTTTCCCGCAGTTTCCCCGAAAAACCCCATGTGGACCATTTTGTGGACCACGCCATGCACCCACGGAGGGACATGGCGGGACGGCGGGGGCGGGAAAGGGGCCGCGGTTAGCGGTTCCTGACCGAACGTTCCTGCGAGCTGTTCGCAATCCGTAGCGCCTGGCTGGCGCAGTAGAAAGGTGAACCCCGATGGGCAAGAAGACCAAGAAGGCACCGGTTGCCCAAGCGGCAATAGGCGTCCGTGACGGAGTCCGGCGGAATGAACTCGTCAGGGCAACCCCGCAATCTCGCCACCTCCCGCACCGTGCTGGGAAGGCCCCGGTTACCCAGGCGGGGATCATGCTTGATGCAACGACGTTAGCGCGTGAGTACATCGCATCCGGTTACCCGGGCAACTTCCTCGCCATGCGGAAGGAGTTCAATAAGAAGTACGGCATCAAGCACCCGTGCGACATCCACAACAATCCCGCGCTCGACGGCTTTACCGGGGACGATCTTGGCCGGGAAGTCGCCTTGCTGCTGATAGCCGAGGCGAAGGCCGCACGCATCCAGTAGCCGACACCATCACCCACGTGCGTCGTCATCGTCGGCCAGCGCGGCAACCCGTTGGCGTGCGGGAGACGGGAACGTGGCGGGCAAGGAAAGGTCGGGGCGGCGGTTCACCGAACCGCGCTAATGCCGGGAACGCCCTCACCCCCTGGATTTGGCGGGTGCCTTGTGCAAAGTGTCTCTTCTAGGTTCCGCTCTTCTAGGTTCTGACAAGCTGGCTATCCTGTCAATGGCCTCGATTCTCTCCTGCCGTGACATTTGTGCGGGAGGATAACAGAGATGGCAGGGAACATATTTCAGCTTGGCTTCGGCCAGCGAAATTGGAATCCTCATTGAGCGCACGTAAAGGCAAGTAACGCTGTTGTGATACATGGTCGCTTTCAGACTTTGGACATAGACTACCTCTTCGTCTACTTCAGCATCAGGTTTTGCCGCGGTCCTTTCGTCCTTGTCTGCTACCTGCTCTGCAGCCGCAGCTCTTTCGCCATCATTTGGAGGCAGTACCGCCAACGGTGGCACTGCGGGGGCTCGTTCGTCTCCCACAGGTGCTGGTGGTGTTTCCGCAGCAGTGGGCTCGACCGTGTTTACGGCTGCCGGTTGGGTTGTAGATAGCGGTTGCTCGCCTGCTTGGACCTGACTTGGGCTTCCATACGCCGCGACCAGAAACAACAGAACAGCGGGTAGAACTCCAGCCGATCGCAGGACGGACCTCTCCAGTAGTGACTTTCGCTTTTCCACTAAAGGAATCCTTGCCATAGGCAGCACCCCTCTCACTCAGCCGCCGCACCAAGCCTTGTGCTGGCAATGCCGCTCCTGTCCGCCGTTACTGGTGTCCTGCTTGCACCGTCCTTAGATACGAACGAGTCTGAGGAAGTGTTCACCCACATTTTCAGTGTGGTGCTCTACCAACATAGGTGCCGTCCCTCACGCTATCCCCAGCCGCCCCATCCTCTCCGGTGCCTTCAGCCCCGTCTCGCCCCGCTGGGCCGCCTCGCCCAACTCGCTGACGGCCCGGTCAAGCATCCCCCGGACCGCCTCCGCCGACCGCCGGGCGTCCAGCGTCAGGTAGCCCATGTCCGTGTAGTGCGCCCGGCCGACGACCGACCACGCGGCCCGCACGGCGGCCTCCCCGGCGGGCGACGAGTGGCCGAGCTGGCGGTCAATGAGGATCTCGGGCACGCCCGCCGCCAGCGCCCACGTCCTGTGGGTCATGCGCAGGCAGTGCTGGTCAACGCCCCGCATCCTCGCCCGCCACTTCTCGCCGATGGCCTTCACGATGCCCGCGATCTCGGCGGCGAGGAGCCGCAAGTGTGGCAGGGCAAGGGCACGGAACGCGCAGCAATGCTCAGTCTCCTCTTGTACGGCTTGGTCTGGGTCTGGTTCCTGCGTCACGGATGGCAACGTACGACTGTACAGAACTCGCCGTGGTATCCGCACAAGCAGCATCTTTCGTTCCAGGACGCCCTCGCCGTCAGCGCTTGAAAGGATGTCTCAGTCAACCAGTCAATGGCAAGCTTCCGGATGAAGGTGCTCAAGGCAGGTTCCTTGCTGTCACAACCGTTGTCAGTGCCGGAACGGGACCGCCGCCCAAGAAGAAGCAGGGAGGGCTGCCGCAACCATTCTCGATTTCCCCAGGCACGGTTCTAGGCCGAGGGGATCGCCGGAAAGCGCTCATTCAAGCCCGGTGTTCACGATCCACTTCACCACGTCGCAGTGCCGCTCGACTCTGGCCTCCACCGTGCGCTCGTCCGTCCGCTTCACGTTCGGCTTTTCCCCGGCCGCCGCGGCAGACTCGGCTTTCCGCATGCGGATCGTCACGGTCATCGGCAGCCGCGGCTTGTAGGGCTTCAGCCGGCGGCTGCGCGCCGCGGCAATGGCCTCAACTACCTTGCCGGCCGTCAGCCGGCGGGCGCCCTCGGCGTCGGGGCCGGTGCAGAGGTCGCGGCTCACGGCCCGTTTCACGACGGCCGTCACCACGCCGGGCAGCAGCGCCTCCGCTTCCCGGCAGCCCGTCTCCTCGCCCTGCACCAGGACCGGCGGCACGTCGAAGTGGCCCGCGTAGCACGCCTCGATCCCGATCTCGCCCACGCTCTGCCCGTTGATCCGGAAGTCCTCCCATTCGAGCATCCACGTGTGCGGCAGGAACGCGCCCGGCGTGCCCGCCTTGGCGTGATGTCCCATCAGCATCAGTCCGTCGCAGCCCTCGAGGCCCGGCATCCAGCGTGTCTTCGTCCCTTCCTGTGCCCGGGACCTGACGAGGTACTTCACGCGGGGATCGGAGAGCATCTCCTCCAGGCGGATGTTGCCGCCGCCGTGATGCGTGTCGCAGACGATCAGCTCGTCCGCGCCCGCCTCCAGCGCCGCCGCAACGGCCGCGTTGATGTCGGCCTGGAGGAGCCTGCGCCCCTCCTCAGCGACCCGCGCGCTCGTCTCCGGCTCCCAGAACCAGACGTGCTCGCGCGTGAAGAGCCCGCTCACGCCTTCCATGTCCCAGTGCATGAAAATCTTCACGGTTGGTCCGCTCCTGTTGCCGGGCTACTGCCCGATGTCTATCGCGAACGTTTCGGTCACGTCCCCCACCTTCTCGACGGTCGAGGATACAACCTTCTCGTTGCCCCACTTCAGGGCGCCTTCGTCCAGCTTCCGCACCTCCCGTTCGACGGTCGCGGCGACCGTGACGTCCGCCTTTCCCGCCGCGTCGGGGGTGCCGGAGAGCATTCCCGTGGCCTCGGTGATACTGAGCCACTTCGGCCCCCGCAGGATCGCGTACCTGGGCTTCTCGACGTCCCAGAAGCTGCACACCTCACGGCCGCCGACGACCCTCGTCCTCAGGTCGCCGAGCGAACGGATCGTCGAGACCTGACAGCGGTACGCCGCGCCGACCTTCGCCGTCGTCACAGGCTTGCTGAAGATGAGCGGCCTGAGAGCCTCGGCGTAGTCGGAGGGCCCGCTTCGCTTGCCCTGCCCGTCCACGGCGATCACGCGGTAGAACGTTTTGTTGGCGCTGGGGAGGGCGACCTCAGCGCCGAGGACCGCCAGCTCCGTGGCCGCCGTCTCGGCCACGAAGTTCGCCGGGAACGGCGAGGTCACATCCTTCGAGACGCCGGCGTTGACCTTGTACGGCTCGTCGCTGATCGAGAAGCCCTTCTCGTCGCTCGCGTAGACGCGGTACTTCGCCGGCGTCCGGCCCGCGGGGTTGGGCTTCCAGCGCAGCGTTCCCGCGCCCCTGTTCCGGTCGCAATCGAGGGCCACCTCCAGGGGCGGCGAAGGTCCCCGCGCGGTGAAGCTCCAGGTCCCGCTCCACGGTCCCCACACGCCCTTCGCGTCCTTCGCCCTCACGCGCCAGAAGTACCGCCGCTCGGGCGCCAGCAGTCCTGCGCACGGCAGCGTGTACTGCGCCTTGCCCTTGTCGGCGGTGCGGGAGACGAGCTTGTAGAAGCTCATGGAGAGCGGCCACTTCAGGTCCGCCCGGTTCGAGAGTTCGAAATGGTAGTCCGCGATCCCGTCGCCGTCGGGGTCCTTCGGCGGGTTCCACCGGAAGGCGAAATCCGTGCCGTCGCTCTCGCCGCCGTCGGGCGGGTAGACGGCAGACGGCGGGGCCTCGGGGGGCCTCGACGCCGACCGCTCGACCCATTCGTGCGTGATCCGCACTTTCCGTTCGCCCGGCGTCTGGTCCGTATATGCGAACGCGTTCTCCCCGACGGCCATCTCGGGAAGGCACAACGGGGCCATCTGCAGGTCGTTGACGACTGCAAGGCGCTTTAAGCCGGCGTCGCCGGAGAGCTGGCAACGGAGCTGGTACTGGTATCTCCCCGGGCCTGGCGATAGGAAAAGTTTGTCCATGCTCTCCCCAACGTCCGACCATGACTTGCCGTCAAAGGATATGGCGAACTTCGCCCCAAGCCCCTCGGTCTCCAGCCTTCCGCCCACGAAGACGTACGGACTGCGGATCGTCCAGACGATGGTCCCGGTCTTGCCCGCCTCGGCGGTGAGGCCGTCGGCTCCCGCCTTGACCCCTTCGACCTTGTCCGCCCCCTTCTGCCATCTCTCCTTCGAGAAATCCGGGCGGTATTCCCACAACCCGTTGCAGATCATGTCCGGATACAAGGGCTTCGACCCGCCCTGGCACTTGGGCGGATCGAGATGCCCCCATCGCCAGACAAGCGCCTCGCCCGGCCGGAGCGTCATGTTCAGGGTGGTGTCGCCCTTGCAGTTCCGCTCCCCGGTCACTGCCCTCTCGAAAACGTACAGCGCCGCCTCGCCCTCCTCGCTGGCCCGGCTGTCGGGGAACAGGATGCCCTGTGTGTGGCCGCGTTTGACCAGGTCGTGGTCGCGCACGATGTCCTGCTCGCCGGCCACGGTTTCGTTGTCCCGCATGAGGTAGACCGCATGCAGGTCGCCGTCGAAGAAGTGCCATGCGCCGCCGTAGAAGGCCTGGGAGATGCAGTGTCCCACGGCCCGCGCCGGAGCCGCCTTGAGCCCGGCTTTCCGCCACAGCCCGGCCAGGCAGATGGAGTCGTTGCCGCACGTGTTGTGCCCGTAGACGTTGAAGACCTTCACCGGGTCGCAAAGCTCATTGTTGTCCACGCCCCCGAAGTGGTAGCGGTGGCGGAGCTCCTGGAACCACAGCGCGAAGGCCTTCTCAGCGTCGCTCATGCCGGCGCTTTCCGCGGCGGCCACGATATCGTCCAGGCTGCGGAAGTTGTTCCGGCCGTTGGATAGCCACGGATTGACCACGTCGGTCTCGCCCACGTTCTCCATCCTGACCGACCGGTTGGATTCCCAGGTCTGCTCGCAAACGCCCTCTCTCGACATCCCGCATCCGAGCGGCGACCTGCAGTTCCGCCCGTCCATCGTGCCGCCCTGGACGACCGCGTACCGGTGCTCGCCCTTCGCAATCTCCTCGACGTGGCGTCTGGCCGCGTCGCTCGGCTGGACGTTCGACCCCCAAGGCGCCAAAGCGGCGCATACCGTCGGCAGGAAGGCTACAACTGCGGCGGCCAAGATGAGTCCTCGCATATATGGCCTTATACCATGTTCGCCGCCATGTGGCCACACGGGAACGATCTTCGTCCCGCTGAAGAAAGCCGAGACGCGCGTCTTCAGCGTGGATCGCTACTGAGGCCGACGGCGGGACTAAGGCGATGGCTTGCTACGGGATGTCCTTGATCGTGCGCCGGCGAGTGCTATGGATTCCGGGAGCCTTAGACTCTGGAACGGGCGCGGTCGGGAGGAGGCGCGATGCGCAGCTACAGCCTCGTCAGCGCGAAGCGCATCGGCCTCGTGCTGGCGGTTTTGCAGAGCGGGCTCACGGCCAGCCTTCACAGCGCTCTAGCCGACAGGCTGGTCCTCACCGAGAACGGCAGGCCCAAGGCCACGATCATCCTTGCCACGGAGCCGACCCGAGCCGCGCAGCTCGCAGCCTGCGAACTGCAGGCGCACATCAAACTGATCAGTGAAGCCGTGGTGCCCATTGTCAAAGGGGCTGAGAAGTCCGACGGCGTCCGCATACTGGTGGGCGAGAGCGAGGCGACGCGGGCACTTGGCCTGCGCAGCGCGGACTTCCAGCCGCAGGAGTTCCTCGTCCGGTTTCTGCCCGATACGCTCGTGCTGCTCGGCCGCGACAAGGACGACCGCGGCGCGGTGAAGTACGATTTCAGCGATCCGCTCCTCTACGAGACGTGGCCCGATTTCTACGATGACCAGGGATCGCTCTATGCCGTGTATGAGTTCCTGGAGGAGTGCTGCGGCGTCCGCTGGTTCAACCCCACCGAGTTCGGGACTGTGGCGCCCAGGAATCCGACGTTGACGGTGCGCCCGCGGGAGATCCGGCGCCAGCCGTTCATGGCGACGCGTATCGCCTTTGGCGGCAACGTCAATGCCGAGTACGACAGCGTCAATTGCCTCTGGCACCCGGGCAGCCCGCAGGCGGCGGAGTTCGAGGCGGCATCGTTCCCGGAGCTTCACGGGCGTTTTCCCGATGCGCGGCAGTACATGCTGGCAAAGCGCACGGCGAACGGCCTGTTCCTGCGGCGCATGCGCGCCGGCGGCGAGAAGCGCGTTGCCAACCACTCGTTGTACGGCTACTACGCGCGGTTCTGGGAGAAGAGTCAGGACTCGGCGGCGGCGAAGTCGTTCGTGGGGCACAAGCCGGAGATGTTCGCCCGGGGCTATCAGGGCCGCCCGCCGCAACTGTGCTACACCAGCCGCGGACTCGTCCTGCAGGTCGCGCAGGATGCTCGCGACTACTTCGACAAGAAGGGCATCTCGCAGGAACTGGCCGTGCCGGGGTCCGGCCTATGGCCCGGCTTCATGTGGGGCAACGATTGCTTCGCGGTCGAGCCGATGGACTGCAGCGATTTCTGCAAGTGCGACGACTGTCAGAAGCTGCTCAACGAAAAGGATGAGCAGAACGTCTTTTTCTCCAGCGGCCGCCACAGCGACTACATGTTCAACTTCGTGAACGAAGTCGCCAAGGAACTCAGGAAAACGCGCCCCGACAAGTACATCATCACCCTGGCCTACATGACGCATGCCGCGCCTCCGCGGCGCGTGAAGCTCGAACCAAACGTCATCGTGATGTACTGCTTCGCCTGCAACCGGCTGCCGTACGACCGCGCTTCGTACGAGAACGAACTGAAACAGCTCGATCAGTGGGCCGAGCGCATGAAGCCACCGTTGTACCTGTGGCTGTACAACACCTTCCCGATGGAAGTCGCCATCGGCCAGAAGTACAACTGTTTTCCCGGCTTCTTCGGCCATGTCATCGGTGAGCAGTTCGCGCTGTTCCAGCGCTATCGCATCCGAGGCATCTTCCACTGCGGGTACGGCCAGGAGGTCGAGGCGTACCTGACGTTCAAGCTGATGGACGATCCTGCCCGCGACACCAACGCCTTGTTGGACGACTACTTCAGCGCCTATCACGGGGCAGCAGGACTCGCGCTGAAGAGGTTCTACTGCGCCGCTGAACGAGCCTACTGCGATCCACGCTCGTATCCCGTGCGCGCGCCGCCCGTTTCGCACCAGCACCAGACGCAGGAACTGGCCTGGGGCTATCTCGGCAACGAGCAGCTCATGCGCGAACTGGGCGGGTACATGGAGCAGGCGCGAGCAGCCGTCCAGACGCCGGTCGAGAGGAAGCGGCTGGAACTCTTTGAGCTGGCGGTCTGGTCGGCGATGGAGTCTGGCCGGAACAGCTATCTGGAGGCGATGAAGAAGGCCCTGGCATCGCCGCCGCAGCTTCGTGCGTTCCAGCTCACGCAGCCGGCCGGCGGCGACCTGGCCAAGGTGGACTGGGGCGAAGCCGCAGCGCTGCCGCGCTGGCGCAGGCCGCTTGGCGACGCCACGCGCCGGACGGTCTCCGCTCGCGCGGCGCATGACGGCACGCACCTCTACCTGAAGCTGCAGGAGAGCGGGCTGACCGAGCCGCTGACCAGCCGCGACGATGTTGTTGGCGGCGACCATTTCAGTATCACGCTGGCGGCGCAGCGCCGGCCGCCGTTTCGCGAACTCCACGTCAGCCCCGCGGGCAAGGCTCTGGCTCGTGAGCTGCGTGGCAGCGGCGAAGCGGTCGCCTGGAGCGGCGCGGTGGTGGCGTCGTCCACGGGGAAGAGCGGCGAATGGACCGTGCGCGTGGCAATACCGCTTGAGCAGGTTGTTCCCGGCGGCGTAAAGCCCGGCCAGAATCTGTGCCTGAACCTGGCGCGACGCGGCGACGGCGACGACGCTGTGTGGTCACCGACGCTCGGCGCAACCGATGCTGCTTCGCGGCTGGGCGAACTGCATGTGGACACGGCCGAGGAATCCCTGCCCGCGCAGACGATCACGCGCGAGGAAGCCGGGAAGAGCGAGGAGCAAGGGCTGGTGGGCTGGTGGAGCGGCGAGGGGAACGGCCACGAGGTCAAGGACCGCGGCAGCGGCAGAAACGCCGGGACGACGATCGGCCCCGTGCAGCGGGCGCGCGGACTGCGTGGCAAGGCCCTGCAGTTCACGGATGAGCGGCAGTGTGTGGAGGTGAAGACGGCGCCGGCGCTCGAACTTCACGGGCCGCTCACACTGGAAGGCTGGGTGCGACTGGACGATCCCAAGTGCCGCACACTGGGCAACCCGGCGCTCTTCGGCAAAGGATACGAGAAAGGCTCGTACAGCCTGCACGCCCGCGGCGTCAACACGCCCAACTCGGGGACGCTGTGGTTCGAGCTGGACGCGGCCGACGGCAAGCGGCACATCTACAACCCCACGGGCGTGGTGCTAGCGCAGAACGAATGGGACCACGTTGCCGCGACGTACGACGGCACGACGATGCGCGTGTACATCAACGGCCGCCAGGTTGGCAACGGAATGCCGAAGACGGTGGACATCGCCACGTGCGCCGAGCCGTTCCGGATCGGCTGGCTGCCGTGTTGCGCGCAGTTCACCGGCAGCATGGAAGACGTGCGGCTCTACAGCCGCGCGTTGTCGCACGGCGAGATCTTCGCGCACTTCAAAGCGGGCTGGGCGGACAGGAAGCACTGATTGCCTCGGCCGCTTTAGCCTGCCTCTCCCTTGCGGGAGGGGCCAAGGGGAGGCGACCTATGAAGACCACCTCGGGCGGCGTCGCAGCGCTGTTTCTGGGAGGAGTGCTGTTCGTGAGCGCCATGGGCCCGGCTCGAGCCGCAAGCATCATGCTCGTCAACGACGGCCAGCCGGCCGCGACCATCGTGGTCGGCACACCGGCAACGAAGGCCGCGCAGCTTGCCGCGTTCGAGTTGCAGTGGCACATCCTGCAGAGCACCGGCGCGCGGCTGCCGATCGTCACGGCCGTCCAGCGGATCGCCGGCACGCGAATCCTGGTTGGCGCCAGCGCGGCGACGGAGGCGCTCGGCATCAGAGCGGCCGATTTCAAGTCTCAGGAGTACCTGGTGTCCTTCCGGCCCGATGCGCTGCTGCTGCTGGGCTGCGACAAGCCGGACACAGCGGAAGTCTGCTACGACTTCAGCAAACCGAACGCCTCCGAGAGCTGGCCCGGCTGTTACGACGAGCAGGGCACGCTGTACGCCACCTACGACTTCCTCGAACGCTGCGTCGGCGTCCGCTGGTTCAACTCGACCGAGTTCGGGACGATCATCCCGAAAGCCTCGACGCTGGCGGTCTCCGGCAAGGATATCCGCCGCACGCCGGCGTTCCGGACGCGCAACGCGTGCGTCGGCGGCCAAACCCAGGACTACGACGCCGTCAACTGCATGTGGACCGGCGAGAAGTACCGGGAATACGAGGCCGCAGCATTCCCGGAACTGCACAAGAGGCTCAGCGACCAGCACCAGTACATGCTCGCCAAGCGCACCGCCAACAGCCTCTTCCATCTGCGGATGCGGGCCGGCGGCGAGCGCTGCTTCTGCAACCACTCGATGTACTCCTACTACCAGCGCTACTGGGAGAAGGACAAGGACCCGAACGCGGCCAGGCTCTTCCGCGAGCGCAAGCCTG
>Ga0315282_10006090_pt1 | contig 20291 bp, 20 predicted proteins | sample YL17G07_20_MG_FD_203693 | JGI IMG/M metagenome (GOLD analysis project Ga0315282, IMG submission 203693) | Sediment microbial communities from Yellowstone Lake, YNP, Wyoming, USA - YL17G07_20 | ecosystem: Environmental > Aquatic > Freshwater > Lake > Sediment | place: USA: Wyoming | collected... | reverse complement strand
TGAACTGACTGTACCATTGTTCAATGGCGTTCCGATCCCCAAATGTCTGATGTTCAAAGGAGAGACCGAGTCGTTGAAGCGCCCAGCGGTACCATGGTCCTCGATCAACGAGGATGAACGGTTGGTTATCACACGCGTTGAGAACCTGCTGGAGAAAGTGGATTGCATCAAAGGACGTCCTTGTTGTGGAGAGGTGAACAGCGACGATTGTTTTCGCTTCGATATTGATCGCATTCCAAATGTAGATTTGTTGTCCTTCTTTTTTGATTTTGGTTTCATCAACCGCGATGGTTCTTCGAGTGCGTTTTTCCGGCTGGAACAGACCAGCACATTTCTTATACCATGTTCTGAGTCCTTCATATGAGAAACATTCGAGTTCTCCTATGATATCACTGGTTTTTCTGTAGGAGAGTCCTGCGTGGTAGATCAAGATTGCGAGTGCCTTGATTTTGTTGCTTTTCCTGTGCCGTACAAAGATTTTTCTATCTTCTAATATTTCCATTAGTCGATTGAGCATTCCCATCCTCTTTGTGTGCTTATAAGGATGGATGGGATGCTCAATTAAAATATAAATTTTTTAAGTTGACACCGTCTTCATGGTCAGCAATAAGAAAAAGACCAGACTCACCAATTTCTTGATTTTTATGCTCATCTCTTTCCTCCCTTTTATTTATTCATTATCGAACAAGGGGTATTTTTTTGTTTATTTCAAACCAAAGATTTAATTACTTTGAATTTGATTAACAAAAGGGAGTGAATGAATGCAAACAATAAAGATGACGTCATTCATCGTCGTCCTTTATTTATCCTGTGCGGTCTTACTCTCGACTTTAAGTAATGGAACGTTAATCGGGCGGGATTTAGAGACGATTCTTGACGACTCCCAATCCTTCTATGAGTATCACACACGCTATAGTCCTCTTGAGGACACACGGTCCAATCCTTCCCTCTTCACTTCGGGAAATCCTAATGTCCCATTTTCAAAGACAATCAAGGACGGAATTCAAAAAAATATTCCATTCAAAATGAGTCCAATGGATTCACCGTGGCCCATGGCTAGCCATGATGTCCGTCATTCAGGTCGAAGTCCTTACAATACCACGCAGAACCCAGACGGCGTGGAAAAATGGCGGTTTGCCTGCGGCGAAATCAACAGTGGAATCGCCATCGACAATATAGGTATGATCTACTTCGGAGACATGCATGGTTTACGGGCACTATTTCCTAACGGAACCCAAAAATGGATGCAGCCCATAGGAGACACATTTTCAGTCCCCGCCATCGACCAAAATAGAACAATTTACATCGGCACGATGTATAGTTCTCCTTACCTTTACGCCCTCTATTCAATAAACGGTACCCTGAAATGGGCATACCGGGTCAGCAACGACATCGAATCCTCACCCGCAATTGGAGAAGATGGCACCATCTACTTCGGCGACTGGAGCGGCTGGATCCACGCCCTCAACCCCGACGGAACCCTTAAATGGAAATACCATACCGGCGACATCATCACCGCCTCACCCTCTATCGGACCCGACGGCACCGTCTATATCGGTAGCCACGACCACAACCTCTATGCCTTCAACCCCCAGAACGGCTCGGTGAAATGGATCTACCATACCGGTGACTGGGTCCGCGTCAGCCCCTGCGTCGGCGACGACGGCACCGTCTACTGCGTCTCCATCGACGGCTACCTCTACGCCCTCTACCCGAACAACGGTACCATGAAATGGCGCTACAACGTCGGCGCCGGCACCAACCCCACCATCGCCCCGGACGGCACCATCTACGCAGGCTGGAACACCCTCTACGCCATCAACCCAGACGGCACCCTCAAATGGAGCCTCTCTCTCAACGGAGCCATGGAGGGCAGCACCCCCTGCACCTCCCACGAGGGAATCATCTACTTCGGCACCACCAGCGATAAAGTCTACGCAATCAACCCAAACGGGACCATCCGCTGGCAGAATAATTTTACCTGGTCCCAATCCGCCCCCGCCATCGACGCGGACGGCACCCTCTACATCGGCAGCGGCCCCTACCTGCGCGCCTTCGGCGCAGGCGAGCAGAAAACCATCTCGATCACACAACCCAAACCAGGAAGACTCTACGTCTTCGGAAGAGACAAGGGAAACACGAACGGCGGGATGACCTTCATCATCGGCAAAGCCACCTTCGTCGTCGAACCATCACTTCCCTCGGAGATCGACCACCTGGATTTCTACCTTTCACAATGGTATGCCAAAAATCCTCCACTCAAGCTCCAATTCTCCGATAACAAGTCACCCTTCGAATGGGAACTCAACCAACGCATCACCGACGACTGGCACTGGGTCCCACCACTCTGCTACGGAACGGTCTCCGTCATCGCCTACTACAAAGGCGGCTGCCAATGGTCAGATAGTAAAGATAAATTTCTTTATTTCCATATCCTAAAAAACTGATAGGATAATCCTTCTTCCTCGGAAAACACCTTTCTTAACTCTTGTTTAAACAATGAACAGACGGAGAACCAAGGATTTTTCTGGTGAGAGAGGCGAAGTCGAAGTCTTTGATGAGGGCGAGGCGGTCGTAGCTGTAGGCGCCCGTGGCCGGCGGCGCGGCGAGGAGGTCGTTCTCTTTCAAGTGGCGCAGGATGGTCATGTCGTCTTCGAGGTGGGACTGGTAGGTGGGGTAGGCGGCGAGGCGGACCGCCTCGAACTTCCTGCTGGCGAGGAAGATGGTCGCAGGGGTATCCAGGGCGGTGAGGTCGTCCTCGGTGGGCGCCTTGTGGGGGTTGAACTGGAGGTGGGTGAAGGTGAGGAGCTCGAAGCCGAGGCGGCGCAGGTCCGGGATGACGACGGGGCGGAGGAGCCCGGCGGTAAGGAAGTCGTTCTTCATGCGGGCGACGGTATGGCGGCTGACTGCGAGCATCGTGCCGATATCCTGGGTGGTGGCGGTGGGGTACTGGACGAGGGCGAGGAAGACTTGCTGCTCGGTCGGGGTGAGGCTGGCGGGCTCGGTGCCGGAGAACCAGGGCCGGTTGCTGGGGATTTCGAGGGGTGGGAGGCTGAAGAGCTGCTGGAGGAGCCGGGCGTAGTCGAAGAAGCGGTGGATGGTGCTGGTCTCGAAGGGGAAGATGACCTCGGTGGGGTACTGTTTGTCGAGGAGGCCGGTGCGGCCGAAGAGCTCGGTGCGGATGTCGTTGATGCGGCCGATGGTGGTGTAGTTCTCTGAGAAGCTGAGGCTGAATCCCTTCTCCCGGTCGCCGACGGAGAGGAAGAGTTCGTCGAAGATCTCGATGTTCTGCTTTGTGGTCTGGATGCGCTGTTCCAGGGGCATCACGGGGTTGAAGCGGGTGTGGATCACGGCAAGCAGCTCGCAGCCCAAATGATTCACTAAGGGGATGTTGTGGGTGCGGAAGAGCTGATGGCCCTCGAGGCGGCGCTTGATCGAGGTCAGCGTGGAGAGCTTGAGGGCGAGCGCGTCCGCGAGCGCGCTGTCCGTGTAGGTCGGGTAGCTGGTGAGTCCGTAGAGGACGAGGGCCTCATTATGGGTCAGTGAAAGCTTGTGGTTCGCCGAGAGAATCGCCGATTCCTCCATTTTCTCGCAAATGAAAATACACTGCGATGATAATAGTAAAATGCTCAACTATTCTTAAATCTTTCCCCCCTTCTACCATTTCAAGGAGGACTGTTTCACGAATGGGAAGGCGTAAAAACACAAGATTTATTAAAGCCGGGACGATTCAAAACACTCACACACCCGCGTCACACCGCTGTGGAGGCAAAGAAACATTATGAGCATGACACTCACCGAAAAGATCCTCACCAAACACATCGTCGAAGGCACCCCGACGAAAGGCAGCACGGTCGGCATCCACATCGACCAGACCCTCACCCAGGACGCCACCGGCACCATGGCCTACCTCCAGTTCGAGGCCATGCACGTCCCCAAAGTCAAAACCGAGCTCTCAGTAAGTTACGTCGACCACAATACCATCCAGATCGGCTTCGAGAACGCAGACGACCACCGCTACCTGCAGACCGTCGCCGCCAAATACGGCATCGTCTACAGCCGCGCCGGCAACGGCATCTGCCACCAAGTCCACCTGGAACGCTTCGGCAAACCAGGCAAGACCCTCCTCGGATCCGACTCACACACACCCACCAGCGGCGGACTCGGCATGATCGCGATCGGCGCCGGCGGCCTCGACGTCGCCGTCGCCATGGCAGGCGGCCCCTTCTACCTCACCTACCCCAAAGTCATCAAGATAAACCTCATCGGCAAACTCCGCCCCTGGGTCGGCGCCAAAGACGTCATCCTCAAAGTCCTCGAACACTTCACCACCAAAGGCAACGTCGGCACCGTCTTCGAATACGCGGGCCCCGGCATCAAGACCCTCACCGTCCCCGACCGCGCCACCATCACCAACATGGGCGCGGAATGCGGCGTCACCACCAGCATCTTCCCCAGCGACGAAATAACCAAAGCCTTCCTCACCGCCCAGGGCCGCGCCAAGGACTTCACACCCCTCGCGGCAGATGACGACGCGATCTACGACCACGAGTTCACCATCGACCTCTCCACCCTGGAGCCCCTCGCCGCCGCACCCCACAGCCCCGGCAACGTCCGCAAGGTCACCGACCTCAAGGGAATCACCGTCGACCAGGTCTGCATCGGCAGCTGCACCAACTCCTCCTACACCGACCTCATGACCGTCGCCAAGATCCTCCAAGGCAAGAAAACCCACCCGAACGTCAGCTTCATCGTCGCCCCCGGCAGCAAAGAAGTCCTCGAGAACATCGCCCGGGACGGCGGACTCGAGCTCCTGCTCTCCGCGGGCGCCCGACTCATGGACCCCACCTGCGGCTTCTGCATCGGAAACTCACAGTCCCCCAAGACCAAGGCCGTCTCCCTGCGGACCAACAACCGCAACTTCGAAGGACGCAGCGGCACCAAGGACGCTCAGGTCTACCTCGTCAGCCCCCCAACGGCAGCAGCAGCGGTCATCACCGGGGAGATCACCGACCCGCGGACCCTCGAACGTAAGGGGATCAAGTACCCACACGTCACCATGCCCAAGAAGTTCTACATCGACGACAGCATGTTCATCTTCCCACCCCCACCGAAGAAACGCGAGACAATCACGATCGCCAGGGGACCCAACATCGGGGAGCCACCCAGCAACACCCCGCTGCCGGAGAACATCGTCGGCCAGGTCACCATCAAGGTCGGGGACCTCATCACCACCGACCACATCATCCCCGCCGGCGCCCGTATGAAGTTCCGCAGCAACGTCCCCAAATACTCGGAGTTCCTCTTCGAAACCGTCGACAACAAGTTCTACGAGCGCGCCAAGAAGAACAAGGACGCCGGCATCCACAACATCATCGTCGCCGGACTCTCCTACGGCCAGGGCAGCAGCCGGGAGCACGCCGCGATCTGCCCCATGTACATGGGCGTCAAGGCGATCCTCGCCAAGAGCCTGGAGCGCATCCACAAGGCCAACCTCATCAACTTCGGCATCGTCCCCCTCACCTTCACCAATGAGAAAGACTACGACCTCATCTCCCAAGGCGACGGCATCGAGATCAAAGGACTCCGCGCTGCCATCGCCTCCGGAAAAAACAAGGTCACCGTCACCGACACCACCACCCGGAAATCCCTCACCGCCGCGTTCGACCTCTCCGAGCGCGACCGCAAGATCATCCTCGCGGGAGGAACCCTCAACTACATGGGAGGACAGGAGAAGAACGCATGAACAAACGACAGAAGACACACGAGAAGATCACGGTGAAGACGCCGCTCGTCGAGATCGACGGGGACGAGATGACCCGCGTCATGTGGCAATGGGTCAAGGAGAAACTCCTCCTCCCCTACCTCGACATGCCCCTCGAGTACTACGACCTGGGGCTCAAGCACCGGGACGAGACCAACGACCAGATCACCATGGACGCGGCCAACGCCATCAAGAAACACGGCGTCGGCGTCAAATGCGCGACCATCACCCCGAACAAAGACCGCGTCAAAGAGTACAATTTGAAGAAGGAATGGCCCAGCCCCAACGGCACCATCAGAGCACAGCTCGACGGCACTGTCTTCCGCAGCCCCATCCTCGTCAAGAACATCCCGCCCTCCGTCAAGACCTGGACCAAACCCATCCACATCGGCAGACACGCCTACGGCGACGTCTACAAGAACCAGGAGATCCGCGTCCCCGGCCCCGGCACCGCACAGCTGGTGTTCAAACCCGCGGACGGCAGCGCCACTATCTGCCAGACCATCCACGAGTTCAAGGCCCCCGGCATCATCCAAGGCATCCACAACACCGACAAGTCCATCAGCAGCTTCGCCAAGGCCTGCTTCACCTACGCCCTCGACCTGAAACTCCCCCTCTGGTTCGCCACCAAGGACACCATCTCCAAGACCTACGACGCACGATTCCGCCAGATCTTCCAAGAAGAATACGAGGCGAACTGGAAACAGAAGTACCAGGACGCCGGCATCGAGTACTTCTTCACCCTCATTGACGACGCAGTCGCCCGCATCATGAAGTCCGAGGGCGGCATACTATGGGCCTGCAAGAACTACGACGGCGACGTCCTCAGCGACATGCTCGGATCCGCGTACGGCAGCCTCGCCATGATGACCTCCGTCCTCGTCAGCCCCCAAGGCTTCTTCGAATACGAGGCGGCCCACGGCACCGTTCAGAAACACTATTATAAGTACATGAAAGGCGAAAAGACCTCCAGCAACCCCATGGCCCTCATCTTCGCCTGGACCGGCGCGCTCAAGAAACGCGGCGAGCTCGACGACACCCCCGAGGTCGTGGACTTCGCCACCAAGCTCGAACAGGCATCACTCGAGACCATCGAGAGCGGCATCATGACCGGCGACCTCCTCAGAGTCGCGACCCCCAGCTCCAAGAACAAGCAGGTCTACACCGAGGAGTTCATCGACGCCATCGCCGCCCGACTCGACAAAAAACTATCCTAAAGGAGAAAAAAACCATGGCACAGAAGGCAATCCGCGAGGCAGACGGCAAACGCATGATCGCCCGACTCCTCCCCGAATACACCAACGGACTCTACACCCTCACCGATAAATACCTCACGATCGGCCCCGGCACCGACCTCAAGAAACTCCCGACCCAGTACAAATGGCTGACCAAGGACAAGCTCGTCGTCAAACCGGACCAGCTCATCAAACGCCGCGGTAAAAGCAAGCTCCTCCTCCTCGACGCGGGCTGGCCGCAGGCCGAACAATGGATCAAGGAACGCATGGGCAAGCCGATCACCGTCGGTACCGTCACCGGCGTCCTCGACCACTTCATCGTCGAACCCTACATCCCGCACAACCAACAGGACGAGTACTACCTCGCCATCGTCTCCAAGCGCGACGGCGACGAGATCCTGTTCCACCACGAAGGCGGCATCAACGTCGGCGACATCGACGCCAAGGCAGTCCGGCTCTTCGTTCCCATCGGCACCCTCCCCAAGGCCTCCGAGATCGAAGCCCAGCTCCTCAAGAAGGTCCCTCGGGAGCGACAATCCCTTATCGCCGGGTTCATCGAAGGCATGTTCAAGTTCTACGCAGACCTCAACTACACCTACCTCGAGGTTAACCCCTTCGTCGTCACCGGCAAGACCATCATCCCCCTTGACCTGGCCGCGAAGCTCGACGACACCGCGGAGTTCGTCAGCGGCAGGAAATGGGGCGGCATCTCGTTCCCCTCCCCCTTCGGCCGCCAGCTCACCCCCGAGGAAGCCTACATCCAAGACCTGGACTCCAAGACCGGCGCCTCCCTCAAACTCACCGTCCTCAACACCGACGGAAGGGTCTGGACCATGGTCGCGGGCGGCGGCGCCTCCGTCATCTACGCGGACACCATCACCGACCTCGGCTTCATGAGCGAGATGGCAAACTACGGCGAGTACAGCGGCGACCCCAACGAGGAGTTCACCTACCTCTACGCCAAGACCATCCTCGACCTCATGACCAGGAAGAAGAACCCAAAAGGCAAGTTCCTGCTCATCGGCGGTGGCATCGCCAACTTCACGGACGTCGCCAACACCTTCAAAGGCATCGTCCGCGCCCTCCGAGAATACAAGACCAAACTCCAGGAGAACAAGGTGAAGATCTACGTGCGCCGCGGCGGACCCAACTACAAGGAAGGCCTGCGCATCATGCGCGAACTCGGCACCGAGCTCGGCGTCCCCATCGAGGTCTACGGACCGGAGACCCACATGACCAAAATCGTCACCATGGCGCTGAAAGGAGGCAAGTAACACATGGCGAAAAACGACTACATCCTCTTCGACAAGAACACCCAGGCATTCATCTACAACATGCAGACCAACGCGGTACAGCGGATGCTGGACTTCGATTACGCATCCGGCCGCACGACCCCCTCGGTCGCCGCGATGGTCAACCCCACGGGCAACGACGGTTTCCAGAAGTTCTTCTTCGGACCCAAGGAAATCCTCGTCTCTGTCTACAAGTCTCTGAAGACCGCGGCCGCGAGGCACCCCAACGTCGACGTGATGATCAACTTCGCGTCGTTCCGCTCCGCCGCCTCCTCGACCGAGGAAGCATTCACCATCCCTCAGTTACGGACTATCGTCATCATCGCCGAGGGTGTCCCCGAGCGGCGCATGCGCGAGCTCACCGTCAAGGCCAAGAAACTTGGCAAGGTCATCATCGGGCCTGCAACCGTCGGCGGCATCGTCGCCGGGCAGTTCAAGATCGGTAACACCGGCGGCACCATCGAGAACATCATGGACTCCAAGCTGCACCGGCCTGGCAGTGTCGGCTTCGTCTCCAAATCCGGCGGGCTCTCCAACGAGGCCTACAACATCGTGGCGCAGAACACGGACGGACTCTATGAGGGCATCGCGATCGGCGGTGATCGGTACCCTGGATCGACCCTGCTGGATCACCTGCTTCGTTTTGAGAAGAACCCGGAGATCAAGATGCTCGTCTGCCTCGGCGAGGTCGGCGGCTCTGACGAGTACATGATCGTCGAGGCGCTGAAGAAGAAGCAGATTACCAAGCCACTGGTCATGTGGGTGACGGGCACCTGCTCCAAGGCTTTCAAGACCGAGGTGCAGTTCGGGCATGCGGGCGCAAAGGCCGGCTCCGAGGCCGAGACCGCGGACGCGAAGAACGCGGCGCTCAAGGCAGCGGGCGCGGTCGTCCCCAACTCCTTCGACGATTACGGCGAGAAGATCGCTCAGGTCTACAAATCTCTCGTCAAGAAGAAGGTCATCACGCCCAAGCCGGAGCCTACCCCGAGGAAGGTCCCGATGGATTACAGCGCGGCAGTTAAGGCAGGGCTCGTGCGCCGTCCGGCGAACTTCATCTCCACGATCTCCGATGACCGCGGCGAGGAACTGAAGTACGGTAGCCTGGAGATCTCGGATGTCTTCAAGCGGGATATCGGTATCGGCGGCGTCCTCAGCATCCTGTGGTTCAAGAAGCTCGTGCCGCCGTATGCGACGAAGTTCATTGAGATGACGATCATGGTGACCGCAGACCATGGGCCCGCGGTGTCCGGCGCGCATAACACGATCGTGGCGGCGCGTGCAGGCAAGGACCTGATCTCCTCGTTGGTCTCCGGGATGCTGACGATTGGGCCGCGGTTCGGCGGCGCAATCGACGGCGCCGCGCAGATGTTCAGCGAGGCGTACGACGCGGGCAGGACGCCGCAGCAGTTCGTTGACGACATGAAGGCCAAGGGCGTGAACATCCAGGGGATTGGGCATCGGGTCAAGTCCGTGCACAACCCGGATATGCGGGTGCAGATCATCAAGGATTACGCGAAGAAGCATTTCAAGAAGACCCCGTTGCTTGACTACGCGCTTGAGGTGGAGAAGATCACGACGTCGAAGAAGGACAACCTCATCCTCAACGTGGATGGCTGTATCGGGATCTGTTTTGCGGACCTGCTGCGTAGCGAGTTCTCCAAGGAAGAAGCGGATATGTACATCAAGCTTGGGGCGCTCAACGGGCTGTTCGTCCTGGGGCGCAGCATCGGGCTGATCGGGCATTTCCTGGATCAGAAGCGCCTGAAGCAAGGCTTGTACCGGCATCCGTGGGATGATATCGCCTACATGGTCGATATGAAGGAATAAGTTGTATTCCTTCCCTTTCTTTTTTTATTTGACTTTCTGTTCGTGTGAAAAAGTCTTTAAGGTTGTTTTATATGTAAATTCGTGGAGAAGATGGAGGAGACCGCGGGCGCGAAGGATGGAGGTGGAGTTTTAAGGACGTACACGGAGCTTGGGGTCGCGTCCGTGGTCTGTGGGGTGTTAGGTGTGTGTTTTTTGGTGTTGATGTTTCTTCCCGGCATCATGGTCTTGAGTTTTTTCGTGCTGACGTTAGGTATTCTTGCGGTTATTTTTGGGGCTTTTGCGTACTGGGGGATGAAGCGGGACAGCCTGGGGCTGCTGGGGTTTTCGCTGGGAGCGTTTCTGGTTATCATGTGGTTCTTCTTCTATGTGTATAGCTCGGTGAGAGGGGTTCTTGGAGGGCCGTTCTAAATGCAGGAAATCATTTTCTGAGAAATAGCGTCCCTTATTTATTTTTTCGAGATTTTTTGGTTCTAGGAATAGTAAATGGATGGATTCAAGAGACGAAGACTAGTGCCATGTTATATGGACATAGAAGAGCAAGAGTACTCCGCCTTCACCTTCCGTTGTCTCTACCGCGTTATCCGCATGCGCGGTAGCAAGTACTGATATTGCTCCGATGCCAAGAGGTAGGCTCCTATGGATTGCGCTCTCTCCCGGAGCAATTGATGAGGTATTAAATTGAACTGTGATTGTATGCATTTTAATGAGGCCGTAATTGATATTTATTTCTGCCCTCACGTTGATGGCGTCCTCGACTCCTATATTCTTTATACTGACTGTGATTCCGATTCCACCAGTAATCGTTATTTCAAGAGCGGCTTGTCTTCCGAAGGTCTTTTGTGAGGTTGTTATAATGGTATGGTCGCTGCTCTGTGCCGTGTGATTCGGAACCGCTGCGACGCCAACTCCACAGAGGATTAATATTCCTGTTACCCAAATAACAATGTATTTCTTCATGATCCTTCTCCTTACTTAATATGAAGTTTATTTTATATATATTAAATCATCGAAAAACGTTTATAACGTACAGATAGCAACAACATAGGACAGGCTTCATAATAAAACTACCTGAGAAAAGAAAAAGGGGAGCAGACTGGGGGATCTCTCCTGGTCTGTTGGTGTTACTTGGTCAGTGAAATCTCGATGCTGGAGACGTTGGAGGTACGCCCTTCCTCGTTGGTGATGGCCTCGGTGCCGATGCGGATCTCCTTGATCTTCGCGTCGGTGATGAACCGGTTCCTCGTGATCTCCGCGGCGTCGACAGCCCGGCTGATAGCTCGACCTCTGGCTTTGACGATGACTTCACTGGATCCGCTGTTGAACTGAGTGACGATGGCGAGGACGTAGCTCATGGGCGGTTTGTTTCCGATATAGATGACGTTTTCCTCGTTTGACTCTTCTTTTGCTGACATGTGCTTTTAGCTCCCTAGGTATTGTAGTCTTTGGTTGAGGTTTACCCTCTATCATCTTCGGTATGGTAGATAAACATTTCGCAGTTCTCAGGGGTTTTTAGGGAGAAAGTCTGCGTAGTTTTTTCGCGAGTTTCCCGGGGTCGTGCGCTAAAAGGCGGATCATGGGCTCCTTTCCGAGACCGCCGTGGTCGTAGATCAAATCCGGGACCGCGCCGAGGGCGCGGATGGCGCTGCGGGTCCCCCAATCCATGGTGGACTTGGCGTCGGCCGGCTCATCGGTGCGGTCGAAGGTGCCCGTGATCATCCGCTTCCGTTTCGCCCTTGCGATTATGTCGTCGCAAAAGCGGAGGTTCATCGCTGTGCGGATCGTCGGGTCCGTAGTCATGGCCGCGAGGACGACAGCGGCAGTATGCCTGGAGCCACCGAAAGTGAGAGTCCCGCAGCGAAGAGGGTGATTTCCCGCACGGACGATGCGGCCCTGAAGTGCGCAGACATCAGATGCAGTGTGGGCATGGGGGAGGGCGTAGGCGATGTTGATGCCGACCTCGGGGATGAACGTGGCAGGGAGTGCGGTGAGAATCAGAGATAGGCTGTCGTGCAGTCGGCACCAGGTCTGGGCGTGCATCGGGGTGGGAAACTCCGGGGGGACCATGATGCTGGTAGTGTGGTTGAGGACGTCGGCTCCGTGTCCGGGGGTGTAGCCGTCGTTGATCATCGCCCAGAGGATGCGTTTGGCGGTGGGAACAGCCTCATGGAGGGGGGTGTCTTGGGCGAGGAGGCCGGTGATGAGGGCGGCGAGCGTGCAGCCGGAGCCGTGTGCCTTCTTGTGGGGGATGCGGGGGAGGCTGTATTCCTTTATGGTGGTGCCGTCGTAGTAGAGGTCGGTCGCGGTTTTTCCCGTGAGATGTCCGCCTTTCAGGAGGACGGTGCAGGGTCCGAGGTCCGCGAGTTGGCGGCAGGCGTGTCGTGCGTCGGTGAGGGACCGGATCGGGGTTCCGAGGAGGATGCTTGCTTCGGGGATGTTCGCGGTCAGGAGGAGGGCGTGGGGGAGGAGTTCCTTTTTGAGTGTGGTGGTGAAGGTCTGGTCTGCGAGTCTGCGGCCGCTGGTGGCGGTCATGACCGGGTCGACGACGGGGGTGAGCCCGTGTTTGGTGAGGGTGGTGGCGACCGCGTGGATGATTGCTTTGTTGTGGAGCATGCCGGTTTTGACGGCGGCGATGGGGAGGTCGGCAAGGATGGCCTGGAGTTGGCGGGTGATCTGGGCAGCGGGGAGGGGGTAGATGGCGGTGACGTCGCGGGTGTTCTGGGCGGTGATGGCGGTGATGACGGTGGTGCCGTGGACGCCGAGGTACTGGAATGCCTTGAGGTCGGCTTGGATGCCGGCGCCGCCGGAGGGGTCGGAGCCGGCGATGGTTAAGGCGACCGGGGGGTGCATGGCCGGTGGTAGGCCCCTGCGGGTATTTCAGTGTTTTCTTCAAGAAGATGAATGTTGTTGTATAGGGTTCTGTAACCACTCGGGTGATTTTTACAGATGATAGAAAGATGTAAAAAAATCGGGTGATGGAAACAAGTGGTGCTTATAAATGCCTTACAAAGATTTATTAAAGCTAATTTCATTCTTTCCTAGGGGGGGAGTTATCCCATGATGAAAAGATGGATCGTAGTTGGCACTATTCTTTTCTTGATTTGTTCGAGCATCCCGATTTTTGCTTCCATTCCTTCGCGTGATCCACATGTTCACCTTGGCGGCGAAGAAGGATTGAATGGATGGTACGTTAGTGGTGTCTTTGTAACCATTGATTCAAACCTTTCATGGTTCCAGATTGACAATGGGTCATGGACAGTATATACTACACCATTCACAATTTCGAAAGATGGTCGTCACCTTTTAGTTGCCACTGGGAATTATAACGGGTCCAATTGGACAGAGGAATACCATATTAACATTGATCAAACGAATCCTGTTATTTATGTGATTATGGAAAGACATCTTGACCGAATGGTTTACACTGCCAACTGTTCAGATTCTATAAGTGGTGTGAATCGTGTAGAATTCTACATGGGTGGGACATTACGTGAAACGGATGTAGGAGAACCTTATCAATACGAATATTTCTTCGACCTTTTGCCTTATACTTTGACGGGAATTATATTTTTCCCTCGATATGTAGAAGAAAATATAACTATTCCTGTTCTGGTGGGTATAATAAAGACCCGTAATTTGAACATGACTTTAAGGGCCATTGTCTATGATAATGCCGGAAACCAGGCTTTTTGGGAACTTGGTCGTTATCCATGGTGGTGGCCTTCATATGTTTTGGTACTTTCCAGGACACTAGTCGTGCCGAACCACTACACAGGGCATCTGGGGCGGTTCTTCGTCCACGCCACGTTTTATGATGGGTAACTGATTAGATAAAAATCATGAATACGTATTTTTTTACTGGATTAATTCGGATTACTGTGACCCTGCAGTTGAGCCAATTAATAGGAACATAGACGCGACGAAGAAGCCATCACCCGACTTGTTACAAGGCATTCTACCTAATGATTTCACCCTACAACGTTACAGAACCGTTGTATAGTGAGGTTCTTAAGCCCGGGATGATAATGTGGTCTCATGCAGCTTGTACCGCTCCCTGAGGAAGAGGAGACGCTGACGGCGTATAAGAAGAAGCAGCGGGCGAAGAAGAAGGACGTTGAGGAAGAGGAAAAGGAAAAAGAACCCGAGTGACCGATTGCCCGGTCAGGCGGGTGTCGTCAGGTCCGGTCGTAGGGGATGAGTTGACCGTCGTCCTGTTCTTCGAATAAGGGGATCTGTTTGGGTGCCGTCTTCGGCGGGATGACCTGGATGGGTTTGTTTGAAAGCAATGCCATGTCTGCTGCTCCCTCCACGAGTATTGGGGTTGAAAGGGGCACGGTGCCTGTGAAAACCATCAGAAGGCCTTTGTCGTTTCTTGTGCATCCCGTGATGTTTTTCTCGCTGCGAGGCTCCTCTCCACGCGCAAGCAGCCCCAATCCCCCCTGCGTTCTAATACCTTCCGCTTTAATCCACAATAGAAATCGTGTCACGGCTCGTAAAGACCCACCGGGTGACGGCAGGGGGAGAAGCGCGTAAGAAAAAAGGGAAGGATGCTGGTTTTACTAGGAGGGATGGGATGCACTCTACAACTACCAGCCTATTCCTTCCAGCCCCTCAAATCCCCCCGCGCCTTAAGTAGCTTTTTCGCAGCTAGTTATGCAGCTGGCCTGCCAGGTACGACTCCCGTAACGACACCGGTTCCGGGGGGTTAGCTTTATAATATGCTCAGGAGTACATCCACCCCGGGGAGACACCAACTACCATCGGGTTTCTTCCACAGGAGAACCCTACCCTATGACCGACCTGACCAGCCCGACGCCAGGCATCACCAGACTCCTTCTCGGCAACGAGGCCATCGTCCGCGGGGCGCTGGAAGCCGGCGTCGACGTGGCCACCACCTACCCCGGCACCCCAGCCTCTGAGATCGGGGACACCTTCTCCCGCATCGCCAAGGCCGCGCTCAAGGACGGCAGGGACCCCGGCTTCTACATGGAGTACGCGGTCAACGAGAAAGTCGCACTCGAGATCGCGGCCGGCGCCAGCTTCACCGGCCTGCGCGCCCTCACCAGCATGAAGCACGTCGGCCTCAACGTCGCCAGCGACACCTTCATGACCTACCTCTACATCGGCTGCCGCGGCGGCCACCTCATCGTCAGCGCCGACGACCCCTTCTGCCACAGCAGCCAGAACGAGCAGGACAACCGCTACTACGCCCTCTTCGCCGGCGCCCCGATGCTGGAGCCCACCACCCCGCAAGAGGCCAAGGACATGGCCAAGGCCGGCATCGAACTCTCCGAATCACTCAAGCTGCCGGTCCTCATGCGCACCACCACCCGGCTCAGCCACGCCCGAGGACCAGTCACCTACGGACCCCTCACCCCGCCACGCAGGAAAGGCACCTTCGTCAAAGACCCCCTCCTCGTCACCATCCCGGCCACCGCCCGAGCCAAACACCCCGAGCTCCTCAAGACCCTCGAAAAAGCAGAGGAGATCGCCGAGACCTCACCCTTCAACAGCATCATCACCATCGGCAGACCCAGCGACATCGGCATCATCGCCTCCGGCGTCTCCTACACCTACGTCAAAGAACTCGCTACCGACCTTAAGCTCAACACAAGCATCCTCAAGCTCGGCATGACCAACCCACTCCCCGCCAGACTCTGCGCCGACTTCCTCAAAACCCATAGGACCGTCCTGGTCGTCGAAGAACTCGAACCGATCCTCGAGAACCAGCTCAAGACCCTCGCCTACGACTATAAAATCCCGGTCACAATCCTCGGGAAGAGCACCGGGCACTTCACCCGACTCTACGAGTACACCCCCGACATCGTCGCCACCGCCCTCAGCCGCGCCTTCGACACGAAGAACCCGTACCCCGCCCCCAAGAGATCCAGCCTCCCGATCCCCAGCCGACCACCATCCCTGTGCCCCGGCTGCCCCCACCGCGCCACCTACTACGCGGTCAAGAAAATCGCGCCCAAAGACACCATCTACCCGACGGACATCGGCTGCTACACCCTCGGCAAGGCCAAACCCCTGGAGATGGCCGATGTGCTCTTATGCATGGGCTCCAACGCGGGCACCGCCTGCGGTTTCGCGGTCAGCACCGACCAGAAGATCATCAGCTTCATGGGCGACTCCACCTTCTTCCACTCCGGCATCCCCCCCATCATCGACGCGGTCCACCACCAGCACAACGTCGTCATCACGGTCCTGGACAACCGCACCACCGCGATGACCGGACACCAGCCACACCCTGGCACCGACTCAGACGGCATGGGACGAAAAGCGACCAGGATCAACGTCGAGGACGTCGTCAAAGGACTCGGCGTCACCGACATCCACGTCGTCGACCCCAATGACATCAAGGCGACCAGCGAGGCGTTCGCCAAGGCACTCGCTTTCAAGGGACCCTCAGTCGTCGTTAGTAAATCCCCCTGCATCCTCCTCGAGCTCGCCCGGAAGCGTAAGGCGCAGGAGACCATCGGCCTCTACGCCATCGACCAGTCTGTCTGCAAGCGTTGCAAAACCTGTATCGGCCGCTTTGGCTGCCCTGCGCTCTACTTCGCCGAGGACGGCAGCGTCCATATCGATCCGACGCAATGCAATGGCTGCGGGAACTGTGTCCAGGTTTGTCCGTTCAAGGCCATCCATCCGGAGGCGAAGTCATGAAGGGAAAGATCAGCATCGTGCTCACCGGCGTCGGTGGTCAGGGTGTGATCACCGCGGCGAAGATGCTCGGCGACGCGGCCGTCAAGGCCGGCGTGTCTGTCTATGTCTCCGAGATCCATGGGATGGCGCAGCGTGGCGGCGACGTCGTCTGCACCGTGCGTATGGGTGCGGTCGAAAGCCCGATGCTCCCGATGGGCACCGCGGACGCGCTCGTCAGCACGGAGCCGGTCGAGGCCTTGCGCAACGTGATGTATGTCCATGCGAAGACGAAGCTGGTGACCGACACGAACCCGACGATCCCGTTCACAGTCGCGGCCGGCGGTGAACCGTATCCGAAACTTGAGGTCATCCTCAAGGAACTGGCGTCGTTCGCGCAGGTCTATCCGGTAGACGCCATTGCATTGGCGAAGCAGGCGGGTGCGGTCATCACCAAGAACATCGTCCTCCTGGGGGCGTTGTCCGCGGTGGATGTGCTGCCGTTCAGCCCTGAGGTCCTGTTGCAGGCGATCCTTGATGATGTGCCACCGAAGTATCAGGAATTCAACAAAAGGGCATTCGAGGCGGGCCGGCAGGCGGTATCGAAAAAGAAGTAATTCGGTCTGTTTTTATTTTTCTTCGATGATGATGAGTATTTGTTGATAGAAGGATTGAGCGTCTTCGATGGCTTTTCTGGCTTCATCGTCGGAGACAAGGAAATCTAAGGCATAGCAGCTGTTGTGTCTGTTTCTTCGGTATGCATCGAGTTGTGTTGCAAGATGTTTGAGTTTTGGGTATGTTTCTTGGAGGTAGGAGATGACGCAGAGGTGGCTGCGTTCTTTGACGCCGTCTCGGAAGAGGAGTGACCGCGCTGCGTGGAACATCGCGGTGTAGGCGCAGAAGATGACGAGGGTGTTGTTCTGAAGTTTGAGGTTGTCTTTGGCATTCTCGATGTACCTGAGGCTTGTTTCCAGGGATTTTGTGGCGTACTGTTTCGACGGTGTCGTTTTTTTCAGCAATCCTTCTTTGTAACAGTCGCTGAGTCTTACGGTAATCCACTCCCGTAGAGGATGAGGTGCTTTGCCAGTATGGATTCGTAGAATATTTTATCCTTTTCTTTGAGTCTCTGCCAGTCGGAGAGGGTCATCATTTGAGTGGAGATGGGCTTGCCAAGGTTCTTCTCAAGCTGCTGGAGAAGCGAGGTGAGTGGTTTCTTCTCGCTAAGGATGAGGAGGAGGTCGATGTCGCTTTTGGAGTCGTTCTCCCCGTTCGCATGGGATCCGTAGAGGACGATGGAGAGAATAGTTTCGTTCTCCGCTAGGAGGAGTTCGGTGAGCCTGGCGTATTGGAACTCGAGAAGGGTGTTGATAATCTTGAGATGTCTGATTATTTCTATGTCGTTGTTCAATCGGTAGAGGTGGACGTTGCCGATGACTTCTTTCTGAAGTAGGTTGTGTTCGTGGAGGTTTCTCAGGAAGCTGTTGACGGGGCCTGGGCTTACGTTCAGTTGCCGGGCTATCTCCTTGGTGTAGAAGGCTTTGTCCGGGGAGCGGAGGAAGAAGCGCAGGAGCTTCCAGTCGAGGTACTTCTCGAACATCTGGTCAAGATACATCATTTAAAAATACTATCGTTTGATATATAAAACTATCGTTCATTTAAAAAAACTTTCTACCCTGCAGTCCTGAAGCACGAAACATTCTTATGATTCTGGAGTGGTTCTCCGGTGAGGCATGAAAGAGCATATCAGGATCCTGGGCATCGACGACGCGCCGTTCACCTTCACCGATACCTCCACCATGGTCGTCGGCGTGGTCATGCGCGGCGGCGAGTACCTCGAGGCCGTGCTCCGAAGCCAGGTGACCATCGACGGGACCGATGCCACGGACGTCGTCACCACCATGGTCCAGACGACCCGGCATCGGGAGCAGCTGCGCGCGGTGATGCTCGACGGCATCTGCCTGGGCGGCTTCAACATCGTCGACATCCAACGACTGTACGAGGCGATCCAGATTCCCGTGCTGACCATCACCAGAGATAAGCCAGATCTTACGGCGATTGAGAACGCATTGCGCAAGCATTTCCCGGACTGGGAGCGCCGCCTCGCCCTGCACAAAGAGGGAACGCTGCATGAGTTCCCGACGGCGCATAACCCGCTGTATGCGAAGTTCGTCGGCTGTTCTCCAGAGGAGGCGCAAGGGATTATAAGCCGTGCCACGATTCGGGGAGTACTCCCTGAGCCGCTCCGTCTCGCCCATCTAATCGCATCGGGGATTGTCCGGGGTGAATCCTATGGCAAAGCCTAAAGCGACCGTGAACCGCATGAAATGCCTGGCCTGCGGTGGCTGCATCGCCGTCTGCCCAAGCGACGCCCTGTCGATGACGGCAGGGAAGGCCACGGTCGACTCTGAGAAGTGTACGAGTTGCTATATCTGTGTTAAGACCTGCCCGCTGGGCGCGGTGACGGAGGCATCCGCATGAAGTACGATGTCGTGGTCGTCGGCAGCGGCCCTGCTGGCAGCGTCACGGCGCGGTTCGCGGTCCAGGCCGGTGCCAAGGTCCTCATCCTTGAGCGGCGTGCCGAGGTCGGCGTCCCCGTGCTATGCGGGGAGGGCATCAGCCAGAAGGTCGACAACTTCCATGTGCTCGAGGGGAAGCGGTGGGTGGCCGGCGTCATGGATGGCGCCCGGATCTTCTCGCCGAACGGCACGAAGGTGACGCTGTCCGCGGAGTATGCGGGTAGCGAGACCGGCTACGTTTTGTATCGCGATATCTTCGATCAGGAGCTTGCCCGCGGCGCCATCCGTGCAGGGGCGAAGCTGCAGACGAACACCAACGCGATCGGGTTGCTGAAGAAGCAGGGGAAGGTCGCTGGGGTAAGTACCCTCTGTCAGGGTGAGCCGGTGGACATCGAGGCGGACGTGGTCGTCGGTGCGGACGGCGTCGAGTCCAAGGTCGGGAAGTGGGCGGGGATCAAGACGACCCTGAAGCCCGTCGACCTGGAGACGTGCGCGCAGTATACGCTGACGAACGTGGACTGCCCTGATGCGTTCTGTGATTTCTATCTGGGGAAGAAGGTTGCTCCCGGCGGCTACGCTTGGGTGTTCCCGAAAGGGAAGGACGTGGCGAACGTCGGGATCGGGATCCTCTCCAGTCTGAGTGAGTCCGGCATGGCGTTGCGTCTGCTGGATGAGTTCATCGCTCATCATCCGGAGCTTCGGAAGGGTGAGCCGGTGCGTCTGCTGGCGGGCGCGGACCCGGTGGCGAAGCCGATCGAGTCCGTCCGGGACAATGTACTCTTGGTGGGTGATGCGGCGCGGCAGGTGGACCCGATCACCGGCGGGGGGCTGATGACTGCGGTTGAGGGCGGGAAGATCGCTGGTGAGGTCATCGGCGCGGCCGTGAAGGAGCAGCGGTTTGATAAGGATTTCCTGCTGGCGTATGAGTCGCGGTGGCAGCAGGCGTATGGGAAGAAGCTGCTGCGCAACTACGTGGCTAAGGAGATCATGCTGGATATGGAGGATAAGACGCTGG
>Ga0315282_10006089_pt1 | contig 20292 bp, 22 predicted proteins | sample YL17G07_20_MG_FD_203693 | JGI IMG/M metagenome (GOLD analysis project Ga0315282, IMG submission 203693) | Sediment microbial communities from Yellowstone Lake, YNP, Wyoming, USA - YL17G07_20 | ecosystem: Environmental > Aquatic > Freshwater > Lake > Sediment | place: USA: Wyoming | collected... | reverse complement strand
AAGAGATTGAATATCATCAACCCCTCACTTACGATGAAGTTACCATAGACGCTCCTGTTGACCTCCAGGTCGTTGCAGACTGTGCAGAAACGGAGTTAGATGTCATAAAGGAATTAAATCCTGAGCTCAGAAGATGGTGTACACCTCCTGACCTCCCTGAATATACTCTGAGGGTTCCTGAAGGCAAGAAGGATATTTTTCTCCAGAACCTATCTCTTACTCCGGAAGAAGAACGCTTGTCCATTGATACATATAAAGCCAAGAAGGGAGACACCTTTAAGAAAATTTCAAAAAAGACGGGTATTCCTGTTCAGGTCATCCTCGATCTGAATTCTTTAGAAAAGATAATACCTCTTAAAGCTGGGATGAAGATTTATCTTCCTCCGAAAGGGAAATTTGTATTAGACGGAGAAGACAAGTCAGCAATAAAAAGGGCGTCATTGAAACAAAGAGGAAAAGCTGTTATTAAAAGCAGAAAAGCCAATAGGGAAGAGGCGATAAAAAAAGCTTCTTTTAATCAAAAGGAAAAAGTACAGAAAAATAGAAACAGAAAGATTTAACCTTTCTTCTCCTCAGATAATTTGGACTGTTAAATGAATATTTCTACGTAATAGACAACTCTCGTATCCAATGAAAAGTGTCGATATGTAGGTGAAACTTAGAATACTCCTTTTCTTTATCACTTCTTACTTTCTGTTTTTTACTCCTGGATGTACTCGTGAACCTGATATAAAAAAACCTAACACAATCACACTATAGGTTTTCTTGCAGATGCAAAAAGGCTCATTCCATTACTTGTCTCAGATAGTGCATCTGGTGAAATCAGTGGCCTTATATATAACGGACTGACTAAATATGATAAGAACATAAAGGTGACTGGTGACTTGGCTGAGTCGTGAGATGTTTCCCCTGACGGTCTTCAGATAACATTCCATCTCAGAAAGGGAGTTAAGTGGCATGATGGCGTAGAATTTACTGCGGACGATGTCTTGTTTACTTATAATACTGTGATAGACCCGAAGGTTCCCACACCGTACAGCACTAATTATGGCCCCGTAAAAAAGGTTGAGGTATTAGATAGGTACACAGTGAGGGTCTTTATAAAGAGCCTTATGCGCCAGCACTTGAATCATGGGGCATGGGGATAATACCTAAACATATACTTGATGTAAAAGATATAACATCTTAAAATTACAGCAGAAATACAATAGGTACTGGGCCTTATAAATTAAGGGAATGGGTGACAGGTCAGAAGATTATCCTGGATGCATTTGATGAGTACTTTGAGGGAAGACCGGGGATCGAAAAGTATGTTGCGAGGGTCATCCCTGACACAGCGACTATGTTTCTTGAGTTGAAATTTGGAGGCATAGATTTTATGAGTCTTACTCCACCTCAGTTTAAACTCCAGGCAAATTCAGAATTATTCAAAAAATACTTTCAAAAATTCAGATATCCAACCTTATACCTTTCTTTATGTCCCCGATGCCCTTCCTGTGCTTCACAAGAGGTTCAAAGGTGTAGAGGAAGCACCACTTGGCATATGGTATGACTTTATACACTGGTATGTGCCGAAGAATAAGAACGAGTGGTATAGATAGTTTCTAATCGGACCGTATGTAAGGGCACGTTCCTAATAATAATTATTCTGTCATGCTGGCTCTTGTCCGCCTCAGGCGGATGAATCCAGCATCTTTCTTCAAGAAGGATTCTCTACGAGTCGTAGACCACACAATCCGCCTCTGGCGGAGGAATGACAGTAAATGTGGTCTTACTTATAACTCCTTAGTATAATTTAGTAATCCCCCTTTCTCCCCCTTTAGAAAAGGGGGAATAGCAGATTTTATCTCACTTTGCTGCTGAGAGAGCCGGTTCTTCCAGCGCTATCTGAGAATATGGCTGAGACCTGCGTGCCCATTCGCTCTGCGGATACTTTGATGTTAGTGTATCATATACCCTGCGCAACTCTTTAGCATCGTGCGTCTTCAGATACCCTGCTACACCGAGATAATAGATTGCTTGAGGGGTTACTCCTGCATTTGGATGTTGTTCAATGACAGCATTGAATCGGTCAATAGCTTCGGCATAGCGGTAATGGTTAAAGAAAATCATCCCTTTACCAAATGTCAGATGTGCTAAAAAGTCATCGAAAGGAACGAAGCCCACAAACCTGTAATGTTCTTTTCCTTCAGAGTCATGAATCAGAAAGGTAGGAGTCCACTTGATGTCGAACTTTTTCATGAGCTCAGTCCGTTTGTCAAAGAAGCATTGGCTCTTTAAAGGGATAAACTCTTCTTCTATGAACTTTTGAACCTTTTCATCTGAATACGGACCCGCATTCATTGCTGCACAGCCAGCTCAGCCGTCAAACCAGAAATCGTGATATATTGGCTTTCCCGTTTTTTTAGCCTTTGCTAAGGCTTCGCTAAAATCCCTTTCCCATTTAATCTCGCCCATTTGATTTACCTCCTTTGAAGTATTACGATCCAGAATTTTGATTCTGGATCGTAAGTTTTATTTTTATGTAACTCTCTCATTCAATCGAAACCTTTTTCTCTCTCTTTTTAGCTTCCTCGGTTTTTGGGATTCGTATTTCGAGAACGCCCTCTTTGAAGTTTGCTTTTGCCTTATCTGTCTGCACCTCTACAGGAAGTCGGAAGCTGCGCGTAAAGGCACCGTATGAACGCTCTCCTCTGTAATAATTCTTCCGCTCGACCTTCTCTTCTTTTTTCTTTTCTCCAGATATGCTTACGGTATTGTCGGTCATGTTTACATCGATATCCTCTTTCCTTATGCCGGGCAACTCCGCTTTCACCACTACATTGTCACCTTCCTCGAAGATATCTACGGATGGCATAACTTCTTCCATTTCTGTTTCTCTCAACCTTGGCAACCATGAGGGGCTTAGTGAAGAAAAAGGTCTTCTGAAAGCCTCTTCGAACCATCTCTCCATCGTCTCAAAAGGCGAAATGGCTCTTGATGGTTCGCGTTTAAGTAACTCCTTTGGCTCTTGCTTTGCCATGCTACACCTCCCAAAATTTATTTTATTTAATTCTATATCCGGAACTTAAACAAGGGTATAGGTATTTGTCTGATTTTTTTGTAGGTATTTTTCGCCTGTCCTTGTCAGTATCTGTCTGACGAAGCCTAACTCCTCCCCTTATCTAAGGGGAGGACGGGTGGGGTTAATATCTCCTCCCCCCTTGTGGCCTGCGACAAGCGTTCGACTGAGCGCTTACGCCGAAGGCTCAGTCGAGTCGGAGAGGGTAGAGTGAGGGGTATGTGAATCTAATTTTTACTTTTGTATTAGTTGAAAGATAAAGAAATCTCCGAGAGTGCTATTGCTGTCAAGATGATTTAATATCGTCATCTCCGGGTTCATCTGTATGTTCTTTTTTCTTTTTCAACATTCTCATGAAGCCGTATACTGTGGCCAAAGCAGCAATGAAAAACAGTATTTCATACAGGTTGCGGCTGAGATACGAAAACCATCCTCTCCTTTTCTTAAGATAGGCCTGCCATTTCTCATCGAGTTCTGAGGTTGTAACTGAAAGCCCCTTTTGGAGGGAATCATCAAGGGAATACCCTTCCTTCAGATATGCAAGAATCTGCAGGATTCCCCGTTTACCAAACTCACTTTCGATATACTCAACGATACTTTTGCTTTCTTCGTAGGCAAGGATAATGTCCTCTGGAGGAAACCTAACGAGTTCTCTTATGCCTATAAGCCTGCCAGAGACGGTGGCGTTCTGGAGTGCTCTCTTGCCATCTTCTGTCATGAACTCTGCAATGCCCCCACTTGCCCACTGGCAGAGACCCTCATCAAGCCACCTTGGCAGTCTTTCAATATTGCGGTGTATAAGAAGGTGACACAATTCGTGTTTTAACGTTGACTCAAGCGAAAAAGGTTTAGCATAAACCCTTGAGGTGTCAAGCACAATAAGGTTCCTTTGGGGGACGGCATATGCAACAAATATATCACTTCCGGTATTCCTCTTGATTGTCTCTCCTCCTCTGTCCAGAAGCACAGTGGGCCTGAAGTCTACTCCCCACCCCAGGTTCTCAGCGAGTTCCGACTTAACAGATGGATATACCTTCGCGACCTCTTCTGCGGCACCTACCTGGCACTCTTCAAAAATTACTATAACCTGCTCGGTCTGAAGAAGTTTATTTTCCGCAGGAAGGGGGTCCAATAAAATAAGGAGTAGAAAAATAAACAACAAAAAGGACCGACTTAAATTTTTCATTATCAGAAGGCAATACTGTTGTTGCTTTTTAGGATTAGCAAAGCACGGTTAATCGATTAAGATCTTCAATGCATTACGTCTACTTGGATGTCTGAGTTTTCTGATGGCTTTAGCCTCTATCTGCCTAACCCTTTCACGTGTAATAGAAAACTGCCTCCCTACTTCTTCGAGGGTATGGTCTTTATCAAATCCTATACCAAATCTCCTTCTTATAATCTCAGCTTCCCTGGGAGTTAGAGTCTTAAGAACCTTCAGTATCTGCTTGGTAACATTATTTCTTTCTGTATCGGAATATGGGGAAGGACTATCTTTATCACTGATAAATTCCTCGATTGTTGAACCTTCATCCCCTAACGGAGTTTGAAGAGCTATTGGGTCCTGAATTGCCCTGAATATTTCTTCGACTTTTTCTGTTGATACTTCCAATCTTTTGGCAATTTCTTCTTTACTCGGTTCTCTTCCAAGCTGTTGTGTTAATTCTCTGGACGCTTTGGTAACCTTGTTATAAAAGTCAGCTGCATGTACAGGAACTCTGATAGTTTTTGCCTGATCAATTAATGCCCTCGTTGCTCCCTGTCTTATCCACCACGTTGCATAGGTGCTGAATTTGAATCCCTTTTTATAGTCGAACTTATCTATAGCTTTCATAAGACCGATATTCCCTTCCTGAATAAGGTCAAGCAAGGAAAGACCTCTTCCAGTATAATTCTTAGCAACATTCACTACCAATCTCAGGTTACGAGTTATTAATTCATTCTTTGCTTCACTAATAAGGATTCTTGCTTTAGTTATTCTATCCCACGTCGCTTTCAATTCGTTAATCCTGATCCCAACCTCTGATTCAACTCGCTTATACTCATTCTGAACTTCTTTTGCAATGGTATTAAGTTGTATAGGATTGATATCTTGTTTCTTTTTTTCATTTATTAATTTTTTTAAACCTTTTAAAGTCCCATATCTTGCAACCTTTCTATCTGCTATTTCTATTTTTATCATAAGATTGTCAAGTACTTTCAAGCTCATTTCAAGAGCTTCTTCTGTTTTTTCTTCCTCTGAATTATTCAAGTCCTCTCCGTCTTTGCCATCTAAACTCGCTTCGAGTTTCTTGTATAAAGGCAGTGTTGTAACAACTCCTTTAATAATCTCTTTTCCCTCTTCCAATCTCTTCGCAAGCTCTATTTCTTCATCCCTTTTAAGTATTGAAATATTCCCCAGCGAATGGAAATATGCTTGAACAATGTCCTCTGTTTTTTCATGCACCTCTTCTTCCTCTGAAGCTAAGACTTCTTCCTCAGTAATGTCGGTGTCCTGACCATCTACAACTTCAATTCCCATATCACGTAAAAGATCCATAAGCTCTTCTAACTCATCCGTGGAGAAATATTCTGAGGGAACAGCGTCATTTATCTCATCGTATGTGAGCTTTCCGCGCCTCTTACCTCTGTCTATAATCTCTTCAAAAATATCCTCTTTTTCCATAGTACTCCTTGAAATAAGTTTATTAATGTTACCTTATAACACAAAGGTCCTTACAGCTTAATATGTAGTAGTACTCCCATTTGATATTGACAACAGGAAAGAAACAGATAGGGTTAATACATGAAATTAATCAACTATTTAAAATGACCTTATATTATTATAACAAAATTGATGATTTTGTGTTTTGAGGGAGTTTGAAAATGAACGATTATGATAGAAACAAACAAAGAAAACCAGAAAGAATTAAGTTTCTGGTTAAGGATTATAATTCAAGTATTGAGGGAATACGTTCATTAATATGGCAGTCAGTATATCGGGGAAGAACGTTATTACTTCACATTTCATTTTCAAGACAAAGAACAGCTTTCTCGGAGAAGGTCACAACTCTTCTCTTTATTTATACTCAGCGACTGAGCAATTAAAATTCAGTTATTGGGTATTATTCAGTTTAATCCAATATTTCAAGAACACAACGCTTGCCGAGCTTAGTACCGACAGCACTCAGTATTGTTCTCATTGCTCGTGCTGTATCTCCCTGCCTTCCGATAACCTTCCCAATATCACTTGTAGCAACACGCAATTCAAAAATAGCGGTTCTTTCTCCGTCTACCTGGGCCACTGCAACCTCCTCCGGCTTATCTACCAGAGACTTCGCCATTAGTTCAATAAGTGCTTTCATATCCACCTCCATAAACACTCGGTCTGTTTATTGTTTGTCTTTGTTTCCGGTTCTACGCCACCACAATATCTTTTTAAAAACTCTTCTTTGCTCATTGCAGACTGGAAGGAGTTTCTTTCCACAGTAACCGATGAGCAAAAGGTTAAGAAAATACGTCTCCATGAAAACACAGGAAGACCGCTGGGCAATAAGAGTTTTGTTAAGGGACTCGAAAAGCTACTAAATCGCTCTCTCAACCCGCTGAAACCAGGTCCAAAAAGAAAAGATAGGAGATAAATATGGTGTCCCCGAAATGTTGCCCATACCTCTGTTTTGTCCTTTTAAGTAGCTCCAAAAATCTTTTCCTATCTTCATTCTCAAAAAAAATCCTGCCCCTCAGATTTCCCCTTGATGTAATATGGTAGAAAGCACCATTGAATTCTATCCGTAATTGCCTTGCCATTTGGCCCTATTATAGTCATCTTTACCATCTTGTCAATTGTATTTTGAAGGTTTGACCCTGCTTACATTACAATTTGGGAAATTATCGTTGAGGAGTATGCTTACTTATCCACGTGCCAGAAGTTCTTAAATCGCAGTTATTCCTTCACCCAATCGACATGGTGGGAATATCTTGTCAGCGTCTAGTTCACGTATTACTGTTTATTTTGCTGGTGCTGGTGGTTGCGGTCCTTGCTGCTGTGCAGGCACTTGACTAGGTTGTATCCCCCCACCCTGCATCGGCCCAGGTGTTGTTGGTATTGACCTCTTTTCTTCTGTCACAGGAGATTTTTTAACGACCGAGCCACCTTTAGCAGTAATAACAGCTAATGTGAGAGAGGTAATCATGAAAACAATTGCGGCAACAGTAGTCATCTTGTTTAAAAATGTTGCGGCACCCCGACTTCCAAAAAGTGTCTGACTTGAACCTCCAAAGGCTGCGCCAAGCTCAGCACCTTTACCACTTTGAAGAAGGACAATACTTATAAGAAAAAAACAGACAAAAATATGAATTATGAGTATCAGTATTAACATTGTTCCTCCAAATTTATCCCCTTTTAAAGTTAACTATCCTGACAAAACTCTCAACCTTCAGACTTGCACCACCGACAAGTGCACCATCTACATCCTCACAAGCCATCAGGGAATCTATATTCTCAGGAGTTACACTGCCTCCATATATTATACGGACTTCATCAGCTTTATTACCATATTTTACTCTCAGCCTTTCTCGTATGTAGGCGTGGGCTTTCTGCGCCTGCTCGGGAGTTGCTGTCTTCCCCGTGCCTATTGCCCAGATAGGCTCATATGCTATGACTATGTTCTCAAAATCCGTTTCTTCTAACCCCTGACTCATCTCTCTTTCAAGAACATCAAAGGTCTTTCCTGCATCCCTTTCTTTGAGGGATTCACCAATACAGAAGATTACTCCAAGCCCTTCTTTTTGTGCAGCTTTTATTTTTCTGTTCACAATTTCATCCGTCTCGTTGAAATACTGCCTCCTCTCTGAATGGCCGATAATCACATGCCTGCAACCAACATCTGCCAGCATAAGAGGAGAGATCTCTCCTGTATATGCTCCCTTTTCCTCATAGAACACATCTTGTGCAGCAAGTACGATATGAGTATTTGTGAGTAATTTAAGTATTTCCGCTGCTATAGGCAGAGAGGTAAAAGGAGGTGCGATAACAATATCAACATCTGTTACTTCTTTCACTTCTGGAAAAAACCCGGCTATAAACTCCCGGGTCTCAGAAGCGACCTTGTTCATCTTCCAGTTTGCTGCTAAAAAGGGTTTTCGCATCTTGATAATTTAGTTTATATCCTAATTTTATGTCAAGGTTAGGGAGAGCACTTAATATATTAATATACTAAGACCGAAAAATATTTCTGGGAAGATCAGAAAATACTACAATATACCTACGAAGGGTGACAGAATACTTTCTAAAATCAGGGAGAAGATTAGAGAACTCCCTCCCCTCTTTTCCAAAGAGGGTAATTTTAGGATCAATGAGAGGATAAAGATGAAAAATAACATCTGGGAGTTGATACGATTATTTTTTAAGCTCGGAGCGGTAGGCTTCGGTGGTCCTGCGGCCCATATCGCCATGATGGAAGAGGAGGTGGTGAACCGCAGGAAATGGCTTACAAGGGAGCAGTTCCTTGATCTTGTGGGAGCGACAAATCTTATTCCAGGCCCCAATTCAACAGAGATGGCTATTCACATCGGATATGTCAGAGCAGGGCTTTCAGGTCTTATTGTTTCAGGACTATCATTCATTTTGCCTGCTGTAATTATCACGGGAATATTAGCTTGGGTGTATGTCAGATACGGATCGATACCTCAGGTAGAACCTTTCCTTTTTGGCATTAAGCCAGCGGTTATTTCTGTTATCCTCGTTGCGGTTATTAGGTTGGGCAAAACAGCAACAAAGAATATGCAATTGACAATCATAGGGATCGCTGTTGCCACTGCATCTCTATTGGGAATGAACGAGATAATCGCTTTATTATCCGGGGGTGTCGCAGGAATTATTCATCATGGTATAAGGATATCAAAGAAAAAAATCTCATGCTGGATAATCCCGATTTTAAGCCAGTTATGGAGCATATTCGAAAGCAGAGATATACAAGCTGCAGTAGCAGCTTCCGCCGCAGGTACAACAGGACTTGTTTCTATTTCTTCCTGGAAATTGGGATTATTTTTTCTCAAAGTGGGATCTGTTCTCTATGGAAGTGGCTACGTACTTGTTGCTTTTCTTCAAGGGGGTCTTGTAAAAGATTATGGATGGCTCACACAACAGCAACTTCTTGACGCCATTGCCATCGGGCAGTTTACTCCCGGACCCGTTCTGAGTACCGCAACCTTCGTCGGTTATGTTGTCTCAGGACCTTTGGGTGCGCTGGTTTCCACAATCGCAATATTCCTTCCCTCCTTTCTTTTTGTCCTGTTGTTGAATCCGGCTATACCGCGGCTCAGGGCCTCAAAGGCGATGTCCGCCTTTCTCGATGCCGTAAATATAAGTGCAATCGGTTTAATGGCGACTGTCACTATCCGCCTTGCAAGCACAACTCTCACAGACTGGAGAACAATCTTTATTGCTGCGTCCGCTATCATCTCGGGAACATTTTTCAAGCTAAATGCAGCTTGGCTTGTGTTGGGAGGGGCACTTACAGGATGGATTCTAAAAGTCATCTTCGGTTAGTATTTGTTTCTTTTGGTCCGAATGTCCATTGAAACGCCAGATATGCCGAAAATGTGTTTGGCCCTTTGAAGTCACGACCTACCGAAAAAAGGATATGGTACACTTCGCTGAGATTGATAAATCCTCCAATGTTAAAGCTGGTTTCGTCACTTTCGTCTTTGGCCTTTGGAGAAGTGTAAAAAATCTCAGCACCAAGGGTAACAACCTCTGAAAGATCACGCTGAAGGAGCCATCCTGCAAACCAGTAGTTTTTATTACCTTCTCCCGGATGAAGCCAGTAGCCGCCGCCCCCATAAGTAGTCCATGGGCCCCAACTTTTCTGTATCCAGATCGGTAGGAATATGTTTATGTCTCCCTCGCCCAGTCCTCGCGAGCTATCCCCTGTGGGCACCTCGATCAGCGGAAAGATTCCTGCTTGTGGTAACCAATCTGTTTCATGGATAAAGCGATACTTGACTCCAAGTTCCAAATCGCCGATGCCGTATTGCGTTGGGCCCTCATGCGGTGCTGAATAAGACATTGGAACAATCACATGCAGCTGCACATCTGGTATAACACCATAGTTGACTTCGACATGCGGAAGTGTGGCTGATGTTCCTTCCTGCTTATCGTGTTCCCACTCTGAAGCTATGTAGACTTCCCAGTGCCGGAACTCAACGGGTACGGGATCATCAGTGACAAAGGGAGGACCTGCCCATGCTGAACCCATGCCCAATATAAGCAGAAAGGAGATAGCTGTAAGGGCTGCATTTGCAACTCTATGATCTTCTATCGATCTTCTAAAAATTCCGAGGATCATCAGGAACTGCCTAACCTTATGCCTAATACCCCTTATGCCAGTGAATAATTCATTCCATTGATGGTAACAGAGGAACCTCAAGGGCATCGGTAGGGATTTCTCCGGTTAAGGAGTCCAAAAAAGAAATGATCTCTTCATTCTGCTGTGTCGAAAGGTCTTTCCTTAGCTGGATTTTACCCATGATAATGACGGCGTCTTCCAATTTATCTACTGACCCGTCATGAAAATAAGGTGCAGTCTTTTCAACATTCCTTAGTACCGGCACCTTAAATACATATTTGTCTGCTTCATTTTTTGTAACCACATATCTTCCTTCATCTATCTCTTTGCTTTTTGTATATTTCCAATAAAGTTCAAAGATTCCGAATTTTTGATACATCTGTCCACCGACGAAAGCCCCGGAATGGCAGGTCACACAGCCGATGTCCATGAATGTTTTCAGACCCCTTTTTTGTGTATCCGTCAATGCTTCTTTATTTCCTCTTAAGAATGCGTCAAAGGAGGATGGAGTTACCAGGGTCCTTTCAAAGGCTCCAACTGCCTTCCCAAAGTTATCAGGGGTCATCGGATCCTTATCTCCAGGGAACGCCTTCTGGAATAAGGGAGGATACCCCGCTATCTCCCTGAGTTTCTTCTCCACTGCTTCATACGACGGCATTCCGAAAGTAGCTGCTCCCAAGACCGATTGCTTCGCCTGGTCTTCCACGTCCTGCCTGTTCCCTATCCAGTGTTCCGAAATCTGGCCTGCAGCATTTAGTACAGTCGGCGCATTCCGAGGGTTGACTTGACCGTCATGCCCTATTGCCTTTCTCAGTCCGTCGGCACCATATAAACTGAAGGGATGGCATCGAGCACAACTCACCGTCCCATCTACAGAAATTCTTGTCTCATAAAAAAGTATTTCCCCGAGCTTGACCTTCTCAGGAGTTATGGAGTTTTGATCCGAAGTCATAGCTGATGGCAGCGGACCTAAAACACCCCTTGTTATCTTTAACAAATCTTCATCTTTATCGGCCGCAAATGCCATCTCTGAAAAAACAAATAGGAAAACAAACAAACAGATGATTATCAAAAAATCTGTGCTTTTTCTCATGTTGTAACCCCCCTTTTGTTACGTTATCAACACGTAAAAAATCAGATTTTAACTGTCTTCAGAAGAGCCGAGTTGCTTACAACAGACAATGAACTGATAGCCATAGCTGCAGCCGCGATAATAGGGTTCAGAAGACCAAAGGCAGCTATGGGAATAGCAGCGGTATTATAGAAGAATGCCCAGAAGAGATTTTGTTTTATCTTCCGCATCGTCGCCCTTGACAGTCTTATGCTCTTTATGACATCTCTCAGATCATCTTTCACAAGAATGATCCCCCCCGTTTCCTTGGCAACATCAGAACCGCTACCAATGGCAATGCCAATGTCTGATTGTGCAAGTGCCGGGGCATCATTTATTCCATCGCCAACCATTGCTACAACCTTTCCTTCTGCCTGAAGATCCTTTATAACCTTTGCCTTATCGCCCGGAAGGACATTCGCAATGATCCTTTCAATTCCCAACTTTGCGCCTATCGCCTTTGCAGTTCTCTCATTATCACCTGTAAGCATGATCACTTGAACTCCTTCTGCCTTAAGCCCTTTCACAACATCTTCTGCATGTTCCTTCAGGGTATCAGCAACAGCAATTAACCCTTTCAGCTTGTTGTCTTCTGCCACAATCATCACTGTGTTGCCCCTTGCCTCAAGGCCTGAAATTACATCTTCTTTTTCTTCTATAGAAATGCCTCTTTCTTTCATCAGCCTTCTGTTCCCCATCAAAATCTCCTTCCCATTAAAGCTGACCTTGACCCCATAGCCGGGTATAGCTTCAAAAGATTCTGCGTTTAGTATAGTAAGCCCCATCATCTTTGCCCTTTTGATTATGGCCTCTGCAAGGGGATGCTCTGAACCTTTCTCAGCTATAGAAGCAGAGAGAATTACATCCTCTTCGCTCCCTTCAAAAGCAACAATCTCGGTAACCTCGGGTTCGCCTTTTGTGAGTGTGCCTGTTTTATCAAAGACGACTGCATTAAGTTTCTCGGCCCTTTCAAGATATTCTCCTCCCCGTATCAAAATCCCCAGTTCAGCACCCTTGCCTACTCCCACCATCAAAGCAGCTGGAGTTGCAATCCCAAGAGCACAAGGACAGGCAATAATAAGGACAGCGACAAAAGAGAGAAGTGCCATCGTGTAATTTCCTATAAGTACCCAGCCAATAACTGAGAAAAAAGCCACTCCGATAACTGCAGGCACAAAATAAGATGCCACTTTATCAGCAAGTCTTTGAATATTCGAAGAGGATGCCTGTGCCTCTTCCACCATTTTTATTATCTGGTTCAATGTTGTATCAGCACCTACTCTTGTTGTCTTAAATTTAAAAGAGCCCACTTTGTTTATCGTTCCGCCTATAACCTCATCTCCTGCCTTTTTCTCGACAGGGACGCTTTCTCCTGTTATCATCTTTTCATCGATTGATGAATGTCCCTCTACAACAATGCCATCTGTCGGTATCTTCTCACCTGGCCTGACAACCACAATCTCATCCACCATAACCGACTCAGCAGGGATTTCTATTTCTTCTTCCTCCTCAACTATTGAACCTTTGAACTCTTGAACTTTTGAACTTTTTCTGATGACCCTTGCTGTCTGTGGTTTGAGATCTAAAAGTTTTCGGATTGCCGCAGAACTCCTCTTCTTAATTATTTCTTCCATATACTTTCCAAAAAGGACAAAAGCTATTATGATAGCTGACACGTCAAAATAGACATTCTTTTCCTCAACAGGAAGGACCCTGGGGAAGAAGACTACAAATGCGCTATAGAGATAGGCAGTTGATGTACCGAGTGCTATGAGAAGGTCCATATTTGCTACACGTTGTTTGATAGCCTGATATGCACCGACAAAAAATCCTTTACCTCCAAAAATCATAATCGGCGTTGTGATAATGAAGAGCCATATTCCTGCGGTAAACCACGGAAGAAACGAAAACGGTACCCACGTTAGAATAGTCGCTCCAGCAGCAAGGCCAAGGAATAAGGCCGCCCTAAAAACAGCGAGGGCTAGTACACCTGTAAGGGCAATGGTTACCCGTCTTTTCATATCTTTCAGCTCTGCTTCAGGCGCCTCAAATGTCCTCACACAAGTTTCGCTGCAAAAGTAATATGCCCTTCCTCCTACTTCCTTCTTTATGGAACGACCTTTCGGAACAACCATTCCGCATATGGGGTCTTTTGCCATCTCTGCCACTAAGCCAACCTCACCCCCTTTTGCTAAAGCTAATCCCCTCTCACCCCCCTTTGTTAAAGGGGGGATGGTGGGATTAATAAAGGTTTCCGGATTCTTATCAAAATCTTCTTTGCATACCCCTGAGCAGAAATAGTAGGTAGTGCCCTTGTATAGAGAAGTGCCAACAGCATCTTTTTCTTCTATTGTCATCTTGCATACAGGGTCTGTGACCTTCATCTCTTCATCCCAACACAAAGTACGATAATATTCATCTTAATAAGTATATACCATGGAATAAGACAAGAGCATTGGCATTTATCTGATTTTATTGTAAGACCTTTACTCATTCCGTTGTCAGTATTTGTCCTATAAAGAAGCAAAATGAACAACTTCACAATACTATAAAATTTCTTCTACTTGACTAAGTTTGTTGGAATCCAGACGCAGAAAGTAGAGCCTCTCCCAACTTCGCTCTCGACATTGATTGTGCCATGCAAAATCTCAAGGAGACGCTTTACAATATAAAGTCCAAGCCCTACCCCACCATATTGCCGAGTAAGCGGACTCTCTATCTGACGAAAAGGCTCAAAAATAATGGACAGGTTCTCCTGAGCAATGCCAATGCCGGTATCAATCACACTAAACTCAACCCCTCCTGCGCTTCTGTGGATGTCAACCGTCACGCTTCCCTTTTCGGTAAACTTCACCGCATTACTGACTAAGTTTTTAAGTACAACCTTTAGTTTTATTGAATCAGTTCGTAGAGTCAGCAGTTCAGGCTCGACATTCCAGACAAAATTGAGACCTGATTGTTCGCAAATACCCTGTGTTTCTGATTTAACCTCTTCGATCAATTCAAAGACCTTAATGGCTTTTAATTCTATAGATTTAGCTTCTATCTGGCTTAGTTCGAGTATTGCATTGATTAGTTCAAGCAATTTCTTTGAATTCTTGTCTATCTTTCTTAAAGCATCAAGCTGATCTTCTGTAAGTTTCCCCGCAACACCATCAAAGAGAAGATCATTATAGCCAATAATACTGACAAGTGGCGTACGTAACTCATGAGAAATAATAGACAGAAAATCGGACTTAAGGCGACTGGCACTTTCTGCCTGCTCTCTCGCAATGTGTTCTGCCTCTGTTCTGGCCTTTTCTTCAGCTTTACTCCGGTCAGCAAGAAATCCCAAACCCAGTGCCATTATGTTGAAAAGCAGGATTTCCAAAAGCTTGTCAAAATCATCTGGTGAAAAACCCTGCCAGTACATCAGCGTGAAAGGTAGGTATAGAGCTGTAATACTAAGGGAGGTAACTAATCCACCGCGCAGACCAAACCAGAATCCCGCCAAAATCAGAGGAAGGAAATAGAGTTCACGATAGAAGATATGCTGGTAAACCTTTTGCATCTCAGTGAAGTAGTGTAGAAAACTGATAACAACTACAAGTGCTACGATAAGGATTATTTTAGGTTTATCTGATTTTTGTGCCATGGGAAGAGCTACCTATACTGATTGGTTTATAGTTTCTGTTCATGATAATGTTCGGTTTTCACACTTTGCAGAGTTAGAATGATAATTTGCGTTGATAATTTGCGTTTTAGAAAATCATGTTTTCGTTAAGTCCTCCTTCATCTTCTCAAATTCTTCTCTGCTTATTTCTCCTTTTGCATATCTTTTCTTCAGGATATCAAGGGCAGTCTCTTCTTTCCCTTCCTTTTTTGCGCTTCCTACAATCAATTTAACGAGATAAACAATTCCTAAGATAAGCAGTACCCAGAAGAGAATCATGAGAAGCCATCCAAATCCGAATCCCATTCCCCATCCATAATCCCAGTGCATATTGCCTCCTGATAATATCTATTTTTTAAGATTATTAGGGTCTAACATCTGATTTCAGGTTACTCACCTGTTTCAACTCTCTTGTCAGGAAAAAGTTTAAAACCGTCCGTATTCCTACTATGGCTCCAAGCTGGCCGATGTCTTGCCACGAAGGAGAAATAGCTGTTCGAAGAATATCAGCTCCTATCAAAAATTCAAGACTTAATGACAGTGAGTGGCCAAGGTGATTTCTGCTTGCCGTCATTGCTAAATAATCTGTCTTTACAAAAAATGTTCTTCTAACATAAATCACTATAGCACCGATAATCCCGACGATTATAAAAGTACCGCTATCCCCTCTGCAATAATTGCAGCATAATGCGCAATTATCTTAACTGTATCATGCATTTGGTATCCTTCTTCTCACTTGTTAATTTCTTGCTTGCTATGATTAACTTGCACTGCCTTCCTTGACTTTTGCACCTTCAACAAAGCCCTGCTCCGGCTCAAAGCAGGGCTTGGCGGACTTATTTTTTCTCTTCATTTTTTCCCAACCTGCCCAGACAGGTTCACCCGTTGCATTCCTCTTCATTAATATCCATGAGGGATGCTCTTAGATGGTTCTTCTTTTGATGGCTCTTTGCTTTCAGGTACTTTTGATGGCGTCTCGTCCATTTTACAACAGGGTCCCGTAAGACAATCGTATGCCTTTTTCATTTGATCCATCATTTCCATCTGTGAGGCTTCAGTTGCTGTTTTAGGGTCTTTCAGATGTATTTCATGCAGGTCTATCGCTTTTTTGAGCCACTGCTCAGCGCATTTAATTCTGCTTTGACAGTCAGCAGGTATTTGTCCCATCATACCTTGCCTCATCTGCCCTTGCTGGCCACCCATCTGGGCATATGCTGAAATACTTAAAACAGATAAAATCACTAAAATAATTATCAACTTTTTCACAGGTTCCTCCTTTACATTTTTGATATCGATATTTGCAAGTAATCCTTATACTAAAAACTCATATCTACACGCCTCCTTTCTCGTTTGAATTCTATACATTTCAACCTCTATACTGCTTAATAACATCATCTTACTCTCTGAATTATGTCATCACTTCATCGACCTGACCGCCAGATTTTCCACAATAGGCCCAAGTTAAAGAGCACTACCACGATAAACAACAGTCCAAAGAACCAGCCACCATATTTTTCCCAACCCGGTGGATGATAAATCAGCATTAATAAACCAAGTCCAATTACCAATGCTGCTGTCAAAATACTTATTGACATCCTGTTAGTAGCTTGATTAAGTTCTTTCATAATTTCTTGCAGTCCTTCAAGGCGGTTAATGAAACTGAACTCACCACGCTCCAATTGCCCCAAGAGACGCCTTGCATGCCTCGGTAGTTCATATCCCAGTTCTGTCAATTCCTGCGTCCCCTCTATAATCCTGCGTACCTGCCTTCCAAGAGAGCGGCTTTGTAGCCAAAAACGTTTGAAATATGGTTCAGCAAACTCCATCAGTCTGAAATCCGGGTCTAATCGGGCGCCTAAACCTTCGCTCATGGCAACAACCTTAAATAAAACAATCAAATCACTCGGGAGTTGCAGCCGATTGCGAAGGGCGATTGCCACTATTTCATTAAACGCCTGAGATGCTACAACCTCTTTTAGCGGCTTGTCATATAGGCGCTGGATCAGATGGTCAAGGTCTCGTTTGAAAACATGCCTCCGAACAGACCCTCTTGCAATGCCCAATTCCATTAATTCGTCCACAAGTCGGTCTGCATCTTTCCGAATCAATGCCATATCCATCCGCAGGAGAGTATGTCGCAAATTATCGTCTAGTCTACCAACCATACCATAATCAATTAAGCCTATGACTTCATCAGGTAAAACAAAGAAATTCCCCGGATGGGGATCGGCATGGAAGAAACCATGCTCATATGTCATAGTAAGCATAATGTGCGCGCAGTTCTCGGCAATACGGCGACGGTCTAACCCGGCCTTGTCCATGGACTCCATATCGTTTATCTTTATTCCTGAAATCTCCTCCATTGTGAGTATTCGCCTGGTAGAATATTCCCAGTAAATACGGGGCACGTAAAGTCTCTTATCATCTGCAAAGTTGATCCGAATACGGTCAGCATTATGACCCTCATACGTGTAGTCCAGTTCGTTTCTTAAAATAAAAGCGAATTCCTCAACCCAGCCCTCAACGTCATAATATGCACCTAACTCTGTATGTCGTGCTGCCAGCCGAGAGAGGTCAGAGAGTACTTTAAGATCTTGCTCTACGAGTGCTTCCACACGAGGCCTCTGCACCTTAACTACAACTGGAGTATCATCATGCAAACGTGCTGTGTGTACCTGACCTATTGAGGCAGATGCCCGAGGTTGAACATCAAAGGTCTTAAATATTTTCTCTGGTGGATTTCCAAGATCGTGCTGGATCACCTCAGCTACCTGAGAATAAGGAAACGGTGGTACACTGTCCTGCAGTCTGCTAAATTGTGCTATGTACTCAGGCGGCATAAGATCAGGACGGGTACTTAATATTTGGCCTAATTTTATAAACGTGGTGCCAAGGTCTTCAAGAGCCATTCGCAAATGCTCCGCCTGTGTATAGGGCTCTTCTCGTCTGGGATGCCCCAGCAGTCCCCAATGAAAAGGAATAAGACCACCAAGGTTCAACTCTAACGCAAGCCAGCCAAGGCCATGGCGAGCCAAGATGGTTGCTATCTCGCGATACCGATTTAGATGTCGAGTTCGTCTTTGTCTGATCAACATTTATGATAATCTTCTTTCAGTTTTTGGATTCAAAGTTTTTATCATTTCCCCCCTTCCATTTCAGACATCCTTTCCTGCATATGCATCATTTGATCTTTCATGGTTTTCATCTTATGTTTCGTGGCTGTTCCCTTTCCCATTGTCAAGGACATCTCGTGCATTTGCTTGGACATATCCTGCATCATCTTTGACATCATCTTCACCTTATCCGATGACATATCTTTCATCATGCCAGACATTTTCTGGATCATTTCAGACATCTGCTGTGTCATTTCCTTCATATCCTTCATCATCTGCTCCTTATCCATCATCTCCTTTTGCTCCATCATCTGGGCTTTTCCCATTTCGCCCTTCTGACCGCCCATCATACCACCCGTCTGAGCATAGCTATAAGGAACAACTAATGCTAAAACCAAAATACAAATACCAATGAAATATACTCTTTTCATCTCAAACCCCCTTTTTAACATGCTTGATGACATTTACAAGACAAACCCTTTTCCTTTGAGACTTTCTTAATGCTCATGCTATCAACTCCTTTCTCAATCTCGGTATAAACATCGGGGTCTTTTCTATATATCTTTTGTATTCATCTCCAAACATCTTAATCATGTCGCTTTCTTCTCTTTTTGACAGACGGTAGTAAGCGAAGACAAGCACAGGAAACATCAGAGCTGTTATAATTGTAGGCCATTGAATTAACATCCCGATCATTACAATAAAAAGTCCGGAATACTGAGGATGCCTTACATAGGCATAAGGGCCATCTGTTACAAGACCGCCTTTTGCACCATGAATCAACTTCCAGCCTTTCCACATTATTACGAATCCTGCAAATACTAATCCGTTGCTGATGAGATGTATAACTGTCATCATTGCAGCCCCGCCTCCAAGAAATGTAAGCCACAGATGTCCGCTTGCATGAGAAAAGGGATTCAATGCAGGATACTTGCTGCCGAGGAATCCTGTGAGAATATAAATTGTGAGAGGGAATCCGTACATCTCTGTGAAAAGTGCCACAAAAAAGGCAAGGGTCGCCCCTATTGAACGCCATTCTCTTTTTTTGCCCGGCCTGAGAAAACTTAAGATAAAGAAAGCAAAGAGACCAACATTGACTGCGACGAGACTCCAAAAACCATAGGCATATGAAATATTCTCTCCGTGCATGTTTACCTCCGGAGACGCGGCAGGAATCTAGGCACCTGCTCCATATAATCCTTATAATCCGGTATGCGTTGCAAGAGGTCTATTTCCTCCAACCGGGACTGGACAATAAGCCATATAAAACCGAGCATGCAGGCGGTCACGAAGGCCGATGTCGCCTTTATCAGCGCAAGCCCAGCCACTATAGCAAATCCGCCGGCATAGATCGGATGACGCACATAGGCATACAACCCATGCCGCACCAGCGTGTCCTTTACAGATGGCATATGTGTCCTCCAGCCAAGCTCAATGTGCCCCCAGATAAAGGGGATAGATCCTAAAATCATCAGGAATAATCCTATGAGCTTAAGCATTATATTAGGTTTGAATAGAAAAGGGGACGGTTCAAGCCATGCGAAGACAAAACCAGTAAACCACAAAGGAATGCCGAGGAGATTCCTCAATATGATAGTAGCCCACTGGCCACCCTTTTCACCCCACCACCTAGAATATGTGGAAGTAAAAGCGCTGGCGCCGACCAATGCAAAGCCTATTATTATGAGAAATATTGCTTTCCCCATACCTGCCATGCCGAGATACACAACCGATATATACGCAACAGCAGAAGCTAATAGGAGATATATAGCAGTATATATAGCCGTTTTCATATCAAAGACAATCTTACAAGAAATATTCTCCCGTGCATATTCATCCCTTCACAATTTTGTTGTAAATCCAACCTAAGATTGTTCCCATTATGAAGAGATCTAAAAAGCCGTAGAGTAAAGAACCCCGACTAAAGTCGGGGCTTTAAGTATCCTCAAACTTTAGCTGTTCATATGAAAAACTGTGCTTCTCTATATACCGTCTTATTACTTCATCCGTTACTTGTTCACCAACTG
>Ga0315282_10006088_pt1 | contig 20295 bp, 18 predicted proteins | sample YL17G07_20_MG_FD_203693 | JGI IMG/M metagenome (GOLD analysis project Ga0315282, IMG submission 203693) | Sediment microbial communities from Yellowstone Lake, YNP, Wyoming, USA - YL17G07_20 | ecosystem: Environmental > Aquatic > Freshwater > Lake > Sediment | place: USA: Wyoming | collected... | reverse complement strand
TCCGGAGGCGAGCTGCACCTCATGCGCCTGCGGGTCAACCCGGATTACCTTTTCGCCCAGCCTGACCTTGAGGTCCAACCTGGCAAAAAAATCCTCCTCCCGGAGCCAGAGGCGGTCCGGGGTGATCTCCCGGCTCAACAGATAGGTGAGCAGCGGCCGGCTGTAAGGCCGGTGCGCTTCGTCGCTGATGAGGGTGACGGCGCTGCCGGGGTCATAAGCCCGCAAGGTTTCCGCGGCCTTCAGGCCCGCGGCGCTGGTGCCGATGATCACGTGGCGCATAAAGACAGTTTTTAGTTTTTAGTTTTTAGTTTCGAGTTTTCCACCAAGCAACAAACTTGTCCGATTTTACCGCGAAATCCCGCGGCTGGGGAAGAAAAATAGCCCTCGCCTCCGGCCTTGCATAAAAATCCCGGCTATAGTAGTTTGAGGTTCACAAGTTATGCAGATTAGAGGCGCCTGTAGGGGCGGCTCGCGAGCCGCCCCTACAATAAGGGCTGCTAAATATAGGCTAGGAGGAAACGCATGAAACCCATTACCCGGGCCCTGATCAGCGTCACCGATAAGAGCGGCGTCGTCGAGTTCGGCCAATTCCTGGCCGGCCACAACGTGGAGATCCTGTCCACCGGCGGCACCGCCAAAATACTGCGGGAGGGCGGCGTCAAGGTGACCGAGGTCTCGGACTTCACCGGCTTCCCGGAGATGCTGGACGGCCGGGTCAAGACCCTGCACCCCAAGGTGCACGCCGGCATCCTGGCCCGCCGGGACCTGGCCAGCCACCTGGAGCAGATGGAGCGGCAGAACCTCAAATTCATCGACCTGGTGGTGGTGAACCTCTATCAATTCGACCAGGCCGTCGCCAAACCCGGCTGCACCCTGGAAGACGCCATCGAAAACATCGACATCGGCGGCCCCACCCTGCTTAGGGCGGCGGCCAAGAATTATCAGGCGGTGACGGTGGTGGTGGACCCGGCGGATTACGCCCATGTCATGCGCGAAATGAAGCTCGGCAAAGGCGCCACCAACCTGGCCACCCGCTTCGCCCTGGCCAAAAAGGTCTTCAAGCTCACCCACGAATACGACGGGGCCATCTACCATTACCTGGCGGACAAGGCGCCGGCCTGCTGATGACCCCCACGCCGGAGGCCATCACCCTGAGCCGGGGGCGCCGCATCGAGCTGAGCGACCCTGATTACTACCAGGACTTGCTCACCGGCATCGTGGAGGAGATTCTGCACGAGCTGGTGGAACTGGAAAAGCTGAACCTTGAGGCCCTGGACCAGGAGGATTTCGATCAGGTGGCGGGCATCACCCAGATTCGCCTGCTCAACGAACTCTATTATTGCCTGGGGCAGCTCAGGGCCCAGGGCCACGTCATCGAGGTGAAACAGGCCATCCAGGACCTGCGGGATTACTGGAACCGCTACATTGACAACACCAACCGCCCGGCGGCCCTGAAATTCCAGGTGGACCCTCAGGAAGATCAAGTACAATAAAGAATTGGGGGAAAAGGCGAAAAGGGGATAAAGAAATGGGGGGAAAAGGGTAAAAGGGAAAAGGGGTAAAAGGGAAAAACTAAAGAACAGGTTCTTAAACTGGTAGTTTTTTAAGCGACTTAATCTGATTTGACAGATAACGGCTTAATTCCAAAATCATTTCCTTCAATTCGTAATATTGTGGCTCCTCAATATAGCCGATTTCCACGGCCACTCGAAACAAGCTCCTTACTTCCCCGGCGGAACCCTTGGCGATGTTCAAGAAGTTCAAATATTCCTTGCGAGAGGCCCGTTCAAAGCCTTCGGCTATATTACTGGGAATGGATAATGCCGCGCCCCGCAATTGATCCCGCAAACTAAAATCCTTGCTCAACTTACCATCTCTGGTAATGAGATAGATTTGCCTGACAATTTTCATGCCCTTCTGCCAAACAAGTAGGTCTTCGAAGGATTCAATCTTGTTCTTCATAGCTTAAGACCCAGGTTTTCCCTTTTCCCCTCTTACCCTTTTCCCCTTTTACCCCGATCTTTTAATCCCCTTTTCGCCTTTTCCCCCAACCTTTAAGCCCCCAACAACTCCGCCTTTTGATAATGCAGGCCAATGTCCCGCCTTAAAGCCAACCGATTGCCCTGGTCGTTTTCCCGGGGGATGACCCGGATCTTGCCGTTGTCGAACGCCGCGAGCAGTCTCTGGCGCAGGGTTTCCACCACCTGGCCCCGCTTTTGGTCCGGCTTGACCGTGGCGTTGGCCACCAGGTAGGCCACCCGGGAGCCGTCGGATTTAAAGACGCCCTCAGCGTAATCCATGGCTGAGGGGATGATGGTGATCTTCTTTTTGTCGAAATAATCGAAGTCGATCTCCAGGACCTCACCCTTGGTCAGGGACCAGGGGTAGCCCTTCTGCTGTTTGGGGCCGCCGGGGCCGGTCACCAGGGCCAGGCACAGGGAGATTTGCTCGCGCCGCACCTCCGGCGTCACTTCATGGAGATTCCCCGCCGCCATGGCCTGCACCAGGGGTCCCAGATTGCGCAGCCGTTTGACGATGGGTTGAAATTCCGGCTCGCCGGGGCGGATGTTGACTTCGCAGACCCGAATCGCTTGGGGCTGAAACTCCCCAGCGAATGAGACGAAGCACCCGGGGTAAAGGACGCACTGGCGCAGGAGGCCCCGCTCCTGCATGATCTTGATGAGGGGCCGGGCGATGGTCTCTTCGGCCAGTTGCATCAAGGCCGGCGACTCCAGGGGATGCGGCGAAATGGAGCCCATGCCGCCGGTAATGGGGTTGTCGAGGCCCGGCGGGCCTTCGAACCTCTCCGGGTAGTCCATGGCCGTGGGCAAAATCTGATGGTGGCCGTTTTTATCCACCAGGATGGTGAAGCTGATTTCCGCGCCGGCCATCCGGGCCTCGATGAGCAGCGGCCAGGGTGATTTTTTGCCGCAGACCTGGGTGTAGGACTCTTTGTAGTCGTTGATTAACAGGTCGTAGACCTCGCGGATTTCCCAGGTATTCAGGATGATGCGGGCCCCCTTGCCGCCGGCGCTGTAAGGATACTTCAGGACCGCCCCGCCGTACTCGTGCAGGTATTCCAAACCGATACCCAAGACGGCCCGGTAGTCCCGGGCGTCGACCTCGGTCCAGGCCGGGGCCACCGGGATGCCCGCCTCCCGGCAGAGGCGCTTGCAGGCAATCTTGTCGGCCTCCACGAAGGCGCCCTGTTGGCTCAAGCCGATGATCTTGCCGCCATACCCGGCGTCGGCCACCAGGTCCAGCAGCCCGTCGAAGATCAGGGCCTCGGGCATGATCAGGGCCACATCGATAACTCCTTCCTGAAAGGCCCGGATCAGGGCTTCGGCATAGGCCGGCACGGAGTTGTTGGCGGTGGCCAGGAAATCCACGGGCCAGCCAACCCTCCCGGCCCAGGCCGGCATGGCCGGGGTGCCCCGGACCACCACCCCCCGGTAGTCGCCCGGATAGAGCTCGCTGGTGGCCCGGCTGGTCTCCAGGGCGGCCAGCAAGGTTCTGCCGTCGGTCCCCACAAAGCCGATTTTCACTGGTTTCATGCGATTCTCTTTTTTTGGGATGGTTTTGCGAGGACTAACTATAGCATCTAGCCGACGGTTGACAAAGACATAAATGTTTAACCCTGGGACGAAATTAAAGGGGCGGCTCGCGAGCCGCCCCGACAGCGCCTGCCATGGTTTCCCAGCCTCAGGCCGTTCCGGCGGCCTGGGCCTTGGCCATCGCCTTGGCGTTGAATTTCAAGGCGTCGATAACGAACCTGACATGGTGGCCCTGGGAGATGGTGTCCACCCCGTCCTCGGCGGTCAGGGAAAAGGTGAGTTTGCGCCCCTCCACCTTCTCCAACATACCCCGGACGGTGACCGTCAGGCCCGGCGGGGTGGCGGCCAGGTGGCTCAGGTCCACGTGGATGCCCACCGTCTGCTCCCGGGGCCAGTCCAGGTGGGGATTGAGGGCCTGGATGCAGGCCCATTCGAAGAGCCCCACCATATAGCCGGTGGCCAAGACCTTCGGCATCTCCTGGAACTCCGGAGACTCGGGATACAGGTGGGGCACGGTTTTGTTCTCCGGCACCATGAACCGGAACTCAAAGGTCAGGCCGGGTTGCAAGGAATCTCTCATGGGACACCTCCAAACAGCTACTGGTTATTAATCTAGAAGATAAAATTGCCTGAGATATTCTCGTAGTTTCCGTTGATTTTCCTGATCAAGGTGAGGACAGTCTTTGAGGCTTTGCGCTCCCTGGCCCACCTGCACCGCGAAAACCATGCAGGTGGGCTGGCCACAGCCCCGACAGTTGGTGTGCGGCAAGAGTTTAAAGATTTCAAAGATGCGAGGTGGGGCGGCCACCTCGAAACTTGGGACAATTTCTCCTCGCTGCTCCCAGGCCGCGTTGATTTCCTGCTTCAGCCAGTCCAGAATATCCTTGGCCTCAGCCTCATCTTTAACAATATTTATCGCAATCTCATGTGAAGTCAGGGTAATAAGCCTGCCACCGCCATATTTTAAGGTCAGCGATGGCGGGTCCGGGCAAAATTCATGCCCTTTCAGCCTGGTATTGAGATAAGGGAGCACCTCGCTGAGGTCGCCATCGGGTTGGGCAAAACAGCGCAGATGTTGGGCGGAGGGGTTAGGCGGCCGAACATATTTCGTACGGTATTGAGATAGGAGCATGGCCTGACCACCAATAAAATTTGGCATTGCTTTTTTTTTAAAAATCCGCTATTTTTAAAAATAAGTAAAATTCATTATTTTAATATTACTTATAAATATTTATTATGGAATGGCAGCAGCTTCTGGGCTTTTACCAGGTGGTAAAACTGGGAAGCTTCACCAAGGCGGCCGAGGCCACCTTTCGGACCCAGTCGGCCCTAAGCCAACAGGTCAAGGCCTTGGAGGACGAGCTGGGCAGCCGGCTCCTGGAGCGCCTGGGTAAACGTCGCCTCAAGCTCACCCCCCCGGGAGAAAAACTCTTTGCCTTTGCCCAGGGGCTCCTGGCCCAATGGGACCGGCTCCGGGAAGAGGTACGGGCCCTTCAGGGCCATCCCCGGGGCCCTTTGAGCCTGGCGGCTCCCTTCACCACCCTCTATCACCTGTTGCCGGAGGCCCTTCTGGCCTACCTGAAACAGTATCCCCAGGTGGAGCTCACCCTCCTGGACCGCGACCAGGCCAGCGTCTTCGCCCTGGTGAAAGACGGCGACATCGACTTCGGTCTGGCCCTTCAGTCCCTGGTCCCCCGGGACCTGGCAGCCGCGCGCTGGCAGCCGGTGGATACGGTCCTGCTGACGCCTGTGGGCCATCCCCTGACCCGGCTGCGACGAGTCACCTGGCGGCAGATCGCCCGCTATCCCCTGATTCTGCCGCCCCGGGGCCATGAGTCAGGGGGCCGGCGCCTCCTGGAGGAGCACTTTAAAAAACTGGGACTGGAGTTCCGCATCATCCTGGAATCCTCCAACGTGGAGCTGAGCGCGTTCTACGTGGAGACGGGTCTGGGGCTCGCCTTCGCCACCCTGGCCCGGGGCCTGCCGCCGCGACGGCAGCTCAATCTGGCCTTTGTGCCCCTGGGTCACTACTTCAAGCCCGACCACCTGGCCCTGGTCATGCGCCGGGACAAGGTGCTCACCCCTTACAAGCAGGCCTTTATTAATCGCCTGTTTGGGGATACAATGCTTTTCCAGTAATCGATTCCTAGCAATTTGAGAGCCTTGCAAAAAGCCGGTGGGCGCGGGCAGGGATCCTTACGAAAAACGTCCCTGGCCCTCCCCCCCACAAACATACATATGAGGAACCACCATGAAGCGGCGCATCTATCTGCGCATGAAATCCTTGGAAGAAGCCCGGGAGCTCTGGTTTGCCCGGTTTGAGCCGCAGGCCCCGGCGGCCCCCGAGGAGGTTCCCACGGTTGCGGCCCGGGGCCGGGTGACCGCGGCTCCGGTGATAGCCCGGAGGTCATCGCCTGCGGCCCACCAGGCGGCCATGGACGGCTTTGCGGTGAATGCCGCGGCCACCTTCGGGGCCACGCCGGAGCATCCCAAGCGTTTGCCTCTGGGCCGGGAGGCCTTCGCCGTCAACACCGGCCATCTGATGCCGCCGGGCGCCGACGCGGTGATTATGGTGGAGCAGATCCCCGACCCGGAAGCCGACCCCATCGTCATCGAAGCCCCCGTCTTCCCCTGGCAGCACGTGCGCCGGGTGGGCGAAGATCTGGTCAGGGGGGAAATGGTGCTTCCAGAGGGAATAGAGGTAACCCCCTGGGCCCAGGGGGCCTTGCTGGCCGCGGGAGTGACCCGGATTTTAGTGCGCCGCGTCCCCAAGGTGGCCATCATCCCCACCGGCAGCGAGCTGGTGCCGGCCGCGGAACTGGATAAAGAGCCGGAGTCCGGGCGCCTGCCGGAATTCAACTCGGTCATCCTCTCGGGCCTGGTGGCCGAGGCGGGGGGGCAGCCGGAGGTGCGGCCCATTGTCCGGGACGACCCCGGGGCCCTGGCGGCCGCCATCCGGGAGGCCCTGGCCGACGCCGACGTGGTGCTGATCAATGCCGGCTCTTCCGCCGGCAGCGAAGATTATACCTACCAGGCGGTGGCCGCCCTGGGCGAAGTCCTGGTGCACGGGGTGGCCATGATGCCGGGGAAACCTACCCTGCTGGGGCTCGTGGCCGGCAAACCCGTTATCGGCAACCCGGGTTATCCGGTGTCCGCGGTCCTATCCTTCGAGCAGTTCGCCGCGCCTCTCATCGCCGGGATGGCCGGGAAGCGCCTGGAGCAGCGGGCCACCCTGACGGTTTATCCGGCCCAGAACCTGCCCTCCAAACCCGGCCTCACCGAATTCATCCGGGTAACCCTCGGGCGGGTGGGGGACAAAGTCATCGCCACCCCCCTGCCCCGGGGCGCCGGCACCATCACCTCCCTGGTGCGGGCCGACGGCCTGCTCACCGTGCCTTCTTTGAGCGAGGGCCTGGAAGAGGACCGCCCGGTGGCCGCCGAGCTGCTGGTGGCCCCGGAGGAGATCGAGGGCACCCTGGTGGTGTTGGGCAGCCACGACAACACCCTGGACCTGCTGGCCACGCTCTTGCGCCGCCGGGACCCGCGGCTGCGCCTCTCTTCCGGCCATGTGGGCAGCCTGGGGGGCCTCATGGCCCTGCGCCAGGGCCGGGCCCACCTGGGAGGCAGCCACATGCTGGACCCGGAGACCAACACCTACAACGTCCCCTTCATCCAGCGCTATCTGGCCGGCGTGCCCCTGAAGCTCATCAACCTGGCCTGGCGCCAGCAGGGCCTGATGCTGGCCCCGGGCAATCCCAAGAACATTCGCGCCATCAAAGACCTGGCCCGCCCCGGGGTGCGCTTCATCAACCGGCAGCGGGGCGCCGGCACCCGCCTGCTGCTGGATTTTCTTCTGCAGGAGGAGAATCTTGCGGCCGAGGCCATCCAGGGCTACGACCGGGAGGAGTACACCCACATGGCGGTGGCGGTGAACGTCTTTTCCGGCACCGCCGATGTGGGTCTGGGCATCCTGGCGGCGGCCAAGGCCCTCGGGCTCGATTTCATTCCCCTGCTGCCGGAGCGCTACGACCTGGTGGTGCCGGAGAGCACCTTCGGCGAGGCCCGCTTCCAAGTCTTGCTGGCGGTCATGCGCTCGCCGGAATTCCAGGAGGCGGCCGCGGCCCTGGGAGGCTACGACCTGAAAGATTGCGGCAAGATTATCTGGGAGCAATGAATTTAAGCGCTTAAAGGCGGGGCAGACACGGAGGCTCCTGCCAGTTTTTGTAGGGTGCGTCTTACGCACCATTTACTCCCATTCCGTAGATGCGTGCCATAATCGGTGCGTAAGACGCACCCTACAACTGCGGCCGGATCCTCTGGGAACAATAAAGCCGCCCCAAAAGCGGCGGGCACGGAGGCCCGCCCTACCAGAAAAAGGGCGGCCGTCCCTGGCCGCCATCAGAATTTTATAGGCATTAATGATGCGGAAAAATATTAAGACCTTGCTAATCGTGTCCTTAATAGCCGCATTATCCTTTGGTTATGGCGCCCACCGCGCTCCTGCCGCCAATGATCAGCCGGTCAACATCTATCTTTTCTGGACCAAGGGCTGCCCCCATTGCGTCCTGGAAAAAGAATTTCTGGCGAAATTAGCAGAGCAAGATAAGGATGTTAAGGTCATCACCCTGGAGTTGACGGAGTCCCGCGAGAACCGGGAATTATTTAGGAGAGTGGGCGAGTTGCTCCAGGCCGACGTCTCCGGCGTGCCCTTCACGGTGGTGGGCGAGCGCTATGTCATCGGCTGGCTGGATGAGGCCAGCACCGGCGCGGCCATTAACCAGGCGGTGCAGGAGACGCGCCGCGCCAAATCCCCCGACGTGGTGGCCGGCCTCATTCCCGCTAAAAGCGTTTCTCCTCCCCCACGAGAGACCCCGGCCATTCCGGAGAAACTGCCCTTGCCGTTTTTCGGGGAGATTGAGATCAAGTATCTGTCCCTGGGCTTGATCACCCTGATCATCGGTCTGCTGGACGGCTTCAACCCCTGCGCTATGTGGGTCCTGGTCTTCCTCATCAACCTGCTCTTGGGCATGGATGACCGGCGCAAAATGTGGATTCTGGGCGGCACTTTCATCGCCGCCTCGGCGATTATCTACTTCCTCTTCATGACCGCCTGGCTCAATTTTTTGATCTTCGTGGGCTTTATCGTCTGGGTCCGGATTGCCATCGGCCTGGTGGCCCTGCTGGCCGGTTTTTATAATTTGCGGGAATACTTCACCAACCGGGCCGGGGTTTGCCAACTGACGGAAGGGCCGACCCGGAGAAGACGGATGGAAAAAATCAAAGAGGCCATCCAGACCAGGAAATTTTGGCTGGCCCTGGGCGGCATCGTCCTGCTGGCCATCGCGGTCAATCTGGTGGAATTGATCTGTTCGGCCGGCTTCCCGGTCATATATTTGCAAATACTCAGCCTGAATAAGCTGCCCTTTTGGCAATACTATCTCTACATGGTCTTATATATTGTCATGTATATGCTGGACGACATGATCATTTTTGTCGTCGCCATGGTCACCTTGCAACTGCTAGGGGTGGGGACCAGATACAAGCAGGCCTCCAATCTGATCGGCGGCGTCTTGATGCTGATTCTGGGGGGTTTGCTCATCTTCCGCCCCGAAGCCCTGATGTTCGGCTGATCCTGCGTCACGGTGACAAAACCCTCCGAAATGATTATTGGTTAAATGAGCTAGGTTTTAAATTCCAGCCCCTATATTCAAGGGCGACTCGGTATAATAAACCTTGAATTTTTCCTTATTAAACCTACGAGGAGGTTTATCCATGCAGTTGCAAGGCTCGCAGACGCAAAAGAATTTGCTCATTGCCTTTGCCGGGGAATCCCAGGCCCGGAACCGCTACACTTATTACGCCGGCGAAGCCCGGAAGGCGGGCTTTGAACAGATTGCCGCCATTTTCCAGGAGACCGCAGACAACGAAAAAGAGCACGCCAAGGTCTTTTTCAAGCACCTGGGGGAGGGCACGGCCGAAATTTCTGCCGGGTATCCCTTCCACCTGGGGGACACCGCCAGCAATCTAACGGCCGCGGCCGAGGGGGAAAATTACGAGTGGACCACCCTCTATCAAAATTTTGCCAAAGAGGCTGAAAAGGAAGGATTCAGGGAGATCGCCGCCTCCTTCCGGGAGATCGCCAAGGTGGAAAAATTCCACGAGGCCCGCTACCGGGCCCTGCTGGAGCACGTCAAGAATGACACCGTGTTCCACCGGGAGGCGACCACCACCTGGCACTGCCGCAACTGCGGCTACGTGGTCAAAGGGAAGAATGCCCCGGAGTCCTGCCCTTCCTGCCAGCATCCCCGCTCGTATTACGAAGTTCTGGCGGACAATTACCTCTGAGATGGGCGGAGGTGGCGGGTTTGGCGGCAAGGCCAAAATGGCCGAAGCCTGCCTTTAAATCGGAACCACGGAGCAATTATAGATAATTAATTCGGCAAGCGACTCCCGCCAGAGGAGCCCTGGTGAGATGGCTGGGGCTCCGCGAGGCGTTTGGCCACCACGAAGGTGTTCTGGTAATAGGATTGACGCAAGTCGGTGATGGTTACGCCGCGGCGTCGGCTAGAGGCGTGGATCATCTTTCCTTCACCCGCGTAAATGCCTACATGGCCGACATGCCGCCCCTCACGTCTGAAAAAGAGGAGATCCCCGGCCTCCAGCTTGGAGAAATCCATGGTGCGGGCCACCACCGCTCCCACCCGGGCCTGCTCGGCGCTGGCCCGGGGCAGAGCAATATTGGATTTCTGGTAAATATACTGCACAAATCCCGAGCAATCGGTGGCCCGGCCATGCTGCAAGTCACCGCCCCGCCTGTAGGGAGTAGCCAGATAACCGCAAGCCTGTCGCAGAACCTGGTCCGGGAGATTGCCCGGCTCCGACCGGGTATAGAGCCGGGTTGAAAGCGGTGACAGCCCATTTAATGGCCAGGTCAAACGGGGCAGGGGGGCCGCCTGGTTCGGGAGGCTCCTAGCGTCCACCCGCACCCGTCCGTCTCCCTGGGGATCAAGCTTTATCAGCGCCAGATTTTTTAAGAAACCGGCGCTGCCGAAAAATCTCTCTCTGGTGTTAGTTTCGGGATAGCCTGCCATCAGGGTTGCCACCGGGGTTGCCTCACTGAAGCGACTGGGACTCTGGGGCCGCAAGGCTTGAGCCTGATGAGATGATAAAATCAAGGTCAAAGTCAGCACTGTACCGCAAATTATGCGTTTCGCCATCCAAACCTTCCTTTGTTTGAGGGTGATGAGGTGCGGCTTGCAGTTCATCCAGGGAGCGGGAACGGGAGACTGCCGCGGCTTTCCTGAGGGAAAAAATCTAAGGTCCCGGCGTCAAGGGTCCGAGGGCAGACCTCAGCGCCCTATTCAGGCTCGCTGCTTGGCGAATTGATTGCCCTTAGAGGCGAGAAGAGAACCTGGGTGCCGGGATCCGGGCGGCCTTTGGGAGAAGGAGAGATACACGGGGTCGGCTCCCAAAGGTCCAAAACCGCCCGTATAATTTTGTATGGCAAACAATACCTAACAATAAAAATATTGTCAAGGGAAAATGCCTCCCGGCTCCATGACTCGTCTTCTGTCCGCGGCTCTGGGGGTTTTTTAAGGTGGCCGGTTGCGTATTTCACTCTTGATTAATACCGCAAAACGAGGTAGTTTAAGAATAATCGGATGAGTAGGCCGTAAGGACAAGGAGGATATATTATAATGAAACTAATAATATTAGTAAAAGTGCTCATTTTATTTTGGGTAAATATTCTTTTACTGTCATGCGGCGGTGGCATAGTTCCTCAAGAGCAAGCAAAGATATTTTTAACTTTATTGCAGAATAATAATATTGATAAGTGTGCCGAAATGGTTTACGTTTACCAGATAAATATGCAAAAAATTAAAACTCAGCCACAGTTCAAACAGAATGAGTTACTTACTAATAATCTAAATGAAGTTAAGGATAAATTTTTGAATGAACATGCAACTACCAGTATTGTTTATCTATTTAGATTCCCTTGTCAATGGCAGATTTTAGAAACTAAACAAATGACCCAAGAATCATCCGGTATTAATTTTTCTACCCCTGTCACATTTTTTAGGGTGTTTGCGGTATTGAAATATAATTCCATGGCTGAATCACCTGCTTCGGTGCCATTATTATTTAAAGAAGGTGGGTTCAGTTACAAAATTAAGGAAATAATCTTGCACTGTGATTTTGAAAAAAACACTGGATTATATCTGGGATGGGGTCTGGAGCAACACACTCCTTGGTAGGATCGATTTTTTCATAACAAGACCCATCTCCCTGCCTTTCCTCCTAGTCCCCGTCCTGAAGGACTCTCGGTCGGCCGGCGCCGAGGTCAGCCTGCTTATCTCAGGGGATGGCCTGCCCTCAGGCGCCGGCAACTTTACTTCGGCCATTTTTTAAGTCCCAAATTGAACTTAATCGTGGTAGAATTGAAACAATATTAGAACAAGGGAACAAGTTGTCCGGCCGGGCCCAGGAATTACCGGGAAAGAAGGCTCCTACCCTGCCCGGGCCTCCTGGTGGGGGGCAAGGCTAACCCCATTTGTGAAAACGCTCCACGACCGGAGCCCAAACCAGATCATAGTCGAAGGAGGGAGAGCGTGTTTAACAAGATCTTGGTGCCGCTGGATGGCTCAGATTTGGCAGCCAAAGTCATTCCTCAAGCAGGGGATTTGGCCAAGGCCTTTGGCGCGCAACTGGTTCTGATGACGGTGGGCTCGGCCGAAGTGGGCGAGGTCCACGAGTCTTCCCCGCAAGCCGGGTCCGAGGCGGTGGCCCGGCTGCCGGCGGTCAAGTATCTGAAGCAAACCGCCGCGGCCTTGCAGGCTAAAAACTTAAAGGCCACCTGGGTCTATAAGCAAGGCACTCCGGCCCGTGAGATTATGACCTATGCGGCTGACCACCAAATGGATCTCATTATCATGGCCACCCATGGGGCCGGCGAGATTGCCTGGCTCCTGGGCAGCGTGGCCCAAAGGGTGGTCAGCCACGCCCCGGCCCCGGTGCTATTAATTCGGGTGCTGGAGCCTAAACCGCCTGAGCATAAAAGTGAACTCGATTATTTTTCCATGTAACCGGCCTTTCCGGGCCCAGCCGGACCAACTTAGGACTAACCAAGCAGAGGAAGGGACTGAAGAATGAATGCTTTGACCCTGGTCTTTGTCGCCTTATGCGTCTTTGCCCTGGCCTATCGGTTTTATGGCCTGTTCATCGCCAACAGGGTTCTGGAACTGAAGGTGGAAAGGTTGACGCCGGCGGATAAAATGGCCGACGGCATCGATTATGTCAAGACCAATAAATTTGTCCTTTTCGGTCATCACTTCGCCGCCATCGCCGCGGCCGGGCCGCTGTTGGGACCGGTCCTGGCCGCCCAATACGGCTATTTGCCGGGGGCCCTGTGGATCATCATCGGGGCCGTGGTCGCCGGCGCGGTGCATGATATGGTGGTGCTCTTCGCCTCGGTGCGCCACCGCGGCCAGAGCCTGGCGAAAATCGCCGAGAGCGAAATCGGCAAGGTCGTGGGCAACGTGGCTTCGGTGGCCATTCTCTTCATTCTCATCCTCACCCTGGCGGGTCTGTCCATCGCCGTGGTCAACGCCATGTTCTCCAGCCCCTGGGGCACCTTCACGGTATTTTCCACCATGCCCATCGCCCTGTTGATGGGGGTTTATCTGCACGTCTGGCGGCATGGCGACGTCCTGGGGGCCAGCATCATCGGCGTCGTCCTGTTGTTTGCCGCGGTGTTTGCCGGGCCTTATATCGTGGCCCATCCGGCCCTGGCCTCCCTGTTCACCTTAAGCAAAAATCAAATCGCTATTTTTATCCCGATCTACGGCTTTATAGCTTCGGTGCTGCCGGTCTGGCTGCTCCTCTGCCCCCGGGATTATCTCTCCACCTACCTGAAGATCGGCACCATCGCGGCCCTGGCCCTGGGCATCGCCTTTGTGCGGCCCACCTTCATGATGGAGCCGATCACCAAGTTTGTCCACGGCGGCGGCCCGGTGATTCCCGGGGCGGTCTTTCCCTTTGTCTTTATCACCATTGCCTGCGGCGCCATATCCGGCTTCCACGCCATCATCGGCACCGGCACCACCCCCAAGATGATCGGCAATGAACGGGACGTGCTCTTCGTCGGCTACGGCGCCATGCTGGTGGAAGGGTTTGTGGCCATCATGGCCCTGATCGCCGCCTGCGTTTTGGTGCCGGCCGATTACTTCGCCATCAACTCCCCTCCGGCGGTCTTTGCCAAACTCGGTATGGCCCCGGTTAATCTGGCCGAGCTCTCCCGGTCGGTGGGGGAACAGATTCAGGGCCGGCCGGGCGGCGCGGTTTCCCTCGCCGTGGGCATGGCCTACATCTTCTCCTCCATCCCCCTCATGAAGGGCCTGATGGCTTACTGGTACCACTTTGCCATCATGTTCGAGGCGGTCTTTATCCTCACCGCGGTGGATACCGGCACCCGGGTCGGCCGCTTCTTCCTCCAGGAAATGATCGGCAAATTCTTCCCGAAATTCATGGAGAGGGGTTGGTGGCCCGGCATCGTGATTACCAGCTTTATTTTCGTATTCTCCTGGGGCTATCTGGTGTATACGGGGGAAATCTCCACCATCTGGCCGTTGTTCGGCATGAGCAACCAGCTCCTGGCTTCCAGCGGCCTGATTATCACCACCTGCATGATCATCAGGATGAACAAGGCCAAATACGCCTGGATCACCGCGGTGCCGGGGATCCTCCTGGCCTTTATCACCATGTGGGCCGGCTACCTGAATGTGGTGGACAATTTCTGGCCCAAAAAGCTGTATCTGTTGACCACCTTGTCCATTTTCATCATGATTCTCATGGTGATCGTCTTTGTGGGGTCCTTCAAGAGGTGGGCTGAACTCCTGAAGATAAAGAGCACGGTGTGGGACGAGGCCGGCGATAAGGTCCTGGAAGTGGTGCCGGAATAGCGGCGACTTAACCTGACATTTTGACCGTAGGGGCGGCTGGCGAGCCGCCCCTACCCCTCCTGCCCAGGCTGGAAAGCCGGTGCCGCCAAATTCCCCCCGTCCCTACCCTGCAAAAGACTTTATGCCACCTGCCTTTTCTGCTATTCAATCTGTGTACCGACACTACCGGGCCGCCGCTCGCTGGACTCCCGGCAGGGGGAAATATTATGAAAACTTTTCTGGGACTGTTGGTTTTTTCTTATCTGCTGGGCTCCGTGCCGTTTGGGTTACTGGTGGCCCGGGCCTTGGGAGGGCCTGACCCCCGCGGGCTGGGGAGCGGCAACCTGGGGGCAGCCAATCTCTATCGCCTGCTGGGCTTCACGGGTGGCGGCCTCACCCTGCTGCTCGACGTCCTCAAGGGGGCCCTGCCCACGCTACTGGCCCGCTACTGGCTCGCGTTGGGACCCTGGCAAGACGCCGCGGTGGCCCTGGTGGCGGCGGCCGCGGTGCTGGGGCACGTCTTCCCCGCGTACCTCGGCTTTCGGGGCGGCAAGGGGGTGGCCACCAGCTTCGGGGTGGTGTCGGCGCTGGCCCCCTGGGCCGGCTTGAACCTGGTCCTGGTCTATCTTTTGGCCCTGAGCCAGACCCGCACCTTCTCCATCAGCGCCCTTATTGCCGCCTGGCTCCTCCCCGTGGCCGTGGGCCTTTTTTCCGACTCCAAGGCCTATCTGCTGCTGGCCGGGGTCCTCTCGGGGCTGATCCTGGTCTGCCACCGGGACAACCTGGAGCGCTTTTTCCGAGGTGAAGAACCGCGGCTATAAATCGCGGGGGTAGAAAAACTCCGGATGGTGGGGGCGGGGTTAAAACCCGCCCCTACCTCGTCCAGACGCCGGTGCCACCAACGACATTTTTGTGGCAGGCCCTTGACAGGCTCGCCAATTTAAGCGAACCTTTAACCCTGCCGACCTAAACCCCTGCCCATAGCTGGCAAATTCAAAAATCGGTTATAATTTAAGATTATGCCCAAATCTTTACTCATTGTGGAATCACCCACCAAGGCCAAGACCTTGCAGAAATATCTGGGGAGCGACTATGTGGTCCTCTCCAGCAAAGGCCACGTCAAGGACCTGCCCCCCCATGAACTGGGGGTGGACCTGGAGCGCGATTTTCAGCCCAAATACGTCACCATCCTGGGCAAGGCCAAGGTCATCCAGGAGCTGAAGAAGGCGGCGGCGGATATTCCCGAGATCTTCCTGGGACCCGACCCGGACCGGGAAGGCGAGGCCATCGCCTGGCACATCGCCGAAGCCCTCGGGGAAAAGAACCATCGCTTTCACCGGGTCCTGTTCCTGGAGCTGACCCAAAAGGCCATCAAGGAGGCCCTGGCCCACCCGGTGGCCCTGGATCGGCCGCGCTTCGAATCCCAGCAGGCCCGGCGGGTCCTGGACCGCCTGGTGGGCTATCAGATCAGCCCTATTCTCTGGCAAAAGGTCAAGACTGGCCTCAGCGCCGGCCGGGTGCAATCCGTGGCCCTGCGTCTGGTGTGCGACCGGGAGCGGGCCATCATGGCCTTTGTCCCGGAGGAGTACTGGTCCCTGGACGCCTGCCTGGCGGCGCAGAAGCCGCCGCGGTTTCTGGCCCATCTGCTGAAACGCAGCGGCAAGAATATCAAGCCCACCAGCGCCGGGCAGGTGGAGCGGATTCTGGACGACCTGGAAACAGCAGCATTCCGGGTGGCCAGAATCGAGAAAAAGCCGCAGCGGCGCCACCCCGCGCCGCCCTTCATCACCAGCAGCCTGCAGATGGAGGCCAACCGCAAGCTCAGGTTCACCCCCAAAAGGACCATGTCCCTGGCCCAAAAGCTCTATGAAGGCATCGAGCTGGGGAGTGAGGGCCCGGTGGGCCTCATCACCTACATGCGGACCGACTCCACCCGGGTGTCGGGCGAGGCCCTGGAGGCGGTGCGGCAATTCGTCGGCGACACTTACGGGGCCGACTACCTCCCCAAGGCGCCCAACCGCTACAAGAGCCCCAAGGGAGCCCAGGAGGCCCACGAAGCCATCCGCCCCACCGGCGTAAGCCGCCGGCCCCAGGACCTGAAGCCCTTTTTGGGCAAGGACGAATTGGCCCTCTACGACCTCATCTGGCGGCGCTTCGTGGCTTCCCAGATGGCCCCGGCCGTTTATCAACTGACCACCGTGGACATCGAGGCTGCGGGTTACCTTTTCCGGGCCACGGCCTCGGTGCTCCAGTTCCCCGGCTTCACCGCGGTCTATCAGGAATCTCGGGAGAACGGCGAGGAAGAGGCCGCGGCCAAGCTGCCGCCTTTAAAGGAAGGCGAGGTGCTGGAACTGCGGGATTTCGACCCCCAGCAGCACTTCACCAAGCCGCCGGCCCGCTTTACCGAGGCGTCTCTAATCAAGGAGCTGGAGGTCCAGGGCATCGGCCGGCCCAGCACCTACGCCGCCATCCTCAGCAACCTCCAGGATCGCCTTTACGTGCTCAAGGAGAAGGCCACGCTCCGGCCCACGGAGATGGGCCTGGTGGTGAGCGATCTCCTGGTGGAAAATTTTCCGGACATCATGGACCTCAAATTCACCGCCAGCATGGAGACGGACCTGGACCGGGTGGCCGAAGGCCGGGTCTCCTGGCAGCAGCTCATGCGGAATTTCTACGAGCCCTTCGCCCGGGATTTGGAGGCGGCCAAAGGCGGGATGCGCAAGGTGAAGAGCGTTGCCACCGGGCTTAGCTGCCCCGAATGCGGCGCCGAGCTGGTGGTGCGCTGGGGCAAAAACGGCGAATTCCTGGGGTGCTCCGCCTATCCCAAGTGCGGCTTTACCGGGGATTTCAGCCGGGATGCCAAAGGGCGCATCGTGCTTCAGGTTGAGGGAGGCGCGGCGGGTGCAGGTTCGCCCGGGGAGGGCGAAGCGCCCGCGCCCCGTCCCAGGACTACCGCCACAGGCCTTAAGTGTCTCAAGTGTCAGAAAGAGTTGGTGATACGCCGCGGTCGGATGGGGGAGTTCCTGGGTTGCTCCGGCTACCCCAAATGTAAATTCACTCAGAATTTCACCCGGGATGCCCAGGGCCAGCCCGTCCCCCTGGATAAGGCGGCGGAAACCGCCACCTTCCCTTGCCCCCGGGAAGGCTGCAGCGGGGGCCTGGTAAAACGCCGCTCACGCCGGGGCTTCTTTTACGGCTGCAGCAACTACCCCAAATGCGATATCACCCTGAACCAGCCGCCCCTGGAGGGGCCTTGCCCCCAATGCGCCTTCCCCTGGCTCATGAAAAAAGGCAAGAAGATCCTCTGCCCCCGGGATGAGTGCGGCTATCAAGCCGCCGCCGTCGCCGAGGCCGCCGGGTAAAGACTGTTCTCTGTTTTCCGTTTTCTGTTTTCCGTAAAAGCAAAGCAAACCCCCGCGGAATTTCCAGCGAGACGATGATACTTCTTCCTCTAAAATCTACTCATTAAATAATGACCACAAAAAACAGAAAACAGAAAACAGAAAACCGCATTTCCATCATCGGCGGGGGGCTGGCGGGCAGTGAAGCCGCCTGGCAGGCGGCCCGCCGGGGCGCAATGGTGCGCCTCTATGAGATGAAGCCCCGGAAGTTTTCCCCGGCCCACAGCTCGCCTCTGTTGGGGGAGCTGGTGTGCAGCAATTCGCTCCGGGCCGAATCCCGGGAAAGCGCCGTGGGCCTGCTCAAAGAGGAGATGCGCCGGCTTAATTCCCTCATCCTGGCCGCGGCGGAGGCCACCCGGGTGCCGGCGGGCCGGGCCCTGGCGGTGGACCGGGAGGCTTTTGCTGCTTACATTTCCCAGGCATTGGAGCAGGAGCCCCTGGTTGAGGTCGTTCGGGAGGAAGTCACCGACCTGGACCTGGCCGGCATCACGGTGGTGGCCACCGGCCCTCTCACTTCCGATCCTCTGGCCGCGGCCTTAGGAAGCCTTACCGGCCAGGACAACCTCCATTTCTACGACGCCATCGCCCCCATAGTGGCAGCCGAATCCATCGATATGGCGAAGGTCTTCCGGGCCTCCCGCTACGGGGCCGGGGACGACTATCTCAACTGCCCCTTCAGCGAAGAAGAGTACGCCGCCTTTTATCAGGCGTTGATGCAGGCGGAGCAGGTGCCCCTGAAGTCCTTCGAGGAGCCCCGCTATTTTGAAGGCTGCCTGCCCATCGAAGTGATGGCGGCCCGGGGCTATCGCACCCTGGTTTTCGGCCCCATGAAGCCGGTGGGGCTCACCGATCCCCGGACCGGCCGGCAGCCCTGCGCGGTGGTGCAACTGCGGGCCGAGAACCGGGAGGGCACCCTCTACAACCTGGTGGGCTTCCAGACCAAGCTGACCTACCCCGAGCAGCAGCGGGTCTTCCGGTTGATTCCGGGCCTGGAGCGGGCCGAGTTCGTGCGCCTGGGCTCCATCCACCGCAACACCTTCATCCATTCCCCCGGCCTGCTGAACCCTTATTTGAATTTCCTGGCGCATCCCCAACTCTTTCTGGCCGGGCAGATCTCCGGGGTGGAGGGCTACGTGGAGTCCGCGGCCATGGGGCTGTTGGCCGGGATCAACGCCGCCCGCCAGTCCCAATCAAAGGAACTGGTCAGCCCGCCCCGGGCCACGGCCCTGGGGGCCCTGGTTCATCACCTCACCAACACCGAGACCAAAGACTTCCAACCCATGAACGTCAACTTCGGGCTGTTTCCGCCGTTGGAGCGGCGTATCCCCAAGAAGCTCCGGGGGGCGGCTTATGCCGAGAGGGCGTTAAAGGAGTTGGAGGAATGGTTGGTTGGGGGAAGGTTTAATATTGGGGAGCCACGGGCTTTACCATGAAATTCCGTGTAGGGGCGGCTCGCGAGCCGCCCCTACAAGAGTTCCTTATCCATTACGACAGTTTTTCCAGACATGAATGTTTAGCTAAAAGGGGCGACCCAGCGGGTCGCCCCTACGTTTTAGAAATTGGTGGCACCGGTTTCCAACCGGTGCAGCACAGGCTGGAAAGCCTGTGCCACCAGATCCTTCGCTTCGCTCAGGATGACAGCTTGGCGTTCCTCAACCGAAACCATAGAAACAAGGATGGCGGGCGGGACGCCCGCCCCACCAACTCGAAACTCGAAACTAAAAACTGCCTTTAATACAACCTACTCACCAGCTTGCCCTGGCGGTAGAGGGAGATATGGCTATCCTGGGAGATGCAGATGCCCAGCACGTGGGGGGCGTAAGCGGAGAACTCCCGGGTCACCTGGTGGCGCATGCCGCTGCCCAGGTCGTCCTGGTCCGGCGGCAGGCCCACCGTCGTGGGAGTGAGGCGGGCCCGGAACTGGCAGGCCTCCAGAAGATCGTTGAAAATCAAGGCGCCGTCGGATTTGGCCAGGCCCAGGAGGTGCTGTAACCAGCGCTCGTACAAAGGAACCGGCTGGGCCAGGTGCACCTGGTGGTCGATGGGAAGATTAGGGTCGGCCAGTTGCTCCGGGGTCAGGCCGATGAGAAAGATTGCCCCGCGACCGGCGCGACGCAGCATCTCCAGGAGAGCCTTGAGGCGGAGCAGGGCGCCGGGCGCATCGATGGTGGGACACACCTCCTTGAGTTGGCGCTCCAACTCCTGCCAGAAGACGTCCTGAAACAGGGGAATGTGCAGATGGCCGTGGCGGTATTCCAGGACTGTCAGAGGGATGCGCCGGTTTTTCCGCCCTTGCAAGGCCACCCAAAAGATGACCCGGCCCCTATGGGAGATGGTGGCCAGGGGCAGCACCGAACGCCAGGCCTGGGGCGTGGTGAGCTGGCGCTGCGTTCCCTGGGCGAG
>Ga0315282_10006086_pt1 | contig 20302 bp, 15 predicted proteins | sample YL17G07_20_MG_FD_203693 | JGI IMG/M metagenome (GOLD analysis project Ga0315282, IMG submission 203693) | Sediment microbial communities from Yellowstone Lake, YNP, Wyoming, USA - YL17G07_20 | ecosystem: Environmental > Aquatic > Freshwater > Lake > Sediment | place: USA: Wyoming | collected... | reverse complement strand
CGTGTCCGACCAGTACCGGCTGGCCCGCTTCAGCGAGGAGTTCCGCGAGTTCGAAAAGCCCGGCCATGACCTGCCGCGGCTGATCTTCATGCACCTGCCGAACGACCACATGGCCAAGGAGCGGCCCCAGGCCGGCTACCCGCGGCGCGAGTCGTATGCGGCCGACAACGACTACGCGCTGGGCCGGCTGGTTGAAATGCTGTCGCGCAGCCGGTTCTGGAAAGACCTGGCGGTCTTGGTGACTGAGGACGACGCGCAGGGCGGGCGCGACCACGTGGACGCCCACCGCTCGCTGCTGCTGGTGATCGGGCCGTACGCCCGGCCCGGCCACGTCTCGCACGTGCATGGCAATTTCGGCAGCATTCTGAAGACCATCGATCTGATCTTCGGCCTGCCCTGGCTGAATCAATATGACGCGGCGGCCACCGACCTGCGCGACCTGTTCGCGGCGGCGCCGCGGCTTGAGCCCTACAGCGCCTTGCCGCCCGACAAGGCGCTGTTCGACCCGGCGGCGTTGCGGGAGGGAGTTGCCCCGGTTCGGCAGACGCTGGATGATCCGGCCGACTTGCGCCGCCAGCATGTTCGGCGGGGGGTGAACTAACCACCAAGACACCAAGTCACCAAGGCCGTGGTGTCCTGGCGCCTTGGTGGTTTCTCAATTCTGCCAGCAGCAAACAGCACAGCAGCGGGAAAACAACGACGATCATGCGGTTGTAATGGAGGGCGGCGGCCAGGTCGCCGCTGAGCAGGGAAAGGACGGCCCGGGTCATGCCGCAGCCCGGACACTCCCAGCCGGCCAGGTTGCGGAACAGGCACAGGGCAGGGACGCGGTCGAGCAGGCCGGGCGGAAGCCACGCGGCCAGTATCACCAGCGCGGCCATAAAAAGGGCGAAAACGACCCCCCGGTGTATGAACTCACTCCGCACTCCGCACTCCGCACTTCAATCAGCGTCCGACCAGCGGATTGCCGTTGCCGTCCCGGTAGCTGCCGGCGGCGATCAGGATGATGTCGATCAGCCACCAGATGCCGCAACCGCCGAACGTCAGCAGTTGCGCAATCCCGATGCCGGTGTTGCCCGTGTAAAAGCGATGGACGCCAAAATACCCGAGGAAAATGCAGAGCAACAGGGTGGTCAGGAACTCCCTCCCCCGTACGGCGGCCCCAATGAAATGCACTCCACACCTCGGGCATATTGAAGCGGCAAGTTCCAGTTCGGCGCCGCAACTGCCACAAAACTTCTTGCCGGCGCCGGGTTGTGCCGCGGCCTGCGCCGCCGCCGGCCGACTCACCGGCGCGCCGCACCCCTGGCAGACAGTGGCCTGGTCCGCAACCTGTTTTCCACACGCACTGCAAAACATTAACTTATCTCCTCGTTGTGCCGGTTGTAGCAACACTCAGTGGCGTAATGCAAGCAGAATCACAAAGCAGCTATCGCCGCAACCGAACGGGCAGAACGCCGCAACTGTGAAGCCGCACAACGGCGGTCGCGGCTCCGCCTCCGTGGCCAATCTGAGAGACTGGCCGGCCCATACGGTTGACAGCCGTGCGCCGCGCTGGATAGGATGAGACCCACGGCTTTCTGGGCATTGCCTTGAAGTCGGATCATCTGTTTCCCAGGGAAGAACTATGGCAACCACAGCACAGCCGCCGGCACGGCCGGCAACGGCGTTCGATCGGTTCAATACGATCCTGAAAGAGGCAGTGAACAGCCATGCCTCGGATGTACACATTTCCGTGGGCAGCGGCTTCCGCCTGCGACAGAAGGGCGAAATCATTGCCGCGCCGGACACGCAGCCGCTCAGCCCTTCCGACGTGGGCACGATTGTGGCGGGCATCGCCCTGGCGGGCCGCAAGACCACGCGGGAAAACGTGGGCGCGTTCGTCCAGAACATCACCGATTTCGACTGCTCTTACAGCCTGCCGGACGTGGGCCGCTTCCGCGTGAACGTGTGCTGCCAGCGCGGGACCCTTTCGCTGGTGCTGCGCCACATCCCCTTCCAGATCCCGGATTTCATGTCCCTGCGGCTGCCTCCCGTCATGGAGAAAATCGCCATGATGGACCGCGGGCTGGTGCTGCTGACCGGAACCACCGGCAGCGGCAAATCCACCACGCTGGCGGCCATGATCAACTACGTCAACAAGAACAAAAAGGCCAAGATCGTCACCATCGAAGACCCCATCGAGTTCATGTACAAGGACCAGCAGGCCAACATCGTCCAGCGGGAAGTGGGCTCCGATACCGAGAGCTTCGGCAAGGCGCTCCGCGCCGCCCTGCGCCAGGACCCGGACATCATCCTGGTCGGCGAGATGCGCGACACGGAGACCATCGACATCGCCATCAAGTCCGCCGAGACCGGGCACCTGGTTTTCTCCACCGTGCACACCACCGATGCCCCCAAGACCGTGCTGCGCCTGCTCAGCGTGTTCCCGCCCGAGGAGCAGGCCACGGTCCGCATCCGCCTCTCCGAAACCCTGCAATCGGTCATTTCGCAGCGCCTGCTGCCGCGGGCCGACGGCGGCGGCCGCTGCGTGGCCTGCGAGATCATGCGCCACACCCAATCCATCCAGGACTGCATCGCCGACCCGGACAAGACCGACGAGATGAAGGATTACATCGAGAAGGGCAAGGAGATGTACGGGATGCAGACCTTTGACCAGCACTTGACCGAGCTGTACCTGGCCAAGATCATCACGCTGGAAGTGGCCAAGCACGCGGCCACCAGCCCCGCCGACTTCGAACGCAACCTACAGTTCCTGTAGGCTGTAGGCCAATAGGGCGCTCTGCCTCCTGCGCGCCGCCTTTCGCCTCTTGCTTCCTGCTTGCAGCCCACGGCCCACAGCCGGCGGTACCGGTTGGCGCTCCCGCGCCTACCTGTTATAGTAAATTTATGGTCGGGGAAATCTGGCAGACCGCGTCGGCCTTGGCCAAAGGGATGGCGGTGACCTTCCGGCACCTGTTCAAGCCGCCGGTGACCGAAAACTACCCGGATGAGCCGCCGCACTTCGAGGCCCGCTATCGGGGCCTGCACGTGCTCCAGCGCGATGAGAACGGCATGGAGAAGTGCGTGGCCTGTTTCCTGTGCGCCGCGGCCTGCCCGGCCAACTGCATCTATATCGAAGCGGCGGAGAATACCGAGACCCAGCGGATCAGCGCCGGTGACCGGTACGCCAAGGTGTACAACATCGACTACAACCGGTGCATTTTCTGCGGCTACTGCGTGGAAGCCTGCCCCACCGACGCCATTACCCACGGCCACGGCTTCGAGATCGCCAGCTATAACACCACCTCGTTGATCTACCGCAAGGAGCAGTTGCTGACATCGCTGCCGGTGATCCAGTAGCTCCGAGATTAACCACGGCTTACGGCAAGAACGGGGCGAGCAGAGGGTCGGGTTCCGCCCCGCCGATCACGGCGGCCAGCAACTGGGCCGTCAGCGGCGCAAGCAGAATTCCTTTTCGATAGTGGCCGACGGCCAGGAAGTAGCCGGGGAGGCTGCCTGGACCGATGCGCGGCCCGCCGCGCACGACCATCGGCCGCAGGCCCGTCCAGGCGTCCACCATGGTGGCCTCCGCCAGGCGCCCCACCAGGCGATGCGCGGCCGTGCGCAGGTTGGAAATGGTGGTGGGATCGATGGCCTTGTCGTATCCGGCGTTCTCCATGGTGCTTCCGATCAGAACCCGGCCGCCGGTGCGGGGCACCAGGTAGACCTGGTCATCCTGCGCGACATGGGTGAGCGTCCAGCCTTCGGCGGCCACGGCCAGCATGTGGCCCTTGACGGGCTGAATCATGATGGGCGGGCCCGGGGCGGCAATGCGGGAGGCCCAGGCGCCGGCGGCGTTCACTACCGCGTCGGCCCCCAGGCGGGAACCATCGATCAGGCCCGCGCCGGTCACCCGGCCGCCCTGCCACGTGACTTCGCTGACCGATGTCTGGAGGAACGTCACTCCCGCCTTTCGGCAGGATTCGGCCAAAGCCGCGCACAACAGGCGGTTGTCAACCTGGCAGTCGCCCGGAAGGAAGTAGCCGCCGGCGGCGCTGACTTGCGGCTCCAGGATACGCACCTCCTGGGCATCGAGATGCACGGCGGGCACACCCAACTCGCGCTGCCAGCCGAAGCGCTCCTCCAGGGCCGCGCGCTCCGCGTCGGAGTGGTACAGGAACAGCGCTCCCTCCGTGCGATACGCGGCCGCCAGGCCCGATTCCTCCTCCAGTTCACGAACGAAATCGGGATAGATGGCGGCTGCCCGCCGGCACAACTCGAACAAACCGCCCGGCCCTTCGGCTTCCGCCGACACCGACAGGCGGCCGGCCGCCGCCCAACTGGCCTCGCTGGCCGGCTGCCGTGGGTCGACCAGCCAGACAGCCTCGCCCTTGCGCGCCAGTTCGCGGGCCAGCGCCAAGCCGATGATTCCGGCGCCGATGATAACGATGGTCATACGTAGTAAGGTCCAAAGGTCCCAGGGTCCAAAGGTCCAAGGGTCGGAGTTCCCGCGTGGCTGCACAGGCCCCTTGGACCTTGGACCCTTACGGCAGCGGCAACCCGTGGACCACCCGGTACGTGTCCCGGGCGATCAACAGTTCCTCGTTGGTCGGGATGGCCCAGATGGAAACACGGCTATTGGGCGCGGAGATGATACCCTCGCGGCCGCCCAGCGACAGATTCCGGCCTTCGTCCAGCGTGGCCCCTAGCGCATCCAGGCGGTCGCAGATCAACTGCCGCACCATGGCGGCATTCTGCCCGATGCCGCCCGTGAAGATGATGGTATCCAGGCGCCCGAGCGCCGCCCAGTAAGCTCCGATGTACTTGCGGATGCGATAGCAGAAGACCTGCACGGCCAGCTTCGAGCGCTCGTCGCCGGCGGCCATGGAGTTCAGCAGGGTGCGCATGTCATTGGATTCGCCGCTCAACCCGTACAGCCCGCTCCAGCGGTTCAACAGCGTGGCCACCTCGTGCGGTGCCAACTCGTCCTTGGTCATCAGGTGAAGGATGATCGAGGGGTCGATATCGCCCGAACGCGTTCCCATCATCACGCCTTCCAGCGGCGTGAACCCCATCGACGTGTCCACCGACTGGCCGTTCTCAATGGCGGTAATCGAGCAGCCGTTTCCCAGGTGGCAGACAATCAGGTTCGACGTGGTCTTGGCTGCGTTTGTCAATTCCCGGTAGCGGTAGAAGACGTACCGCACCGAGGTGCCGTGGAAACCGTAGCGGCGGATGCGCTGCCGCCGATAGTAGTCGTAGGGCAGCCCGTACAGGAAGGCATAGGGCGGCAGCGTGTGGTGGAATGCGGTGTCAAACACCGCCACCTGGGGCGTGTCAGGGAACATGTCGCGGCAGACGTAATACCCCTTGAGGTTGTGGGGATTGTGCAGCGGCGCCAGGGGGATGGCTCGCTCGATGCCCCGCACCACCTCCTCGTCGATCAGGTGCGATTCGGTGAAATGCTCGCCGCCGTGCACCATGCGGTGGCCGATGGCGTCGATCGCCAGCTTGCGCGCCGGGGTGCTGCCGCCGCCCGCGGCCGCCGCCTCCGCGCCCTGCTCCAGGATCTGCACCACCCGCGAGACGGCCGCATGGTGGTTCAACAACTCCTCGCTCGAGCGTTTCACCTGGCTGTCTGCGAAACTGTAGGAGACGATCGCTTCCGCCGTTCCGATTTTTTCGATCAACCCTTGCAGGTGTACGACATCGGCGCGGTCCGCGATTTTCTCGCTGTCCGTCTCGATGAGCTGAAACTTGACCGACGAACTGCCGCAGTTGAGGACAAGCACATTCATATCACGGCGCTCCTGAGAAGATCCATTCTAGCATCCCGGTCCATACATCTCACGAACCGCCTGAAGGCGCTCCCTGGGCAGCGACCGGCCTGGCCGGTCCGTGCTTCGCGGGCTTATCGGCTTATGGCGCGGAAAGCGTGGGGCGGAAAGCAGAAAGTGGGAAATGATGGCCCCGCCGCTTTCCGCCTTCTGCCTTCGCTGTGGTGAAGCTGTGTCCGGGGCACAACACCCGGTGCGCGCGCTTACGAAGGTTTTTGCCCCGGCTCAGAAACACGCGTGAAGTCGTACCGATCGATGGAGACAGCGATGCCGGTTCGCTCGCGCTCCCCGCGTTCCACGCGCACCACGCGACCCATGCAATGAATCTGCACCGGTCCCGTTTGCGTGATTTCGCGGGGCAAGGTCACCAGCAGCTCCACCTTCGTTCCGGCCTGCACCCTCTGGTCGAACTCAATAAACAAGCCGGTAGAACTGATATCTCGTGTGCGGACCGTCTCGGAGGACTTCAGTTCGCCTACCGTTACCACCTGCACCGGCAGGAACAGGTCGAATCGACGGGCCCGCCGTTTGTCTTCGTTCATGCACCCCTCGCTACCTAGATCACAAGGTCAAAAGATTCTCGCTGTCTCCGGTGTACGGCGCAATAGAACCAAAGGTACAGTACCCGGAAACGGTTCTAGTCCTTGGGGATAGTACGGCAGAATGTTCTCCGGGCGCCGGGCGGGCATTGACTGGCCGGCCCCTCCGCGGTACAAGCTAAGTGGATGGAGGTGGGCGATGCTCTCCAGAGGCAACCAGCCGCCCTGGGTCATTCGGCCGGTGGCGCTGGCGCTGGTTCTGATCGTTCTGCTTGTTGCGGTCGCGCCTGGAGCGGCGCCGGGCATCAACCCCGGCGGTGTCGTGAACGGCGCCAGTTTCACCGCGCCGTTGTCGGCCGGTTCCATCGCTTCGCTGTTCGGCGTGGACCTGGCCGCGGCCTCGATGACGGCCGGGTCGGCGCCGCTGCCCACCTCGTTGGGCGGCGTGGTTGTTCGCGTCGGGGGCAGGGAAGCGCCGCTGTTCTTCGTTTCGCCCACCCAGATCAATTTCCAGGTGCCGTGGGAACTGGCCGGCCAGGCGCAGACCGCCATCACCGTGACCGCGGGCGGGGCCGCCGGCGCGCCGGTTTCCGTCTCCTTGACGAGCACGGCGCCGGGGCTGTTTTCGGCCGCCGCCACCGGCCGAGGCCAGGGGGCCGTGTTGGTCGGCGGCTTCGTGCTGGCCGCTGTGACAGGCGGCACGGCCGGCGCGCGCCCGGCGGTGCCCGGCGACACTGTCTCGATTTTCTGCACTGGGTTGGGAGCGGTCAGCAACCTTCCGCCCAGCGGCGCGGCCGCCGGCTCCAGCCCGCTTTCCAGCTTGCTGAAGACGCCGGGCGTCACCATCGGCGGGTTGCCCGCCAAGGTGACGTTTGCCGGATTAGCGCCCGGGTTTGCCGGCCTGTACCAGATCAACGCCGAAGTCCCGGCGGGCCTGGAGCCCGGGGATGCCGTGGCGGTGATTGTGACCGCCGAGGGATTGACCTCCAACCAGGTGACCATCGCCGTGGGCCGGGCCGGAACCACTCCGACCTTGTTCTCGAACCTGTACCGGCCGGCTGCCGCCGCTGTCACGCCCACGGTTCCCGCCTATGCGCTTCCACTGGACTTGAACAACGTGACCAACTGGACGGCGTTGGTCCAGCCGGCCAGCACCCGCTATTTCGACCTGGGCCGTATCCGCGCGCTGCTGGAACAAAACGGGTTCGGCGTCACCGCCTTCAAGACGCCTGCGGCGCCGGGCGGTGTTGACGACATCGTTGAGCCCTACCGCCTGCTGAAAGACCTGGCCATACCGATTCTGGTCACCACCGACACGGTGCTGCACCTGTACCACATCCAGTTCGACGAGACTTTGCGCGAGGTCGAAGAGAGGGAGTTTTCGGGCTCGCTGCTGGCGCTGACACAGGCCCTGCTGGCCGATGCCGTCGAGCAGCAGGCGAAGTTCCCCGACGGCGCGCTGGCGGAAGCAGCGCGGCGCAACGTGGCCTACCTGGCGGTGGCGCTGAAGCTGCTGGATCCGGCGACCGCTGTTCCCGCCGCGCAGGCCGCGCTGGTCGATAAAGAACTGGCGCTCATCGACGCGCACAGCGGCCTGGCGGCCAGCCCCCTGTTCGTCTACCGGGAGGATTATTCGCAGTACCTGCCCCGCGGCCATTACACGCGCAGCGAAACGCTGAAGAAGTACTTCAAAACCATGATGTGGTATGGCCGCATGGGTTTTCTGCTGAAGAACAGCGACCTGCTGCCGGCTCCCAATGCCGAGATCCAGACGCTGGGGGCCTGCCTGCTGGCCGACGCGCTGGACCGCGTGACCTCCGGCGGGCGGAAGGCCCTCGAGCTGTGGAACCGCATTTACACGGTCACGGCCTTCTACGTCGGGCTGGCCGACGACCTGACGCCGGCCGAATACCAGCGCGGCATCCAATCCGTAGCCGCCTCCGCCGGCGGGCTGGCCGCGCTCGCCGATCTGAAGACCTACACCGCCCTGCGCGCCTATCTCGCCAACCTGCGGAATCCGCAGATCTACGGCGGCACGGGCGGCTGCGCGTTCGCTCCCCCATTCGATCCCGCGAAAATCGATGAGTGCCTGGACAAGAGCAAGGGCCTGCGGTTCATGGGCCAGCGCTTCATCCCCGATTCTTACATCTTCCAGAACCTGGTGGGATTCGACTATGCCGGCCGCGGCGAGCCCTTCACCCTGGTCCAGTCCCAAGGCGGGCCAATCCGCGGCTTCCCGCGCGGGTTGGACGCCATGGACCTGCTCGGTTCCGCCCGGGCGCAGGAAATCCTGGTGGCCGAGGGCGACACGCAATACCGCCTCTATGCCGAGCAACGCGCCAAGCTGGCCGCCGAATTCGCGGCCTTCTCCGAGCAGGACTGGAACCGCAATCTGTATTGGGGTTGGCTGTACGCCTTGAAGGCGCTGCTCGTCGCCAATGGGGCCGGTTATCCGTCCTTCATGCAGACGCGGGCCTGGGTGGATCGCGACTTGAACTCGGCGCTGGCCTCCTGGGCCGAGCTGCGGCACGATACAATTCTGTACGCCAAGCAGAGCAACACGCCGATCGCCACCGGCCTGCCGCCGGAGACCCGCGGCTACGTGGAACCGGCGCCGCAGTTTTACGGCCGGCTCCTGGCGCTGACGCAGATGACCATGAGCGGCCTTGGCCAGTTGAATGTGCTCAGCGACCAGGCGCGGGCCCGGCTTGAAAGCCTCTCTCAGGTCCTCGACCAGCTTCTGCTTTTGAGCCAGAAGGAGTTGCGCAACCAGGCGCTGTCACCGGAAGAGTACAGCTTCATCCGCAACATCGGCGGAACGCTGGAAACGACGGTGCTCGGCGTCAGCACGGCGGGCACGAAGACCACCTTGATTGCCGATGTCCACACCGACCTGAACAGCGGCAAGGTGCTGGAGGAGGGCGTCGGGTACATCGATATTCTGGCCGCGGTCATTCCCCAGCCGGACGGAAAACTGAGCCTGGCGCTGGGCCCGGTGCTGTCCTATTACGAGTTCAAGTGGCCGACGGCCGATCGGTTGACCGATGAAGCCTGGAGCAAGGTGCTTGCCGGCCAGCCTCCCGCGCGCCCAGCCTGGAGCGCATCGTTCCTGAAGTAGCCGGCCGATTCGCCCCAACGTTCGCGAGCCCGCAGCCGTCTTTCTTGTTTGATGAGTGCGCGGTCGATCCCTGTCCTGGTCTGCCTGCTGCTGCTCGGCGCCCTGGCGCCGGGCGCCGACCGGGAGGCGGAGCGCGCCTACCGGGACGGCCGGCGGCTCGAGCGCGACGGGAAGTTGCGCGAGGCCTTCGAGGCCTATAAGCGGGCGGCCGATCGGGAGCCGCGTGACCAGCGCTTTGTGGTGGCCCGCGAGATGACCCGCCAGCAGGCCGCTTTCGCTTACGTAAACGCGGGAGAGCGACTGATGCGCGCCGGCCGCTCTGCCGACGCCATCCCGGAATTCGAGCAGGCCGCGGACCTGGACCCGTCCAACGACTTCACCCAGCAGGAACTGAAGCGGGCCAGGGAAGCGGTGAAGGCCGGCCGGCGCCAACCCCAGGGGCTTGCTGAGGCGCTGCCCGACGAGCGCGTCTTGCCGCCTCCGCTGGCCCTTCGTCCGCGTCGGGGAGTTCGTTCCTGGAACCTGAAAGGCGAGCCGCGCACGCTGTACACGGCGGTCGGCGCCGAATACGGCATCCAGTTCCTGTTCGACGACAACCTCCCCACCGTGCCGTCGCGCCTGCGCCTGGATGACGCGGATTTCGCAGCCACGGCGCGCGCCCTGTCGGCCATCACCAAGACGTTCGTGGCGCCGCTCGCCGAGCAGGTGGCCATGGTGGCCCTTGACATCCCGCCCAAGCGCATGGAGTTGGAGCGCCTGGTCATCAAGACCATCGACGCCGGCGGGTTGAACAGCCCGGAGCAGGTGAACGAGGTGGCCAACGTGCTCCGCACGGTGCTGGATATGCGCTATGTCCAGCCCAGCCTTCAGCGCAAGGTCATTACCGTGCGGGACACCGCCGCGAAGGTGGAAGCGGCCGAGAGGCTGATCCGGATGCTCTCGGTGTCCCGGCCGGAAGTGCTGCTGCAGGTGGAAACGCTGCAGGTGGACACGCGCAAGTCGCTTCAGTTGGGTTTGAACCTGAACGTGCAGTCCACGGTGGTCAAATTGTCGCCGCTGGGGACGGTGCAAACCGGATTCCCCGTGCCGCTTCCTCAACTGCTCGGACGCCGGCCGCCCTCCGCCGGCGGCAGCCAGACTGCGCCCCTGGCCGCCTTCGGCGGCGGCCAGAGCCTGTTCGCGCTGGGGCTGCCGGGCCTGCTATTCCGGGCGGCGCTTTCCGAATCGGTTGTCCGGAGCATCTCCACCCAGACCGTTCGTATCGCCGACACCCTTACCAGCACCCTGCTGATCGGCGAACGCTACCCCATCATCAACGCCAGTTTCTCCCCGATCTACTTTTCGTCCGCCATCCAACAGCAAAGCCAGGCGGGCACGTTGATCAATCCCTTCCCATCGTTCATGTTCGAGGACCTGGGCGTGAAGCTGCGGGTCACCGCGCGCATTCACGCCGAAGGGGACGTGACGTTGAGGATTGAGGCCCAGGTGCGGGCGCTCACCGGGGAGAATCTGAATGGCGTGCCCACCATCAGCAACCGGGACACCGACCAGATCGTCCGCGTGCGCGACGGAGAGCCAACGCTGATCTCCGGCATCCTCTCGCGCAGCGAACAGTCCTCCATGGCCGGTCTGCCGCTGCTGGGCGAGATGCCGGTGCTCCGCTACCTGTTCGGCCAGCGGTCCAGCGATCTGGCCGAGACCGAGCTGATCATCCTGCTGACACCCCACATCCTGCGCGAGCCGCCCGGCGCGCTGGCGCAGCGCGAAACCATTCCCTGGCCGTCCGACTACATCCCCATTGCCCGGTGAGTTCGGCTTTCAGCCGATGCTGGTATGATTGCTCGCCTGGAGTCATAGCCAATGTCGATCATGCTGAAGGAAATCGAGGAACAGCCGGCCACCCTGGAACGGACCTACCGGCGCGAGCTGGGGAAGGCCCAGCGCTTCCGGTCGCGGTGGGGGCAGAGCAAGTTCCGGCTGGTGGTCCTGATAGCTCGCGGCACTTCGGACAACGCGGCGCTGTTTGGCCGCTACCTGATCGAAACCGCGGCCGGCATTCCCGTTTCCCTGGCCGCGCCGTCGGTGCACACCCTCTATCACAGTGCGCTGGACCTGCGCGACGCGCTGGTGGTCGGCGTTTCCCAGTCGGGCCAGGCGACGGACGTCAATCTGGCCCTGGAATCCTGCCGCAAACAGGGCGCGTACACGCTGGGCATCACCAACGAGCCGCGCTCCGCCATGGTCGGCTTAGTGGACGAATGTTGGTTCGTTCACGCCGGCAAGGAGCGCAGCGTGGCCGCCACGAAGTCCTATACCGGCCAGTTGCTGCTGCTCTATCTGCTCTGCTGGGCGCTCGACGGCCGCTTGAACCTGGACAGCATCGCGCGGCTGGCCGATCACGCCGACCGCGCCCTGAAGCTGCGCTCGCAGGTGGAGTCCATCGTCGACCGCTACCGCTTCATGCGTCAGGCGGTGGTGGTGGGGCGGGGGCTGAACTACGCCAATGCCTTCGAGCTGGGGCTGAAGCTGATGGAGACCTGCTACGTGGCGACCGAGCGCTTCTCCTCGGCCGATTTCCTGCACGGCCCCATCGCCATGATCGACTCGGGCTTTCCCGTTTTCGTGTTTGCGCCGCCCGGTCCCACGCAGCCGGGCATCGACGACATCCTCAGAAAGCTGCGCGAGCTGCGGGCCGACACCCTCGCTATTTCCTGCCGTTCCCTCGACAAGCTGGCCACCGTGCAGTTGCGCATTCCGGTGGTGCTGGACGAGGTGTACACGCCGATCCCTTACATCATTCCCGGGCAGATACTGGCGGCCTTGCTGGCCGAAGCCAAGGGTTTCAACCCGGACGCGCCCCGCCGCCTCAGCAAAGTCACCCGCACCGTTTGAATTATGAATTATGGTTCCTCTCCCAAAAGTGTAATGACGGTGGATACAAAGTTAGCCCGCGAAGCGGGCGGTATGTAGTAGCCCAGCGCGCCAGCGCTGGGTCAACGAGCGGGAACACAAATGAGCCCCGTACGGGGCGACATGAACCCAGCGAGAGTCCGATCCGCCAACGACTCATGCCGCCCGCTTCGCGGGCTCCGCATCTGTTTGGCTTGGTTCCCCGGGCTTGCGCCCGGGGCTACTACATGCCGGCCGCTTCGCGGGCTTCTCGGTCTTGCCTCGTGGCCACCACACTTTTGGGAGAGGAACCGGAAAAACACGCTTCAAAGTAGACCTCTCCGCAGTTACGGCAGACGAGCGCCGGGACGTTCTGAACCAGTGCCCGCGAGTCGCCCCACCAGTTTTCGGCTGTTACGCGGCGTGGTTCGATCTCGCCCCCACAGAGATAGCATTTCGAGAACAACTCGCTGCCAGTGTCAGACAGCAAGCAGTGCCACAGGGGCCGGGCGTTCCCGCTGACCCGCCGGCTGCGCGCACATCACGACTTTCGGCGGGTAACCTGGGGCTGAACTCCACGGGCACCCTTCAGGGTTTCCGCCACTTCTCCGGTAAGCCGACGATACGGGAGTTGGCAGCGGGACCGGAAGTGTTAGCCCGGATTATTCGTGAAACCGCGGCGTGCCGGCGGCTCTGCCGCCTCGCTGTGCGGAATGGCTTTGCCTTTCCGTCGGTGATGCTCTTTTCCTCTCGAGGCTGCGCCTCGATCCGCCGTGGCGGATGTCGAAGGCGCAGCCTTCGAGGATAAGAAGGCAATCGTCGGAAAGCCGGAGGCATTCCGTCCGCCGCGGCGGACAGGGCGGCAAAGCCGCCTCGTTTATGAATAATGCGGTTGGGCGAGATCTATCCGGCATTTCCGGCGGCAGGCGAGGTCCTGTGCCCTTGACTCGCAGGTTGCGCGGGCGTATAAAGAGATACCCTAGGTTACCAGCGCCAGCAGTTTCTTGGAGCGGGGCGTCATGAACAACTCCGCCGGGGATCGTCGCTCGCCACAGGGGCTATTCCCTGGGAAGCTGGCGCCCCTGCCGGACGCGCCGGCCCGGAAGTACCCCAACGCCGGCTGCGAATGGGGCTGGCAATGGGGATTTCCAGGAACTCTTGGGGTACAAGGACGTCCAGACCACGATCCCGCAGGGCGGGACGCACGTGTTGAATCGTGGCGGCCGAGGGGTCCACAGCCCGCTGGACCGGCTGCGGAAAGCCCCCTCCACGGAGAGCGGCGGGATTATCCGGACTGACCGGGCGGCCTGAAACTGGGAGGGAAGTTATTGGACGTGGAAGAAGTTGTTAGAAACAAAGCGGTTGCCGCCCCAACTCGCCGCGGGTGGTTTCGTGTTAGACTGACCGGGGTTGGTTTTTACAGGTCAGCATAAACAGAAGCAGGCGGCCTGAAGGTTCCTGATGATTGCTGCCAAAGAGGTGCGAGCGATTGCTCGGGCGCGGCTGCGCGATGCCAAGGTGCTTCTTCAGGCGAACCGCTTTGATGGCGCTTTTTACCTTTGCGGGTACTCAGTGGAGCTCGCGCTGAAGGCGCGAATCTGCCAGACGCTCAAGTGGTCCGGCTTCCCAGAGACAGCTAACGAATTCAAAGGCCTGCAATCGTTAAAGACCCACGATTTTGAGGTTCTGCTTAGGCTTTCAGGAGTTGAGGCTCGCGTAAAGGCAAAGTACCTTGCTGAATGGTCCGTGGTTCTCGACTGGAATCCGGAAAAGCGCTATCAACCGATCGGGCAATCCTCAGCGCAGCAGGCGGCGCGCATGGTAACGTGTGCGAAGAGGCTGTTGGACATTTTATGATCAATACAAATGTGCTTCGGAGGGCAATGGATGGAATCGCCGCCAAGAAAGGCGAATTCACGCTGTTTGCGCTGTTGATGCGAGCCGACGCACCTGGCACCTGGGACTTGGTAGTGTCTGCTTCCTGGCTTGAGAGTGGAAACCTCAAGGCCACCCGTGAGTTTGTCCGCTTGCTTGCTCAGTCGATGGGCGAAGAATCTCTGCACCAGTTCTCCCGAGTCGTAGCGCTCGACAGCAACGACGCTCCGGTTAGGTTCATTCTCGAGAACCTCCCGGTCGAGGACGATGAACTCCGTGTTCAGAGTACGGATCTCTTAGGCCTCCAAATCCAAGAAGCCATCATTTTCCGGGCGAAGAAACCGAGGCCAAGCCCTGCCGCGCTGCCCAACAAGGCCCTGCACCCGCCGGCGCAAAAGACGCGCCACGGGTGAACGCCAAGCCGTGAGGCCGTACTGTTTCCTCGCTAGCCCAGGCAGGTGTTGAACCGTGGCGGTCGAGGGGTTCACAGCCCCCTGGACCGGGTGCGGATGCCTGTCTCCGGCGAGATGCGGAGGATTATACGCACCGACCGGTCAGCCTAAGACAGTGGAGGAAACTTGAGGAATGGGACAGAAGTGGTTATCTGGCAAGCACTTGTGACCCCGGCCCGCCGCCAGCGGTTTTGCCTTAGGCTGACCAGAGCCCGTCTCATACAGGTCTGTCGAATCAGAAGTTAGACCAAAGGCCGTACTTGCAAGGCCGGAAAGGAGCTGAGCATGGAGACCGATTCAAAGGACTTGCTTATAGCCGTCAACGAGGAGTTCAATGCCGTTTTGCAGCACGCTGACACTCTAAAGCCTTCTCCTAAGCCGTGGGAAAAGGTGTTGAAAGATCTCTCCGGACTACTGGCTACCGGAATGATTATGCCTTACGCGCTCTATTTGCGTGGCCGAGCATATTACTACTCAGGACTATACGAGCAGGCAATCGCTGACCTCGAGGCGCTGCTCAAAGGTCATCGACACTCGGACACGGTGACGCATGCTGTATTTCCCCCGAAAAGGTTGCGCGCCATGGCGAAAATAAGACTTGGTAGATTTTCTGAGGCGGAAGAGGACCTCCGGGACGAAATAGAACTCCTTCAAGGCGTTCTGCCACAAAGGTCGGTCTGCAGATCGGATGATTACTATTGGCTTTTGGTGTGTAAGTTCAAGGGTGACGAAAAGGCCGCAATGGATGAGCAGGCGAAGTTCTTTTAGCCGGTTTATCGGCAACAAGGCGCTGCAGCGGACGGGCTACCGCCCGCCGCTGAGCTTTAGCGTTGGCCAGACGCGGCTTGGGTGCGCGACATGAAGGTGACCGGATGCTCAAATCAGCCGGAAATCGAGGGAACCTGAGCGTAGTGAGCACCGGCCGACTGCGAGCGATGGCAGCCCGCTAAAGCGCGCAGGAACAGCGAGTTAGCCGCCGGACTGATTGCCCGCCGCGCCGCCAAGTGGCTCACAGCCGAAAACCTGAAAAATCGCGTCCGAACTTTATTTGCTTTGTTTTCAACCGCGAGCGAGGCGGAAAGGCCGAAAAACTTGACAGCATATGCTATATTGAAATTATAGAAACAGAATGATGATTCCAGAGATTTTTCGGCTCCCGCCAGTATATAACCATTAGAATAATGGCTACGGTGATGTAACCATAACAAAATAAACGAAGTAGAAATGGATGCAACCGTCTTATAATCCATTTAACCAGCCTGTTAAACAGCCGAAAACTGGCGGTCGGCACCCCAATGCGCGGGGCCAGCGGGCAGTTCGTCCGCGGGATGTTGGGCAAGGCGAGCTAACACCATTCACAATCCAGAGAGCAGGTCTCGCTCCAGACCCGCGGGCGGCGTTGCGGTGCAGGCGGCCAGGTGGAAATACTCGCGGCGGCCCAGGTGATCGAGCGCGCGGCGCAAACGCGCGAATAGCGGCGACTGGGTGCGGTGGCACTGGAAGGCCGCCACCTTCAGGTCGAACGTCTCGCTGACGTCTATCTCGGCGTGAACCGGGGACAGGCAGATCTCGGGATGCGCCGGGGAGGGCGCGGGCGCGGTGGCGAAATACAGTTTGCGGGCCTGGTGCGGCGGGCCGCACTCCGGGTACAGATCACGGCGGCCCGCGGCGTGAAAGGCGAAGGCCGCGAAATGGGAAATGGCGGCGTGATCGGGGTGGCCGCTCAGGCCCCCTTCCAGCCCCATGCTCAGCACCACCTCGGGGCGCCGCTCACGAATCACCCGGCACAGGCGCACGCCCAGGTCCGGCAGGCTGATGCGCTCCAGTCCCCGATCCGGGTACTCCCAGATCTGGTTCCAGGTGACGCCCAGTAACCGGCAGGCATCCTGGAATTCGCGCACCCGCGTTTGCGCCAGTTCTTCGCTGGTGCGGGCTTCGCCGCGATGTCGCCCGGCTTCGCCGCGCGTGGCGCACACCACCTCCACGCCGGCGCCCCGCCTCGCATAGAGCGCCAAGGTGCCCCCGAACGACGCGCTTTCGTCATCGGGGTGCGCGGTAATAGCCAGCAGGCACGCCATACGGCTATCGTAAACCGAAACGGCCGGCGACTGGCGACCGACAGCCGTCAGCCGTCAGCCGATCTACCGGATGGAGAGGGTGGCGGTGTTGCTGGTGAGTCCCGCCTGCAGGACCAGCGAAGCGGCGCCGGCAGGCAAGCCGCCGGGCACGCGGACATTCACTTGATACAGGCCGACAAAGCCCGGCGCCAGGCCGGCAAACAACACTTGGGCTGTGGTTCCGCCGATCAGCACCTGCGGCGTCTGCAGCGCCGCCGCCGGACGGCTGCTGGGAGCCGCGCGGCCCGTCTGCACGGCCGGCGATACGGCGCCCAGGCCGGTGCAGTAAATCGCCACAACCTCGCCCGCCGTGGCGGGTGAGGCGGCCGTGACAAGGGAATAACCGCTGTTATGGAGGGCGGCGGCCGGCCCGGTCCCGGACTGCAGGGTGAAGATGCCCGGGGCCGACGGCGCCAGCGCCAGTGAAATAGGCGTCGACCGCGCGGCGCCGTTGTCCACCGTCAGCGTCGCCGTGTTGCTGGAGATTTCGAAAGGCACCTGGGCGTTGACCTGTCCCGGCGACACCAGGAACAGCGGCGCCGCGATGCCGTTGATTTCCACGCGCGTGGCGCTGAGGCGCGTGGGCAGCGGCGCCGACAATGCCACCCGCGTCTCCGCCGCCAGGTTGCTGCCGAAAATCGAGACGATGGAGCCGGGGCTGACCATCGCCGGAGCCGGCGCGAAGCTCGCTCCGTTGACCGCGGAACCGGCCGGCACGATGGCGGCTGCCAAGGCGGTCAGCTTGAAGGCGGCGGCGGCGCCGCCGGAAACTGCCGCGCTGACGGTGACGTCGCCGGCGGCCGGCCCCAGCGTCACGCGCGTCTGCGCGCGCCCCGTGGAATCGGTCACGGCGCTGGCGGGGTTGAAGGTGGCATTGTCGGCGGAGAAGAGCACGGTGGCGCCGGTCACCGCCAGTCCATTGGCGTCGCGCACCTGCACCATCAGCGGATCGGCCAGCGTCGCCGACGGCGCGCCCACCTGCCCGCCTCCCGAGACGGCTTCCACCACCAGCGCCTCGGTGGCGGCCAGCACGGCGAGCGCCCCTTCGGCTGTTTCAAAGCCGTCGGCGGAGGCGGTAAGGCGGGCGACGCCGGGCGCCGTGGTGGTGACGCGGAACTCGGCTTCCCGCGCGCCCGCCGGCACCACGACGGCCCCGGGGGCCTGGACGTTGCCGGCCGCCGCGCCGATGCGGAACGACCGGGGAGTGTCGGCGATGGCGGCGCATTGCAGCCGCACGGCCACCGCCGCCCCGGCCACGGCGGACACCGGCAGCCCCCGCAGCGCCAGCGACCGCAGCAGGCGCGTATCGGCCTGTGCGCGCCCGTCGGTGGCCTGCGCCCAGAACGCTTCGTATTGCTGCCGGATGTTGTCCAACTGCTGAATCTGCGCCGCAGTGGCGGTAGAGCCTTTCCCGTTGACCAGCACGAACGCCATGCGGAAGTTTTTCTGGGCCACCGCGGCGCGGGGCAGGCGCGGCCCGTTGGCCTGAACGATGCCGTCGATGGTCACTTCCATCCGCGTCCCCCGGAACCGGATGCCGGCCAGCGGCGCGCGCGAGGGGTTGGAAATATCGGTGTTGGTCACCACGAAGCTCGGCGCCACCTCCTCGGGCGCCCGCAGCCCCATGGCGTACTGATCGAAATGGTTGTAGTGCTCGACCACGGCGACGGTGGTGAAGCTCCCATCGCCGTTGTCGCGAATGCGGTTGCCCTCCATCAGCGAGGCGTCCGAGTTGAAGAAGAAGCTCCAGTGGTCGTTGTCGCGGCCCAGAAGGATGGTGCTCTTCGGGTCTCCGCCGTACGGATAGCGGAGATGCGCCAGCCAGCGGTGGCCCGTCTCTTCCCCCAGCGCGCTCAGCGTGGTCTTGGGCGGGATGTAGGGCACCGCCGCGCTGGGATCGGCGGGATAGCGCCCCATGTCGCCCATCAGCACGAAGCTGGACATGCGCCCGCCGCTGCCGAACCACGACGAGTAATCGTAAGTTGCGTCCCCGATGCCGGTGACCTGGTTCGCAATGCCCATTTCATAGGCGAAAACCGATTCGCCCAGGCTGAACGCGAAGTTGGTCCAGAACACCAGGTAGTCGTAGGCGTCGTCATGCGCCGCGTAAAACCTTTGCGCCGCCGTTGCTTCGCTGAACTCGGCCGAAGGCAGGAACACTTCCGCCAGGGGTGTGCTGATGACTTCGTTGCCGGACGACCGCGACAGGTCCACCATGCGGCCGCTGTCGGCGGTGTAGCTGCCGGGCGAAATGCCGACCACGGCCGCCTCGGTCAGCACCATGCCGTAGGCGAACAGGATGCCGCCGTCCGGCAACAGCGTGACTTGAATGGTGGAGAAGGGCCGCGCGGGCGGGGCGCAACATTCCGGCACCTCCTGCCAGGTGACCACGAAACGCCCCGGCTCCGCCAGGTAGCTGAGCCGCCCGCCGTCGGCCGGGTTCAGATCCGAAAAGAAGGGAGCAACCCGCGGAGCGTCGACCAGGAAGCGAGCCAGGTCCCGCTCCCGCGAAGCAGAGTCGCCGCTGCCGAACGTCAGGTTCCCGTCGGAATTCACGAAAACGGTCGAATAGCTCCGCCCGTTGAAGGGGAAATTGAAGCCGATGGGGACCTCGCGGGAATCGTCATCGTCCAGGTTCAATGTGACGGCGGCGCCGGCCGCGCCCGAGTCCAGCGCCGTGGCTCCGGCCGCCACGCGGTAGCCTGCGCCGTCCGGAGTGAAGCGCAGGCTGCGGTACGCCAGATCGAAGGCGTTGGCGGGCACCAGGATCGTGCCGTCGTCATCGATGATGGCGATGTTGCCGGCGTCGCGGGCCAGTGCCGGCTGCCTCTCGGCGAAAAGCTGGATGCGCCCCTCCCGCCGCAATTGCATTTCCATCCGCGCCTGGCGGCCCAGCGCATTCAGCACGTCCCATTCGCTGTGGTAGTGACCGGAGGAGTCGGCCGGGCCGCGGCCCAGCAGGGTTGCGGGTTCAGTGAGCAGAGAAACCAGCAGCAGGGAGCCGAGAAAGGCGGGAAACCGGGTGCCCATATCTTGAATTTTCGATTGTAGCATGGCGGACCAGCCGCCGACTTGCGGCCGGTGCCTGACACCTGAGGTACATGCATAATTCGAGTGGTGCCCTTTTCCGTAGCCCAGGCCTTCAGGCCTGGGATCGAAAACCAAACATTCGACCAGCCCCCTTCCAGGGGGCTTACGGGTGGCCGCCTTCAGGCCCCGCGGGCTAAAGCCATTCGCCAAGCCCCGTGAACGGGGCTGCATTTGCGTTATGCTCACGACCCAGGCCTGAAGGCCTGGGCTACGGAAAAGGGTGCCGCGGTTCAACGCTGAGCGACCGCCGAATTCTGCAACTACCTCATCTGGCACCTGGCACCTGAGGTACTTGCAAAATTACGCAAACAAAGGGTGAAGCCGAAACAAGAACGCCTAAAAACGTTTGAAAAGGGGACGACTCCGGCGTAGGATTTGTTTAGCAACAAAAAAATCCCGCGGA
>Ga0315282_10006085_pt1 | contig 20303 bp, 14 predicted proteins | sample YL17G07_20_MG_FD_203693 | JGI IMG/M metagenome (GOLD analysis project Ga0315282, IMG submission 203693) | Sediment microbial communities from Yellowstone Lake, YNP, Wyoming, USA - YL17G07_20 | ecosystem: Environmental > Aquatic > Freshwater > Lake > Sediment | place: USA: Wyoming | collected... | reverse complement strand
GCCGTGCCCCTACATTCATCATATGCCTCGTTCTTCGAGGCGTGGCACCCGCGAAGAGGTGAAAATGGGCTAATTTCCGATACACAGCGCCAAGTAGCGGCGACCGGCCGGTCGCCCCTACCATCGAGGCGGTGGATTCGGCCGGCAGGCGATGTTCCGCCGGATTTTCTAAGGAAGCAGGAATCCAGGAATAACGGGATCGATAGAAAGAAAAAGACTGGACCCCTGCTTTCGTCCTTCGACTTCGCTCAGGACCGTGAGCCCCTCGACCTTGCTCGGGGCCGTGAGCCTGTCGAACGGCCGGGGTGACGGGATTTTTTGTCGTGTGGTTTTTTTGATTGCAACTTGCTATGACCCCTTTTTTCCCACGGCCCGGTCAGGGCTTCGATTCGGCGGGTTTCCCGGAGCCGCCTGGAGAACCGGCCAGTGGCAGAATCTCGCCCTTGAGAGTCAGGGTCGCGTTGGGGGACTTGGGGTCGTTCGTGCGCACAAGGGCCGTTTTGGTGAACTTTCCCGGCTGGGAAAGGGCCACGGACAGGGTGATGCGGCCGGTCTTGCCGGGCGGGACAGTGTGGTCAAACTTGACCACGGTGCAGCCTCAGCCCGGGGAGACGGAGAGGACATCCAGGATGGCCTTGCCCTGGTTCTGCACGGGAAAGTCGTGGCTGAGGACCGGGGCCGGAGAATGAACCTGGCCGAAGTCGAATTCGAGTTCGGGAAAGACCGCCTGGGAAAGGCCGGCGGCCAAGGCCGACGCTCCGATCAGAAGAACGATCAGGAGCAGGGCTGACAGGCATACGGATTTTTTCATGGGGAACCTCGCGCTCGTGTTTTTCATACTTCTCATGGCCTCTCATTATATCGCCTTCCCAGCCTCGGCGGCAAGGCCGCGAAGGGGGTGTGCGACATACACGGTGGTAAGTTCGAGCGCCATGGCCGGCGAAAAGGGGTCAGGAACCTTTTTCCCTCATATGCTTAAATCAACTCAAGTTAAGTGCAGACTGCCGCGGCAACAAGGCGAGTGATTGAACATCAGAAAAAGGTCCCTGACCCCTTTTCGCCATTCCCCATGGCCTGACCTCCATTTATATCCCACACCCCCGCTAAGGGTTTTGCTTGCCAAGGCCCGCACGCCGACCGATAATGGCCCCCATACAGGAGGTTCACCGTGACGCACGAGAGCGACTTTCTGGTCATCGGCAGCGGCATCGCCGGCCTGTCCTTCGCCATCAAGGCGGCCCGGATGGGCACGGTGAACATCATCACCAAGAAGGAGATCAGCGACACCAGCACCAACCTGGCCCAGGGCGGCATCGCCTCGGTCTGGGGGGAGGACGACACGCCGGAACTGCATATGCAGGACACCCTGGCCAGCGGGGACGGCCTCTGTCACGAAGACGTGGTCCGGCTGGTGGTCACCGAGGGGCCGGACCGCATCCGGGAGCTTCTGGACCTGGGCGTCCATTTCGATCATCTCGAGGGGGACGAGGCGCATTTCGCCTTGGGCCGGGAAGGAGGCCACTCCCGCCGACGGATCGTCCACGCCCAGGACTTGACCGGCCAGGAGGTGGAGCGGGCCCTGGTGAGCCGGGTCCAGACCGACGAGAACGTCCAGATTTTCGAGCACCATATCGCCGTGGACCTGATCACGCACTACACGCTGTTTCGGCGGGGCACGGTCACGACCCAGGCCGACGAATCCTGCTGGGGGGCCTACGTTCTGGACCGGAAGACGAACGTGGTGAAGACCTTCCTGGCGCGGATCGTGGTTTTATGCACCGGCGGGGCGGGCAAGGTCTACCTGTACACGAGCAACCCGGACATTGCCACGGGCGACGGGGTGGCCATGTCGTACCGGGCCGGGGCGGTGGTGGCGGACATGGAGTTCGTGCAATTCCACCCGACCATTCTCTATCACCCGCAGGTGAAGAATTTTCTCATTTCCGAGGCGGTGCGGGGGGAAGGCGGGGTGCTCATCGACGCTCGGGGCCGGGCCTTCATGGCCGACTACCACGAGATGAAGGACCTGGCCACGCGGGACATCATCGCCCGGGCCATCGACCGGGAGCTCAAAAAAAGCGGGGACGACTGCGTCTACCTGGACATCAGCCACCGGGAAGCCAGTTTCATCCGGGAGCGCTTTCCGAACATCTACCTGACCTGCCTGCGCAACGGCATCGACATCACCCGGGAGCCCATCCCGGTCGTCCCGGCCGAGCATTACATGTGCGGCGGGGTGATGACCGACACGAACGCGGCCACGAACATCAACTATCTCTACGCCCTGGGAGAGGTGGCCTGCACGGGCCTCCACGGTGCCAACCGGCTGGCCAGCAACTCCCTGCTCGAGGCCCTGGTCATGGCCGACCGCCTGATCCGGTCCGTGCCCGAGGCGCTCGAAGCCAAGCGCCGCACGCCCTGGCCCGAGGCCCCGCATTGGGACCCGGGCGGCGCCGAAAACAGCGACGAGGCCATTGTCGTCTCCCACAACTGGGACGAAATCCGGCGCTTCATGTGGAACTACGTCAGCATCGTGCGTTCCACCAACCGCCTGCTTCGGGCCAGAAGCCGCATCCAGAACATCCAGAAAGAGATCAACGAATACTACTGGAACTTCATCATCACCAGCGACCTGATCGAGCTCAGAAACATCGCCGTGGTGGCCGAGCTGATCATCGAAAGCGCCCTCAGCCGCAAGGAGAGCCGCGGTCTTCATTACACCTTGGACTACCCGAACAAGGACGACGCGCACTATCAGCGGGACACGATCCTTCGGCTGGGGTCCCCGCCGGCCTGAAACCGGCCCCGCGCCATTTCCGGACCGATCCAGGGCGTGACCCGCCCGTCTTAAGAACGAAGGCTCCAGTAGGGTAACCCCCGTGGTTGCCCCATGGCTGGCCGCCCGGCATACGATGGTGCACGAACAGGCGGACGACCATGGGAGATCGCCCCTGCCCAGGGATTCCCCGCGGGCAACCGGCCGCCCCTGACTCCCCGATCCCGCGCGGGTCCGGTTTCGCGCGCTAGAAAAAAGGCCGGGCGGGAAACTCCCGCCCGGCCTTGGTCGTGCGCTAGGGCTCGGGTTAGATGATGGTGATGGTGATAGTCACCACCGCCGTCTGCCCGGTGGCCAGGTCCCTGACCGTCACATAATCCTTCAGCACCGCGCCGGTGGCCGGTATGGCGCCCGCCGGATGGGTGTAGGTGTACTGGCCCTGGAACCCGGGCACGGTCACGGTGAAGACCCCGTTCGGCGCCAGCAGGTTCGAGGGGATAAACTCGTAGCCGACCAGCGAACCGCCGCTGGGCGCGATCGTACCCGAGGCCGAAGCGCCGGCCGTGGCAGCCACGGACAGGTCCACGTTCACCACGGACAAGGCCGCGATCAGGGTGCGTTGCTGGAACACGCTCAGGTCGAAGTTCGTGCCGTTCCCGGCGTCCCCGCCGGTCACGTGCACCACCAGTTTCACCCTCTGGCTGCTGGCCGTGGTCACGTTGTTCGTCCAAAAGACATAGTGGTCCGTGGAGCCGTAGGTGCCGTCGCCGATGGTGCCGCCCAGGTTCCCGCCCAGGGTGCCGGTCTGCGTCGAGCTGGAGTCGGCCAACGCCAGGGTGATGGAGACGCTCGTGCCGGCCGGCAGCCGGTTGCCCAGGTCGTCGGCCACGCGGACATAGAAGCCCTGGGTTTCCGTGTTGTAAATGCGGCCGAAGGAACCGTAGCCGGGTCCGGGCAGGAGGGTGTAATCGTCCATGGGCTGGAAGGTGGCGGTCAGGGGGATGATCTGGATCTCGGCCAGGCTGGGAATCATCGAGTGCATGACCTGGCCGCTGGCAAAAAGCCGGTTGGTCAGGTTGCTGGTGGCCGCGCCGATGACGTAGGTCCAGGTTACGCCGCCGTTCGCGGACAGGGCCACGGTCCGGCCCTTGCTGCCCACGGCCAGCACGTCGCCCGCGCCGACTTTTCCTCGAATGGCCAGGGCGTCGATGAAGTGGGCCCCGGCGGCCGCGCTGCTCCCCACCGGTTTCACGTCGGCCAGCTTGACCCAAGTCGCCCCGCCGTCCCCGGAGACGTAAACGCCGCCGTGCGGCATCGAGGCGTCCAGGACATCCCCGTACGTGGCCGCGTACAAAGTGCCGTCATTCGGGTCCTGCACCAGGGCGCGCACGTCCACGTTCAGCGGGTCTCCTGCCGGGTTCATGATTACGCTGGTCCAGTTATTAAGAAAGGGGAAGGATGTCGAATAATGAATGCCGCTCAGGCCGGCGACCCAGATGGAACCGATGTTCACCCCGGACAGGGCAAAGGCGATGTCCTGCACCACGTCGTTCATGCCTGTCAACTTGGTCCACACGCACGTGCCGTTCGCGCTCGAGGTCATGAACAGGCCTCGGTCCTCGGTTCCGGCCAGGAGCTCGTTCCCCGCCGGATTCAAGGCCAGGCTGAGTATTTTGGACCCGAAGATCACGCCCGGCACCGCGTCCGACTTCTTGCTCCAGGTCTTGCCGCCGTCCAAGGTGCGCCACACGCCGTCGCCGTATAACCCGGCGTAAATAGCAGTGGCGTGGCCCAGGGCCGCGCTATAGCTGGTGTGATCCACGGCCAGGGCGTACACCGGCAGGCTCAGGGCCGAGAAGGTGTCGTAGGTCACGGTCACCACGCCCGTGCTCGAGAAGGCCTCGCCGGCCGGGCCGAAAAACTGGAGGCGGTTGTTCTCAAGGGCGAAGTTATACGCGGCCGTGCCGCCCACCAGGACACGGGTCCGGGAACGCGGGCCGGTGTTCTGGTAGGAGAAGGGGAGCAAAATAGTGACCGTATCCTTGCCGTACTCGTTGTAATTGCCGGCCGCGATTGTCCCTAGAGTCTCGGTGATGGTGCGCAGACCGCTGATCGTCTCCCAGTTCTGGCCGGCGTTCTTGCTGACGAAGACGCCCTTGTCCGTGGCCGCGTAAACGACGTCCGGGCCGTGGGTCGTGTCGATCTCCAGGTCGTAAACGATGCTGCCCAGGAGATTGGCCCGCTTCTGCGTCTCGGACACGTACAGGGGACTGCCCACGTTGGACCAGGTCGTGCCGCCGTCCGTGGTCTTGAAAACGCCGCCGCCGTCGGTGCCGGCATAGAGGGTCGAGTCGTTCCGGCCGAAGACCAGGGAGAGGACCTTGGCGTGCAGGCCGCCGATGGTCTGGGCCTGGACGGTCACGAAGCCGTTCTCGTCCGGATGCGGAACCTTGGAGGTGATCGTGGCCGTGGCCTCGGACGCGCCGCCCACGGTCTCGAAGGTGTCCGGGCCCGAGATGCCGGCGTAATCGGTCTGGAACTGGACCTGGACGTTGGGCGCCACCGGGTTGCTGAAATAGTCGGTGGCCCAGGCGCTGACCGCCTGGGTCAGGTTATCCCTGGACCGGCCGAGGATGTTGAGCGGATTGAAGGACAGACCGAAGGAAGGCCCGTGGGGCAGGCCGCCGGTAACGGTGACCGAAACGTCGGCGTAAATCGTAGAATCGCTATGCAGCGAGGCCCGCACCTGGATCGTGCCGGCCGTGGTGCCGGAGTTCAGAACCGTGCTCACCTGGCCGCTCACGGTCGAGGCCGAGAGAATGGTCAACTCCTCGCCGCCGTTCAACCCCCCGGCCACGATGCTGAAATCGACCAGGTAGGAACCCTGCACCGGGTTGTTGAGCTGGTCCACGACCCTGAAGGTCATGGTGGCCGACTCCTGGGCCCCCACGCCCGAGATACTGACCACGGCCGGGCTGGGCGAGGTGCTGAAGAGCACGATGTTGGCCGGCGGCAGGGCGGTGAAGGTGACGTTCTGGGTGCCGGTCTTGTTCGAGGCCGTGGCCGAGACGGTCACGGTCTCGGCCGTCTGGTCGGTGACGGTGACCGTCACCTTGCCCTGGGCGTCGGTCACGCCCGCGGCCGGGGCCACGTGCGGCAGGCCGCTGCTGTGCCCGATGGCGGCGAACTGCACGCTCTGGTTGGCCACCGGCGCGGCCGCGCCGTTCAGGACTTTATAAGTGACCTGGATGGTGGCCAGGCCGCTGGCCGGGGCAATGGGCGGAGCCGGGTTGGTCGAATCCACCAGAATCTGGTCCACCACGGCCAGGAAGGTCTGCTGGGCCGTGACGTTCTGGGCCGACCCGCCGCTGGCGGTCAGGGTCACGATTTGGCCGACGGTGTTGGTCAGGGAAAAGACAACCTGGCCCAGGGCGTTGGTCGTGGTGGGGTTGGGCGGGGCGATGACGGCCGAGCCGGTGGTTTCCAGGCCGATCTGGCTGCCGGAGACGGGGTTGTTGGTCTGGTCTTTCAGGGTGACGGTGACGTTGGCGGCGGCGACGCCGTCGGCCAGGACCGGGGCGACCGGGGTGATGGTCAGGACGTTGTTGCCGCCGGTACCCGCGCCGGTGCCTTTGAACGACAGGAGAATCAATTGGGCGTTCACGCCGCGGGCCGTGGCGCCGACGCTGACCGTGTCGTCGTCGTTGCTGATGTCCGCGACCGTGAAACGGGCCGTGCCTTCGGAGCTGGTCTGGGACGTGGGCGGGCTAAGCACCACCAGCCCTCGTTGGCCGGACTTGGTGAAAAGCACATCCACACTTGGCATGGGGTTGTTGTTCGAGTCTTCCACCAGCACCGTGACCTCATAGGCGTCGGTGCCGTTGGCCAGCTTGCCCGTGGTCACCGGCGCGGCCAGCGTCACCCGGCCGACGCCGCTTCCGGCAAAGACCAGATTGAGGATGTTCGAGGCGACGTTGCCCACCTTGGCCTGGATGTTCACCGCGTCGGCCGTGGTGCTGATGTCGGTCACGGTGACGGTGAGCGTTCCATCCGGATTGCTCGTCCCGGTGGACGGGCTGATGACCACCTGGCCTGTCTGGCCCGTGGCCGTGAAGGAGACGGTCATGCCCTCCAGGCCGACGTTGTCCGTGTCCTTGACCAGCACCTGGATGGTATAGATCGTCTTGCCGTCGGCCAGGACCGCGACTCCGTCCAGAGGCGCCAGCCGCGCCAGGAGCAGAGAGCCTACGGCCCGGGCTTGGGCGGCCGCCACCTCGCCGCTGGGGCCGCCGTTCGAGCAGGCGGCCAGCAGACCGAAAGCGATCAGCACGAAGGCGCAAATGACTCCTTTAAGCCAGTCTCTCATCCTCATGGTCCGGCAACCTCCCTGTGCACGGGTCCGTCGGAGAACGCATCCCAAAACCGCTGTCCGGCGTCCGAACTTCACCGGGTGCGCAAGGCGAGTCCTGCCAAAATCACCCTGAAACCCGCCTTGACCCCCCCAGCCATGGCCCCGGCCGCGGTCAAACAGACTTGCCGGCGCGTCCGGAACCCCGGAGAAACATCACCTGCCGGTCGGTAAACAGTTATGCATACCTTAGATGTAAATAAACTCAAATGTCAAGTTAATAATGCATAAAATATTATAAATTATGCTTCATTTATCGCTAGAGTAAATCCGAGGAGCCTGCTGGACGAAACCGGGGCGAAAAACCCGCCCGGCCGCAGGGCGAATTACTCCCTGAGACCGTTGCAAAACACAGGATTTCGAGACGAAATCGAGGAGGGCGAGGATCGAAGCCGCAGGAATATTACTCATATTTCGAGGACTTCGAGCCGAAGCCCAACAATGAGTTCGGCCGAAAGCCGAAGTTTTGCAATGGTCTCTCCCTACGCGGGCCTGGTCCGCGGAAGCCGGCGCGAGCGCGATATGTTTTTTTCTAAAGGATTTTGGCGAGGCTGCCGGCCGGGGGACGGCGAGCGTCGGGGCGGCGTCTAGAGACTGGAGGCGGCTGACGGGCCGAAGAATTTGCGGGCGTCCTTGTCTAAAGGTGGACACGGTACGAGGGCGCGGGGAAGGACACGTACCGGGGTCAGACCTTTTTTTCTTGCTCCGACCCGGTTTGGATCTTGTCGTCGTCCTTCTTCGGGGTGACATCCACCTCCCGGGCCTCTTTGCTGGCTTGCTTGAAATTGGCGATGCCCTTGCCAAGCCCAGCGCCGATACCAGGGAGCTTTCCCGCACCAAAAATAACGAGGACGATAAGAAGGATGAGGAGAAGCTCCCATATGCCTAAACCGCCGAACATCTGTCTGACCCTCCTGATGGAAACCTTGTGATCATGGGATAACCTTATCAAGGCTTAGGGCCCAGGTCAAGGGGTCCCGAGATTGGGCCTGGGCACTCTGCCCGACGGCCGAGCCGCCTTGCGGCGCTTAAACCCTTCGGCCGGCCGGGCCTCAGGACGCTTGCCGGCCCTGCGTTACGTCTTTCTGCCGCGTTCCGCAGCAGGACGGAGGCGGATAAGAGGATTAAGGAGTTTGTAGGGGCCGTTCGCGAACGGCCCCTACAATTGCCCCAGCCGTTTCTCAGCCCGCCACGAGCGAGGCGTTCCGGATGGCGCGCAGGGCCCGGGCCGTGCCCGGAAAGACCGCGATGCCTTCGTCCTGATATCGGGCCTTCATGGCTATGGAGATGGCCTCGACCTCGAGGTCCTGAATCCAGTTCTCGAAGGCCACCACCACGTCCAGGCCGTGCTCCTTTTTCATGCGGCTGAGTGCGGCCAGCAGGTTCTCGAGGTAAGCCGGGCTCGGCGCCGGCGCTTCCGTCGCCTTGGACGAGGCCGGCCGGCCCCGGGTGACGGCGTGCAGCAGCAGGATCAGCACCATGACCTGGATCGGCTCCCGGCGCATGATGTCCTCGATGAGGGGGATGAGCACTTCGAGCGGCAGGCCCGGGGTGCCGGTGTCCAGGGGGTTGAGCACGCTGTTGCCCGGCGTGGGAAACCGGTCCTTGAGCCGCTTCTGGGTTTCCGGAGAAAAGGTGGGAATCTCGAGGCTCCAGCGAAAGGCCAGGTCCGAGCTGAACACCCCGATGGCCCCGCCCCCGCCCACCAGGGCGATGCGGGTCCCCCGGCTTTTGATATGCCTCAGCGCGGACAAGGTGTCCATCATCTCTTCCAGCCCCTGCACCGACGCCACGCCCGGCGTTCGCAGAATCCCATCCCAGATGCGCGCCTCGCCGGCCAGGGACCCGGTGTGGCTCCGGGCGGCCTGGCTGCCCAGGGGCGTCAGCCCGCCCTTCCAGATCACGGTCGGTTTCTCCGCGGCCAGCGCCTTCAGCACGCTCCGGAAGTCCCGGCCGTCGCGCACCCCCTCGAGGTACGCGGCCACGCACGTGGTTTCGGGATCGTCCGCCAGGTATTTTAGCAAGGCCACGGCATCCAGATCGCAGCCGTTGCCAAACGAAAAAATTTTGCTGAGCTCCAATCCCATGTTGTGGGCCATGTGGCCGAAATTCAAGGCCATCCCGCCGCTCTGCGAGATCATGGCCACGTTTCCGGCCTCCCGGGAGAGCCCGCCGCCGGGCGGAAGGGTGATCCCTCCGCCAGGACAGTGGATGCCAAAACAGTTCGGACCCACGATCCTCAGCCCCTGCCGCGCAATCTCCTCGATCTCCTGCTCCAGCCGCCGCCCTTCCTCGTCCCCGGTCTCGCCAAAACCCGAGGCCAGCACCTCGGCCCCAGGCACCCCGCGCCTCAGGCACTCCCTCAAAATCTCCGGCACGGCCTCGGCCGGCGCGGCCACCGCGGCCAGGTCCACCGGACCGTCCACCTCGCCCAGGTTCCGATAAACCTTGAGACCGTCGATCTCCCCGCCGCGCGGAGTGATCGGGTAGAGACGGCCGGTATAGCCGTACAACCTCTGGTTGACCACGGTGTTATGGGCAAAGGATCCGGGACGACCGACGCTGCCAAAGACGGCCATGCCCCGGGGATGACACATGCGGTCGATCTGCTGCCGCGCCTTTTCATCCATCTGCATCTCGAAACCCTCGTTCGCGCTTCGTTTCCGATCCTTGCGGGCAAAGGTGATTTAAAGTAGTATGAAACCGTTGCAAAACACAGGAAGCCGAGACGAAATCGAGGAGGGCGAGGATCGAAGCCATTCGACAGGCTCATGGCCCCGAGCGAAGTCGAGGGGCCGCAGGAATAGGCATCCTATTTTGAGGACTTCGAGCCGAAGCCCGACAAAGAGTTCGGCCGGCAGCCGAAGTTTTGCAACGGTCTCAGTATACGCAAGCGGAGGTCTAATGTTCAAGGTAGATCTTCACGTGCACACGATTTTGGGCGGCGATTCCCTTATCCGGCCGGATGAACTCGTGCCGCTGGCCCGGGCCGTGGGACTGGACGCGGTCTGCGTGACCGAGCACCACGCTTACGGCCTCAGCGAACCTTTCGAGGCCGTATCCCGCCGAACCGGGTTCCCCATCTTCCGAGCCCTGGAGTACACCGCCCAGGAGGGCCACCTGCTCGTTTTCGGGCTGAAGATCGGGCGGGGGGACCTGCCGCCGCGGCTGCCGATCCAGCGCGTGGCGGACTGGGTGCACCTTCGCGGCGGGCTGGCCGTGCCGGCCCACCCCTACCAGCGCGGCCTGCTGGGCGGCCTGCTCGGGGACCGCGTGCTCGAGATGAAAGGGCTGATCGCCCTCGAAACCGTGAACGCCAGCGTGACCCTCGAGGAAAACCGGATGGCCGCCCGGGCGGCAAAGACCCTGGGACTTTTCGGCGTGGGCGGTTCGGACGCCCACGGCCCAACGGTCCTGGGCCGGGCCTACACCCTGTTCCCGAAGCGGCTTCGTTCCGAGGGCGAGCTGCTCGAGTCCCTGCGCTCCGGCGCGTACACCGCCTGCCGGCATAAGGATCGTCCGGCCAAGGGGCAAAAAGCCGGGGGGGAGCGGGAGCCGGAGGCGGCCGGTTCGGGAACGGAGACCTGATTCGAAACCATTGCAATACTTCGGCTGCCGGCCGAACTCTTTGTCGGGCTTCGGCTCGAAGTCCTCGAAACATAGGTAATATTCCTGCGGCTTCGATCCTCGCCCTCCTCGATTTCGTCTCGGCTTCCTATGTATTGCAACGGTCTCGATTCCATTTTTATTTCGAACAGTCCGTAATGTTCGTACAGAGAAAAGGTGCGGACAGGGCGAGACCGAGGAGAGGGAAAGACGTCCATGAACAGGCTAATTCCATTTCTAAATCAAGATGGAAACGCGAAGGCAAGCGAGCAGCGACGAGACAGTACCTTGAGTACGGCGAGGAGCCGCGCAGCGCAGCCGACAAAGTTAACGCTTGATTTAGAAATGGAATGATCATGGGAAAGGATTCGGGCCGGGCGCCCGGGCCGGTGGTGAGGCTGGCCGGGGTGAGTCTGAACTGGGGCCGGGACATTCTGAAGGAGGTCAGCTGGGAGGTGCGGCGCGGCCAGCACTGGGTGGTCATGGGCCGCAACGGGGCGGGCAAGACGCTCTTGCTCGAGGTTTTGGCCGGCTATACCTGGCCGAGCCAGGGACAGGTCTCGGTGCTGGGGGAGCGGTACGGCGCGGTGGACCTGAGGAGCCTGCGCCGGGAGCTGGGCTGGGTGTCGGCCGCGCTCCGGGAGAAAATCCCGGGCCGGGAGTCGGTCCTCAAGGTCGTCCTATCCGGGCTGTACGCCACCTTCGGGCTGTACGAGACACCGCCCCTCGAGGCGGTCTCCCGAGCGAAAACACTGCTAAGCAGTATAGGATTGGACCCCTTGATCGAGCAACCCTTTGCCCAGCTTTCCCAGGGACAGCAGCAGCGCGCGCTCCTGGCCCGGAGTCTCATTCGGCGGCCGGCCCTGCTCCTCTTGGACGAACCCTGTGCCGGTTTGGACCTGGCAGGGAGTGAAAAATACCTGGACCTCGTCCGCCGGCTGGCCCAGACGCCCGGCGGCCCGACCCTGATCATGGTCACCCACCGCGTGAGCGAGATCGTGGCCGGTTTCACCCACGCCCTGCTGCTTCACCAAGGCCGGGTCCTGGCCTCGGGCGCGCTGGACAAAGTCCTGACCGACACGCTTCTCAGCCAAACCCTGGAAACGCCGGTGCGCGTCAGCCGGCAGAGCGGCCGCTGGACCGCAGTCCCGGAAAGCCCGGAAAACGAGGCCGCGGAGACGATCGCCTGGGGATAGACAGCCCCTACCCATCGCACTGCGCACCACGCACTTGCGCACCGTAGGGGCACGGCATGCCGTGCCCCTACCTCGCACCCTCTTCGTTTTCCCGCGACCTGTTGGGGACGGCCTTGAGGCCACTTGCGCGGGCCAACTTCAAACCTGCCCACCTCGCGCAGTGGCGCCCGGCGAGTTCAGGACGCGGATAAATCATGATATAATGCATGGCATCATCCCCAACAGCCGGTGGAGGTCACGAAATGAAAACCCTCAAAATTATTGTCGAAAAACACCCCGACACCTACGTGGCCTACCCCCTGGGCCTGAAGGGCGTGGTAATTGGACAGGGCGTTACCTACGAGGCCGCCTTGGAAGACGTGAAGTCGGCCATCCGTTTTCACCTGGAGTCTTTCGGCCCGGAGGCATTGGAAGTCGATCCGCCCATTCTGGAAGCCTTTGTGGCTGAGGTCGGGGTGGCCATCTGATGCCCAAATTCCCCGTGGACGCGCCCATTCGGAAGGTCGTTGCGGCCTTGGAGCGTCTCGGGTTCGGACTGGTGAGAGAGGGCGGGCACATTTCCATGATCCGCCAGAACACGGATGGAACAAAGACGCCTTTAACCATCCCGAATCATACTACAATCAAAAAATCGACCCTTCGCGCCATACTGACTCAATCCGGGATTTCAAGGGAAGCCTTTCTTAAGGCCTATGAAGATTAGAGGAAAAGGGAAGTGAACAACTCCTAACCTTCTGCGGCTGCGCTGGCCTGCCATGACCCCGCACCCCGCACCGGCGCAGCAGGGGCGCGTGGCAACGTGCCCCTACATCTGCCCCCAACCCTCGACCGGACCGACCGTGGCCGCCACGGCCCGGTCCGGGTCCAGGTAGCGCCGGGCCGCGGCCAGAACGTCCGCGGCCGTCACGGCGCGGATACCCTCCAGATACCGGTATCGGTAGTCGTGGCCCAGCCCGTACAGCTCGTGAAAGGCCAGGTTCGCGGCCATCTCCCCATAGCCCTGAAGGCGAATCTCGCAGGCGCCCAGGATATTCTCCTTGGCCCGTTCGAGTTCATCCGGGGTCACCGGCTCCCTCCTCAGCCCCTGAAGAATTTTTGCCAAGCCGGCCTGGGCTGACTCGTATTTGTCCGGCGCAAAGGCGATATACAGGCTGAACCCGCCCGTGTCCAGGCCGGGCCGGAACATGGCCGTGACCGCATAGGCCAGGCTTTGCCGGTCCCGGAGTTCCAGGAAGAGACGCCCGCCCTGGCCGGAAAGGACGGTCTCGAGCACCTGCAGGGCGTAGCGGTCGGGATCGGCCATGCCCGGCGTCAGGAACCCCAGCGCCAGGTGGGCCTGGGCCCGGTCGATCCGCTCGTGCACGGCCCGGGTTTTATCCAGGGCGGGCGGAGGTTCGAGGCGTGGCGCCGAGGAGGAGGCCCCCTGCCAGCCGCTGAGCAAGGTCTCGAGCCGATCCTTCAGCTTGTCCGGGTCCACGTCCCCGACCGCGGCCAGGACCATGTTTTGCGGCACGACCCTCTGCTTAAAATAGGAGCGAATCAGGTCCGAGGTCAGGCCGCGGACCGAGTCCGGGGAGCCGAGGCTGTTCAGGGCATAGGGATGGGGGCCGTAAAGCGTCCTGGATAAAAGCCGGAAGGTCCGCGCCGGGAGCTGGTCCGACTGGCGCTCGATGGCGGCCAGGATATTGGGACGGGCCTTTTCCACCTCCTCGCCGGCAAGGGCCGGCCGGGTGAGGACCTCGGCCAGGAGATCGAGGCCGGGCTCGAGGTGCCGGCTCAGGAACTCCGCCTCGAGGCCGAGGGAATTCCGGCCGCAAAAGGAGGAGAGATACCCGGCCATGTCCTCCACGGCCCGGGCCAACTCCTCGGCCGTCCGGGTCTCGGTGCCCCGGTCCCAAACCTCGGCCAGCAGCTGGTTCAGGCCGTTCGTGGCCTCGGTCTCGAAACGCACCCCGCCCAAAAAAACGGCCCTCAGGCTCACCAGCGGCAGGGAACCGTCGTGTTTGATCAAGAGCGTGGACCCGCCCGTGAGAGCGAACTTCCGAATCTCGTTCTTGGCGGCCGCCTTACCCGGCCGCGCCGTTTTAATAAAACTCTCGGCCGTGAGGCCGGCTCCGGCCTGGTCCTGAGGCACGAGCGCGCCCACGGTCAGGTTCTCCGGCCTCAGGTACCGGCCGGCCGCGGCCATCAGGTCCGGAAGCGTCACCCGGTCCAAATCCTCCAGGTAGCGGTCCTTGGCCCGGTAATCCCCATGCATGGCCTGAAACAAGGCGGCCACGCGCGCCTCGCCGCTCATGGTCGCCCGCAGGCGGATGAAATCCGCCTGGATTCTCAGCCGGGCCCGGTCCAAGGCCTCCTGGGAGACCGCTTCGCGTGCCAAGGTCTGCACCTCGTCCAGCGTGGCCTTGAAGGCGGCTTCCACCTTGTCCGCGGAAAGGGAGAGGTCCACGAAAAAAAGACCGGGATCGCGCGGCGTATAGGCCGTGGCATAGACCTCGTGCGCCAGCTCGAGCCGGCGCTTGACCTCAAGGTATAGCCGGCCCGTGCGGCCGCGGCCCAGAATGGCGGCCAGAAGGTCCAGCACCTTGGCGTCCCCGTCTCTCACCCCGGGAATGTGATAGGCCAGATTGAGGTGGGCCTCCCGCACGTCTCCGAAAAGCACCATGGCCCGAGGCTCCTGCTGCGCCGGCTCGACCGGCGTCTCGGCTGGCGGCGCCTCCCCGGACGGGCCAGCCCCAAAGGCCTCCTCGATCCGAACCTGGACCGCGCCCGAATCAAAATCCCCGGCCAGGACGAGAAGCATGTTCCCGGACCGATACCATCGCTGGTGAAAGGCCGCCGCCTGTTCCCTCGTGACGGCCCGCACCGTCTCGCTGAAACCGATGATCGGCCGTCCGTACGGGTGCACGCGATAAGCCCGCTCGAACATGGCCATGGCCAGCCGGTGCGTCGGGGTATCCAAGCTGCGGCTGATCTCCTCGACGACGACCTCTTTCTCGCGTTCGAGCTCGACCGGGTCCAGGGACGGCGCGAGGACCATGTCGGCCAGCACCGACAGGCCGCGGTCCATGAACCGGGAGGCCATGTCCACAAAGTACACGGTCTGGTCCAGGGAGGTGTAGGCGTTGATCCGCCCGCCGGCCGCCTCCACCTCGCGGGCGATCTCTCCGGGCCCGCGCGTCCGGGTGCCTTTGAAGGCCATGTGTTCCATGAGGTGGGCCAGGCCGTATTCGCCGGGCCGTTCCGCGGCCGAGCCCGCCTTGACCCAGACCAGCATCGAGACCACCGGGGCCCGGTGGTTTTCCACCAGCACGATTTCCAGACCGTTGGACAGGACGTATTTCATGAGAGGCTCCAGGGGGATACGCCGACCGACGCAGGCGTTCGATCCCATGGTTCGGTTATAGTCGTGCCAGGGGGAAAAGACAAGGTGAGGCTGGGGAAATGCGTGGTGCGAGGTGCGTTGGGCGTGGCAAGGACTCGAAAGCCGTCGTTCCGGCCGAAGCCGGAATCCAGAAGCCCACAGGAGGTCATGACAACGCCGCCCCGAGACGCCGGCAAATGGTGGCATGAGCTTTGATAATAATTTTATAAAAGATCCTAGCTGCACAGATCTACGTAGCAGGAGACCCAAACAGCGTCTGCGTCCGCCGCGGGCGGGTTTGAAACCCGCCCCTACGGTCTATGTAACCGCGATCATTTATTTTTTCGTAGGGGCAGGTCTTAGACCTGCCCGCACCCACTGTCCCGCGCGAATTGTAGGGGCGGTTCGCGAACCGCCCCTGCCAACATCGAGCTCCAGCTGGCATGTGTAATTAAAACAGCACTTTATCCAGGTGGTCCGGACAACGTCCGGGTCCGCCGAAGGCGGACAAGAGGATTGAAAGGAAAAGCCCCTGCCCTCCTCCCCAACCCCCGAATATTAGCGAAGCCCCATACATGGCCGAAAAGCAGCCATGGCGCCCGGCGTCGGTCCGGGCGGGTTTGAAACCCGCCCCTACGATCTATCTCGTTGCATTTATGTTGTTTTTTGTAGGGGCAGGTCTTAGACCTGCCCGACATTCTCACACGGCGTTTGGTCCTATTTTTCGGTGACGGTCGAGTCATAGGATGAGGAAAGTGCGTGGTAAGATAGGCGACCGCCATTCACCCCTCTCGGGGGTGAATGGCGGTCGCCTTCCCTTATTATCCTCTTGGGACAGACTTCCTCGCATCCCGTACTACGCACCCATATCAATTACCCTTCCATGGGAGGTGACAAGAATTTCTTGACAAAATTTTTCTTGACAAAATTTTTTTAAAATTTTCTTGACAAGAACAACTACATATAGTATTCCTAATTAAACGAACTACTAAATGTATTACTTTTGCCGGGATCTTCCTGGCCTCCTAAGGTGTTCACATGTTGCAGATTCATCCAGTCAAGTCCGAGCCAAACCGGTTTCAACCCAGCGACGTCACGGACATTGCCGTGTTCGTGCGCTCCTCCGACGACAACCTCAAAAGCTGGAACCGCCAGCGCATCGTGGACGCCCTGCTCCGGGAGACGCGCATCGACGCGGACACCGCCGAAAAAATCGGGGAGCACGTGGAGGAGTTCGTGCGGCAGTCCGGGATCAAGTTCGTGTCCGCGCCGCTCGTCCGGGAGTTGGTCAACACCCGGCTCATCGAGCTGGGCCTCGAGGAGGAGCGGCGGATGCATACCCGGCTGGGCATGCCCATCCATGACGTCAAGCAGCTCATCCTGCAGCAGAACAAGGAGAACGCCAACATCCCGCATGGGCCCGAGGCGACCAACCTGACGTTGGCCGAAAACATCAAGAAGGAGTTCGCCTTTCTAAACGTTTTCGACCAGGAGGTGGGCGACGCTCACATGAGCGGGGACATCCATTTGCACGACCTGGGATTTATAGACCGTCCCTATTGCTCGGGGCAGTCCCTCGAGTACATCAAGAAGTTCGGCCTCTCCCTGCCCAACGCCCTGTCCCTGGCCAAACCGGCCCGGCACGCCGAGGTGCTGCTGGCGCACATGGTGAAATTCGCCGCGGCCCTCCAGTCGAATTTCGCCGGCGCCATCGGCTGGGACGCGGTCAACCTGTTCTTTGCGCCGTACCTGGTCGAGTTGACCGACCGGCAGGTGAAGCAGTTGGCCCAGATGCTCATTTTCGAGTTTTCCCAGCAGGCGGTGGCTCGGGGCGGGCAGGCCATTTTTTCGGACATCAACCTTTATTGGGAGGTGCCGGATCATTTTGTGCACGTGCCGGCCCTGGGTCCGGGCGGGGAGTACGTCAAGAATCCCGATCCGCGGGCCCAGGCGGACAAGGCGTACCTGACCTACGGGGATTTCCAGGCCCAGGCCCAGCGGTTCGTTACGGCCCTGTTCGGCGTGTACCTCGAGGGCGACGGCGCCGGGCGGCCGTTCTTCTTCCCCAAGCCCCTGGTCCATATCACCGAGAAATTCTTCAAAACTCCGGGCCACGAGGATTTTTTGAACCTGATCTGCCAGGTGGCGGCGGAAAAGGGCAACACGTATTTCGTGTTCGATCGGGGGAACACGGCCAAGATTTCGGAGTGCTGCCGGTTGAGTTTCAAGCTCGAGAAATCCGACATCGAGGACGCCAAGACGCCGTGGCGGATGCGTTACTCGGCCCTGCAGAACGTGACCATCAACCTGCCGCGCCTGGCGTACCTGGCCGAAGGCGACGACACGCGGCTGATGGCCCTGCTTCGGGAGCGGATCGCGCTGGCGGTGAAGGCGCACCAGCAGAAGAGGCGGTTCATCGAGCAGCTTCTCGAGGCCGGGGAACGCGGGCCGCTCAGCCTGCTCTCCATGTCCCGGGACGGCCAGCCCTACCTGCGCATGAACCGGGCCAGCTACCTGATCGGCATGGTCGGCCTGAACGAGATGGTGGAGTATCACACCGGGGCTGAGTTGCACGAATCGGACGAGGCCATCCGGCTGGGTCTTAAAATCATCGCCCACATGAAAATCCAGGCGGACAAGCACCGGGAAGAGACCGGCATGAATTTCGTGCTGGAGCAGACTCCGGCCGAGTCCACGGCCTACCGCTTCGCCAAGCTGGACCAGGAGCGGTACCCGGACCAGGCGGCCAAGGTCATCAAGGGCGATGTGGCCCGGAACGAAATTTATTACACCAATTCCACCCTGTTCAACATCGGCGCGGAGATGAACCCCATCGAGCGGGTCAAGCTGGAAGGGCTCTTTCACCCGCTCATCGAGGCCGGGGCCATCACGCACATCTGGCTGGGCGAGGCCCGGCCTTCGGCCGAATCCCTGGCCAATTTCGTGACCAAGACCTTTCACTGGACGAAAAACGACCAGATGGCCTTCTCGCCGGAGTTCACCTCCTGCCGCGTCTGCTTCCGCACCGCCCGCGGTCTGCTGGACGTCTGTCCGTATTGCGGGTCCACCGATATCGAAGGCATCACCCGCATCACCGGCTACTTCACCAAGCTGTCGTCCTGGAACAAGGGCAAACTGGGCGAGCTCAGGGACCGATACCGGAACAAGGAATGGTTCGCCTCCCCCCCTGTTCCCCAGGCCGAACAGGCCGAAACCGCCGCCGGATGAGCCGTTTCACCCAGGGGCATAGTGCCTGGTTGTAAAAAAGGCGGAATGAAGTTGTCATGGCGAGGAGCGAAGCAATCTCATGTAGGGGCGGGTTTCAAACCCGCCCGCGCCCGGGCTCGCCAGCAAGACCCACAATGGGTGTTGCTGGCGAGAATTCAAACCCGCCCGCGCCCGCAGTCAAAAAACTATGCCGGAGTGTATTACGTCGCCGGGACGGACAAAGAGTAGTAGTAGTAGGTTGGGTTGAGCGAAGCGAAACCCAACGTTTCGAAGTCGGACACTATGCCGGTGTGTATTACGTCGCCGGGACGGACAAAGAGAGAAGGAAATCGTTGGGTTTCGCTTCGCTCAACCCAACCTACAATTTCTAAGGAGCCAAGGAGAGGCAAATGACGCTGTTCACCAAGGAAGACTGCCAGAAGTGCGAGAGCATCAAGCGCGATTTCGACCTTGGCGCGCTTGGCATCCGCGTCGAGATCATCCGGCCGGACGACGCCGAGGTCCTGGCGCATCTGGCCTGGCACGAACTGGTGGACCTGGTGGATAAAGGCGCCCTGCCCATCCTGGTGCTGGATGACAGCACCCATATCGCTTACGAACTGCCGGTGAGACGACATATCGAGAAGCACATCCTGCCGAAGCACATCCGGAAAGAGTCCGAGGCCGACCATGCCGCCATCTCCCTCCGTTGAAATCAAAGGGTTCCTGGAAACCTCCTTTTTGGACTGGCCGGGCCAGGTGGCCTCGGTTTTGTTCCTGGGCGGCTGCAACTTCCGCTGCCCCTTCTGCCACAACGCCGGCCTGGTGCTGTCCCCGGACGCCTTCCCCACCCTGTCCTGGGACTGGATCAAGGCCCGCCTCAGCCGCTTCAAGGGCTGGCTCGACGGCGTGGTCATCACCGGCGGCGAGCCGACCCTGCACCAGGGCCTCGGCCTCCTCATCGAGGAAATCCGCGGCCTGGGCCTCAGGATCAAGCTGGACACCAACGGCACCCGGCCGTCCGTCCTGTCCGACCTCCTAGGACAAAAACTGCTCGACCACGTGGCCATGGACGTGAAGGCACCGCTCGACGATCTGGCCTATGCCCGGGCCGCCGGACGTGCGGGCTATCTGGATCTGGTAAAAACGAGCCTGCAAACGCTCAAGGCCTCGGGCGTCCCGTACACCCTCCGCACCACCATCGTTCCCGGCCTGCACACCGAAGACGACCTCCTGACCCTGGCCGGCCAGCTTGGGCCCCACCCGGACTGGCTGCTCCAGCGGTTCCAGCCGGACCATGCCCTCGACCCGGCCTTGCGCCTGGAAAAACCCATGGACCCCGACGACTTCCAAGCCCTGGCCCGCCGGATCGAAGACTCCCGCCTCGGATTGACCCTTCCCGCCCCGGCCCCAACCAATTCCTTCCCCAGTGAAGAAAGAACCGCTATGCAGGAGGTGGCCAGCCTGGTCGCGGGGTGAAGTTCTCCTCGTTGCAGGGCTCTGCCCTGCAACGGAAAATCCGCCTCGAGGCTCTGCCTCGACACCTTAACAAGTCGAGTCGCGGCGGGGAGGGGAGCATCCGAGGTATTCTGGCACGCGCGGTATATGAGGTGTTGAGGCAGAGCCTCAAGTCGGCCGGCCATTCCAGGGCAGAGCCCTGGAACCTGGGGTTTGGCCCTTTACTAGTTGTTGGCGAGGCGGGGAGCATTTTTTGCTTGATTTTTTTGGTTTTATCATCTAGTATAT
>Ga0315282_10006084_pt1 | contig 20303 bp, 18 predicted proteins | sample YL17G07_20_MG_FD_203693 | JGI IMG/M metagenome (GOLD analysis project Ga0315282, IMG submission 203693) | Sediment microbial communities from Yellowstone Lake, YNP, Wyoming, USA - YL17G07_20 | ecosystem: Environmental > Aquatic > Freshwater > Lake > Sediment | place: USA: Wyoming | collected... | reverse complement strand
GAAAAGAACGTTCTTGGTGTGGAAAAGAGAAGCCAGTGCTTTCTCGAGCGCAACCTTGGACGTAAGAAGAAGATTCTCAATTGGTGCAGAATATCCTCTAGGTACAAAGTGCTCGTATTCGTTTCGGATGGCCTCGTGAAGCCACTCCATCAGTTTCATTTCTTGGTCGGTGATTGTGACTTCTTGGCTCTGAACAAACTGATGAACGAAGCATTCTGTCTGGATCATCGCCAGAGCATCATAAAAGGGAATTAGGAAGTCATCCGATCTGGTTGATGTTTCGTTTACATCACTCTGGAAAAAACTATCTACAACGACGGGATCGGAAAAGCGCCAAGCGAAATTGCATCCCGCCACCGATTCCTTGTGTATTTCTTTGATTGGCCCGTTGCCGAGTTGATACCGATGCTCTCGACGACCCTTGGGTTTGCCAGTGACAGCGATATTTGCGGTTCCCTTCAGAGCTCCGACAAGAGATCTGTACAGAATCTGATGTGCTTCACGGGCAATGCGAAAGTAACTCGCTGGTTGGCGGCAAAGCTCAAATTCGATATGTTCCAGACCATTGTAGATCAATCGGTGATTGTCGATACTCTCAAATGATCGCATTCGTTGATGCTGATAGTTCAATTGGTGAAAGGGCTGCGTTGCGCATAACGGGGCAGTTCCGCGACGTTCGCGCAGCGAACTGCTTGTCGTCGGAACGGGTGTAACAACGAATGTCGTATATCCACCCCCCACGGCTGGATATGCGACTTTCGCAAAATGGATCTAAAGCAACCCGTTGAATTCATCGACCGTCAGCCCCGCATGGCGAATTATCGCTCACAGTGTTCCGCGGTCCAGCTCTTTGTGATCGGGAACAACGACCTGGGCGAAGGGTCTGTCTCGGCGGAGTATCATGTGGCTCCCTTCCTGTCGCTTCAAGACAAACCCGGCCTTGAGAAGTGCTCTTACGCATTCCCGACCAGACAGCCGAGGCAACTTGCTCATACGGCCACGAGCAACGCCTCAAAGCGCTCTTCCGGGACAGGAAGGTGATCTTCTTCCAATGCTTTGATATACCCCTGGATCGCTTCCTTCACGTTGAAAACGGCCTCCTCCTTTGTCTTACCCTGACTGACGCAACCGGGAAGACTTGGGCACTCGGCTATCCAGTAGCCATCCTCGCCCGGATACAAGACTACCTGTCTCATGATTCTGTTCTCCGAATAATTCTGTCTACAATCAATTCCATGTTCTTAGTCTCACACATCCAGATTTCTCACATACTTTGCATTCTTCTCGATGAACTCACGCCGCGGCTCGACGTCGTCTCCCATGAGAATTGAGAATGTCCGATCGGCATCGGCAGCCAATCTAATGCCGTACTCAGGCACGTTGCTTACGGCCCAAGCTATAGCGCTTTGTGGAACCAACCGTCTGCTCAGCAACGTCGATAAGCGAGCTGAGTGCGTCATTCACCGCCCGTTCAGTGGGAAACGCTGCGGCGACTCGCGGTTTCAGCAACACAAGGTTGGTACCCGCACGATACGCCTTCAGGTATTTTCCTCTAACGCCCCTTTTGAGGTCTTCACGGCGATACTCGGAACGAAGCCCGTTATGCTTAACCCTCTTCATAGATTTTTCTCTCGAGTCTAGTTGTTACGCGTGCACTGATGATTCGAATTTTCAAACCTCGATCGGCGTGAGCAACAACCAGAAGCCGACCGGAGCGGGACACACCAAACGTTATATACCGATGTTCATATTCTGAATGATCAGGATCTGGAAACGTAACCGCCAGAGGATCTCCGAATACAGATGCCGCTTCGTGAAAGGATACTTTGTGCTTTCTTTTATTGGTAGCAGCCTTTTGTTCATCCCATTCAAATTCCATATCACGGCCATTTGTTCAATCGTTGTTCCTGTCTAGCGTTATCCAATTTGGAAAAAAGAACACGTAACCTCTCACACATCCAAATTTCTCACATACTTCGCATTCTTCTCAATAAACTCACGCCGCGGCTCGACATCGTCGCCCATGAGGATCGAGAAGGTGCGGTCGGCATCGGCGGCGTTTTCGATTGACACTTGAAGAATCGTGCGCGTCTCAGGGTTCATTGTCGTTGCCCAGAGCTGCTCGGGATTCATTTCTCCCAGTCCTTTGAAGCGCGATACGGTGATTCCATCGAGAGTGATACCCCCCTCCTCGCTGACAGCAGTGGCGGCTTCTTCTGGGGGAGCGGGTTCCTCAGTTTTCTCCTCTACGAGGCCGTAGACCTTCGATTTGCTCTTCTCGCTCTTCACGCGCTTGATGATCAGGTCGCGCTCGTCTTCGTCGTAGGCGTAGAATTCCGATTTGCCCTTCTTCACTTTGAACAGCGGAGGCTGAGCAATATGCACGTGTCGAAGCTCAACAAGCTCTCTCATATACCGGAAGAAGAGCGTGAGAAGAAGTGTGCGGATGTGCGAGCCGTCCACATCGGCATCGCACATGAGAATGATCTTCCCATAGCGCACCTTCGTCGGATCGAATTCTTCGCCAACTCCAGCACCGATTGCAGTGAAGATTGCCCGAATCTCCTCATTCTCTAGGATTTTATGGAGCCGAGCCTTCTCGACGTTGAGTATTTTTCCTTTGATTGGGAGGATTGCCTGGAACCGCCGGTCCCTTCCCTGTTTCGCACTCCCCCCAGCCGAGTCGCCTTCAACGATGAACAACTCACAGTGTTCCGGATCCTCAATCGAGCAATCCGCCAGTTTCCCAGGAAGTCCACCGGCATCGAGTGCATTCTTTCGGCGGGTCAGTTCTCGAGCTTTTCGTGCTGCCTCACGGGCTTCTGCGGCTCTAAGACATTTCTCAAGGATTCGCTTTCCATCTGTCGGGTTCTGCTCCAGCCAGGCCATCAGTTGATCACCAACAATGGACTCAACAATGCTCTTCACCTCGCTGTTACCGAGCTTTGTCTTTGTCTGACCTTCGAACTGAGGCTCAGGGACCTTGACGCTAACGATCGCAGTCAGTCCTTCACGAAAATCATCCCCGGTGAGCTCAATTCCGTTTTGTTTGACGAGACCGTTCTTCGCTCCGTAGTTATTCAGTGTCCGCGTAAGTGCTGACTTGAAACCGATAAGGTGCGTTCCTCCTTCATGTGTGTTGATGTTGTTCACGTAGGAGAAAATATTCTCGTTGTACGACTCATTGTACTGAATTGCCGCCTCCACAAACGTACCCTCTTGGTCACCGGTAACAAAGATTGGTTTTTTCAGGATGGAAGGACGCGTCAGGTCAATGTACTTGACGAACTCAACCAGACCGCCTTCGAAGTGGAGGCGTTCCTGCGCACCACTCTTCGCATCGCGGATGAAAATTCTGATTTCTTTGTTGAGAAAGGCAAGCTCGCGCATCCGCTCAGCGATCGTTTCGTACTTGAACGTGCGGTTCTTGAAGATCTTTCCGTCGGGGAGAAATGTGACTTTCGTTCCGGTCTTCTTTGTGTCGCCAATGGCTTTTACCTGCGCAACAGGTTCTCCACGGATGTACTTCTGGTAGAAGACCTTGCCATTTCGGTATGTCTCGACTTCCAGCCATTCAGAGAGTGCATTAACAACTGAGACACCCACGCCGTGAAGACCGCCAGATACCTTGTAGGAGCGTTTGTCAAACTTTCCTCCAGCATGAAGCACAGTCATAACGACTTCAAGTGCGGAACGCTTCTCCTGAGGATGAGTCTCCGTCGGGATTCCCCGTCCGTCATCGACGACAGTTACGGAATCGTCCTCGTTGACTGTAACGTCGATATTCTTGCAGTAGCCAGCAAGTGCTTCATCGATGCTGTTATCAACAACTTCGTAGACAAGATGATGAAGTCCGCGGCTGCTCACATCGCCAATGTACATCGCCGGGCGCCGTCGGACAGCCTCCAGTCCCTTGAGGACCTGGATTTGCTTCGCACTGTACTCCTCGACAGCTTGAAGATCGGCCACAGCAGGCTGATTCTTTGCCGTAGCGATGTTCTTTGATTTCGCCTTAACTTTCTCTTCCCCCTTTTTGGCCATAATGTTGCTCTTACTCCTTATACTTAAGAGAATTTGATGTCCTTCACGATCTCTTCTTTCAGTGCAGCATTAATCTTGGCGATGATTTCTCGCTTTAGGAGCGATAACTCATTCCGCCAAGTACTCTTTTCAACTTTCACGATGAGTGTGCCATTTATGATCTTTGTGGGAATGGCAACTCTTGCGATTTGTTCTCCGACAACATCTTGCCATATTCGTACTGCCTCGTACTGTCTCAGTTTCTTCCCGAGGCCAAGTTCTTCCAACAGGACTCCCAACACTTTTGCAACGGGCTCGGCATTAGACTTTTTCATAGAGGAGAGTTCCATGAGCTACCGTAAATCTTCTGCAGTTTTCACCAGCGATTGTGTTGAAAAGGGCCTCCGTCGCCGCAGTGATGAATGCCTGTCCTGCTGTACTAAGGAACTGCAAGAGACATCGTGTGCGGATGTCGTCCAATTCTCCGAAGACATCATCAAGTAGCATCATTGGTGTTTCGGTGCGGCGTTCCTTCAAGTATGCGAATTCTGCTGCCTTCAGAGCGATCAAGAACGTCTTATGTTGGCCCTGCGAGGCATATTTCCGGATATCCAATCCATTCAACGTAAAAGAGAGTTCGTCCCGATGCGGGCCAACGAGAGTCATGCCAACGCGGTTTTCATCGCCCTTCGTCTCGCGAAGCACAATCCGGAAGAGCCGATCGATTTGCTCTTTCTCTCGACCGTTCTCATCCGTTGTCCCTGAATTCTCGCTGATGGTTGAAACGTAATGGATACCAGGCACCTCTGGCTCTTCGACAAGCTGCTCGTATGCTTGCCGCAGGCGGGCGTCGAAAGATTCGAGGAATTCAAGGCGAGCGCTCACGATACGACTCCCATGGCGGATCAAACCCTCGTCCCACGCATCGAGACTCGACAGAGAATCACTTCGTGTTCCTCTTTGATCTTGGAGGATCCGATTTCTTTGCCTGAGGACGCGTCTGTACTCGATGAGATCGAAGAGATAACTCTTGCTCGCTTGAGAAAGGACAAGATCGATGAACTTTCGCCGATCTGCAGGCGCCCCGAGTGTGATCGCGTGATGTTCAGGGAAGAGAGTGACGATCGGGAATAAGCCAATGACGTCAGAGAATCGCTCGACTCGTTCCCGGTTGAGGGTTATCGATTTCTCTTCTCCCATGGAGTAAGCAGCACGGACATCCGTCTCAATTCCCGCATCGGACTGGAATCTCCCCTCGATCTCAAAGAAATCCTTTCCGATGGAAAGCACCGTGCTGTCATTGCTGCCAAGGACGCTCTTCGTCAGCGAGAGGTAAGCGATGGCTTCGAGGAGATTGGTTTTCCCCTGTCCGTTGTCTCCCACAAGGAGGTTGCATCCATGTGCACAGTTGATCTCCGTGTCGGCGTGGTTGCGAAAGTTCCGAAGTCGGATGAACTGAAGCTTCATCGTGTTCTAGACATTCAACCGAACCGGCATCACAAGCATCAGCAGATCTTCATGGTCCCGTTGCGTCGCTGGCTCGACAATCCCCGCCCGAGTTGGAGTGCTGAGTTTAAAGATAACCTCATCGGACTCAAGGTGAGTGAGCACGTCGAGAATGTAATGTGCATTAAAGCCGATCTCCATCGCTTCACCGCGGAAGGTGCACGGGAATGTCTCTGTCGCCTCACCGCCAAAGTCGATATCCTCTGCTGAAATTTTCATCTCGCTCTTGCCGAGTGTGAAACGAATTTGACGTGTCGTGGTACTTGAGTACAGCGCCACACGCCGGACTGAGGAGACGAGCAGATCTCTAGCAACGGTCAACTCCTTATCATTCTCCGTGGGGATCACAGTCTCGTAGTTTGGGTAGTTTTCATCGATGAGCCGCGAGATCAACGTTGTGGCTCCAAAACTGATCATGACGTTCGATTTGTTCAGGGCAATCTTGTTCTGCACCTCTTCAGCAGACTTTGCGACGAGATTGAGCGCTTTGGAGGGGATGATGACATCTCGCTGGATGCTTGGAGAAGAGAAATCTTTCTTTATTAGCCGCACGAGACGATGTCCGTCGGTAGAGACTGCGCGAAGCTCGTTCTTTTTGATCTGGAAGAGGATTCCCATCATCGACGGCCGCAGCTCGTCGGTGCTCACTGCGAAGAGCGTTTTGTTGATGGTTCGGCGGAAGTCTTCACTTTCAATGGTGAGTTCATCTTCACCTTCAAATTCAGGTACGCTTGGGAATTCCTCGCTCGATTCACCCGTGAGTTTGTATTCACCCGTCTCGGTCCGCATCACAATTTTGTTGCTCGACGTATCTGCCTGGAAGTTGACGGTGACATCAGGCAGTGCTCGCACCGTCTCGGTAAGTCTACGAGCGGGAGCAGCAATCTTTCCATCCTCCAACCCGTTCACTTCCAGAGTAACCGTCATCGAGATTTCAAGATCTGTTGCTGTGATCGTTAGTGTATTCTTTGAAAGGGCGAAGAGAATGTTCTCCAATATAGGGAGGGTCGACTTTGACGGGATTACACCACTCACTTTCAGTAACGCCCTTTGCAGTTCACCATTTGGAACACTGAATTTCATCGTGAGGTCTCCTTTGGGTCTACGACCCCGTGGGGGGCTTATTTGAAGGGTTTTTTGGGGTATCGAATTAGTACAATCTACGAAAAATGCCCCTCAATTTCAACACACTTGCGGCAATTTCCGGCAGCGTGTGATGCCTTGAGGGGGAGAGGAATAAACTCCAACGATGGGTTGAGCCGCACGTCGCTCACGATCTACTAGCTGTCGTCTATGGGGAGGAAAGCAAGGATTCGCGACGTCTAGGCTTTCTCCAACGCCCGTTCAAAATCACCAATGAGATCATCCACGCTCTCGACGCCGACCGAGATCCGTACCATTCCTGGCGTTACACCGTGCTTCGCCAGTTCGCGTTTCGTCATGTTGACGTGTGATGAGTACACAGGAATGCTCACGAGCGTTTCGACGCCGCCAAGACTCATTGCATTGATGGCAATGTTCAGATTGTCGCAGACTTTCACTGCCGCTTTCACACCTCCCTTGACCTCAATCGTGACCATTCCGCCAAATGCCCTCATCTGCTGCTTTGCAAGCTCATGGTACGGGTGGGATGGAAGGCCCGGGTAAATAACTCGAGTAACCTTCTTATGTTTCTCCAGCCTCTGAGCGAGTCGTAGAGCATTCCCGTTCTGGCGATCAACACGAAGCTCAAATGTTTTGAGACTGCGGAGGAGCAGGTATGAAGCAAATGGATCAGCACAACCACCGTACGATTTTGCATTATGCTTGACTTTATCGATGAAGTCCTGGGTTGCAACGACAACACCAGCGATGATATCACTGTGTCCGCCGAGATATTTCGTCGCGCTTTCAACAACGACATCGACGCCAAACCCGAACGGATTCTGATTGAGCACCGTTGCAAATGTGTTATCAATCATTGTGATGAGAGGCTCTCGGAATCTTCTCCTCATCTTGGATGTTCGCTCAACAATCTCCTGGATATCGATCACGTCGAGGGTTGGGTTCGTAGGGGTTTCGAAGTAGACAATCCGTGTCTTGGGCGTGATGAGTTCGTCAAGTTGCTTCAGCCGATGAGGATGAACATACTTCACTGTAATGTTGTGCTTCGGAAGAATGTCTCGGAAAAATCGATATGTCCCTCCATAGAGTGCAGGTGTGCTGACAATTTGTTCGCCAGATTGTGCGCTGGCAAGAATCGCCGTCGTTATCGCGGCCATCCCAGAAGAAAAAAGGGCGGCTGTCTCAGCTCCTTCCATCAGCGCAAGCTTTTCCTCAACGTCACGAACGGTAGGATTATGATATCTCGTGTAGACGTAGACATTTGGATCTCCCTGTGCGTATCGGACGGGGCCTTGTGAATTCTCAAATCGGTAAGTGGACGTTTGATAAATGGGCACCGAGACGGCTCCTTCGAAAGGGTAGAGTTTTCTCCCGTGGATGGCCTTTGTAGCAAGCGAGAGCTCTTCGGGACGGATCCGCTTAGATTTCATCAGCCCTCCTTTTTGATTCTGAGGATCTTCACGATTGTAACAGTCGGAGTAATTGGCTCGTAAAAGAATCGTGGAGTCAATTTACAAAATTATCTGGAAAAAGTCGCCGACGAATTCAGGACTTGAATGTTACTCTACACCATCGTATCTTTGGGTACGAACGCTTGATCGAGCGCGAGGAATGATCCTTTCTCGGTATCACCTTCCTATCATTTTGATCTTCTTCTTTTTGTTAGGCTTGGTTTTTGCTCTTTGCCAGGAACGGGTGTTCTCTCTCAGCGGGACGGTCCTCGATGGCGAAACGGGTAATCCGCTCCCCGGGGTGACGTTTCGCGTTCTCAACAGTGCACGTGGAACCGTAAGCGGTGGAGACGGTGCCTTCCGAATCAGTCTTCCGGCCGGCGAGTACAAATTTGCCATCAGCAGCGTTGGTTATCTCTTGGATACTCTTTCTGTAGTCTTGACAGCAGACATCCGGCGCTCGATTAGGCTCAAACCTTCGCCCGTCCAGATCCAGGAATTCCTGGTCATCGCAGAAGACCCCGGGGTTGACATCATCCGAAAGGCAATCGCGAACAAGAGGAAATGGATGGATCTACTGCGGTCCTACGAATTCGATGCTTATACGAAGCAGATCCTTCGAAAGGATACCGCCATCGCGGGTATCACGGAGTCATATACTCGAGGATACTGGCGAAGGGACGACGGCCTGAGAGAAGTTATCCTCCAGCGTCGGCAGACAGAGAACGTGCCTGCGGCTCAAAACTTCACGGCTGTCGGGCAAATTCTCAATTTTAACGAGGATGAAATCCGCCTCGCTGGATACACCTTCGTCGGGCCTACAGCCCCGGATGCGCTTGATCACTATGACTACAAGCTCGAACGAACATATGAGTCAAAAGGCAGAAAAATCTATGAACTGCGGATGACGCCGAAGAGTGCGGTGAGACCGCTCTTCAACGGGACGGTGAGCATCGTTGACAGCACCTATGCCGTAATGCGGGTAAATGTCAGGCCGAACGAGGCGTTCCGGTTTCCTTTTGTGGATGATCTGAGCGTTCACTATCAACAGCGGTTCAGTCTGTTCGATAATCTCTTCTGGATGCCTGTCGATATTTCAATTGCTGCTGCTGTTAACCTCAACATCCCGGGTTTTTCGTTTCCAAAATTCAACCTTGAGCATCGTTCGGTTCTCTATGAGTACAGAATGAATTCTGTGATGCCGGACACTGTTTTCGATTTACGTCGCGTGACGGTCGATTCGGCTGCGCAACGACTCGACTCGACATTTTGGAAGAGGAACCAAGTTCTTCCTCTTACAGCCGTGGAAGAGATAGCGTACCATACACTTGACAGCACGCAGACGCTTGAGAAACAGTTTCGTCCTGGTGGAGCGCTCTCTAGACTGGACGAGATCCTTGAATCCCCCGTCAAGTATTTTGATGTGCGCTTCAACCGTGTGGAGGGTCTCTTCCTTGGAGGGCAGATGAAGAAAGACAGTCTTCTCACGCCGTACACTTCGATTACTGCAGAGGTGGGATATGGATTCTCAGATCGAATCTGGGAGTGGGGATTTACTCTATCACGACGTCTCATCCCCCGGCTGAATGTGACGGTCGGAGCTGGGATTTTCCGCCACCTCGATTATCGCCCAGATGCAGATTACTACGGGACCTTCCTTATTAGCCTAGGGTCTCTTTTTGGAAAGAATGATTATCGTGATTATTATCGTGCGGCTGGGTGGCGCGGGTTTATTGCTGTTCAACCAGTCCGATGGTTCTCGGGCGAATTGACATATCGAAGTGAAAAGGAGCGAAGCATTTCGAACTCGACGGATTTCAGCATCTTCTCACGGGGTACAGAGTATCGGGCCAACCCACCGGTACGAGAAGGTGTGCTGAGAAGCCTTACTGCAGTTGTGGAGCTGAGAGATTTCCTCGGGCGAGGATTTATTTCGGGCACTATTGTAAGGCCCAACCAGTTGCTCAGTCTGCATATCGAGCATTCATCGCTTGGTATAGGGAGCGATTTTGACTTCACTCGCTACTCGTTTGAGGTTGCGTTCCAGCAGTCAACGTTTCTGACTGGACTTCTCTTTCCCCCTCGTTTGAGTATTTGCATTGTTGGGGGAACGACAGATGGTGCCCTCCCACCGCAACGGTTGTTTGACCTCGAATCGCGATACATCGGTTTGGGTCCATTCGGAGTTCTTCGCACTGCGCGAGTGAAGGAGTTTTCTGGGGATCGTTATCTCAGTGCCATTGCAGAGCATAATTTCCGTTCATTGCCCTTCCATTGGCTAGGGATCGGCTTTCTGGAGAAGGCTGGGATTGAGTTAATTCTCACAGGTGGAGTTGCGCGCACATGGATGAGCAGTACAACCAGCAATCAGCTTCCGTTTGCCGTCAGGACGATGGAGGGATGGTATAAGGAGGCTGGATTTGGTATCAGTCGTATTCTCGGCCTGATTCGGACAGACTTTGCGTGGAGGTTAGGGATGGGAATCGACGATCGATTTTTCTTCTCACTCTCGGTGGCAGATATTTTTTAGGTCAATTAGAACTAAAGCACACAACATGTATCAGGAAGATATTCTAAGTATCATTCGTAGACCGTGACTAGGAAATCATTGAACCTCATCTCGCACACGTATTTGCTCGCCCGCCGTCAATGCTGTATGTCACCCCTGTGATCCAGCCAGCTTTTTCAGATGCAAGGAAGAGCACCAGGTCCGCTACTTCCTCAGCAGACCCGACACGCCCGATGGGGTGAGTTTCCTTCCCCCTTTCCAGAAACTTCGAGTAAGTGACTTCATCCATTCCGCTGCTCCTGTGCAAGTTCGTGAGCACTACGCCGGGGTTGACAGCGTTCACTCGAACACCCTTCGGAGCAAGTTCTAGCGATGCACACCGTGTGAGTTGATCAACAGCAGCCTTGCTTACACAGTAGGCAAGCACATTGGGGAAAGAGCGCATACCGGCAACACTCGAGATATTCACGACACTTCCCTTTCGCTCGATGAGCGATGGCAACGCAAGTTGCGTGAGGCGGAAAACAGACCGCACGTTGATGTCGAGCATCTCGTCCCACTGCCTGAGCGTTGCGTTCTCAATCGTTCCACTCCCGATGATGCCGGCGGAGTTCACAAGAACGTCGATTCCACCAAACCGAGAGAACGTTCCTTCGACGATTCTTCTCCTGTCATCTTCTCTTGTCACATCTCCAGCAATGATTTCCACGTCGTTTTTTCTCATCTCTGCAGCAGTTTTTCTTAGCTCTTGTTCTCGTCGGCCAGTGATGGTGACCTGTGCCCCGGCTTGGGAGAATGCAAATGCACATGCGCGCCCGATTCCGCTTGTTGCACCCGTGACAAGTGCAACTTTGCCTTGAAACTCATTGTTCATACTATTGTTCCTTTCTGTGGTTACGTTAGAAGTTTCATGTTGCTTTCTGGGTTGCTCTCTCTTACTTTCGAAGGAGACAATCGTGCCCAAGAGAGGGCCAGAGAAGGAGATTTCCCAGCCCTCAAGCTAACATGGTGACTTAAGACAACTCTTCACTGGCTGGGAATGCCCTGGTTAATCTTTTGCGCCTGCGCTTCGATACCACTAACGAGGCTCTTTACACTTCTTCTGAGTTTTCTCTTGGAATACAAAGCCTCCAACAAATGCCTCGTGTTTAACATTTCACATCTAACTAACAATTTTCCCTAACGAGGAAAGGAGGAAAAAACCATGATTCTTGTCCGTGATGTTTTCCAACTGAGGTTCGGTAAGGCTAGAGAAGCCAAAGCATTGTGGAAGAAAGGAGCCGCCCTTAATAAGAAGCTCAGGTACGGACCCGGGCGTGGAATGGTGGATCTTGTGGGCACATATTACACCTTCGTTCTTGAGACGACGTACAAGGACCTAGCAGATTACGAGGGAGCGCTCAAGAAAGTGCTTGGCGCAAAAGACTGCAGTAAATGGTATCAGAAGTTTATGCCTTTGGTAGAATCAGGCCGCAGGGAAATCTATACAATCCTTGATTGAATCCTGTCCAGAGGCTGAATCCAACGAGCTGTTCTAGGTCCGGTTAGTTCAATGAAACCCATCGGAAGCTTCAACGGAGCAGAACCGTCTCTCATGGCGTGGTTCAGCTCCGAAGGGTTTTATTGAAACCCTCCCACTAATGCTTCGCCATCTTCCTGCAAGAGGAACTTCTCAAGTGGTCTCTCCGGGGGATTCTACTCGCTCTATCCAACACCGGCAGGCAAGCTTGGTTCCACAAACAGGACTTTCTCGTGTTGCAGGGAGACGGTGCCGGCCGGCGCACCCTTTGGCTTCTTCACATACTTGCGCTCGCAGTACGCAACGGGAACCATCCGCGCATTCCTCATCTTGCTGTAGTACGCTGCAATGCTTGCCGCTTCCTGGATTGCTTCTTTCGGTGGGTTTCCCCTGCTCGCTCCAACCTTGAGTATGACGTGGGATCCACTTCCACCGCGCGCATGGAACCAGAGATCGTTTGGCTTGGTATACTTCGTAGTAAGAAGATCGTTATTCTCAGAACTTTTCCCAGCCCAGACTTCAAACCCACCCTTCACCGTAAATGTCCTGAATGGGATCTCCTCACCTTTGCCCGCTGGTTTGAGGAGTTTTAGGCGCAGAAGCTCGGTCTCATACTCATCTCGAAACTCTTTCAACTGTTCTTTTGTCGAACACGAATCGAGATGAAGCTGAAGTTTTTCCAGGAGCGCAAGTTCCTTCTTCACCACCTCAGCTCGATGTTCGGTTTCCTCGTAGGCGTGACGAGATTTCTTGGCCTTGTCGAAATAACGCTCGGCGTTCCGGGCGGGTGCGAGTTTTGGATCAAGGATGATGCGAGTTAACTTATCTCCTGAGAAAAGGTCTGGAAGGTCAACAACCTTCGTCCCTTTCGTCAGATGTTGAAGGTTCGCCATGATGATCTTGGCGATGCGTTTATACTCTTCAGCCCGTGAGGAATGTTCAAGTTCTTCTTGGATCGCCATGAGAGAGCGCTGTGATCGATCAATTGCGTTTTTGATCTTCGAGAGGACGAGATTCTTCTCAGCATCAATTGCCTGGGTCCGAAAAGTCTGGATGACAAAGGTTCGGACAGCATCGTTCACGCTCGGAAAGCACTCGGCGTGTGAGCCAGTGAAATGTTGGAGTGAAATGAGGGAGAACACCCTCGGAATGTTGCCGCGGTAGTACAGTGTAGGACGAGGAGAAGCGAGCTCGGCAAGCACCTCTCGAACTCCTTTCTCGACGTTTTCGATCTCTTCTGGGGATAAATTCTTTGCAGAAAGTTTCTCGTCAACTCGTGATCGGTGGAGCACCTCACGAGCCAGTGTTGAACCGAGGCTTGGTATCGCAACTTTGAGTGCCGTAAAGGCACTCTTTGATCCTTCTTCTCTTAGAGCATCTTCAAACGTTTTGGCGCTCGCAAGTGCTTTGAGAGAGTCCTCCCTTCTTTCAACGTCGAAAGGTTTTCCCGCGAGGTCTTTCTTGCGTTTGAAGGACTCGACGATTGTTCTCCCTCCGTCGATGAGAAGAACGTTAGCCATCATCCCAAAGGCCAGAAAACAGAGCGTTGATTTGTTCTCCAGTTCTATTTGGAGGATCCTGTCGTGCGGGTGAACAGAAATCCCGACAATGGGCTGTGATACCGCATCATCGAAGAGATCTACGGAGTTCCTCTTTGCACGAGCGACAGAATCACGAAGAAAAATGTAGTTTAACCTCGGGTCGCACGAAATGCTAAGAGTCCACGCACCGGTTTCAGTTCTGCAAGAAATCAAGAGTTCATTGCGTTGCTGCGTGAATATCTGCTCAACCGTTGCGTAGTGGAGCTTCTCGTCAAAATCGTGCGCGAGTACTTGGAGTGTGAAATAATGGGTTAGCATCGGCTGCTTGGAAGGTTATCAACAATATAGAGAAAAGGGATACAAAAGTAAACGGATGGATAGAGTTCGTCTGTGAATAGCATGTGGATATTTGTGTGGGAAAGTTGATGATAACTAAATTTGACTCAGGGACAAAATTTCCTTAGTTTTGATATAGGAAACACACAAAACTGGTGTCGGGTATGATCTCAAGCATGACTGGATATGGGCACGGAGAAGCCAGTGAGGAGGGTATCACGGCTATTGCGGAGGTCAGGAGTGTGAATAGTCGGTACTTTGAGGTGAACACACGGTTGCCGCGGAGTCTCTCGCTTCGGGAGAATGATGTGAGGGAAACCGTTCGCGCCAAGGCCGGCCGCGGCAAGATCAACGTCGTGGTATCAATTGAGCGCGAGTCCGCCAATGGTATTCCTCTTAAAATCAACAAGGCGGCAGCGAAGTCTTACGTCAAACTTCTCAATGACTTGCGGAAAACCTCTGGGATTAAGGAAAAAGTGACTCTCGACCACCTTCTGAAGTTCTCGGAAGTGATAGAAGCAGGAGAACTCGAGTCGGCAGACGAAAAGGAATGGACTGTAGCCGAGAAAGCGCTGACCAAGGCACTGGATGAATTAAGACTGATGCGCCAGAAGGAAGGGAACGAGTTGAGAAAAGACCTTGAGGTGCGGATCCAATCGCTCGAAGGGAAAATCGATTTGATTGAGAAGCTCTCGAAGGAAAGCATTCCCGAGCAGCGAACTCGCTTGAGAGAGCGCATCCAGCAATTACTCACGAACGGAGCGGTGGATGAAAACCGGTTAGAACTGGAAATTGCTCTCCTTGCCGATAAGCTCGATGTGACCGAAGAATGTGTGCGCTTTCGGAGTCACAATAAGTTCTTCCTTGAGGCTCTCATCAACGAAGAATCCGCAGGTCGGAAACTCAATTTTCTTGTCCAGGAGATGAACCGAGAAGCGAACACCGTCGGCTCAAAAGCTGCTGATGCGACGATTGCGCATCTCATCGTCGAAGTGAAAGAGGAGTTGGAGAAAATCCGCGAGCAGCTTCAGAATGTCGAATAAGGGAGAAGCCTGCAAGAGGTCAGCGGTGAGAGATCAACAGCGCAATGAGTAGCCATTATGTCACGAGGGAAACTCATAGTGATCTCAGCACCGAGCGGCGGTGGGAAGACAACCATCGCCAAGGAGATCCTTTCTGGACATAGGAGCATTGAATACTCCGTCTCTGCCACGACGCGGAAGAAGCGAGAGAATGAGACAGGTGGAAAAGATTATTTTTTTCTGACGAAGAAAGATTTTGAGAAGAGAATTGCACGAGGAGAACTCGTTGAGTATGAGGTCATTTATGGCGATTACTATGGAAGTCTGAAATCCGTTGTTGAGGGTGCTCTGGCGGAGGGCAGAGCGCTCCTCTTCGACATTGACGTGAACGGCGCACTTACGATCAAGAGGAAGTATCCGAACGATACCGTGCTGATTTTCATTCAACCACCGAGTCTTGAGGTGCTAAGAGAGCGGCTTCTGAAAAGGAATACAGAGGACGAGAGTACTGTGGCGAAGAGACTCGAACGCGCATCGATGGAGCTGGAAAAAGGGAAGCGGTTCGATCACAGAGTTGTGAATGACGATCTTGCAAGAGCGGTGCGCGAAGTAGATGAGATTGTGAAGAAGTCGATTGAGGATTGTTAAGCAGGCACGTTCACAAGGTTTCAGGAGTTTATCTATTGAGGTATTCGTTGGATCACAGAGCCACTTACTGAAAAGGAAGAAAGGACCAAGCAATGCCTGTAAAACCGATTGAACTGGACAAACTGCTGTCGAAGGCGAAGAACGTTTACGAGGCAATTGCCGTGATGTCAAAACGAGCGCGACAGATCAATGAGGAAGTGAAAATCGAATTCAACCAGCGCCTCGAAACGATTCAGACAAAGGTGACCGAAAACCCCGAGGAGACAGAAATCGAGGCAAATCCTGATCAGCTGAAGATCAGCTATGAGTTTGAGCGACGGTCGAAACCGGCTGACGTTTCGATGAAAGAGTTGCTCGGGGACAAGATTACGTTCCGATACAGAGAGAAAGAAGAACCGGAAAAGAAAAAAGAGGAAGAGACAGAGTGAGGGTGGAATCTTGGAGAGCCTATGTTGAAAGGAAAGAAGATTCTCATTGGCGTGACCGGCGGCATCGCTGCGTATAAGGTATGCTTTGTTGTCCGGGAGCTGCGGAAAGCCGGTGCAGAGGTGCGCGTTGTGATGACGGAGTCTGCCAAAGAGTTCATCTCACCTCTTACTTTCTCAACCCTTTCAGGGTATGAGGTTATCGTCGGGACATTCCCGGACTCTACTGCCGCTGTCGTAAAGGGAAGCACCTGGCACATCGACCTCTCGCTCTGGGCGGATCTCATGCTCGTTGCTCCGGCGACTGCAAATACGATTGCGAAGATCGCGCATGGCTTTGCCGACAACGCTGTGACGACGCTTGTTCTTTCACTCCGGTGCCCCCTGGCTGTCGCTCCTGCAATGGATGCCGATATGTGGGCAAATGCTACAACGCAGGAGAACGTTGAACGGCTCAAGGAACTCGGCCATTTTGTTCTTCCACCGGACGAGGGAGAACTTGCAAGCGGGTTAGTTGGAGCCGGCCGATTGCCTGAGGTCGAGACTATCCTGAGATTTGTTGAAAATATTCTGGAGAAGGCCCACAGGAATCTACAGGGGAAAAGGATTCTCGTTACCGCAGGTCCCACACAGGAGCCAATTGATGCTGTCCGGTTTATCAGCAATCGTTCTTCGGGGAAAATGGGGTTCGCGATTGCGAACGCTGCTACTCTGCGGGGAGCTGATGTCACGCTTGTGAGTGGACCCGTCAGCCTTCAGACTCCGCGAAACGTGACTCGCGTAGATGTGGAAACCGCAGAAGAGATGTTGAAAGTTGTTCAGCGCCATTTCAGCAGACAGGACGCCATCATCATGGCTGCAGCGGTTGCGGACTTTGCCCCGAGGCAGCCATCGAGGCAGAAGATGAAGAAAGAGGACGTGCAGGAGAGAGAGCTCACCGTCGAACTTGAGAAGACGGAAGATATCTTAGAATCGCTCGGGCGAAAAAAAAATGGAAAGGTCCTCGTTGGATTTGCTCTCGAGACACATGACGACGTTCAAAACGCAAAAGAGAAACTGAAACGAAAGCATCTCGATTTTGTCGTTCTCAATAATCCACTTATTGAAGGATCGGGGTTCGGAGCCGATACGAATGTTGTGAGTATCATCGACAAGTCCGGTTCCATGGAGAAGCTTCCGAAGCTCTCAAAGTTCGACGTCGCGAACGCCATTCTCGACCGGGTTGCCGAAATTCTCAGGAAGTAAGGGCGAGAACACCAGCGCCCTCATCTCTCTGCAGTTCTTTTCTCGCCAATGCACGATATCCATGATGAAGTCACGGCATTCCTCAACGATGTAAAGAGATACCTCATGCAGCAAGAGGACTTGTTTGGCAACATCATCTACTCGGACGCAAAAGATCTCGTGTCTCGCAAGGGGAAAGAGAAACAGCCAGCCGGGGAAGAAGCGCTCGAGAGACTAAAGAGCATCAGCGAGCCGTGGGTTGGAGCGAGAACACTTGACGAACTCGATGGCATGATTTGCACGTGCGTAAAGTGTTCTCTTGGCTACACGCGGAATAAGTTCGTCTTTGGAGTTGGGAATCCACGTGCCGATGTTGTCCTCATCGGGGAAGCTCCGGGAGCAGAAGAAGACGCGCAGGGGGAGCCGTTCGTCGGGCGTGCAGGCCAGCTTCTTAATAAGATTCTCGAAGCCGTTGGAATGACACGGGAGGAAGTTTACATCTGCAATATCATCAAATGTCGACCGCCCGAGAACCGGGAACCTCTCCCATCAGAGATGGAAACGTGCGTCCCGTATCTCTGGAAACAGCTAGACTTGATCAGACCGAAGATCATTCTTTGTCTCGGCAGAGTTTCAGCGCAAATGCTACTGAAGACAAACGACGGGTTGAACAAACTCCGGGGAAAAGTATTTGACTATCAGGGAAGCAAGGTGCTCATTACGTACCATCCTGCGGCGCTTCTCAGAAATCCCGCATGGAAGCGCCCAACTTGGGAGGATATGCAATTCTTCAAGAAGATCTATGACGAGACGAAGCGCTCGTGAATCTCGTCTTTTTTCTGCAAAGGAATGACCGATGGCTGATATAGGAAGAAATGAGTTCGATTACGGGATTGAAACTCGGGAGTCGTCTGTTGGGCCCGGGGGAAGAGTACCACCCCAGGCCGTTGATGTAGAACAGGCCGTGCTCGGCGCCATGCTCATCGAAAAGGAAGCGGTCCCGAAAGCTCTTGAAGTGCTTGATCTAGAGAGCTTCTATCGGGACGCTCACGCAAAGATTTTTCAGGCGATGGCTTCTCTGTTTGACAAGAGTGAGCCAATTGACGTGACGACGGTCAGTGAGGAGTTGCGGAGAAGAGGGCAGCTCGAAGCAGTTGGTGGTGCATACTATCTCACCGAGTTAACCATGAAGGTTACCTCGGCGGCAAATGTAGAATCACATGCATATATTGTCCTTGAGAAGGCCATCCTGCGGAGGCTCATAGAGGCATCATCGGACATTGCCCAGCGTTCTTATAGTCCTGCAGAGGATCCACTAGAGCTCTTAGACGAGGCAGAGCAGAAGATTTTCCAGATTGCCGAGCGCAGACTAAAGAAATCTTCTCTCTCGCTGAGCAAGGCTGTTGCAGAAACGTTCGAGATGCTCGAGAGAATTCATGGCCAGCGCGGCGGTGTCATTGGAGTACCGTCGGGTTTTACGTACCTTGATAATCTCACTGGCGGTTTTCAACAATCAGATCTGATTATCATTGCAGGAAGACCGAGTCAGGGAAAGACCGCACTCGCACTTTCGATTGCACGAAACGCCGCCGTCGAACACGGAATCCCGATTGGGATCTTCAGTCTCGAGATGGCGAGCCAACAGCTTGTGCTCCGTTTGCTTGCTGCGGAAGCGCGTGTCAATGCACATGCACTTCGGACAGGGCGACTATCAGATGAAGAATGGCCAAAGCTGAGCACGAAGTGTCACAGACTTGCGGAGTCGAAAATCTTCATCGACGATACACCTGCGCTTGGCATTCTCGAGCTTCGTGCAAAAGCTCGTCGGTTGAAGGCCGAACATAACGTTGGCATGGTCATCGTCGATTATCTTCAGCTTATGCAAGGTCCAAGGGATGCAGAGAGCCGAGAAAAAGAGATCTCGATGATTTCACGCTCATTGAAAGCGCTTTCAAAGGAGCTTGGAATCCCCGTCATCGCGCTCTCGCAACTCAGCCGTGCCGTGGAAGCTCGGAGCGGCAGGCGTCCCGTCCTGTCCGACCTGAGGGAATCAGGGGCGATTGAGCAAGATGCAGACGTCGTGATCTTTGTTCACCGGCCCGAAATCTATGGGGAAAGGTTCTTACGCGACGGGCGGACGCCGAGCGAAGGGCTCGCTGAGATTATGATTGCCAAGCAGAGGAATGGGCCGACCGGGCAAATTCTACTGAGTTTTGTTAAGGAATATGCGAGGTTTGAGAATCTTGCGTTGATCTCTGAAGAGGCTATCCCACCAACTCTAGGACAACAGGAGCCACCGTTCTAAGCCGCCCTCACGAGTTCCTGTGGATGAATCGTCTGAGCTTCCTCAGGTTTATCACATCTTCATGCATGTCCTCGCTCTTTGGTGTCTCGAGGATTTTGGGGATCCGAACAAAGCGAGGATCATTCATGAGAACTCGAAGAGCGGCGTTCCCGATCCTTCCCTTCCCGATATGCTCGTGACAGTCAACACGGGAGCCGACTTCTCGTTTTGAGTCGTTCACGTGGAGAACAACGAGACGCTCGAGTCCGATGATGGCATCGAATTCATCGAACGTGTTCTCATAACCAGTCTTGGTGGAAATGTCGTAGCCGGCTGCAAAGAGATGACAGGTGTCAACACAGACCGCGACGCGTTCTTTCACTTCTATCCCGTCAATGATTTCCCGAAGATGCTGAAATCGATAGCCGATGGCAGTTCCTTGGCCTGCGGTTAATTCGAGCACACTCTTGGCGCGATGGTCTTTGGTCTCTTCATGCAAAAGATTTAGAGATTCGGCAATGCGTCGGATCCCTTCTCGTTCACCTTGACCCATATGCGACCCTGGATGGAATACGAGGTACGGAATGTTGAGACACAGTTTAAGCCAGTCATGAGTTGGCAGTGTTGCGCCGGCCAGCTCCAAGCGAGAGAGACCATTGCGATACCTTCGCGGTCTTCGGCAGTCAGTAAGCGGCTTGGTGCGCAGATACCCAA
>Ga0315282_10006083_pt1 | contig 20304 bp, 22 predicted proteins | sample YL17G07_20_MG_FD_203693 | JGI IMG/M metagenome (GOLD analysis project Ga0315282, IMG submission 203693) | Sediment microbial communities from Yellowstone Lake, YNP, Wyoming, USA - YL17G07_20 | ecosystem: Environmental > Aquatic > Freshwater > Lake > Sediment | place: USA: Wyoming | collected... | reverse complement strand
GTGAACGAAAATGGTCTCGGAGGACGACAAACTACGGCCGTTCATCACAGAATCAACTCTGGGTGGGGGATACTCTGGGAGGGTCTCAAAGACCGAACATCTGGTCCCGAGACTGGGGAATGATCTGACCCTGGAACTGGGGAATGATCTGACCCTGAAACTGGGGAATCATCTGACCCCAGAACTGGGGAATCATCTGGCCCTGGAGGCCTCTAAACTGGGGAATTGTGCTGGCCCTTGACAGCTAAGTAGACAAATATGCCCACCCTATCAAGTGGGTATTTTTGTTGTAAGGCTTTTTGGTGGTTGTTTATAGATTCTCGAATCTCTATCTTCAATTCCCCCGGAAGATTCGTTATCCACTGGCGCCAACTGGAAAATAGGGATAGGATTTCGATATGGCCCAACAAATGCTAATTCGTGGCAGGGAATTTACTGGCCGCGACATACGAATTATCAAGGACACAGTTGAGAAGTTTTACGATGAGGGAAGATCGCAAATATCAAGAAGAATTTGCCTGAAACTCAGTTGGAAACAGCCTAATGGTTGGCTCAAAGAGAGGGCCTGCCGTGATGTTTTACTTCGGCTCCATGACGAGAAGATCATCAAACTACCTCGTCGGAAGACGAAAAAGCACACCAAAAAACTCTATGACAGTGTAGGTACTTCCCAAGAATGGCTGGCGAGAATGCCTGTAGTCTCAGAATATTTCAGACCGGAAATTAGGATGGTTAAGGGAACGGCAAGCGAAAAAGTATGGAATGAGCTTGTAAGAACCTTTCACTACCAGAGTTATTCTGTAATCGTCGGGAGCAATATCAAATATCTGCTTTATCATAATGATATCCCCGTCGCGTGTCTTGGATGGGGTTCGGCCGCCTGGGCGGTAGAAGCCAGAGACAAATGGCTTAAGGATAATTTCGGATGGAATCGCGACCAGATCAGAGAAAACCTTCCGAGGATCGTAAACAATGTCCGTTTTCTTATTCTTCCGTGGGTGCGAGTGAAGAACCTCGCCTCCACTGTGCTCGCGATGATGGAAGATGTTGTAAAAAGAGATTGGAATGACTATTATAGTGTAGAGCCTATTCTTTTCGAAACCTTCGTTGAGCGAGCAAGATTCAAGGGTACTTGCTATAAGGCAGCAAACTGGATACATATTGGCGCCACGAAAGGGAACGGCAAAAAGGGCAATTCGTGGATAACACACAATAACATCAAAGATATGTTCATTCGCCCAATTGCCTGAATATGATCTATGCCAAAGTCGTTCAAATTTCTACAAGATTTTATTCTTAAACAGGGAGGAACTGTTGCTCCGGAGGCAACGCTTGCGGAATCTCAGGTAATCCCTAAACAGATTGCCAAACCAGACTTTGGGCAAGCTCTTGAGGCAATTGAGCCGGTCCGGATCGAATATGACCCCCAAAAAGACAGCTCCTTTTCAGGATTGAATTTCTTCGAGGACGGGACACAACGAACGCTCCTCATCGGATATATTCTCTACCAACAGTTTCACATCCCGGTTCATTTTTCCATCATCTCCTCAGTTATTTTGAAAAGAGAAGACCGCAAGCTCACAGTTTGGGATCAGCCATTGATTAAGAAATTTCTCATCGTTCCTAAACAGTTTGTAGCCAATCAAGAAGCCTTCGACTTGCTCCCCAGCGATGTTACGATTTCCGACATAAAAACAGAAACGCCTGATTACTATGAGATCAAGAGACTCGCGGTTCAAGAATCCAAGAAGGAGAGAATAAAATGTGAAGAGGATTTGATTGAGAAATGGTTGAAATCGGCAGGCAAGGACGATTTTCTCGTGATTGATGGAACGATCATGAATTTTCGGAATGAGAAGGCAATCGAGAAATGTGTAGGTGTCAGCAAATCATTCCGAACGATCTACTGCAAATTAGGTGAATATCAAAAAATCCTGCAACTCAAAGAATTCGAACGCTCTTGGGCGTTCCGTTTCAAGGAAGAAGACGAGGATTTGAAGATGGGAATGCGCGATCGTATCAGTTGGTATTTGCGGCTGAGAAATAAAGCTGGCCACAATCCTGAGTTCGGTCTGGTGAGATTAGAGGTTAGTCTTAAACATGAGGAGAGTATAGAGCAGATTGCAAACTCGATCTCGAAATCAATAATTTCGGAGCGCTATCCGGCTTCATTCCCGGATGAACGGTGGCATAATTTGATTTATCCAGTAAAAAGGTGCGAAGATTATCTCAGAAGTATATCGCCATCTACAGATAGTATTAGAGCATCCGTCGGGAGGTACTAAAAATATATGGTTGAGGAAGGAAAACACATTTTCGATCGTTTTGTGAATCCCGATAAAGGAATTATCGGCAAAACGGTGTCTACTGAACGGGAGCCACACACATCGGCTGATTTTTGGTTTTGGCTGGCAAAGCAGGAAAAAGATATCCAAATCGGGGATATGGTGTGTGCTCGGTCAGTAAATGATGAAGATTTGACTTTTGGGTTGGTCATTGAGATGCGTTCAATTACAGATGTCGCCAGCTTTCTCACCGATTTTCTTAGCCATGACGCAGGTGATCCGAAAATAATTCCACCCACGGACATCGCCGAAGTAGTAGTCATTCGGGCCTCAATTATCAAAAATTATTCTGAGAAAACCCGGCCGATAGGTCGTTCATACGTTCATTTCCCGAGCGAACCTGGCATTCAGTTTGCCATCGGTATGGTGGATAAGGATGGCAAACCTCTTTATCACGGAATTACTGCGGGCATATTTGAAAATGGGGACGGAATCAAATGCCCGATTGAGATTGATGAAAAGTTTCTTGTAGGTCCGGAAGGCGCTCATTTCAATGTTTCTGGTATCTCTGGCCTTGCCTCAAAGACATCGAGTCTGCTCTTCTTGCTCAAATCCCTGCAAACTCATGCCCACAAAAAACTTGGCTATATTCTAATCAATGTCAAAAGTAAAGATCTGCTCTATCTCGATAAGCCGAACCCACAACTTAAGGAGAATGAATGGTCTCTCGAGTCCTATAAAAAAATGAAAATTCCAGCGAAAGAGTTTGATAATCTGCGCGTGTTCGCTCCCGCCGCTCGCAACAAAGTTCGCGGCAAGCAAATATCGAAGTCTTTGCGCACAGATGGGCAGGTTGAGACTTTCAGCTTTGCCCTGCCGGATATAAAATACGATATTCCAAGCCTTTTTTCAGAAGAAGATTGGGATGACAAAATGGAGGGAGTCTGGCATACGATTATGGAGGTAATTGATCAAAAACCGATTGTTGACTTCGTCGGCCTGTTGAAATATCTAAATGATGAAATGAGCGCTCTTGCAAGGAATCAAGACCAAATGAACTGGAGGGGTCATCATCGCGCGACCTTCGGGAAGATGGTCAATCGATTGAGGACGTTTGTCGAGAGATTCGCTGGTGTAATGGCTACCGCAGGCATCTCTCCATCCGATATTCCTCTCGACCAGCTGAAGCCAGGCCACATTTTCGTGATTGATATTCAAATGGAAGGAGAAGCCGCTCAAAAGTTCATTTTCAGCAGAGTCATGAGAAAGGTGAGAAGAATCTTGGAAGGGATAGAAAAAACCGCTGAGCCACTCGACGGCATTGTCTTGGTTATTGACGAGCTCAATAAATTCGGTCCTGCAGGAGCAAGCCGAAGCCCCCTTAAACATGATCTCATTGACATCACTGCTAGAGGAAGAAGTTTGGGTCTTGTTTTATTCGGGGCAGAACAGTTTGCTTCTGCGGTTGATATGCAAATCATCGACAACTGCGCGAGCAGTTTCATTGGTCGCACCGAGACAGGCGAGCTTGGCAATTCTCGCTATTCGCAGTTCTCGAATGAAATCAAGGCAAAGATTTTACAGTTACCGCAGGGACGCATGTTGCTCAAGCAATCAAAATTCACTCAGCCACTCTTTATCCGGTTCCCGTACCCGCCATGTATGGCAGGCGAGCAGTACAAAGAATAGCCTGGTAGCGAGTAATCTCCTAAGATTCTTCAGCGGAGGTAATCACCAGTTGCTCAACAACCTCGTCTAAACAGATGGATAGCGAAGAAATAGGAAAAGCCTTAAAGAAGGCAACCGAAAATCTCTTTTCCAGTCAACCTAACATGTTTGAATTCACTTCAGCGACCCACCAAACTGAGTGAAGTCTAGCGCATCATTTGGCGAACGAAATACACAAGTTTTTCGATCACCTCGAGTGTGATCTCGATGTGTCAAAAGTCAATTTTAACAACAAGCGGCCGGATATCATTTTCCATAAGAGAAACTCGCATGAATCGAATCTCTTGGTCATTGAGGTGAAGCGCAATGGGAACAAGAAAGAGATAGAGGAGGATATTGAGAAAATAAAATCGTGCTGGTTTCAACCTCCTCTAAGTTATCGATTTGGAGCCGCAATAAATCTCAAAGATGACAAAACATATGACTTGCTGGTTTTCCAGAACGAATAATGAAAAGTTATTCTTTCCGGCAACATTACCTACCTTTCCCTCACGCTGCGAGCTTGATATCCTGAACCTGCGGATTGAGTAACTGCTCAATCTGTTTCATCGTAAGATCGGGATCTTCGAAGAGTTCCTCCCACCGAATTGTTCGAAACTCGTCCCATCCGGGGAGCACTTTCATCGGTTATATGAAGCAACCGACCGTAGGCCTGACGTCTGCTTGATTTGTCTAAAGCGTCACTCTTACCCACCTATTGCCTCCCGTCTCCTCGCGTTAGACTAAGGGAACTGGACCAGATTTTCCCATCTCTTTCCGGGCCTTTACATCCCCCAACGGTACCCCTAGCATGTACCCGGCTGAAAAGCCACTATTTGTATGAATTGCCTTCTCTACGCCCGTGTCTCCACGGACAAACAAGCCCAAAAGGACCTCTCCATCCCCGCCCAACTCGAGGCGATGAAGCTGCACGCTCAAAAGAACGGCTGGAAAGTCGCCGGTCATTTCGTGGACGAAGGGGAATCGGCCAAGACAGCCGACCGCCCCGAGTTGAAGCGTCTGATCCAACAGTGCAAGGAGACCAAGGGGGTAGACATCGTCCTGGTCCACAAGATCGACCGCCTGGCCCGAAACCTCATCGACTATGCGACCATCAAAGCCATTCTCAAGCAGAAGGGTATCAAACTCGTCTCCATCTCCGAACCCTTCGAGGACAATCCGGTCGGGAATCTCCTTGAAAACATCATCGCAAGCATCTCGGAGTGGTATAGCGCGAACCTGGGAGAAGAGATCAAAAAATCAAACGCAGCGAAGCTCTCAAGAGGCGAGTGGCCGCACAAGCCTCCCTTGGGATACAAGAGCGTAAAGGGGGAGGGTAAGCGAGTGCAGCACCTGCCGGATGAGACTACCGCCCCGCTGGTCCAACAGGCTTTTGAACTCTACGCGACCGGGAATTACTCCCTAAACACTCTCTCTGAAGAGATGGCCGAGCGGGGTGTGAAGACGAAGTTCGGGAAGAGATACAGCCCCGAGCTTGTGAAAGCGCTCCTCACGAGAAGGTTCTACATCGGCAAGCTCATCTGGCATGATCATGAATACCCGGGGATCCACGAACCGATTATTGATGAATCCCTCTTCTACAAAGTCCAGGATGTGCTGAGACGCCGTAGCGCCGATACGGGGGAGAAGGGGAAGCTCCCGTTTCTCCTGAGAGGGATCGCGTATTGCAAGACTTGCGGCCGGAGGCTCACGGGCGAGGTCCATCCAAGAGGAACATACTACCGTTGTCTGCCCTCAGCGGATGGTGAGCCTTGCTGGGAACCGTATACCCCAGTAGAGGAGCTCGACGCTCAGTTGGAGGCCCTGTACGGCAGGCTGAAGCCCTCAGAGAAACTTCCGGAACTCATCCGTCTCGAGATCCAGACCCTCATCCAGGAGAGGAAGGCGAAGGCGGAAAAGGAGACCAAGGTCTTGAAGCGAACGATTGACGAGTTCGAAAATAAGGAGACGAAGCTCCTTGATGAGATGATCAGCCAGAAGATCCAGAGGAACGTCTATGAGAAGTTGTCGAAGCAGTATGCCGAAAAGAGAAGGGCGGCCGAGGCTCGTCTCAGTCAGCTCGATGTAAACTACGAGGAGGTGCCGGTAATGCTCGAGAAGTACATCGAGATCTCAAAATCTCTCCTCAAACTTCACCGAGAACTTGATTTCAATGATCAGAAGGCTATGCTTAAAGCGGTCTTTGCCAAGATTTACGTGCAAGATCGGACCATTGTGGGCTGGGAGTTGAATCCCCCGTTCTCATTCTTACTGGGTGATTCAAGCAATACTCCATTCGATAATCATCCTACAGTGCGCACCAGACAGGACGTTTTCGAACAATTGTTGGCGTTCACGCTGTCTGAGGATTATGCAGCAGAAAAGGAGCGAATAGAATCCCTATTTGACCTGACCTGCACGAACGAAAACCTGCAGACCGTCTCTTTACGAGGCATTGATTGACTCTTGAGGCAATTTCTCACCGCTTATGCGGCCGATGCAGCCGGGTATCCTGAAAACGTATGGGACGCCCTGCCGAGGAAAATGATTCGAATCAGCGAGGGAATGGCTCTGCCAAGAAGAAGCCGGATACGTACTCTCACTACAGAGAGATTCTGGACAAGCCGTCTCTCTCAGCGAGAGAGATCGACGAAATGAGGAAGAACCTTGGGAACCTTGCGCGCACAATCTGTGAGCACGTCTGGGGCAAGAAGGTGTACTGAGGAGTCTCATGGATTGCCTGCCTCATGATAAATGAGGTCTGTCATGCAAGGTGGTTGGACGTCTTATGCGTCGGATTACATCCGTGAGAGGGATAGCAGCGAGTCCCCTTGTCTTTGAACGTAAGTTGACCTATCTTTTCACGAATAGAAATCTGACCAGCAGGTTGCGCAGGGAAGCTCTCGGTGGAAAGGAAAAACCTCTGGATTCGAAAGATGAAGGAGGTCTTTTCTGTTTAAAGCGCGAGAAGCCTAACAGAAATAAAAGCGCAATCATGCGTTTCTGAGAATGTTAAGGGCGATTGTCTTCGTATTCACCAACACAGGAGAATAGCCATGAAGTTAACGCTAACGGAAAGATGGATACTCGCCAATCAATACCATATTCTGGAAGCACTGTATCCGAAAGACGCTGATTATTTTTCCAAGGCTCGCGAGGCCTTTGAAGGCGGTTACGAGTTTGCTTATGAGGAGCTTTGCCAAAACTTCAATAAGGACAACGATGTGATGACCAAAGAAGAATGCATAGAGGTCATCGATATTCTAGCGATGTTCGACTCTCTGAAAACTTCCTATGAGAGACTTTCTGATAAATCAGGGATCGAGAGATGGCAAATCGATTTCTCAGGATTTGATGGTAATAACGAGGCCAAGCAAATGGCTTATGCTCGTTACTTCTGCACAAGCGGTACGCCGAGGTTCACTGACCTCAATCGAGGAGACGATTTCAACAGTCACATGCCAACTCTATCCCGCTATCGATTGATGGTCAGAGAGTGGCGTAACTTTTCGAGGGGGCATGATCTTAGCAAAGAAGCCATCTTGAAAATCGTTTCGGCAAAGCAATGATTGGCAGTTTGGGGTCCCACTAGTTCGGCACTTTTTCCCTCAACTCGATCCTATGGATATGAGTTAGAGAATTAACGCCTATTACGCTATATTATACGCAAGAGCGGACGGGTATGTGGCGAAATCTTGTAGTATACTTTAGGAGAAGATAATGCCCATCAATGCCGACAAGCTTCAAACCTGGAAATCGGACATCGCCCATTCCGTCGATTTCTACAACCAGTGGTTCATGCGCTTTGCTCCCAAAGCTTATAGAACCACGAGAGTGGATACAACGAAGCAAGTCGAAGAAGCCCTTCAACGGACCAAGAACCTGACTGACATAGAACCCGAAATCCTTCGCAGCGATCCATCGGTGCTTCCGATTTTGCGGATGGCGACCGCACCGCCCATCGCGAGGGATCGTCTTATCGGGCTCGCTTACGTTTCACCGAACCTCGTGCGAAGCATGGAACTGGAGAAAAGAATTCCGCCGCAAATGAAACCGGATGAGGTGAAAAAGGAACTCCGGAAAATGGGCAAGGTGATCAGGGAATTGGCGGACAAAGATATCTTTCCTTGGCTGGATTCCAAGAAGAATCCGAGCAAAGAGGAATTATATCGAGCCGCGACGATCGTGGCGGACCGGTTGTGTGGTGCCGTCGCCGATCCAATCATCAGGAACGCGCAAGAGAAGCGGCAACTTGCATCGATGAAGAAATGGCTTGAAGACCGCAAATATATACATATCGAGTCGCGCCAAGGGCTGAAGCTCGACACGTTGAAACCCGGCACATTCTCATTTCGCTTCAATGTGGGTGTGAAGCAGGCAGGAAGAACCAAAGAAGTGAACATCCCCATCGACGCGATCGTAATGGCGCGCGGTGCCAAAGAAAGGCAACTCCCGATCCTGCCGAGTCCACGATATTTGAAACAGGACATGATTCGTGGCGACAAGAAAGGGAACCCGGTCACTGAGAAACCCCGTTTCCTGCTTTCTTGTCATCTTCCTCCGCAACAAGTCAAGTGTGAATTCCCGGCATTGTGGAAGTACTTAGAGACCGGAATTCAGCAAAAGGTTCATGAGGGCTATCTCTGTCAGCACCGGTCACCTTGGTATTCGCAAGAGGATCGTCCCGCATCGCCATTTCTCTGCACGTACATGGGGAGGCACGATTCCCCAAAAGGGAGTCCGTTTCGTTTCATCCTCAATCTATCCAAAGCAACCGCAGCCAACGTATATCTGTTCCTGTATCCGAAGCCGCCATTGGCTCAGCTGATTGAGAAGTATCCGAGGCTTACGAAACGGATCTGGGAAGGTTTGAACGATATCTCTTCCGAATCGTTGGTGAGTGAGGGGCGTGTTTATGGCGGAGGACTGCACAAGATGGAGCCGCGGGAGCTGGCCAACGCTTCTGCTGAGAGCGTTCTTGAATTAATCCCAGAACTTCGTGCTCAACTAGTGACTCCTCAATTACTATAGAACCACTCCGTTTTCGCTTATGGAACACAACAATCGTGTAGAGTCTGGCTTGATTGTCGAGGATACCGATGAGAATTTTCACCATTGGCTTGCAAAGGCTTATCTTTCGCCGGCACTAAGAACCCAACTGTCCGGAGCTAATGTTCTCATCGTTCCCAGAGAAGGTTATGCTGATTTAGAAATGCCGGTTTTCCCCAACGGTACCGAGGAACTTCTTTCTTTTCTCAAGAGTCAAAACGAAAGAGGGATTTCCGCGGACATTTGCATTGAGGACAAGGATTACAGGGAGCTGACGCTGCATGTTGACCTGATCATCCTTGGCGCGTTTGTAGTCACGAGCATTCTCGCGCCTGTGGTTGCGGACCTGATTGGTGAATACATCAAGCGACGGTGGCCTAAGAAATTTGAAGATTCAGAAATCAAGTTTGAGATCACGGTGGTCAAGGAGGATGGATCCGCTAAGAAATTTCTTTACGAAGGCCCCGCCAAGGATATTGAGGCTGTAGTTAAGCCTGCGTTGAAGGCTTTCGCTGATCAAGCGCCACGCGATCACACCAGGGGTTCAAGACAACTACCGGATTCAAATGACGAATGATTCCTTTGAGCAGTGTCGACAGTATCTTCGCGACGCACCTCTCAATTTCAGAGATCGTCATCCCGACAAGTACGCTGCTGCACTCGGGCTATTGAAGAAAGAGGCCGTTCGGTCTCAAAAGCAAGACGATGCGAAGATGTACTGGTGTTTTGAGCAGATACTGATCGTCCAGAACGCGTTCATAAAAGCATTCTTCCAGCTCAAAGACAAGCAATATTATGACGCGTGGTGTACCCTTGAAAAGGTGGAAATTGGACTCCACTCCTTGCTGCGTCATCATGTGGACGCAGACGAAGAGTACCATCTCTTCTACATTGAGAAACACACCTCTCAATTTCAGTCTCTTTATCCCTACAGGGTGTTCATGAGCCCGGCTCTTCTCGTACACGAAAAACTGTGCAGCATATGCCAACAACCAATCTCAATTCGTAACCCCTGCGGGCACCGTGTGGGAGAGATTTATGACGGCGAAATGTGTGGACGAATGATCTCGAAAGCCGACATCCTCGAGATTTCGATGGTGGAGAACCCCGTCCAAAAATATTCAGTTCCGTTCCTCAAAGATCCCAAGACCAATGAGACTATCGATCAATACAACTACGCGTTAGTAAGATACCTTGTCGAACGCCTGGAATCCCCATTTCACGAATGGCGGGTGGAATGGACAAAGATACGACACCCACATTCGCGGTTTCTTGACGTTGGTCGCAATCAGCCTTGTCCCTGCGAATCCGGCAAGAAGTATAAAGATTGTTGTTTGCGAGAGAGCGGAGTGATGCGCCCGCATTGCTTGTTCTCGTTCTCGGTTGCACCGCCAGAACACTTGAACTTCGTTGAATATCCGACTTGACTAATTCTTCAGAACCAGGACCTTCGAGCATTTTCAGTTTTCGTCCCGTGTGAAGCCTCTGCTCCTATCAATCATTTCCATCTGCATCGCGATAGTCGATGCGAATTCCGATTAGAGTCGTTGTTCCATGAACATCCGAAACGCTGGGGGACCGGGTGTTCCTGAATGCCCACCGTGTATCTTGCCTTAACGTCGATTGCTATGAAGAAACAGTCAAGCGTCTTCTGCACAAGTGCAAGATAGTGCGAGCGATCAAACTGGGCAATGCAAACTGATTGGCAGTCTAGAACACTGCCAATCAGTCGAAGTTTGACGAATTCGCTGGGGCAAGCTATCTCAGCAATGTCAGCTTTTTCGTTTCCGTCAGATCGCCTGCCTGTAGTCGACAGAAATAGACGCCGCTCGGAAACGTGTTTGCATCCCAACGGATTGTATACGTTCCGGCGCCCAATCTCTCTGAAACCAAGGTCGTTATTTCCTCGCCTAGAAGGTTGTGCACTTTCAACGTGACGAAGGAGGATGTTGGCACAGAAAACCGGATCGTCGTCGCCGGATTGAAGGGGTTTGGGAAATTCTGCTCGAGCGTGAATTCTTCAGGTGTCGAATTTTCCGGGGCCACGATCCCGGTTGTCGGCTGGCTGCTGCGATACACGAGACCGCTCGAGGTTCCGACAAACACGTACCCCGACGGACTTGCCGCGATCGACTGGACGTGAAGATCCTGCAATCCGCCGTTGATGGCTGCCCAGTGCAAGCCGTTGTCCGTCGAGCGATACACACCCGATGAATCGTTTCCGGCGAAAACATCTCCGGCTGAATTGGACGTCAGCAGGTATTTGCCGGTGAAAGCGGAGGTTGGAAGACCGTTATCGAAAGGAGAAAAGGTAACACTGTCCTCGGTCGAACGCAGAATGTCGGAGGTTGCACTTGTTAGATTGCCATAGACGTCATAGCTGTAATTGGCGCTCGAGGCGAAGACGTAACCCCTCGGCGTTGCCACAAGCGAGGTGACATCCGCGCCGGGACCATAGCCTGTGAACTGAGCGCTCCCCCATTCATGACCATTGTAGTCTTGGCGGAGGATCCAGGCGTCAGTCCCCACGAACACATACCCTTTCGCGCTGGTCGCGAGGGCCCTGACGAAATCGTCTCCGACGTGGTTGGGGTAGTAGCCGCCCCCTGTCCACGAATGCCCGAGATCGAAGGACTCGTAGAACCCCTGGCCCCAAGTGCCCGCATAAATCAGGCTGTCAGGTGTGACGGCGAAGGACGTCACCGAATACAACTGACCGGAGTACCAGTCATGAACATCGGACTGCTTCCGCCAACTATCACCGTCATCCGTTGACCTGAAGATGGCTCCGTATGACCCGCCAAGGATGTAATCGTTCGGGATAACGGCTAATGAGGAAAAACCGCCTGCCGGGGCACCGCTCAGTTTTGTCCAGGTGTTCCCGTTGTCGGTGGACCGGTAGAGATAGTTGCACATCGCGAAGAGATGACCCTGCGAGCTAACGGCGAGCCGGGTGACGGGCCCGTCGTTCGGTCCGTTGGTGGACTGCCAGAAGCTGCTTTGATAGAAGACGAGTGCCGGGATCGCCAGAGCCAAGCATGTGACCCGAACGCGTGAGAGTAGAGCTCGATACTTCATCACACACCTCCTATTGGAATTGGTTATCCGAATCGGTTCTGATCAAGAAAGCCGGGTAGGCGCACCGATAGGGATCGCACCCACGCCTGCCCGGCAGCTCCCATTGACGGTCATATGTCTGTGAAACGCGTGAAGTCCCGATACGCCAGGGTTCCCGCCGTGGCTCTCTAGATCACGACAAGGAGGAGAATCACGGAAGCAGCCAGGCTGCCGGCTGTCCACACGAGAATCGTATTGGTCTGCGCATCGGCTACTTTCATGTTCCATTCCTGGACAGCACGCTGGTATGCGCTCTTTGCGACGGCGGGATACTCGAGAGGCGGAGCGAGAACCCTTCCCTCGAAGGCGTCGAGCTGGTCCTGCCAGTACGTGAACCAGGTGTTCTCGTCAGTTTCGGTGAGCGCCGGCCTCTGGATGCTCGCGACACCCGCATGCCGCGAGGCGGTGCATGAAACCAAAAGGAATGCGGCCAATACGGTCATTCCGAATCGGACGCTCGGCAGCAATAATTTCGCTTTCATAAGATGATCTCCTGAATTCAATTGTTCGTGAATGTTCCTGCAAGGCTATGATTTCTGAAAAACAACCGACTTCTGGGTGTGTAATGGCGGCGAGCGGCTCGTACGCATGTGCATCCCCATAAAATAAAGAAGGCGTGAACTCTACACGCTCCCGGTCCGAGCCCTGTCACAGGCCCCTTGCGAAAGCGCTTCGAGCCACGCCCTATCGAGGGCGCAGTTCGAGCAGCTGTTCCGCAAGGGTTGAATAGTGACAGTATTCGGACCGAAACAGTAGCCGAAGCTACGCTATATGGTTATTTCAGAATCTCTTGATCGGTTCTCGATTCCTTTCTCGTCTGATGAGAACTTCACCGACAATTTAAGCAATTTATAATCAGCCGCAAGTACCGATGCGGTTTTTTTGTCCGGGAGAAGCAAGAGTTGCCCAGAGGGACAACTTCTCCCTCCTTAATTTCCGCAATGCGGGCTTGGTACTCTAAGAAAATATGCAATACAAGTCGTTTAAGGCCATCCCGAACCTTCTCAGGAAGTACCGGAGGATAAGGGGGCTCAGTCAAAAGCAAGTCGCGAGAATCCTGGGTCTCAAGAGCGCGAGCCGTGTCTCGCGCTGGGAGAAGGGAAGCTGCATGCCGAGTCACGTGAATGTGGTCAGGCTGTCAATCGTTTATCGTACGATGGCTGATGCGCTCTTCCGGGATCTCTCGAGGACGTTGCGCGAACAAATCTACAGTCGGGAGAAGCAGATACTCGGGCCGGAATCACCTGAAAAATGAGCGAACGATATCCGCACGACGAAGCCAGGACGATGGATGGAGGAGGATGGTATTGGATTCCGAAAGCCTTGATTCAGGAATATACGCCCAAGGCGGGAGCTATGGGGATTGCCGTCTACAACTTCCTCGCGTCGATGGCCGACCGGAACCAATGCTGTTTCCCCTCTCAGCAATACATCGCAGACCGTCTCGGCTGTTCCCGGCCGACGGTCAACAAGGCACTGAAAAGATTGCAGGATCACGGCCTGATACGAAAAGAGACCAGAAGCCGCTATCACTGCGTATACCGGCTGCTTCAGGTGAGATGTAGCGCAAGCGAAACTCAGGTGTCAACGGCAGGAAACTCAGATGTAGCGCAGGGAGATACTAACAATACTAAGTCAACAAGAAACACTAACAACACTCTTGTTCGTGTATCGCAGAAGAAACCGACTGCGGATCTGCGGCACCAAACGAAGGAAGAACTCCTGGCTTCTGATATAGCTCAGACCCTTGGGAGTCATGACCGCATTCACCTCTACCGTTCCTTTGCCCGGCGATACCCGGAATCATTCCTCCGTGAAGTTCTTTCCCAGGTGAAACAGACACCGGATCGCCAGATCAAAAAGAGTCGCGCAGCCCTGTTTGCCTATCTGGTAAGACAAAATGACCACAGGACAGCTTAAAATTCTCTCCATCAATCCTGGCAGCCGGTATCTCGGCGTCGCGATCTTCGACGGGACCGAGTTGTGCGATTGGGCGGTCAGAGTCGTCAAAGGAAAGGATATCCGGGAGAAGAGCAGATTCATACGGGAACTCGTGCGCGAGCAGAGCAATCGCTACGATGCTAAAGCCTTAGTACTCAAGAGACTTCATCCGCGCAGGTCCTCTCGGGCCATACGTTGCATCACGTCAGAGGTGAAAAGCCTTGCCGTAAAACAGAATCTCGCTCTTCACGAGTTCTCGATCGACGAGGTGAAGACACACCTGTTACCAGCCGGGCGAGGGAACAAGAGACTTCTAATGGAGGAAGTAGCCACGCGGTATCCGTTTCTATTCCGCGAAGTTCAGCGGGAAGAGAAGAACAAGAACCCTTATCTGATCCGGATGTTTGAAGCGGTTGGCATGGGGATCGTTTGTTTCAACCAACTCGATTCCGGAAACGCAAAGGTCGCAAAAGCGAATAAATGATTCATGCGAAAAAACAACACTGAAAGAATTCTTGCAATCGATCCCGGCACGAGGAATATCGGATTCGCATTCCTGGACAAGGGGGAGCTTGTGCACTACGGGGTGAAAACGATTCGGCGAATGAAATCACCTCACGAGAAACTGAGGGATGGGAGGAAGATCGTTTTGAGGCTCATCAACGACTTCGGGCCGCAAATGCTCGTTGTCGAGAAGACCTTCTTTGCCAACAACCGAAATTCGGCGCTGCTCAATGTCCTTGCCGACGAGATCAAGGCCGTGGGGAAACGTAAGGGCCTCGAAGTTGAGAGCTTCGCTGCGAATTCTGTCAGGAAGATGCTCTGCGGAAACGGGAGGGCAAGCAAAGATGATGTGGCAAGGGCTATGGTCTCCCATTATCCTGAGCTCAGGCCGTTTCTCACGTCGGACAGAAGGTGGAAGGAAAGATATTACCGAAATATGTTCGATGCTGTGGCGTTGGGTTTATCAGCCCGGAGTGAACTGAACGCCGGTTGATCACTTCGTCAATACTGAACTGTGGCACGTGAAGATGATGGAGAAACAGTCCATCACCATTGTCAATTGACAGTGTTCTTGGTGTTTGATAGGGTTTATGGATCTAGTTCATTGACACTGATCAAGACTATTCAGGAGAGCGCGCCAATGCCAACGAATGACGCAGTGAATACACTGGACGATCTCTGGGAAAGAGATTTGGCTGGCTATGAAATCGCCCCCGGGTACTATCTGGAGTTGGAGCATGGTCTAATGGGCTTCTTCCCCGCGATTACCACCCGAGACGGTGAAATTGTAGTCTGCTTGGCAAGGTCTCAGCTTTCTAGGGTGCTGAAGTGTCTCCCAGCGAGACCTGCTAGAATCGGTGAGCTGTTTCTTCTTGTGAACAAGAGTAATGGACTGGCATTTAACCTCTCTCATCCCCGGGAGAGAGGTAAGTGGCTGAAGCCTTTTCTCATCCTTTCGGAGAAAAAATTGGCTAGCCTTTGTGCTCGAGAGAACTCATTCGCCTGGTCGCCTGGCCTTCTGTAGAAGCGCACGCCCTTGAGGTGCCTCTGCATCCAAACCGAGACGCAGCTGTGTTGCGTCTCGTATTATTTCCTGGTTGTTGACACGTGCTCCTGGGTCTTTACAGTCTTGTACGCCAGTTGCGGCAAGTCAACTCAGTAGTCTTCCGGGCGATGGTTTGAAAACGAGTCGGGTAGTTCACTCACGCGTTCCAGCCGGGAAAAAGCAAGTTCTCGCCCTGAACAAGACTTTGAGACATCATTGACGCATGGGCTGCGATTTTCCTCGGTCTGATGGATTGTGGTATTCGCAATTATGAGAAAAATGATGACGTTGCACCGCATTGATTCTAAGCACAGCCTCGAACGGGCGCTTGACTTTCGATGGTTCGTTGGGTACAATAAAGTGTTAAAAAATCGAAGTTCTTGTTCCACGTCCTTACAGGAATCAACAGATGCTGACGAGACGCGTGATTCATAAGGCGGCACGCGTAATGCGGCAGACGGGGGAGCTGCGTCCTGGAGCGTATCACAAAGATGCCTCAAACCTCGTTGGGCCGTACGATACGCATTCAATTGGGGGTCACGGATCGGGCTTTCCCAATAGCAGGAAGAGTTCGAAGAAACAACCGCGACGGCGCCAAGCTCTCCAGAAATCCACTTCTGCCAAGAGAAGGATCAGCACGCATCGCATAACTGTCAAAACGGACTTCAGGACAGGAACAACTCGAATAGTCACTGCTTGACCAGGTTCAGATGAGGATCAGTGGTCCTTGCTCCTACCTTGTCTTGAACTCCATCCATCGTGGTCTCCAGCACACCGTTAGAATCACCTCAGACTTTTCGCAAGTCGTAACTCAGTGGCGAAGTTCAACGAGGGTTTCTCCCCTTTTCGGTGTTGTCGAATTTGGGACCGAGAAGGTTCGCAGTCACGAGTTCAAAGGTGAGCACTGCCTTTTTTTTCTTGGGCCAATCCGTCCCGATAGGATCTTGCAGATTGCGAGGAGCAAGTACAAACTTTGGCTCACGCTTGGAATGTTCAATTTGGTGCTTGCTTTCCCCTACTCCCCATCGACAAAGCGAAGAACGATCAACTGGGCAAAGAACAACCGTTGCAGGTACGAGTACTGGAAGATAGTGAACGGAAACGTCGTCGCTATTGAACTGTCTACGGAAAGGTCGCTAGACCCCAGGTGGGCACTCGGGTTGAAGAAAATCTTGAGACTGAACCTGACGCAGGAACTTCGCGATTTGGTGGAAGAGTACTGTTCACTGGTGGCTTCGGCGATGCACAGATCCGTGGCTATCGACGACAAAATCCTGAATGATTTCTTCTTGATGAATGAGCTGGTTGTCCGCGACGTCTTGGACTTCAAGGCCAAGGACGCCAGTGAGGCTTATTATGAATATCTATTGAGTTTGCTGACGAACCTAAACGCGGCGCTTTCTCGATTTGCCTCTCAAGCTTTTTCTGGAACATCCCCCATTCAGGAAACAGAATGCCACTTCTGGAATCACTCGTTGCTGGGCATCGGAGTCGCGAATTCGGCGCTTAGGAATCTCTCGAGATTTGTTCAAGTGAAATTGGCGGAGGTCAAGATCCCGCAGAGGTTTGAGCGTCTCACTTCCATCACCGATGGCTTTCCGAGCCTAACATCCCTGCACTACAAAGACGATTATTGGCAAAAGGATCATATTGGCGGCCAGAAAGTGGTTGAGGCGAGTGAGCCGATAATCCCCCTCCTGACCTTCTTCAGTGCACGAGATGGATTCAAGAGCACTCTCACAACCCTGAGTGCTCCTTTAGAATGCGTCTCCGCATGTAATTCTAGTCTATATTCGTTGATGACGATAACTCATGAGATTTCGCACACGATAATCCGAGGTGTGTTCGGGTTTTTCTATCCGAACTTCGATAACCCGCAGGAACTTGAGAGAATTTCGACACTTATTCGCCTCAGGCAACGACCAGTTACTCTGATGGAAGAGATCAGAAGATCATTTGCAGTCGCAATGATCAAGATGGAGGATCCAGGAAATCCCCAGGTGCCTTTCGATCCTACGCCGGACAATATCCTTTCTCTCTTCAACAAATGGCACTCCGAGGCCGAGGAAATCATCGTTCATGTGTTCGACTTCTTGTATTTCTATGGTAGTAACATTGAAGCATACGTAGCGGACATATGGCAAACTTGGAGTGCTATACCGAACATAGAGAATCGAATATCGGAATACTTGATACGTACCGTCTGCTCCGCGTACGCTAAGAATATGCGCTCTGTCAATGGATTTGACCTATCCAAACAACAAGTAGTCGAAGCTATGGAGCCGCTGTTGGGGAAGTGGAATCTGCATAGGTCATTTGCGAAGAAAGCTCGTGATTATCTTCTTTCTAACTGGGAAGAGAAATTGAAACCGGAGGTCGAAACGAGAGCCTTTCTGATAAACTTCACGAGAGCGTTCCTGTATTCCGAAACAATCGCAACGGTATTGTTGAAAGAGAAAAATGTCAGCGCGCACGCCCACCGACGTGGTGGTTATGTGCAAAAGGAGCTTGTAGTTGACTCAAAAGAAATCGAGAACCCTTTATTTTTCGTAAGGAATTACACAAGCTCTTCCTTACCTTCAACATTGAAATCAGCATGGCTTATGTACTGTATCGCTTTCAACTTCAAGGATGGATGAACTCGGCGACATATTAGTACTCAGCGGCTATCTTCTCAGGGTTGTTCAACTCAAGGAAATAGACCGCACCATTCTGGCAAAAGGAGGTAGAATAAAGCAACTGAGCCAAATCGCGGCTACTGGATGGGAAAAATACGAATTCCTGTCGCTTGTGCCCTTACTCAATGAAGAAGAAGTGAGTAGACCTGGACCATATCGCTATCCTTTAATCTGTCGTACAAGTGGACCTCGTATCTTAATCCTGAGCAGCCATCGAGAGATCGTAGACTATCTACTCATCCCTCAAGTCCCAGAATTGCTACCTCGCCTTACATATATCCCGATCGAAATCGACAAATTGGTCCGTGATATCACTAACTCACCGAGCCAGTATCTATTAAGTGCAGCTTATGCCAAGGTCCAGGGATTCGGTGGTTCATTGAAAACAGCCTCGTTCTTCGGCGACGATCTAGCAAATGCAAGCCTGTTCCGGGACAATCTCCAATTGATGACGTTTTATTCTTGCGGTCTGCGCAAAGCCGAGGGAGGCAAGGAAATCATTAGACTCGGCAATGAGGGAAGTGTGTCATTTGTTTTTTCCGGTCCCGAAAGACTGCTCCAAGTCCAGGACGTGATAAAGTATCTGCGAGATAGGAATTACGCAAAGAGTTAGGAGGACTCGAAGGAGTGACGGTCACAATTGGTCCGACCTCGGATCGCGACTACGAGAACAAGAAGACGCTCACTTCATACCTTGCCAAACAGCTAGTTCAAGGGAAAATGGCACTGGTTCTTGGGGCTGGTATATCTCAACCACTGGGTTTGCCAGGGTGGAAAAAACTCATTAGGAGAATGTATCGTCAAAAAGGCTCGCGCCCTCCAAAGGGAATGACACCTGAGGATCTTGCCGGACATTTCCTTGATCAGCGATGCAAGGGGGACAAGAAAAAGTTTCTAGATGCCGTTTCAAAGGCTCTCTACGGTGGTGTAGATCTGAGTTTCGAGAATCTGAAAACAAACATGACTCTGGAAGCGATAGGCTCTCTTGTCATGGCGTCACGAAGAGGAAGCTCCTCGGAAGTAATTACGTTCAATTTTGATGATGTGCTTGAGTTGTTCTTAGAGTATCATGGATTCGTAGTCGACTCAATCGTGGATGAAAAGTATTGGCGTAGGAATTCCGATGTGACAGTTTATCACCCTCATGGGCTCCTTCCTTCGACTAAAGCCCATGAAGGAAGTCAGTGGATTGTCTTCGACAGGAAGTCATACAGCTTGGATCTCAGAGAGGATAAACCTTGGAACCAGCAAATCCTCACGACCATGCGAACGCACTCCTGTGTATTCATTGGAGTGTCCGGAGATGACGACAAGTTGGATTGGTTCCTGAATCGATGTAATGATACTCATGCCAGCAGATTAGAAGGGACGAAATACTGGGGGATAACTTTCATGACAGATGCAAAATCCCCAAAAAAAGAAAAGTGGAAACAGCGAGGCGTCTATCCGAAAGTTGTTGTTGACTACACGACCGACCTGCCGAAGTTTCTTTTCGGAGTGTGTCAGACCGCGGCCACTACGTACTACGGTCAATAGATCACAGCTTCTGATTCGATAGTGGATGATTCTTGGGAAAAATGCCCGCCACTACGTGACGGGCAACCCTAACTATCAAGGCGAACGTCAATCGCTTTCGGATAGACCTGAGCCCGCGGGTTCTCTCACCGACTCTGAAGCAAGGCGAATTGATATTCTCGACGCTCTCGACGGTCTTCTCCAGTGCATGCTCGTAGCCGCTGACGAAGTCGGCTTCCGTCAGGTCCTCAAATTCCACTCCTTCCTCACGGGCGAGTTTTGCAAGCTCGTATCGACCGGTAAACCTCTCATCGAAGCAGGTCTGGCCCATCAGGGGTGTCAAGGGCCACTTGATTCCCCAGATTGAGGGTCAGGGTATTCCCCACCCGAAAGTTGAGTGAGCGATATAGTACTGAGTCAGTTTTTAGGAGTCAAGCGCCCTTTCGTTGAGGGGTCTTTTTCT
>Ga0315282_10006082_pt1 | contig 20306 bp, 20 predicted proteins | sample YL17G07_20_MG_FD_203693 | JGI IMG/M metagenome (GOLD analysis project Ga0315282, IMG submission 203693) | Sediment microbial communities from Yellowstone Lake, YNP, Wyoming, USA - YL17G07_20 | ecosystem: Environmental > Aquatic > Freshwater > Lake > Sediment | place: USA: Wyoming | collected... | reverse complement strand
CGCTGTGGAACGGGCACTGAGCCCAAAACAAACGACGGCCGCCCGGACCCAAGACCATAATGACGAATAACGGAAGCGGTATTGTTAGATTTTCATACCCGCTGTGGATGGTTGACGCGGCATAGGAGGTGCTTGATCCCCTGCTCGGCTAGGTAGGCTTCGAATTGGCTGACGCCCTTCTCGCGTCGTTCGCATTCGTTCGCGTAGAATTGGCTTCCTCGATCGGTCAGTATCTCTCGTGGGCGGCCGTACTTGTCGATGGCCTGCTTCAGGACGCGTAGGGTGTTCTCGGCTGTGGGGTCTTGGAATTCGCCGTAGCCTACGATCAGTCTTGAGGCGTCGTCCTCGGCTGCGATCCACCAGCGGCGGTCCCAGAGTTGCTTCCAGTCCATATGCCAGAGGGTCATGCTGTGCTCTCGCTCGTAGCGGACCCATTTGCGTCTCTTCTGCTTGTTTGGTTGAGGCAATGCTCTACCATTCTCCTTCAGGATCGCGTGGATGCTATTGTGGGGTAGACTCACTCCATGCCTATGCTTCAGTACGGTCTCCAAGGTTAAGGCGTTAACCTTGAGCTTGTCGTAGGTTTCTAGGATGAGTGCGGCGTCTCTGAGGCTGATGGTGGCTTTCCTGGGTCTGCCAGGCTTCTTCAGGGCTGGAAGAACGCCTGTCCGCCTGTAGGTCTGCCAGAGCTGCTCCACCCGTCTACGTGAGACGCGTTGGATCAGCGCTAGCTCGCCTGTCCCCCTCCCCCCGAGTTTCTGCTGGATGATCCAACGTATCTTCCTCTCGTTCAGCTTGACCATGTAACGCCTCTTACGTGATGCGAAATTATTTCGGGAAACGAGAATAGCGAAATATGTCCGACATGCTTAACTATGTAAGGCGAGCAATAGCATTTCGTGTCGCGGATTTGGTCGAAACAGCCACCGTGACCTCTAAGGGGCAGATTACGATTCCCTCCAGACTGAGAAGGGAACTGCGAATAATCGAAGGCGAGAAAGTTCTGATCGTCCGAGAAGGGGACATGTTAAAGATCGTCCCCCTGCCAAAGCTTTCGAAGCTGGCAGGTGTTGACGAGGAAATATTCAGGGGTAGAAAGCCCTCGGCCGAGCTCGAAACCATCAGGAAGGAGTGGACGATAGAGTTTGAGGAGCGAGTCCGCAAGGCCTAGGGTTCTTCTCGACACGAAGCCGTTGATCAAACTTTTCGCAAAGGAAGAGGGTTGGGAGGCTGTCCAGAAGATCGCATCCAGAATCGAAGCGGACGAGATAGACGCTGGATTGACACTCTCCGCGACTGAAGTCGGGAGATTCTCTAGCCATTCGAGGCGTCTTTATGGCTCACACTCAGCTAGAGTTCTGGGGACTGCCAATAGGCCCCCTGTCTCATGGACAAGCAGTCCATGAGCCCGTTTCCCTATGTTCCATGCGCCGTTCACATCCGCATCACAGGCTAGACCGCAATTCAAGCATGAGAATCTTCCAGCGACACGCTGTCCCCTCACGCCACAGCGGTGGCAAATCTGACTCGTGTAGGCTTCTGGAACCGTCAGGACGCGTATGCCTTCCCAATTCGCCTTGTACGTTAGCAGCTGCTTGAACAAGTAGAATGGTTGACTTGATAGGCGACGATTGAAACTTCTTCCATGATCCTGCCCTCGTATGCCCTCCAAATCTCCAATCACGATGAGCGCGTTGGCGTGCTTCGCCTGCTCAACGATGCGCCGCGTTATCGCGTGAACCTCATGCCTCACGGAGACTTGCTCCGCATCCTTCCACTTCTTGATGACGCTTGGTTTCCCGACGACGCGTCGGAGACGGTAGTGATGTCCTCGTATTATCCGCACCTGTTTGCCGTAGAAGTTCGGCTTGTCGTCCTCGATGGTTGTGGCGAGTTTACGAACGCCCATGTCTATCGGTAGAACGGTGGCATACTTGCGTTTCAAGCGTGCCTGTTTCTGAACTGTTATGTTCACGTACCATTCGCCGTCTTCTCCGCGGAGCAGCTTGCATTCTCGCAGCTCATGTTTCAGGAGCGGTTCCTGCGCGTATGGTAGCTGAATCGGCGCCCAGACGCCCTTCGGGTAGACTGGAATGCGAATCCACCAGCGAAACACTGAGTTCTCCTGTTCTTGGAGTTTCACGCAGTCATGTCGAAGGATCAATGGATACTCTCTTGTCTTGAGGCCACGGTGGTTCTGTTTCTTGACTCGCTGCTTGAATCGTTCCGCTTGCTGTTTCGTTGCTGAGTACAGCTTTTCGTTGCTTCCTCGGAGTTCCCGTTGCCACGCCTGGTACTCACGTTCGATGGCTTCACGTTTGCCTTGTCTGTCCAGAACTAGCTTCGCGTGGATTGTTCGTTGCAGCATCAAATGGAGCGACACGTCCACATGATACGCTCTTCAAGCGATCGCATTTAAACCCGAGAGACAAATGAAAGTGCCCCTCGAACGCAATTCATCTCCATGAATAAATTCAGGAGCTTTCTTGCGCGGATATGGTAAGCGTGGTCACACTGACGGAAATCTATTACAAGTATTTGCAGGAGGGAAAGACCGATTTGGCCAAGACTAGAACTCAGGAACTCAGGTACGCGACCTACCTCAGAAAACTGGACGTAAACGAAGATGTCGCTGTGAAGGCTGGTGAATTCAAAGGCAAGTACAAGATCCCTGTTGCGGACGCCTTCATAGCAGCCACAGCGTACTTCGCCTCATCGACCATAATAACCGATGACCCAGACTTCAAATTGATACGCGAAATCAAAACTATGACCGAGAACGAATTCATGGAAGACACCGCAAGGAAACCCACGGATTGATTCGTGGGAGGAATTGCAGAACACTTTCGCCTAGCTCTCCAATTGAAGTAGTTGGGACAGCATTTCTCTGTTGGGAACGGCGTTCCCAATACGACCGCGTGAACATCTGTCGGAAGGCGATCCAAGCTACCTACCCAGTAACTAGGGATCAGACTCTTCCGACTGGGGCACCTGTCAGCGTGCCCGTCAGGCAAGATGAAGAGGCGAGTTGGCAACATCCGACGCCTCAAAGTTGCAAGCTCCTGACTTTAGTCATGGAGAAGCTGACACTCCTCGCGCTGGGCGTGATAGGTCAACTGATCTTCCTTGCGAGAGGGAGACAAGGCTCGTCCGACGCATCGACCCAATGACGCGGCTTCAGTTCCGCGCTTTCATAGGCGTTGTGAGCCCGTAGAGTATTCCAAGCGCCCAGAAAGGCAGCCAGATTGCTGTGAGCAGAAGTGCGGCCATCACATCCGCGATACTTCTTGTGTGCTCGTAGACGGATGTGACATGCTTGATGCAATATAGAACGTATCCGAGGATCATCACCATCAGCAAATAGAGAAGCACAGGGAGTTGTGAAAGAGCGAAGGCTACTGATAGAACCATTCCGGACACAAACCCTGCAGTGCTCAGCAGTCTCAGTTTGGTGTGGCGTACTCTCGGATTGACCTTGGCCAATTGCCCGCACCCAACACCGTTTCTGAAGTGCTGTTTGATGAATGAGCTGAGATTCGAACGATGCGAGTGGTACACAACGATCCTCGGAGAGAATACCAGTCCATACCCGCCGTTCTCGACTCGCCAGTTAAGCTCGGGATCCTCGGCAGCCACGAGGCTTTCGTTGAAAAGACCCACCTGTGTTAGGACGCTTCTGCGATATGCTGCGTTTCGAGTGTAGAGCATGTCATGTGGTACTCGTCCGTAGTTGATCCCGGAAAGTGACTCCTCTGGCAGTAGGCCGACGAACCGTGAGAATCCAGATGAATTTGGATCTGTCCAAACGGGTCCTCCAACTGCTCCGACTTCTGAATCTTCAAGCTCGCGAGCGATCTCTGCCAACCAACGTCTGTCAACGGTCATGTCCCCATCGGTGATTGCGACTATCTCGCCCTTGGCTTGGCGGATGCCGACGTTTCTACCTGATCCAATCGTCCCTCCCGGGTCTTGAAGAATCTTCATGTCAGTGAATGCTGAGAGTTTTGAGAGGGTTGCGTCCTTGGATCCTCCATCGACGACTATGACCTCGAACGTATCGCGAGGATAGGCCACGCCTAAGATGGATTGGATGCAGCGCGTGATGGTCGCCTCGACGTTGAGAACTGTGATGACTACAGATATGAATGGGAGGCGATCCTTCTTGACCGATGCGTCGATTCCGTTTTGTCCTCCCGGGACTTCCATGATGTTATTCCCCAAACGCTATCCGCTTGGCTAACAGTCCTCATTTCAGTTAACTACTGAGGAATATGTGTGTCTGACTCTTTCAGCCATCCTTTCTCAGCTGAACTGTCTTGCGGTTCATAATTCTCCAAGCTCGTAGAACAGATCTGGCAAGTTTCGAACAGCTGCTTGTCTACTGAAAGTCGGGGTTCGCCTTTCTTATTACAAGAATGAACTGCCTAAATCTGGGTTTGAGAAACGCCATGTGTCTAGCCAGCCATACGTCAATCCTGTCAGAGGCTCGCATGATGATGTTGTCTTCGATCCTGATGCCTAGAGCTGACAGAACTACCCCGGAAACGAGTGAGGTGTAGTTGAAGGGGTACACTTGTGCTGTTGGGAAATGGCTTTGCAGCCATAGAAGGTCTTCGAGCATGAAAGGCCTCTCATCAGACGTGTGGGCGTTTCTCGCAACGAAGTAGAAGACCCGCATGATAATATTCTCGCCAAGCGGCTCCACAAATAGCAGAGTGCCGCCTTGAACGAGGTTGCACTTATACAGTGTCCAAAGCACGCTTCTATGGTCAACGTGATGCAAAATTGCTCTGCCAAAGATCAGATCAAACTCACCATTGATTGGATTTGATATGTCCTGGCATAGGAACTCAAGCTTCTCGGGAATTTCACGTTTTCTTGCTTCCGTTATCCATTTTTCGGAGATGTCAATTCCAAGCACATAACTTGCACCGAGTTGAAACAATCGCTCGCACTCTGTTCCGTCACCACAGCCTATCTCAAGTACACGTGCATTGCGAGCGCAGCGCTCCATCAACCTCATGAAGAGTTGTTCGTGGCGCCTTGTGTTCGGGTATTGGAAGACTTGGGTCCGACGATGATAGAAGTCGCTGACGGCAAACACGTTGCCCTTGTCGTAAGCTGCTTTCTCTCGCTCACTGCGGGCATTCGATTCAGATTTTGATGGGCTCATTGCCCCAGCCACCTAGCGGTCAAGAACTCTATCTGCCTTCTATGTGTTTTTTTGGTACACAATTCAATAGAATACGTGTGTCTGACTCTTTCAGCCATCCTTTCTCAGCTGAACTGTCTTGCGGTTTCTATCACGCCGCGTGCGATGTCAGGATATAGGATGAGACTCTTGACGTTCTCAAGGAAACGTTGAGAATCGTAACGTGCCGCCAGTAAACTACTTCACAGCTGTTTCGGTTCAAGGTGGACCTTATTCCATCGATCAAATCCCCTATGGCCCCTTCTTCGTCAAGCGCGGAGATGACCACCCCTATTGTTCCGTTTGACATAGCATCGCAAGTCGGCCGAATTTGAAATGCTTGGGGAGAGAGATATTTAAGACCACTGAGATGCTTGGAGAAGGGTCTGGAACAGCGAGGATGTGGTGCTTAGTCTGTTCGCGGCTCGACGAATGACCATTCTATACTTCTGCCAGCTCTTCGCGCCAGCGCTCTATGGCGGAGGAGAGTTCGAGTTCTACAGCTGGTCGAAGGAATTGGTGAGGCGAGGTCACAGAGTGATTGTGATTACGCAGAGGTTGGACCACGCGCGAACACATGGGATCGTAGATGGAATCGAAGTTTACAGAACAGGGCCTGTCATAGCGTATGGTGGAGCTTTGACGTTAAGTCTGTGGGAGAACATTGGCTACATATTGTGCGCCACAGCTTTGGGAATGTTCTTACTGTCCCGAAATAGGGTCACAGTGGTTCATTCAAACACTTATTCTCCAGCCATTGCTGCTGAGATCTGCGCGATGTTCTTCAGGAAACCCCACTACATAACTGTGCACGACGTGTACGCATTAGGTCGGAGGACATTTTGGGCGACTTGGAGCACGCAGCTCGGAGTTTCCTGGGTAGCGAGACAAGTCGGCCCGTTGCTCGAGAGACTTGTCTTGAAACTTCATCCGACCGCATTCCACACGGTAAGCAATACAAGTATGCTGGAGATGAAAGCATTCGGCGCGCAGAGGCCGATTGTGGTCATCCCGAACGGAATCAACATGCGCGAGTATCCAGAGGGCGAATCCTATTTCCTTCCTCATCAATTCATCTTCATAGGACGTCTGGTATTCTACAAGAATCTGGACGTGGTCATAAGGGCTCTTCCTCGCCTGTTGCGCGAGGTTCCAGATGCGACATTGGTAGTTGTGGGGGATGGCCCAATGCGCGAGCAATGGTGTGCCCTCTCACGCAGAATTGGTGTTGAGGGCAGTGTGAAGTTTGTGGGTAGAGTACCGCATGGGGAGAAAGTTCGGCTGCTCTCAGAATCAGCTGCTCTACTATTGCCCAGCCTCGTGGAAGGATTCGGGATAGTTATTCTGGAATCCTTTGCATGTTGTAGGCCAGCCGTGGTCGCGAATGTGATGCCTCTTTCTGATTTGGTCTCGAATGGAAACGACGGATTCACACTTCCTCCGTTCGAAGATGAAACTTGGGCTCATTGTCTCGCAGAGCTTGCGAAGAATCCTGAGGAGGCCACGACCATGGGCAGAAGAGGTCGGACGAAGCTCCAAGCAAGCTACACTATAGAGTCTGTTGTGAATATGCTCCAAGAAATGTATAGTGGCCGACGACGTGTTCCGAGTTAACCGTCAGCGGATGAATCTGCAAAAGGATTTGCTTCTTCGCTAGGTCTGCAGAAAGGTTCGACTTCTTCCGCGACGAACCTAGCGATACCCCAGAAGTCGCTTCGTCCATTTCAGCTCATCACCTCTAATAGTAGGTCGAGGATATCAAATGTTATTCATAGGTTGTGGGAGGATCAGGGGCTCTGGAACGACTTGAAGAGGAACATGGGGGCAAGGTGGCCATTGTTCTACCCGCTTTGGATGAAGAGCAAAGTATAGGCCAGGTCCTGAGTGAGGTTGCTCAAGCTCTTCAAAATAGGAAGCACGAACTATTGGTTGTTGACGGGAAATCGCGGGATCACACGGCAGACATAGCGCGGTCCAAAGGCGCTCAAGTGATAACGCAAAAAGGGTCGGGATACGGAGATGCGCTACAATATGGTTTCTCGCATGCATGCGAATACCTTGGCGCTTCAGAGCTCATCATGATGGATGCGGACGGAAGTTACAGAGCCGATGATATTCCTGAACTCTTGGGCCCTATTGATCGCGGAGAGGCTGACATCGTCATTGGCAATAGGTTCGCTGGACTTGAGAAAGGATCGATGAGCATGACCAGTCAGATTGGAAACAAAATTCTATCACTCTCTGCAAGATGGGCGCTCAGAGTGAAGATCTCGGATACTCAGTGCGGAATGCGGGCTCTTCGTGCTGAGGTCTGGAGATCACTGGATACAAAGACGACGGGCATGCCGTTCGCCATTGAAATGATTGCCGAGGCACACGAGATGGGCTTCAAGATGTGTGAGGTCCCAATAGGCTATCGTCGCAGGATAGGTCATTCTAAGCTTAGTCCAATCGAAGATGGGACAAGAATTCTTGCCACAACGCTGAGACTTGCCCGTGACTATCAACCGTTGGCTTTCTTCGGCACCCTCGGTGCGACAGTCATCGCTCTAGGGGTTGTGCAAGGCACGAGTGTCTTGGAAGAGTATCTTCGCACTGGCATAATCACCCGAATAGCATCAGTTGTATTGAGCTCCACTCTTATCGTATCCGGGGTCCTGGTTCTGATCTTGGGGCTGATAGCAGACATGATAAAGGACCTAAAGCATTTTGTGCGTGGGCCGAAGGCTTGACTGTGGCCAGCCTAGAGCTGCATTCGATATCTTCGCATCACCATAGTAGCATCCTCAGATTGTCAACATGATCGGTGCCAGCGATCATCAGCGAGTACTCTGCCAAGCTCAGAGTAGATTAGAGGGTTCGTCATCTAGGAAGGCATTAGACCTGCTCCCATCTTGAAGGGAAGCCATGGCCTCGCGACATGCCTCTCAGACTGTCTCAATCAGGCACGTTTCTTCTCACTGTCACAACGAGCCAAGATGATGCGAGAAGCACAATGGCGCAAAAGAAGACGAGAGCGTACAAGCCGTAAGTGTCGTAGAGATAGAGGTCGTATCTCGCTTTCAGGTAGAATACTTCCGGAACATACGGGTAATAACAGGCGGGGAACTTCTCAGACCAGATCAAGTCCCAACTGGCACGGAGCGGCGAGAATGACGGAATCCATGTCTCCGGGGGAATGGGATTGGGAGAACGGAATCCAACAGCTCCTATGTCGTAGAGATAACCGAAATCATATAGGAAGTTTATGAGAACTCCCATAAGGTTTGAGAAGATGCCGACTGCGGTGGCACAGACAAGAACCATTGTTCTCGTGATCGATGTTTTGATTGAGTGAAGGATTGGTGCCAGAGGGAGAATCAAGTAGGGTACGCTTGTGACAAGATAACGGGGTCCCCAAGCTATCCAACCGCTCCAAAATGGGAGGAGACTGGAGAAGATGAGGTTTGAAAAGAAGAAAGAAAAGAGGATGAAACCTTCCCAATTGTGCCACCTATCTGAAAAAAGTAGGCTGAATAATCCAAGGGCACAAAGAGGGGTGTAGATGAATAGCCCCGGTCCCGAACTGAGGAGCATGCCATACGTGCCGACCAGCAGCTGCGACAAGCGAAAAGGAGGTAGGGAAGCGGCAAAGTAGGATAGGAGCCCTAGCGGTGAGCTTAGCTGGAGTCGAAGCGAGTTCAGATATCCGTAGAGGACTGCGCCTGTGATCAGGGGAATCATGAAGGCGCCAATAGTTGCGAGCTTCGCACTCAAGCGACCACGAGTCTTAAAGACGACATAGATGATCATAGGAGGCAAGATGAGGATTTGCGTCACTCGCGCAAGTACGGACAGCGCCGCGAATGAACCAGACAGCAACGTGGACCTGCGATTCGCAGTCGCGTCGAGGAGAAAGTAGACCGATGCCAACTGCATCGCTGAGGCTGTCGTGACATCGAAGAAGAACTTGGCGTACGGCCAAGCTATGGTTGCAAAACAATACAAGAGGCTGAGGGCTACGCTCATTCTTCGCGAGTGGGCAAGGCGACGCGAAATAGCATAGACAAGGCAACCACTTGCGGCCGAAATGACGGGTGAATACAAGAGGCCTATTATCTTCCATTGCACCACGCCCAGCCATGTTCCAAGGAAGTATAGGGGCACGGCGAGGCTTGCATGTAAGACTCCATAAGCTGAGTAATACGTGCTAACGTTCTCGGGAACCCATTCGAGAAAACCGAGCTCATGAAAGAGTGGAATAGCGTAGGCAATGTTAAGGGATCCTCTTTCGGCAATAGCTCGTGTTGTGAAGTAACTGCTGAGTTCATCAACGCTGTAGAGGTGGGCGCCGGCACTAAACACGTAGGTTATCAGGAAGAGCAAGAAGAGCGGTGCCACGGGATTCCGGATAGCCTTGTTACAAAGCCCCAAAATCTTTTTGTCAAGAGGCAAGTGCTATACCCCGGCTATCTCCAGCAATCCAAGTAGTCTTTTCTGCATGGCGTATAAGAATTATCTCAAATGAGGAAGTGCGAATGCAAGGCATATACACAATGTCGAGAGACAAGAAACAATTGCTCGATAGCATTTATACGCCTAAAGCTCAACCACCGCGGCCAATGCATGTAAGTTCTGGCCTAGCCCACAGTTGTCGTGAAGTGCCCGCTACGTAGTAGTAATCGTTCCGTACCTTACGCTCCCTATGGCTCCACTCTTGGAATCAATGAGACGATCACGGAGCAGGCTGCTTTGTGTCGCCTTAGCTACTGGAGCGGGTGTATTCTCGAATCTGATGGGAGTGCTGATCAACTTCCTTTATGCCGCTTGTTATCCAGTCCTTATCGGGGCTCCTGAATTCGCGATATGGATACCGGATTTCTCGCCCTTGCGGGCGTGTTGGGACCTGCTTTTTTCGCAGACCTACCGGCTACACCGTTCCCTAGCCGTGGCGCTCCTTCGATATTCTATCTACAAGCACGCTTGGACCTTTTTCTCCTCGATTACTTAGGGATTCAAGCCCTAGTCGTGGCAGCTATCCTAGTTGCGATAGAGGCTTACTGGCTTCTCGTCTGTTTGAGACGGTCAACGACAAAGCGACCTCTACAATAGCTTCGGGATATCCGTCGTTGTGATTCCGGGACAGGCTGACAAGGAACATGAAAGAAAGCCCCATCGTTTTGTCTGCGTTGTCGCCGCCATGGGGCAGTCGGGATTTCATATGGTCGCAGAAGCACCCGGCAGTTTCCTCCATGCTAACAAGATCTTCTATCTCGGGGCTAGATTCGACCTCTTTCTCCACAACAGTTATGGCGTCACGGCATTCATTGTGACTGTTCTTCTTACTCTTTTGTTAGCGCTCTGGATCGCAATGACTCTGCGGCATCACTAGGCAGAAGGGCGGCGCCATTCTTCCAAGAGAGATCGTCGCATGTCATGAACGGGCCTTGATTTGTAAAACCAGCGTGTTCGCCAGCACCGGTCGCTCTCGCAGGTTGTGACTCATAACCTTGGATTGACAATAGATGCCCGAACGTATCAAGAATCGCTCCTCTCAGTCTGAATGTCGGCATGATTCTCGGCTCGAGCTAGAGCTCGGAGCTACCCATTCTCTTTGAACTGCCGATTATACGCTTGAGCTGGCCGAGAACTCTACAATTTCTCACGGAGGCGCATGACAACTCGTTGGCGAAGGGACTGTCTGTCGATTTGCGGTTCCAGAACTCACGGTTGAGCGTTATAAGCGGAGCACATTCATGGCAAGAGCTACAAGACAGACTCGCCTATCAGTCAGAGAGATGACGATGAACATTGCAATCCCTCCTATGGAACTACGCCAATTGGTCGGTCCCACCGAGGACAAGGACTATGACAACCCGACCGGCGATCTCGTATACCCTCAGATTCCAGGGGAGCTCTACGAAACGGTGTTTGACTTTGGCTGCGGATGTGGGAGGATAGCAAGGCAGCTCATGCTGCAGCGTGCGGTGCCGAAGCACTACTTGGGAATCGATGTCAACCGAAGGATGATTGAATAGTGCCGGCGGAACCTCGCATCTAAGAACCCAGCATTCCATTTTGAACATCATGACGTGTACCACAAGACGTACGCCCCTGACAATTCTGCAAACAGGTATCTCCGAATTCCAGCCGAGACCTCTACCTTCTCTTTGGTTATCGCTCATTCGGTCTTCACGCATCTCCTTCAAGATCAGGCCGAGTTCTACTTGCGGGAGTTACGACGCATAATGCAGCCGACAGGCATATTCTACAGCACTTGGTTCCTGTTCTATCGTCAGGATTTCCCGGTTCTTGCAAAGCACCAGAACACGCTCTTTGTGAACGAGGATGAAATAATCCAAGCTGTGTACTACGACTATGGCTACCTCATATCTGAACTTGCAGCTGCAGGACTGCGCGCGGTGTCTTTCACACCCCCGCAAGTGAAAGGCTTTCAGTGGGTCGTCCTGATGAAGGCGTGCTAGAATAGGCAGAAGACCGATTCAGGTTTCAGTGGTCCCGGCCTTGGGAACGTACTAGTCCTGTGGGTTCTGGAGACCAGCATTCTGGTATTGTCCCTTTTTTTCATTTGGACAGCTGTTCGTCCACGCCACGCGTTGCCTGGTAAGATCAGGTCTGTAGAAAGCCGAGTCTGCCTCCCGCGATCGCAGGGAGCGCGATGCTGAGCGGTTGAACCGCCTCGTCTGTCAAGGGCCAATTGGTCGTGAAGTTCTCTTGACAGATCGACATCATAGCATCTAGGCACTCGGGTTTCGTGACCAATCGGTGAAGACGATCTTAAGACTTTGTTCTAGCGTTACCGATGGTTTCCACCCCAGCTCTCTCCTTATCTTCTCGCTATTCAGAACTATGTAGTCTGTGTCTTGTTTGGCTGGCCGATAGGGATATCCAGGGGGATATGATCCTTCGATGATTTTGCCCTTGTAGTCCATGATCTGGGCCATCCGTCTCGTCAGTTCGATGTTTGTGACAGGGTTTCCCGGCGAGACGTTGAATACCTCTCCTTCTGCTCTTTCCTTTTCGAGAGAGAGAACGTATGCATTCACGTGATCGTCAACGAACATGTAGTCTCGGACATGGTCTGGGGCACCTATGAAAACTGGGCCGCCGTCGAGCATGGAGGTGATGACGTACTCGACCAGAAAGCCTCTTTCCCCCTTCCTCCCAAACGTGTTGTTGCACCTGAGAATGGTGTGCTTCAAGCCGAACGCTTTGCCCGCCATCTGCACGTACTCGTCCGCTGCGGATTTGGACACGCCGTAGGGAGATGATGGTCGCAGTACAGCTGTCTCTTCGATGGGGTTGTTTTCCTGCCATCCGTAGACCTCTGCCGTTGATGCATAGATTAGCCTTGCCTTCGGTGCCACGTCGAGAATGGCGTGCACTAGGTTGCATGTTCCTTGGAAGTTGATGCGAAGAAAGGGAAATGGGTTCTCATAGCTTAATCGTACCGGCGTCAGGGCACCGAGGTGAACGATGAAGTCAGGGTTGGCGCTCTCAACTGCCGATGCCACAGAATGGTAATCCGTCAAGTCGCCCTCTATGAATCGCACTTTGCTGATGATAGACTTCAACGGCTGCAGGTCTCCGTGTGAGGTGTGCCTCACGAGGCCATAGAGCATGTTGCCCTCTTCCACGAGTTTCTTGGCTAGGTTCGATCCAATGAAGCCCGTGCAGCCGGTCAGCAGAATGGTGGCGATATCAGACTACCTCCTCAGCGTGCGTAAACACGCATCGTCCCCTAATAAGAGCTCTCGGGATTCATTGCCATTCATTCTGACTGGACAGGATTCGGTCAGCCTCTTTCAGATCTTTCAGAGTGTTGACGGTAATCCAAAGTCCAGAATGTCTGTAAGCTTGCAGCTTTCTTTCCTTTGCAAGAGAAACGAATGTTGTCCTCTCAAGGTCGCCTCTCTCCGGTAGGTACCTGAGGATCTCTCTTTGAAACACATAGATGCCCATGCTGACGTATACTGATCCTACGAGACTTTTCTCCTGAAACTCGAGGATCCTGTTGTCATCGTCCATGACGACGACTCCAAACGGGCTTCTTAATGGGCTCACGCAAACAGTGGCAGTTGACTTGTGCTTTCCGTGATACGCTAGGAGAGATTCCAAGTTGATGTTGCAGAGTTCGTCTCCGTTCATGGCTATGAACGTGTCATCGTGGACATGCCTCTCGATCGCCAGCCTGAAGCCCTCTGCCGTTCCCCCTTCCACCGTGTGGGTGCTATACACGAGATCGAGGCCGAAACGAGAACCATCTTGGAAATAGTCCATTATCTTTTCTTTCTGATAGGCCACACCCACTACAACTCTGCCCATTCCTTGTCTCGCGAGCCACTCCAAGATCCATTGGAGGATCGGCTTGCCTGCGATCGGCAGCATTGCTTTGGGAGAATCCGTTGTTAATGGATGCAATCTCACGCCTGCTCCACCTGCAAGGACCACAGCCACGCTTGGTCTCATCTCACTGAATCACCGCCTGTTCGTTAGGTACCAGTGGTAGTTATGTCCTGCAACCGATTAAGTGTCTTCGCCAATCAGTCAAAGCATCTGGGAAGATCTAGCCCTGTGGGTTGAGTTGTTGCTGAGAGCGCGTTTGGCAGGTTCAAGCGATGAAGCGGCTTGAGTATATCTGTTGCAGTCTTGCTCGCATTTCCTCAGAGGCGGTTTCGGGGTTCATGAATTCCCTGATGTCCTTCGCGGCCCTTTCCCCTATTCGTCCAGCAGATTCTCTGTTCTGGCGGACCCAACGCATGAGTTCTGATGCATGTTCGACATCCGGGTCAGCCCAGACGTTTCCTTTCTCGTATGGCCCTTTGTCTCCGTCAAGCTCCACTAGCTCGTACTTCAGTAGTAGGCTGTTGTTCGCATTCATGAAATCGACGTTTCCCCCGTACGCGGTGGCAATTACCGGTTTTCCCAAGTACATCGCTTCTGCCATAGGAATTCCCAGCCCTTCTGATCTGTGGAGCGAAACATAGCAGTCACAGGCAGCTAGAAGAGAGAGATAGTCAGCGTCCGACAAGTGTTTCGAGATTATCCTTACGTTCAGGCTTGCAGACGCTTCTTCCACCATTCGCATGCTCACCGGGTCCGCTTTGCTGTTGATGCAGTTCAGAACAAGCAAAGTGTTATCATTTCTATCAAATGCCCGTCCAAATGCCTTCAGCACGCCTAGCGGATTCTTCCTTTCAAAAACGCTCAGAAAATCAAAAAGGAATAGGAAAACAATGGCGTCTTCCTTTATGCCAACCTTGCTTCTGAACCCACTGTCGATTCTCGTTGTGTCAACACGCAGCGGGTACTTCATCTTGACAACCGGAATCGGCGATATCCTCGAAAAACACTCGGCTATGAAGGAGCTTGTCACCCATATCTCATCATAGAACCTGAAGGCAGGCAGCCATCGTGCAGGAAACTTGGAGGTCTCCCAGTACCATATTCCAATGTTGTATCTGCCCCGTCGGTAGGCAGGGCCATTTGACTTGAAGAACGATTCTGCCATGTCTGCGTTCACGTGAACCAGATTGATCGCGTACGGGTTTGTGTCAGTGAAGATACTGGAACTCAGGTGTCGTTCTCCATGAATCTCAGCAACGATCTTGTTGAGGACATGTGGTATGTGGGCAAGCTCTAGGGCCTTTGCGAAGGCTCTCGAACTCTCTGCAACTCCGAAGCGACCGGTGAAATAGCCCGCAAGGTTCACTCCGAAATCGAGCTTCTGAGTCTGCGACGCTTTATGCAAGGCGTCTCTGGTCGTGCTTCTCAAATCGGTATCTCCGCGAGCCCCACTTACAGACGGTGTGGGAAGCTCCCTTGGCTCGAGGTCAAGTTCGGGTCGGATGATTCTATACTCGTGTTTCTTGATCTTGAGAGCAACCTGTCGCACGAAGCTTCTGATTCCTTGCCTTCTGATGACTTCCAAGCTTCTCTTTGTTATCGCAGCAAGTCCATTCAATGCTCGCGCGATCTTTAGCCCGACTGTGTCGGCTAACTTTCGCTGTTCAGAGAGCTCGGATAGAGCGAAGTACTCTTCAGGCAGAAAGGCTTTGTCTACGCCATGTTCTTTCCAGCCTATTTTGATCGCCCAGCTAATGAATCCTAGGCGATCCGAACCGAATAGGTCTGGGTACGCCTCGCGCAGACCCCTTCTGAGCGCATAGATCTCTTCCCAAAGTCGAGTGATAGGCAGGCTCGTTGGCACAAATTCGGCGCTGGTATTCAGCCAGTCGAAGTAGGTCTTTCCTGTATGTGTCGCAAAAGGATTCGGGTACTTGCTCTGGAGTTCAGTTGACTCAAGGTAGATCTTTCTTGCTTCTTCGGGAACTTTCACGCCGTTATCAAAGTAATCGCACGTGCAAGGCCAATGTCTGACCGTTTTGTGGCCGGCGGAATAGAGTAGATCCCTGTAGGTTTCGAAGAGTCCTGCAAGCTCTGGTAGGTCTTTGAGGGTGAAACGGTTCTGGTACAGTGAGATACGGTTGAGGTCGTCGGGGTCGAGTCCGCTGAAATGATAGAAGCGAAGAGGTTTATCGTTTACGAAGTACTTTCCATTAGATACGGTAAGCCTTCGAGTACCCACGTTCCAGTAAGCGACATTGTAGCCCGGGTCACGAAGGATGAATATGCCATCGAAGAATCCGAGGGCGAGCTCCACCCACTTCTGGTCCACATGGAATCCCTTCAGCGGGTCCATTATACAACAGTCGTAGACTCGTCTCTGCCACCACTTCAAGAACGATGCCGTGTTTTCAGTACTTGAGATTGCTATGAACCCAAGATTGTATGTCCCGGCAAGCAATATGTCCAGCTCGCTGGGTCTTCTATCGTCGTCAATCGGCTCGAGTATGTGAGGCGTCAGAACAATATCGTGGCGATCGAGGAGCTCTGACAATTCATGAAGTGTGTCTGTCACCAGTATGTCGGGGTCCAGATACACGATCTTTCGGAGACCAAACTTCCTGAATAGATACTCAAGAAAGAATGGCTTCACAGCTGTAGAGAGTTCAATGACTTTGTACTTGAACCGGAATGCGTCGGGCTTCTCTATGCCGAGCTCCTCAAAGCGGACGAGACGGAATCTCTCTGCACCAGGATCGAAGTAGTCATCGACCTCGTCTACCAGCAATACGAAGACCGTGGAGGCCGGATGATGCTTCAGAAATGAGTCGGTCAACACGCGAGCTTGGGAGAGATAGTTCTTCGCTACAATTGTGCATGCTACAAGATCGTCCGGGAAACCTGAAACAATAGTGCTTTCCCCTTGGACGATTTCCAAGGGCGTCTTTCCATTCGTGGAAGCGGACAGGAGGAGACCTCCCCATCACAAAGGTGCGCTAAGCTGCCGGCTCCAAGGGTGCAGAAGAGCGTCAAGATGGTCTCGTGTTGAGGTAAGCTCGCTGACGAAGTTGGTTTTGTACCAGTATTCGAACGACGCAAGACTACGGTACGAATCATCTCTCTTGTGCGTCGCGGTTGCTCTGGCCCAATTGAGCAAACCAGTGTATTCTCCGGAGGCGACTTCTGGGAAGGCGTTCTGCAAGTCCTTTCGCAACCAGTACGGCCTGAGAAGAGCGGGCATTGGATCTCGAGCTTGCTTTCTGGATTCAATCTTCCGCTGCGTTTCGAGAGCCGTTGAGAGTTCCTTGAAGTGAGTGAGGTCAAGTTCTCTCTCAAGGTCACCGAGCACTGGTACCTCTGTCTCAGGAAGCTTACAAACAGCGACGATCACCCTGTCGCTTCTGCTGGCAAATGGGCGTACTCTATACGTCGGCTCTGGGCGGTATCCTTCGATCTCGGAGGGCATAATGCATAGGTTCGCGTTCACCTCCTCAGTCTCGGCAATCGACTCCATGTTGGTTTGACCGTGAAGCTGTTCGCCTGGCGTGAGTCGTTCGACGGACCCGGCAGTACTAACGGCCAACTCCATATGGCCCCCGTCAAACCATTTCGGTTTGGATCGATGTAGCATTAAAGATTATTCACTTGCCTCTGGACGCGATACTAATGGCTCGGATCCGTCCGTCGGGTGCAGGGCTTTAGAAGACTCGTGGACCCAAATCAAATGGCCCTTGTGGAACTCTCTCGAAGTATAAATGCCAGAGGCTCTATCCTCTGATCGTGGATCCTATGTCCAAAAGCAATGATGGAATCTCCAAGGAGACCTCGAAATCTGACAAGGACTTCGTCTTCTGGGCATATCAAAACCTACTATACCGAGACCCTGAACCGAGAGGCCTTTTTCACTTCCTGACTTTGCTGCATTTGGGTAGATTGCGGAGCGCAGTCTTGGATGAAATCAAGGCTTCAGCAGAGTACGCCTTCAAGCATTCTGAGCGCGATGTTGAGGTTCCGTGGGTGCTTGCTCGGTTGTCAGAATCTGACAAACGAATCCTTGATATCGGTTCTGCTGAATCCACCTACCTATTCAATCTGGCGGACCAAAGGGAACTATTTGGCATAGACCCGAGAGATCCGCTCGTTGAGGTTCCCCCCGGAATGGTCTGTGTGCATGGTGACATTTGTCATCCACCCGTCGAGCTTCGACCTTGTTCTTTCGATGTGATTGTCTGTATTTCTACAATTGAACACATAGGCCTGTCCGCTTATGACCAGCCGACCTTCGAGAACGGGGACCACTTGGCCTTGAAATCGATGCTGTCTTTGCTCAAGCCCCGTGGCAGGCTCCTTCTCACAGCACCATATGGTAGGGAGGAGAATCATGTGTGGCTCAAAGTATACTCACATGATGATTGGATGGATTTGCTTGGAGACATTCGGCCTGTCTGTCAAGATTTCTACGTCTGCAGAGGTTCGTGGTATGAGCCCTGTTCGCCCCAGGATTTGCTCGATGTCGGTTATTTGTGGGCCCCTCAGGACCAACGCAGAACCGGAAGAGCGGGGGGGGTCATATGTTGCGAGATCGTGAGGGAGGCGCAGGAGTAGAAGTCGACATGCAGCCCCTCTGTTATCGATAACGTCGTTCGAATAGTAGAATGCAATGCATTCGCGCAAGCTTGGATGATACGAATGCTACTGTCCCAGTCTTGCGCTCGCGCTCCAAACAGGGTACGATGTGGCGATCGAGGTCAGCAAGGGGCGCTGAGTTCTCCCCTAGTTCTCCGTTTGAGTTCTTTTTCCACTTCTTCCAGATCTTTGGTCGTCTTGACAGTGGCCCAGAATCCATCATGACATACGCCTTCAGTTCTCGCATTGATGCTAGTCTTGGGAAGGTTGTCCGCTGGATGCTGCCTTTCTCAGGTAAGCGGCCAAGAATCTCACGAGAGAATAGGTACGTTCCGATGCTGACAAACTGTGATTTGATGATTGATTTTTCTTGAAATCCAACTGCATTCCGACCTTCAAGTTGGACTACGTCATAGGGCTTGAGTGGCCCAAGGGCGATCGTTGCAATGCTTCTTAGATTTTTGACTACCTGCTTCCCTCCAAGGGTGGCCCTTCTTGTTTTCCTATCTTTCTTTTGACGCTGCTCTATCCACTGTGATGTGTCATGTCTCTGAAGTCTACGTCTGCTGGGCATAGATAGCCTACTCCATGGTCTCCTAGCAAGCATTATTTCCTCTGTGGATGACTCAGAGTCTTAGACGTACAAGGGTGCGCAAGTGCAAAACGCGATGTATCATCTCCTTGATGTAATAGTCGTTCTTGCTCAGAAGGACTTCAAAGTCAGGTACAGGAATTCGGTTCTTGGCTTCCTCTGGTCGCTCTTGAATCCCTTGGCCTACATGGCGATTCTGACCGTTGTCTTCTCGTTCTTGTTGCGGGTGAGTATCCCAAACTTTGCTCCATGGGTGCTGATCGGGCTTCTCGTTTGGAGATTCTTCTCTATTGGCACAGCGCAAGGACTGGGTAGCATAGTGGCGAATCCATCTCTTGTTAGCAAGGTGTACGTCCCTCGCTACATCATTGTCCTGTCCAACAACATCGCTAACTTCTTGGGGGCCTCACTAGAATTCGTCGTACTATTTCCACTCCTCGCCATTTTGGGTGTCAATATGACAGGCTACGCACTTTTTCTGGTCCCTATTCTAGTCTTGGAATTCCTGCTGGTCTTTGGGCTTTCGTTATCGCTCTCCTCGCTCAACGTGAAGTACCGAGATTTCTATCAGCTATGGGACATAGCCCTGCAACTTGGTTTCTTCATATCACCGATAGTCTACGACCCAAACCTAATTCCTGAGAGATTTCGATTTGTGTACTCTCTAAACCCGGTCACGAGTCTGATCCAATCCACAAGGAGCATCTTCCTCCTGCACCAGCCGCCGCCTACGTTCGACATAGGTGTGATAGTCTCAAGCGTCGTAATTCTCCTGCTGGTTGGCTTCCTCATCTTCGGGCGTCTCGAGAAAAGGTTCGCGGAGGAACTCTAGACATGTCCACCGTAATGAACGTCCAAGATGTCTGGAAACACTTCAAGATCCCTCATGAGCGACGTGCAACGGTCCTCGATAGCATCGCTGGCGCACTCTCGATTCTCGAAGGCAAACGATACAGCTACGAGGAATTCTGGGCGCTGAAGCAAGTCAGCTTCCAACTCGAGCACGGTGAATCTCTTGGCATAGTCGGTCCGAACGGAAGTGGCAAGAGCACGCTTCTCAAACTCATCGCCCGGATAATGACTCCTGACAAGGGCATGATTGAGACGAACGGATCAACCGCAGCGGTCCTCGAGTTGGGAATAGGATTCCACGGTGACCTCACAGTCAAAGAGAACGCCCTGATCTATGGCGTCATAATGGGGCTGCCACGCTCTGAAATGCGGAAACGTACGGGCACCATTCTGGACTTCGCCGGTCTTACGAGATTCCAGGACGCAAGACTCAAGAATCTATCTTCTGGAATGCAGGTCCGGTTGGCCTTCTCGATCGCGATTCAGACTGAAGCTGACGTTTTCTTGGTTGACGAGGCGCTGGCGGTGGGCGACGCGGAGTTTCAAAACAAATGCCTCGACAAGTTTCATGAATTCAAGAAAATGGGTAAATCAATAGTCCTTGTCTCGCATAGCATGGATCTTGTAAGAGCTTTCTGTGAGAAGGCACTGTACCTGACAAATGGCGAGATGAGAGCTTTTGGGCCGAGCGAAGAAGTC
>Ga0315282_10006081_pt1 | contig 20309 bp, 16 predicted proteins | sample YL17G07_20_MG_FD_203693 | JGI IMG/M metagenome (GOLD analysis project Ga0315282, IMG submission 203693) | Sediment microbial communities from Yellowstone Lake, YNP, Wyoming, USA - YL17G07_20 | ecosystem: Environmental > Aquatic > Freshwater > Lake > Sediment | place: USA: Wyoming | collected... | reverse complement strand
CCAGCTTAGCGCAATACGTGTCAAGTGTCAACGTCGCGGGTCTACCACCTTCACTCTCCACAAAGCTGTACGTTGATGGCACACAGGTAGGCACCGTTGAGGGAGGACAATCACAGCAACTAACGTTCACGATCGGCGAAACACATTCAATATCGGTTGACAGTTACATATCGCAGGATAATAGAACACGCTACTATTGCGAATCATCCTCAACCTCCGTGAGCACGGATACTCAACTAACATTCTCGTACAAGAAGCAATACTACCTCTCAGTCACGTCGCCTTATGGCACAACGAGCGGGACAGGTTGGTATGATGATGGCTCCACGGTTCCATTCTCGCTCGACACCCGAACGATACCAATGCCAGGATTGGTGGGGCCGCTTGGGGCAAGGTATGTCTTCGATAAGTGGGCCGGCGATATGTCAACTAGCGATGTGCAGAGCAGTGTTGTAATGGATGGCCCTAAGTCAATATCTGCGACATGGAGAACGGATTACTCGATACTCTACTTGATTATCGTAGTCATTGCAGCAGCGGTTGTGGGAGGAATCGTCGCTTATAGACGCCTCTCAAGAAGAAGGCGTGACCACACAATGGTGTATGACGAACGAGGGCCTGTTGTCATCGATGTCACCCCACCGGTCACCGAGGTAACCGGTCCAGGCCAAGCACCTGAAGAAGTAACGACGAAAGTAGCAGAGAGTGAATCCACACAGATAGCGGAAGAATCCAAGAAGACGGAGGCAAAGCACAGAAGACGTAAGAAAAACGCCAAGGAGAATCCCGAGGACGGAGCCGACCGCGAGTAGTCCGATTTGCCGAGATTCACCCTACTATCATAACTAATGCCCATGTGACCGCCTTCCATTACGACTCACACGATTAAACAGAAGACCACTAAGGAAGTCACACCTTAGTCTAGATGGCGCACATGCAATGTTGACTTGTTGAAATGAGATCAAATCCTAGTACTTTCTCTGAGCGATGATCCAGATTTGTAGCGGAAATCAATATGCGGCGGATTCTCATAGTCACAACGCGGACACACGATCGCAGGGCTCATTTGGACCTGTCTTCTTCGCCGATGTGCATAAGCTGTTGCTGCGGTGGCTGTGCTTGGATTGGTTGAGAGTTTTCTGGGTCCTGGTGACCAGGGGTTGCGAAGGAGGGAACCGATAGACGGGTCCCGCCGTACTGAAGGTCGTAGATCTGATGCATGGCCTTTCGTTATGGATGAACTTGAATGATGTATTATGCGCAAAAAACGTCTCGGCGAATTGGAATCAAGATTAGAAACAAGGCGTGCTTTAGGTTTGAGGGCGATTGTCGGTGTTCAGATTGTGGGTATTCGTGCAACCGTTGTAGTTCTGCAGTCGTAGCAGTGCCAGTATCGGTGTTTGTAGACCATTGTTTTGGAGCAACGTGGACAGTGCTGGGTAGTCATGGGAGTTGTTTGGGTAACTGGCAGGATCGGCAGGTATTGGGCTGCGTGTTGTGTGGGTAGGAGTGTTGGAGCGTATTGGTTTAGGTTCTGGGGTGGCTGTATTGCTTGGATTGGAAGTTGCGGCCTCATTCCATGTCCTTTGATAACGTTGTTGCAGATTGGGCATCTGTGACCCTTGAGGAGATAGTGCGCACCGCCAATCGCTAATCCGATCAGCCCCAACGACAAGCCGCCAGCAACCAGGTCCGTCACGCCTTTCTTAGGCTCAATCCACTTCTGACAATACGAGCAGAATTCCATCACATACCATCTCCGAAGCAAACAGACGTTCGTCAAGGTTATTCAATCCTGAGTTGCATGCCTGTTGCACAACCAGTGCCGGAACCGAGGCCCCCAAATATGCTGCGTTAGAGCGCGACGCCGTCAAATCCAGAGTCATCCAGATTCGTCACGATGACTGCAATGACGACAGCAACAAAACGCGACATGCCGGAACAAGGCAACCAGTGTCCGTAAGGCCTCGCGGCAGGAAGACCGCTGACTGACCCTTACCAGAGATCCTGAATTCCCAAGCACAATCGAAATGCAATCGTTTTGCAATCGAAGGTTGAAGAGTTCAGGAGTTCGAACCTTGTTTTGCTGCATTAGGTCGTTTCATGGTCTGGGTAGGGGAGGTTCTGATTGTCATTTCTTAGACCCTGCTTGGTAGTTGGTGGACTGATTTACCCACTCCGTGGATCATGTGTGATCGGACGTTTTCACACAAGTTGTCCGTCAAATGATTGTGTGCGTAAAGGGTTCTTGCGTGCACCCGATATCCCGATCATGGATGTGCGAGGATATATCAGCAGGCACCATGCGAGAATAGAACTCGATACCATGGGCGGGTGTTGGATAGATGACCTTCGGAGCTTAAATGGAACAGCCATTTTCCATGTTGGACAATACGCGCGCCCACAACCCTCTCCTTACTTGGAGAGACTGGCTCCCGGAATGAGATACCGGCTTTCTGAGGGCGACATAGTCGCTTTGGCATATCATCAATATAGAGGCCCATATTTCGCGGTCTCATACTACAAGAGTGGTCGATGGTAGATTCTCATCTGCGACCTACCAGATCCCCGACCAGAGAATCAAACGGGCAATAGGTCGATGCAAGCAGTCTGATTAGACAGTATGTACTTCTGAAGATCGGGAAAGATGGGCAATGAAATTGCCTACTGCCACGGCTACTGGACTTTGGTTCCACACTGTTTGCAGAACATGCTGTCCTTTGGGATCTCTGTGCCACACTGGGAGCAATAGGTGACCGCTGCTCTTTTCCTGCCACCCCTACCCTTTGCTTTTGGTACAGTTGTATCAGCTTTCTCTGTCTCGGCGGGGGGAATAGCGACTTTAGCCTGCGACGATACAGTATCCTCATACATTCTCGTACCTCCGCTGCCACTGTGATTCATCTCGCCACGTGATCGTACAAAGAAGAAAGCACACGCGACTCCGCCGACAAAGAGGAAGGTTGCGCCTAGGAAGCATGCCACTCCTAAACCTGCAGGTTGCTGATTTGTTGACAGTGTTTGTGTAGGCCGAGTTGATGATTCCGTACTGTAGCTACTTGACCAGAGTATCACGGTGGTCTGAGTAGCGGTAAGGCTCGTGACAGAAAGCGAGGCAGAAACTGAATGGTCATTGGAATTCATGAAAACAAAATAGTAAACGCCAGTTGAAGGGACGTTGACGGTTGTTTGCCAGCTACTCACTCCAAACCGCGAAGCCATGCCACCATATGCTCGATCTGCATCGCATGATTTGATTGCTTTCCAAGCCGTCCACTACTGTGAATTCAACATCCAGAAGTCAACAGGGTCATTGCCTTTGGTGCTGAAACTTATGACGACGACGCCAAGATCCAGGGTCATATATTTCCCATCATACAAGCCGCAGTATTCGGAGCCAGGTGAGTCTAGACTATAGTTGTGACTGTAAGCGTCATTTTGGTTTGTCACCTGTGTCGTGACTGATGAAATGGTGACTGATCCGCTTGCTAATGTTGTGGCGGTCTGGAAGGAGTGAGTGCTTGTCACTGTAATTATCGTAGAACTAGCTTGGTATCCTGCGAAAGGCAAGCCTCCCCCCGCGACCACCGCGATGATAGATACGACGAGAATGATCAAGCCTCTTTGCATCGAAAGTCACGTGGCTCCCGAACTCAATTGGTTTGGAATTCAACATTTGTGGAGAATGGCTAAGTTCTGAGAAATACTTCTAAAAGCCTTGGCAGAATCAAATTTCATATGGGACAGTTTACCTGATTCCTTGGATTACTTAGGTGATCCTGAACCCGTAGGTGTTGTTCCCGAATGTGTGTTTGGAATGCGCTTGCAGGTCGCGCTACAAGACTGAACAAGAGCTGTCCATCTCGATCGCCGCATTGGGTCTCACGATGAAGCCTCTAGATTAACCGTGTGCGATCTCTGACGCAGTATCTTGCGTTGAGTCTATTTGCCAATCCGCAAGTTGGACAAACGCGGTATCTTTGTCTCATGGCTACTGGTTTTCTCCGACGTACGAACAGCGTGGCCGCAATGCCTATCACCACGCCAGCGATGAGGCCGGCGCTGAGTCCAAGGAGCAGCGAATTCTTAGTCTGCATCTGGGCGGTGGTGGATCTGCTTGCTTCTGTGAGAAGCTGATATGCCATGCCCAGATTTCCCTGGGCTTTTTGCTGTGCTGCTGCAGCGAGCAGGTCGCGAAAGTCAGATGAGGCTTTTTCTATTGCGGAGAGCTCTGAAGCAAAGGCCTGATCAAGCAGTTTCGATGCTTTCTGCAAATCGTTTAATGCGTCCGCATATTTCTTCGCCGCATAGCTATTGACTCCGGATTCGTATTCAGTGTTGGCTTGTGCCATGAGGGACTTGGCATCCATACTGATCAGCCCAGCTGACGCTGAAGCCCCAAGTACGCCTTGAACGCTAGAGAAGAAGTAATCTGCGTGGGCTCGTTGTATGGCGTCAATGTCAAATTGGCTAAAGTCGTAAGGGTAAGTTGTGTACGACATTGGAGAAGACACATAATCTTCGGTTGGTCCGTAGCTGTGCGGGTGCATCAGGCCAAGTTGATGCCCGTTCTCATGGATGGTATCGTGGGCTAATCCGTAGCCAAACGCGAACAGGCTTCTCTCGCTTAGGCCTATAATCACCATATCGCCTAAGGCTACGCCGCCAAACGTTCTCCTTGACGCGTCAAAATCCCCTGATGATTTGCCGCCGATACTCTCCTCCCATGTGTCTGCAAACCGGCTTGAACCTCTGAATATGAATTCGAATGTTGGAAGGATGACAGTCCCATTGCTACTGCTTGTGTATTGTGTCAAATGGTTTTGAAGGTACGCGTAGATTGGCTGAGAGTCATAGTAGTCTATATGGACCGGAAGATTATCGTAGCTGCCAGTTACGTCTCGCGAAAACAGAATGCTCCTCGACACAACGTCCGCCAATCTAGGATCGTCGGATAGTTCTCGCGTGGTGACCGACACATCCCATGACGCGTATGGGATTAATCCAGTAAATGCGTTCTTCACTCTCGATGTCGAAAGGAACTCGGCGATGTTGGCATCTGAGACTCTACCAGTATCGTCGAACACATTGATCTCAATCTTGTAAGATGCAGAGTAGGTTGGGGCATATACATAGCTTGGTAGGAATAGGTTCCTTACGGCTTCCGCTATGTAACTTGAAACATACTCCGTTACGGTGGATACGGTTCTGCTGAAATGTACCTTTTCGCCTGAGTAGTACCGAGTTTCGAAATCCTGTATCGGAATATGACCGGTCACCGAATAGTCAAACTTAGGATCACCGGCGGAGAGATCAAGGTAATAGAAATCGTAGCGACCTCCCCAGGAAAACATCCAATCCGTCAATGGCCAAACGTACTTGTAGTCCGATGCTTCTGTAGAAGCTGTGTCGAGATCTGTGTACGTCTTCTGGTAATAGTGGTGCAGTGATGAAATGGGTGAGAGGTCAGTGACAATCAATGTGTAACCGTCGTTCGGGATTCCGCCTAGATCAGAGATGTGAGCGTTCACCCAGTCCTCTGTTTGATCTGCAGGTATAACCGTATAGCTGCTTGCGTCACTGTTCGAGGTCGAGTAACCGGTTCCCTGTAGGATCTCCGGAACCTTCATGGTGGTTGCGATGCTTTGTAGGAAGGCCGTTAGTTCAGCAGTCGCAGCTGGAGTTGCTGTCTGAATGTCGTACTTCACCGTAAAACTGGAGCCGTACGTGAGGTCTTGCAGTCCGGTCGGACTATGGTTTATTTGTATCGCAGGGTAAATCAACGACTCCAGCCCCCAGGTTAGCTGCGACTGATCGATATCGTTGATTCCGATCAAGACGACTCTTATGGTGATGGAATGGCCTACTTGGTTGGAGAGCGGCGCAAAAGACCTTAGAGGATCAGCGCGCACAGCCGGTGACAATCCGGAAACGGAAAGCGCTATAATGCACAGGAACACGGCCAGAAAGGTGTTCTTCATAAAGAGCACAGTCCGGCATGCCAGCGATGCGCATTTTACCTTTTCCATACTGACGGCCGGCCGTATGCTGATCGATCCAAACTAGGACTTTGCAACTGACCATTGAGTATACGCCAACTGTCGCTTTCTCTATGACCTATGTCAAACTGAATTGAGTTGCTCACGCTTACAGCCGAGAGATTTGGGGTTAGAAACAACCCGGCCTGACATGAGTGGCTCCTGATGCTCTAGACCAACAGGCTTGAGCAATCCAACCACGTATGCCCATGAAGGTACGGGTAACGTGGGACGTTACGACCTATCGCAAAGTGGTGGCTGGAAAGTCATAAAAAGTGAATCCTGTAGATGCTCGTCAATGTGGACATCTTTTGAATCCTCGAATCAGACGGCGGTTGCAGCAGTCTCTTGCAGTAGGATTGTACCTGTTAGCGATGTTGGCTGTAGTACTTGCATTTGTTCCCATCCAGTACCCTGATTGGTGGCCCAAGAGTACAGTAATACTCCCGAGCGTCGGTGTTTCATGGTGGCCCTGGGTTGTAGGTCTCTCTCCAAGTTCACACTATTCTGCTCGGATTTTTCTCACATTGGCTTTCGGTCTCACGATCTTTCTTCCTCAAGTTGAAACAACTTTCGTGTCGTTGATGCGTCAACGCAGCCCCATCGGCGCACCATATGTAGATAGGAAGGATTTCACATGTCCCGTCTGCAGTACAGTCAATAGACCCTCAACACAATTCTGTGTCAAGTGCGGGGCACAAATCTCAACTGGAACCCGACATTGGGGCCGTCCAAGTCAGAGCCAAGGCACATCATCTATGCTTAGGGTCATGCTCTTTGTCGGACTAGTCATGGCATTCTTCATCGGTCTCTTCGACCTCACACTTTACTTGGCATTGGTTGGATTCCTGGGGACAGACAGCACGGTTGTTCTCGCTGCTACCATTCTTTCGACAATTCCGAGTATTGCAGGATACATGGCATTGAAAGAAGGGCTCTTCCGCAGGTATGGTTCACTGAAACAGTTCGACAAGATGGTCTTCGAAAACGCATTTTGGTTAATCTTCGGCACCTTCTTCTTACTCTTAGCCACGCTGAATCTTATGACGCCCCCGCCAAGATCACTGGGTGAGGAAACGACCCTTGGGATGCAACTGATAGCGGGACTGCTGTTCATCCTGCATCCCGCGCTTCGGCGGCATCTATCTTTACCTACTATCGGAACATTCCATTATTGAAAGGCACGGCAGTTGCGCCTTGCGGCTTTCGCCGAGATGCAAAGTTTGCGGCGAAGAAATGCGGCTTGATGACGAAGATACGCGGCGTTGGTTTTGCAAGAAAGATCGACTGATATTCCTGGCGAAAGAGGGTGGTTGGATTCAGGAAGAATCGCCAACTTCAAAATCCAGTGCCGGACTGGCACAACCCACATCGGCAAAATCATACTCTGCCGGGATAGCGATCAATTTTCTCCTCCCTGGCGCAGGTGTGATCTATGCAGGTAGCAAGTCTGGATTAATCTACGCTGTAATAGTCGTAGTCTTCCTCTTTGTCGCGTGGCCAGTTGCAATAGTCGCAGTCATGGTCAGCTATGTGCACACGGTTGCGGCTATCCGCGAGAAAAACGATAAGATCAATAGAGCACGATCCTGTATCTCAAATACGAGACCATGGGAGCCCCCGGGACGCAGTCCACTGCAAGTTAGTTGTGGAAGATTCTGCGTCAAGTGTGGTTTCAAGATTACATCTAAGTCGATTTACTGTCCTCGATGTGGCTTTCGTGTGGCTGAGACGGATTCAGAAATGCCTGACTCTGATAGGACACGACTTTACAAATAACCCTCTTAAATTGGACTGTGTGCCCGATGCGACTAGCGCAACCTTGTCCGACAACGTCTGCAGAATGCGGCGCTCGGCTTGTTGCTTGTACCACATGACGGACAGACTAGAGCTCGTCCTGCCGCACCGGGGTACGGTCCGGGCTGAGGACCAGCTGCAGGAGGGCGAACGGACGCGCGCCGTCTCAGCAACGAATAAACTGCAATAATCAGGGCTGCTACGGCGACTGCAGCTAGTCCTAACGTTGTAAGGTCGGACCCGGACAGCATTGACGTCGTGAACGTCGACGTTATGGTCATGTTAGATGAGTGGCTCTCTGTCGTCGTCATGTTTCTAGTGAAAATCACTACCGTGAGCGATGTCGAATTGCTAAGTAAGGTCGTTGTTACCGTTTGCGTGATCGTCTGCGCTACGATTGCCGATGAATAAGCTAATCCTGGCACAAAAGCAATCGTGATGATTGCCGACATCAAGAGCGCCGTGACAGCGATTCTTGAAACATGCCTATCCGACAAGTTACTCAAGCCATAGGGCATGAACTTGATATTTACAACTTGCGATGTGATCAGGGATAGTCGCCAAGAAACGAATTTTAGGTACTTCGAGATTTTCGTGGAACAAAACTTGAGGTTATGGTTCCGAATTTGGCACTTGCCAAGGGCTCTAAGGTTCAGTGCGAGCGTGGGGTCTACCGTCTGGAGAGAAAGATCTCTGAAGGAGGCATGGGCATTATCTGGCAAGCTATCGACGTTCGTGGTGGAAGAGTCGTCGTTGTGAAAGAACCACATGTGGAGAATGGTGATGAACGCATTATCGTAGAACGACTTCTTCTAGAGTCAGAGGTTCTGAAATCTGTAAACGATGAGTCAAGTAAGTTGACTTCTGACGAGAAGCACCGTTTGATTCGAGAGCACGTGGCTAGATATGTCGATCGGTCAATCGACGGACCCGAGCCACTGCTGGTTCTGGAGTTTATTGATGGACCGACAATGAGCGACGCGATCAGAGACCGGCGGTTTAGCCAGACTGTTGCAATGACCTACATTGCAAGCCTTCTGAAAGTCGTGGACGTGCTACATTCTCAGGGAATCATACACCGGGACATATCTCCTACCAACATCATTCTGAATCCAGCTCGAGGTATTGTACTGATAGATTTCGGGACGAGCCAAGCTCACGGAATAGCACGAAAGCCGCGTTACGGCAAGGTCATCTTCAAGAAAGGTTTCTCGTCACCAGAGCTGCTTCAGGGTCGGTCAGACGAGCGATCGGACATCTTCTCAGTCGGTGCGACAATGTTCAATGCCCTCACAGGACGAAACCCCGGCGACTTCATGTCCGACTCGCAAGTAATGACCACGACCGTTAACCAAGTTGATAGCACAATTCCAAGGGCTTTGTCAGAGATAATTGAGACCGCTATGTCGCCAGATCCCAATCAGCGATTCCAATCCGCCGCCGCGATGTCTACGATAATCGAGAAGTCGATTGGTGTAACGGGGCTGTTTCCTCACATAGTCTTCGGAGGTACAGTCATTGAGTTAAGATCCGGATTCACAGACATCGGAAGAGAGCATACATGTGACCGTAGCTGCAAGGAACTTGGTTTTACGCGTCCGGTTCATGTTCGGATAGTTGATCCCAAGAAGTTTGTCGAGAAGCATCATGCGCGAATTTGGGTAGAAACAGATGGTCGCTGTCTGTTGGAAGATCTGAACAGTGTCAATCGAACGGCGATCAAATCAAAGACGGGAGAGCTGAAGACGTTGAAGCCGTTTGAGAAGGCAGAGCTCCGGGACAAAGATATCGTTGCATTGGCCTACACTCCAAAAAGGGGAGGCTACGTAACATTCCAGTTCAGTCAGAAATAGGTTGACTATGCCGTACGTTCTGGTTGCATATGTTTTAAATGCACACTCAGCATAGGTCAAAAACGAAAGATATGAAAAAATCGAAGGACCTCACGTGCCTTCTGTTAGTTCTCATTTCAATCACGTCGACTACGGCTTCGAATAGCCTTGTTTACTCAGCGTCCGTCGGCAACAAGCTCGGAACAACCTCTAACCAAGTAACCGTAATTGTGAGATACAATGTATCGTTGGGAGTTGCGCCTCCCGGTCATCCAACACTGACCACTTACAATCGGAATGGCACTGTGCTGAACCAGCTTACGCTTCAAGAGTCGCCGCAGACGCTTACAGTTGACGTTGGGTCAACTTGGTCTGTCTCAAAGCTGCTGCCAGGCTTCACTGAGAATGAGCGCTGGGCTGTGAAAGACAGTTCTGGACTTGTGACTGAGGGCACCACCACGCTCAACTTCACGTATTACCATCAGTTCGCTCAGGTGGTCTCGTTCAGTACGCTGTACGGGCAGACTAAGCCAAGTACAGTTGGACCCAACTTCACCAGTACGATGTTTGGGGATGTGAACGGCACTCGAACAGCAATAGACATGCAGCCACAAACAGTCTGGGCAGATTTCAACTCAACGTGGTATATTGCGCATTCCATCCTCGGATCAATTGCAGCGGAACGCTGGTTGATTAGCAACGTCACACAGGGGCGCGTCACTCAGTCAGGTCGGCTGACATTTTTCTACGCACACCAGTACCTGCTCAATATGCAAGTTAAACCTGGGGGAGCCGGCCTAACGCAGCCTGCGACCCAGTGGGTGAACGCTGGCGAGATTGTGCGCATTGAAGCCAAACCAAATTCCGGCTACAATTTCACAAATTGGAGCTGCAGTGCTACACTAGGAATCGAGTGCTACTCTGGATATGCGAATCCATCGCAAGTAACGATGAATGGGCCCCTGAATGAAACTGCAAACTTCCAGCAGCCCATCACCGTTATAATCCAAACTGACGCGGGTATGCAATCCGTGATCATAGACGGAAAGTCTTCAACCATAACCACAACGCCGACGACTCTGGACTGGTCCCCTAACTCAACGCACACTTTGACCGCCCTGTCCGACATGAAATGCGGCTTCAGCATCGGACCGCTTTCCTTTTGCCAATGGCGATTTGTACGTTGGATCTTCGACGGTAATACTGAAACCAATAGCACGCTGCAATTGCGAGCAGATAGACCCTACAGAATTGAAGCTAGCTGGAAGAAAGACTACACCAACCTGTACATTGTCTTGATTCTTGTCGTGGCACTGGCGGGGGTGGCTCTACTTTTGCGACGTCACCGCGGAGGCCCACCGGCGCCACCGAGAGTCGAGCCATCGGTACGTGCTAGCGGCATTCAGTATCGTGTCGGATACTTGACGGATGTTGGCAACGTTCGTACCAACAATGAAGATTCACTCCTGGCCATAGAAGTGCTGAGGGCATTTGAATCGAAACCTACCTCAACTGTTCTATGTGCCGTGGCAGATGGTGTTGGCGGAAGCCAAAAGGGAGAAGTCGCATCGAGGCTCACACTTCAAACGTTGGCTGTACGAGCCTCAGAGCACATTATTCGCGGTGAAGACAAGGGACTTAGTGAGAGTCTCCGGACTTGCATCGAGAATTCTAATGATGCAGTTGTCAAGTATGGGATGGGGCATCGCGAGAGCGAGGGTCTGGCGACAACCATCGTAGCCACCTTTATTGAGGGTAGATCAGCCTACGTAGCGCATGTTGGCGATTCACGGGCCTATTTGGTAAACAGGGGGGAGATTAGGCAGCTGACAAAAGATCACTCCGAAGTACAGGAGTTGATGGACGCAGGCAAGGTGCCGCCGGATCAAGCACGGCATTATCCGGGTCGCAACATAATTACACGTGCAGTAGGCGCCTCCACGGACATCCAAGTCGCTGTGTCAACGGTTACTTTGGCTCCTGGCGACCGGATCCTGCTCTGCTCCGATGGACTGTGGGAACCCGTGACTGACGCAGAAATTCATTCGATTGTAATGCAATCGTCCGATCCTCAATATGCATGCGCGAAACTTGTTACGCTCGCGAAAGATCGAGGCGGCAAGGACAACATAACTGTAGTAATCGTCGAGTTGCAGGGTCCTGGAGAGATGACAAAGTAGTAACTGCAATTCTGGGATACGTGGATGGGTCTGCGCAAAGGGGACAATGTTAGAGGCCAACGCGGGAACTACAAGATCGAGTCACTCCTCGGCAGCGGAGGCCTAGGTAGGGTCTGGAAGGCACGCGCAGACAATGGAATGCTAGTTGCCATAAAAGAACCGCTGAGTGAAGGGCCGCCGGATCAAGTTAGATTGAATCTTGACAAACTCAGGATCGAAGCTGTGGTTCTCGAAAGGCTGACCGGAACGAAACCAATGATTATGCAGGAAAACAAGGCCAATCAGGGATATCCCCTAGACCCTAACTATCGAGGGCACATTGTTCAATTCATAGATGTCGACCGAGTAAATGCGCCGAGCTCACTTGTACTGGAATTCGTCAACGGGAAAAGCATAGATGACGAATTTCGATCTGTCAATCCCTCAGATTTCGAATACGTGGAAGAATATTCCATGATGATCCTGAGCATCGTCAGAGCCTTGCACCAAGACAACATTCTACATCGTGACATATCCCCTCACAATCTTATCACAACGCCTGACCCTGAGAAAGACCCAGTGCTAATCGATTTTGGAACGGTGAAGGAAGGCTTCAACCAGTTATCACCATCTGCCATTCAATGGTCTCAAATAGTAAAACCGGGCTACTCGGCGCCTGAACTCGGGTTAGGGTTAGCGAGTCCTAGCTCTGATCTTTACTCGGTCGCTGCCACGATACTCTTCATGTACACCGGCCTCAATCCGCAGTATCTAAGGAATTCTGCAGGAGATTATGATGAAACACGGAGAGCGGAACTCCAGAGAATTCCAAGAGACCGGCTCCTAATCCTAAAGAAGGCTCTGAGTTACCAACCTTCTGACAGATTCCAGACTGCGGATGATATGCTCAACGTACTAGGAGGACGAATAATCCAATCCGCTGGTCCTCACATAGTTGCGAGCGGTCGCAAATTCCTGATCCGAAATGACTTGATCATCGGAAAATATCACATTCCGTGTAGCGATGACTGCAGAAGGAAAGGATTCTCAGGCTTGCCGGACATAGCTATCAATGATCCTGAAAGTTACATCAGCCGTCATCACGCGAGGGTGAAAATGAGCCAGAATGGCGAATGCTTCATAGAAGATCTTCATGCTGTGAGCGGCACAGCGATCAGACACGCCAACAGCAGCGGTTTTGAAAGGTTACAATCGGGTAGAGATTACAGATTGCAGAATGGAGATGTAATTGCTCTTGCATACAGTCTAACCCGAGGACCATACATGACAATCTCATTTCATGGCAAGTGACTGAGCTGAGCTTGCTTGCGAACTTATTCTGCAAGTGAATTGCACTGAAATGCTTATGCCGCGATGTGGTTCGTGGGGCAAATCATATCTACGAATGACCAGAGAGATATGCGGTCGAAAACTATGTTGCAGTCTGTTGACATGCGTTGCACTGTTAACCGGACACATGTGAAAGCGAATCTGCCTTCGGTATTGTTTCTGGCTATTGATTTGAGAACCCCAGGGGTTCCGTTCGCGCCTTCGGTAAGTAATAGACAGGCTCTGAACATAGGTCTGGCAATCGATTGCAGCGGGTCGATGCAGGACGACAATAAGTTCGAATTTGCTCAGAAGGCCGCAGTGTCATTAGTGAGGCAGCTCCGATCTGCAGACACTATATCAATAGTTTCATTCGAAACTGCAGCGCGCGTAGAAGTTCCTCTCACTGCTGCTACGGATACGTACTTCTTGGAAAATGCGGTGGCAGGCATTCCGATGGGTAAGGAGACGGACCTCTATGAGGGTCTGAGACTGGTTTGGGAGCAGATATTGCCGTATGCAAGTCGCCCCGGGGTAGTAAGTAGAGTTATTTTGCTGACAGACGGTGAGCCAACGCATGGGAAGACCAAGGACAAGGATTTTGTGAACCTTTCAGAACAGATTCGACAGACAGGAATTCCAGTCACGGCAATCGGTGTTGGTCCGAAATACAATGAACGCTTGTTGATGAACATAGCTCAGGCCACCGGCTCCCTGTGGTATCATGTATCCGATCCATCGTTTATGTCCGACATCTTTGTCGACGAGGTCACACAGATGGCGAGGACGGTGGTCCGAAGCCCCTTGCTCACAATTACAGCATATGATAGCACGCAGATTCTTGACGCTTACACCATGAAACCCATGGTCACCAAACTGACTTTGCCATCCACAAGCCCGAGATTTGATTTTCGACTCAAGGACATTGTGTCAGGTGAGGACCAGACGCTCTTCCTTAGGGCAAAAATAGCGGGCCGCCCTCCTGGGCAGTATCCGTTAGTACGGGCGCAGCTCGAGGGGTTATCTGCCGAACTCACCGTAACCTCCACAAATGATGACCAACTTGCCGGTATTGAATCTGATCCCTATCCGAGACTGCTTTGGGTCGCGGGAGATGGACTGACCCAAGTTCAACGCTGGATTGATGGGGAGACCAAAGCGAAAAGTGAAGCAGAGACGCGTATGCGAACCCTAATCTCGGACGCCAGTCTTCCAACGGTAGTTCGTGCCAACCCGAACCTTGAGACGGCGGTCACTCAGCTCCGACAGGTGCATGAGGAGGCGACACGAGTGGCTCCGGGAAGCATGAGCGAAGATGATAAAAAGCGGTTGAGGCAAAAGACTACTGTACTGAGAAGAAAGAAGTAAGGAGAGCGGATGTTTTGTCGATTTGTCCGAATTGTAACCAGCCGACGTTTCCAGATGACATCTATTGCGGCAATTGTGGTTCCACTCTGCCCGGACGAGCTCCGGCTGCACCCCTGCCACCGCCACCCCCGTCGGTGGGCGGAGGAGGATACACCTGCCCCACATGCGGGCACATGAATGAACCAGACGCGTCCTTTTGTGAACTGGACGGTACGCCATTATCGCGTGCGGTAATGCCTGCGCCAGTACTGGGCACTGCACCAGTTGCTCCTGTCGGGCCGGTCGGGATACTAGTAATGCCCGACAAATCGGAGCTAACATTGCCACAAACGAATAGGGTATTCGGGAGAAGCGACTTGTTGAAGTATCTCAAAGCTGAAAATGCCAAGGAGGTCTCAAGAGCCCACTTTACGATCGCGCAGGAGAACGGCGTCTTCTATGTTCAGGACGGAGGACCCGACCCTAGTAACCCGCAGGCTTGGAAACCCAGTGTCAATCGGACGAGTGTGAACGGGGCTCTGCTGCAGCCAGGAGCAAAGCAAAAGCTGAATTCAAACGACATCATCGACGTTTCGCAGCTCGGGCTCAATTTGGTTTTCAGGACGCGGTAGTGACTCGACATCTCAGTGGCACCGAAGGCATCCTTCAACTCTCGGTTCAGATGGGTTGTTGTATGTCTATTGTCGATTCTATCTCTGATCTAGGAGTACGTAGGATCCTAAACGGTGATCCAAACTTTGAACGACTACGATATTTGATCGTACTGAGCGCTTCGAACGAGCCCCCGTTCGACACAAGCGGAAGCCTGATCGGTGGCCGACCAACATTCAATGTGAAGCAACTGTGGCGCGTAGCGAGTCATCTGGGTCTCGACTTTGAAAGATTCAGAGGAGCAGACAGAGTCTTCAAGCACCTCGAGAAGTCAAGCCTCGTCGTGGCAATTCGCAGTGAAGAGACCAATTTTCATACACAGTACTACGCTACGGAGCTCGGGATTTCACAGACCATGTTGAACCTCGATCGTTTGCGGAAGATCCAAGAATTCCAGTCGCAAGCCAAGACCATGCAGATGACGATCAAGAAGCAGCTGGCCTCTCTTCCACCAACGATATTCGAAGTCAACCTTGGACCGAAACCATTCACAATAGGCAGAGACGGAGATAACGATCTCTCTGTGGATGATCACTATATGTCCTCCAAGCATGCACGCATTACCTGTGAATCGGGCAAATGGATGTTCCAGGACCTCAATAGCAGAAACGGATCATGGAAGGTTGAAACAGACAATCTGAGGCGTATTGTGCATACTCAACTTGCGGACAACGACCTATACCAACTAGGCTCAACCGTCATCAGATTCCGACAGCCTCCAGCGTATCGCTAGACACGTTCAATCAAACATCAACTCCTTTGCAACGCCGCGCTGAAGTTTCCTCTCCCTAGAAAACTCATCAAAAGGCAGATGCGAGATTGCGTGCAGTCTGGATGAGTCAGGCCGGCGTCAGGAGGAGACAAAATCAGGATCAAGCTTTTGTCGATTCAAACACACGATATTTCATCGTCGCTGATGGGGTTAGCAGCAGCCCGGGCGGAGCAATAGCAAGTTCGGTGGCCGTGAACGCCGTTTCGAGAATGCTCGGGCCACAGATCGGTCAAGTGCAGAATACTGCGGAATTGACATCGCTGCTCGGAGGCGCCATTCGTGACGCGAATCAGCAGATACTGAATATTTCAGCTGCAGACAAGCGGCTTGCAAAGATGGCAACAACTATCGTAATCGCTGCGATCAGTGACCGCAGCATTTCCGTGGCCAACGTTGGAGATGCACGTGCGTACGCGGTGGTCGATGGCCAGATCAGCCTGTTATCACATGACCACAGCGCCGCGACCGATCTCATCCGACATCACCTTCTCAGAAAAGACCAGTTGAGAGAGCATCCATTCCGCAACATCATAACCCGTTCACTGGGCGGGACGCGGGATCCAGAGCCGTTCGTCCGAAGTTTGGATCTTAATCAAGTAAGTAGCCTTCTTCTATGTACTGATGGAATTTGGGCGGTCTTGGATGATGTGGAACTGTTTCGCGAGATGAACCGCGCAAGTACACTTGAGGACAGATGCGCCGGTATCATAGGAAATGCACTTCGGCACGGTTCGGATGACGATCTGACCTGCGTGTTGGTCGATAACCACACAAATCTTTCATAAGGACAAATCCGAAGTCGCCACTGTCAGCATCCGGGCTTTTAGTCGAAATATCGCATTCTCTGCCGATGCCGAAAGAGACCTGTCGCGATAGATGATTTTCAATCCTATTGCATCTAATTGTCAACGAAACGCTATTATGCGCACGAAGTTGTCTAGATTGTGGTGTGTGAAGATTGTCCCATCCTAGCTTTTGTAGGCAATGTGGAACTCCACTGAAACCTCAAAGCCAGTTCTGCCCAAAGTGCGGCAAAGTTGTTACTACAGTTCTTCCGCCAAGCCCGCAGGTCTTTGAGCCATCTCCTCAACCCATCCCACCGAGCCCGCCCCCAACTCAACCCAGTGACAAGGTGTGGGGAATTGACAAGCGCTTCTTCATAATAGCACTCGTCGTTCTCGTTTTGGTGTTGCCTATCTTTCCGAGGCAAACGACCATCTACGTAGATGGCCAGACAGCAACTACTACGGTCTACCAGTCAACCTCCTACGTGACCTCATCACAAGTCTATGTAACGACGACACAGAATAGCATCCCAGTTTATGTGGGACACCTAGAACAAGTATCAGACCAGTACTATTACCAATACCAGTACTACTACTCTCAGTGCTACTGGGATGCGTACGGGAATCTGATCTGCTACTACACCCAATGGCCGTACTATCAATCATATGTCAACACAGTTACACTTGACCCCAGTGATCAAATCGTCAAGCGCGAAATAGTTCAAGAGTCCGGCGGCCTAGCATCGATCACTCTGACTTCATACGATGGACAGTCACAGGTCTTTCGGCACGTTGTGAGCTACGATTTGACCAAGACTGGCACTTCGACGGTTCAGACTACAGTGACACTCACAAATACATTCACTAATTCGATCGTTAATCCTGCGACTACGGTCTCGACGGTGGACTGCCAAAAGTGCGTGCCGCAACAGATAACGGAACATGTCAGCATACTCCAGATGCTATTCGGATTCTAAGCAGGGAGGCGGGAATGGCCCCCTATTTTTCCAACTTGCTTGAGGTGATGGTGTGATGTCTAATCCAGACTACTGCAGAGTATGCGGAACTCCTTTGAAGGCAGGTAGTCAGTTTTGCCCTAAGTGCGGCAAAGTTGTGACCGCCGTCTCCTATAGTCAATCCACCAATCAATATGATGGTAGCAGTGGGCCGTCTCAAGCACGAGCCGGAGCACCTGCAACGAGTGATAAGATCTGGGGAATTGACAAACGCTACGTGGTCGTTGCCTTACTGTTCCTAGTTCTTGTGCTGCCGATCGTTCCACGACAGAAGGTTGTCGAAGTCATTGAGAACGAAATGGTGACCGTTACGTCCATGTCTACGAGCTTCATGACAACATATGCAACACAACAACTTGGCCAGGGAACTACAACGATCCAGGTTTACGTCGGGTACGTCAACAGTTTCAATTCCGGCAACACTATTGTCGATCCGAGCGACCATGTAATCAGGGTGGATTATGTGAATGAACCAGGTGGAACTTACTCGGTTACATTGTATACTTACGAGGGACAGCAGATGGTGTTCAGAGCAGTCTACGGTTACGACTTGACCCGAACGGGAACAGCCCAAGTGCAAGGCCAAGGACAAGTGCTAATCACGCCGGTTGTAACCCCCGTTCCGACGCCTATGCAGAATGTGCAGCAGCAACAAGTAAAACACTCGAACGTGATAACTGAGCACGTGAGCATACTGCAAATTCTTCTAGGCTATTGAGCTCTCCGGATTCCACTCAAATCAGACTCTGCTTACCCGTGATACGTCTGACCGGTTCACCTTCACAATCTCAACCGCACGCGCGAGCGTCAGCGGACGTCCACGTGTGACAAGTAGACTATGTTAGGATCGATTTGAGTCTCCCTGCTGTTAACAAGTGTATTTGCTATTGTCCTTGCTGCTCCAGCGATGGCATATTCTCCTTATCCGTATCTAGCGGGCAAATCCTGGGCGGCAACCTATGATGCCACTTGGACGGCAAGTGGACAAGGAACTGATTACGGAAGTTGGTCGCGTACACTTCGCGAAACAGACACCTACCGAATTACGCAAGTCGAATCAACTTATTTCGTCTTATCGGATTCATGGAGCGGGCAAATGACGGAGACTGCAACCGGGTCATGGGTTGCTCCATCATCTCCAGGGACAAGATCCTACTCAGGGTCAGGGCAGTTTACAATCGACATCGACAGCTTTGCTGTCACAGACATCTCTAGGGACCTCAGGAAGAGCTACGTCGGCGAGAGTTCCTCGTTCGTGATTGTTCCGTGGACCAGTCTCAAGAAAGGTGGCGTTGTGACTTTGAATTGGTGGGATCAGAACGCCAATTTCAGGTCTGTGTCCGCCAGCATCACTGATGAAAAGCTACTTACCATCGCAGGAGCAATCTCGAAAGTCGCGATTGTCAGCTATGTCGGTACGACGATAGGTATGTGGCGAGTTGGCGAGCAATATAGTACTGGCCAGGAGACTGACACCTTCAGTTATGACGAATCGGCTGGCATCAGAATGGAATACCACGGTGTCGGACAGTACGCATTCCAGAGCTCCTCGCACAGTTGGCAAGAGACCTTCACGGGTGATATCAAGGTAACGTCGGTACAATTCGACATCGGCGATTACGTGGCTGTGAATACGCATCCTGCAACCTACATTTCTGTTGATGGAAATAACGTGTCAGCGAATAGTCTCCTCAAGCTTTTCGTATGGCCTTGGGGTTCAACTCACAGCATTACGGCGTCACCCGTGGTCACCGTTTCGACCGGAACCAGGTTGGTCTTTCAAGGTTGGAGCGATGGAAGCAAAGAGGCAACAAGGACATTATCAGCAGACACTTCAGGTGAACTTGATTGCACGTACAAACGACAGTATCTACTGACGATTGGCTCTCCCTATGGTGGGACCGCTGGGTCCGGCTGGTATGATGAAGAATCCACAGCGATGGTGCACGTTGATTCAAGTGCGTTCTTTTTGCTTGTGTTTGATGGCTGGTCAGACTATTCTCTGCCACCAGAACCAGATGTGCAGGTGACAATGAGCGGTCCTGTTACGCTGCATGCCAATTGGAGGCTCGACGCCGTTAGACTGGCTATCGTGGTTGTAGTCATCGCGGGAGTCGTTTGTGGAATCCTGCTCTACCGTAGACGAAAGAGCGACCGAACCAGAGGATTCTATGACCGCGCCATTACCGTGCCGATTTCAAGGTCAGTATTCTGCATCTCTTGTGGCGCTGAGCTTCGGGAAGGAGCAAGATTTTGTCGCAAGTGTGGTGCGGCACAACTATAGATTCTTGTGTTCACCTCTGACTGTTGTTCTCCCATGGTTCGATGGATTTAGAAGTAGAATACAGCGGGCCGATGTCGTTCCGGAGCGGACAGACGTGTGGGAGACGTTGGACGAAATTGCTGCCGCTGAATGTGATGCCTGTTGTTGGAAGGCTATGAGATCTCTTGCCTAGCCAACTCGGAGCCCTTCACCAGATTGCAGAGCTTTGCATACGCCACGTCCCACGTCCGGGTACGGAGTCCGCAATCTGGATTCACATAGATCCGTTCCGGGTTGCC
>Ga0315282_10006080_pt1 | contig 20310 bp, 21 predicted proteins | sample YL17G07_20_MG_FD_203693 | JGI IMG/M metagenome (GOLD analysis project Ga0315282, IMG submission 203693) | Sediment microbial communities from Yellowstone Lake, YNP, Wyoming, USA - YL17G07_20 | ecosystem: Environmental > Aquatic > Freshwater > Lake > Sediment | place: USA: Wyoming | collected... | reverse complement strand
TACAACCCCTATTCGCTGTCTTCGGAGCGCTGATCTTCATATTCTTCCAGTATTTGATAGGGCCGTCGCTGGTAGCGATTTCCACGAAGCTGAGGTATTTGCGTCCGGGGGAGAGCCCTTGGCTTGAATCCGTTGTAAGAGACACCGCTAGCAGAAGTGGGGTGCCGATGCCGAAACTGGCGATCGTCCCCGACACGACGCCAAACGCCTTCACCTTTGGGCACACAGCCGGCGACGCTACGTTGGCGGTTCATCAAGGATTACTCGAAAGACTGAATCAGGACGAAGTCAAGGGTGTGATTGGCCACGAAATAGGCCATATTAGACATAATGATTTTATCGTGATGACCATGCTTTCAGCTCTACCACTCGTAGCGTATCTCATTGCCAGGGGGCTCTTCTGGAGCACCGAAGTGGAGATGAGAACAAGCAGGAAAAGGGAGGAAGGTGGTGCAGCTCTGCTAGCGGCTGCAGTCATTTCATACGTGACTTACATTGTTTCTCTAGTCATAGTATTAAGGCTAAGTAGGTTGCGAGAGCATTTCGCCGACGCATTCTCAGCTTACATAACGGGATCACCCCGCAGTTTGGAGAGTGGTCTGACAAAGATCGCCTATGGACTTTCGCTGAAGCCCGAAGAGCCGAACGGCGCAAGAATGTTCTACATATCGGATCCTGCCCAATCTGCAAGTGAAGTCAGGTCAATACTGGACAGGAAGGATCAGTACGACTTGGATAGAGACGGAGTCTTAGACGAGAGGGAACTCGAACTCGCCATGGAACAAGAGGCCAAGTCCACTTGGCAAAGCCTCAATGAGACGTTTATGACGCATCCTCCCACGTTTAAGAGAATTCTCCTGCTGCGAGAGATAGACGAAGAGATGAGAAGAGGCACATACACTTTCAAAGACGCCTATCGACTTGTATGATGCCTTTTTGAGGATCTTGACTGATGTTTTATCCTAGACTGTTTATGATTTCGTTTTCGGCTGCTCAAGCGAAAATAGTCTATCAGATACATGTCGAGTGTCCTGACCGCAATTGTGTGCCACAGAATCATACGATAATGAATAATGTTTAGAAGATAGATAGCACTAGTCTCAGACATTAATAGTGACTTTTCCGGCCCTTGAAATTGTTCCCTTCGCATATCGTAAGGCCCAACAGCTAAAGGCTATCCCCACTGGTAGGGATGCCGGATGCCTTGCCGCCATCTCAATATGGACATCAATTGCGGTTGGCCCTTCCCCAAGACCCATTACTCCTATGTTAAGTTCATTGATTCTTTCCAGCAGCTCTTCCTCTAGATCTGCGATCTTAGAATCTTTATTTCTTTTTCTGACAGGTCTTAGAAGTGCCTTCTTAGCAAGATACATGCACACATCTTCTCCGCCCCCTACTCCCACACCAATAAAGTATGGTGGACAGCCCAGTGATCCAGCAGCTACCACTGCGTCTAAAATAAATTCCTTCACACCTCTCATTCCTAACCCTGGCTTAAGCATTTTGTGAGCTGCGACATTCATACACCCTCCTCCTTTGGGCATGGCAATCAAGTTAAGCTTGTCACCTTTCACAAAATCTATGTAAAAATACGGTATGTACCCATTTCTTCCTACATTATCTCCAGTGTTGCCTTCAAACATATCGACAGCGTTAGGTCTAAGGGGTATTTCTTCTGTTGCTCTTCTTGTGGATTTCACCAATATCTCTTTGAGTTTTGAACGTATTGGAAAATCGTCACCCAGCTCAACTACAAAGTAGATTTGGCCTGTATCCTGACAAATCGGTAGCGAATCATTCTTTGCCATCTCAATGTTTTTCAAAATGTTTTCCAACTGAGATTTTCCAAGTAAGCCTGTAGTCTTTTCCTTTGCTTTTTTCAGCTCTCTGACTACGACGTCGTTCATCTCTATTTCAGAGATTCTGAGCAATTCAACCGCTGTGTCTTCAATTACTTTCTCTAATCGCTTCATGCCTGTCCCTACAAGGTTCTAACGATCCTCTCTTTGTTTTTAATGACTTTCTGTTTTAGGCGCTCCGTAAGATTATGTCCATAAGCGTCGATTGTCATGATTGCCGGACCGAAGTTTTCAGCCTCAAAGACCCATAGACATTCAGGCATACCGAGTTCCTCAAGCCAATATACTTTTTTGACTCCTTTAATCGCTCTTGCGGCTAGGACGGCGGCTCCTCCAGTGAACACCCCATATGCACAACCAAATACTTTACATGCTTTTGCTGTTCTTTCCCCCATACCACCTTTGCCAATAATGATCGCTGGATGAAAAGCTTCAATGAACTTGTCTTCAAAAATCTCCATGCGAACAGAAGTCGTGGGACCGGCTGCTATGACCTTCCATTCATCGGCTATTTTCTTCATGATAGGCCCACAATGATAGAGGCATTTCCCTTTGAAATCTACCGGTAATTCTATACCTTTCTCATGAAGTTCTAACGCCCTAAGATGGGCTTCATCTCGTGCGGTTATAATTATACCGCTCAAGAAAAGGACATCGCCTATCTTGAATTTCCTTACATCCTCCTCTTTCAACGGCGTTTCTAGCTGGTATTGCATTTTTTGACTCTCCAATTTTCAATATTGAATGCTGGATATTCCAATGCCCTGAAATGTCACCGCGCTCGACAAACAACTTATTTAATTGCTTTGTGGATTAATATAATTTTTACGTGTTTTAGTTTTTCCTATGGACTGGAAGGGTGTTGATGAGAGGCTTGTTAGGCGTGGGGAGATATTGCTCAGCCTAGATTTCTTGGAAAACTATTGGGATGAGTTGGGGGCTATGAACCGTGAGAAGGTTGGCCGCCCATGGAGACGGCGCATTCGACAGCTCAGAGATCTACGAGCTCCTAGAATCGAAGGGCATAGAAGCCGCCATCAAGCCACGCAAGAACAGCCGATCAGACACCCCCTCAGAGGCCAGAAGGGAAGCCGTAAGGCTGAATAGGCGTCTGGGCCATAGGCGGTGGGCTAGGCTTAAGGATTACGGCAGGCGGTGGAGTGTGGAGACGGCGTACTCAACCTTCAAACGCACCTTTGGAGAGTATTGCCTGGCCAAGACTATGAAAAACATAACGAAAGAACTCGCAACAAAGGCATTCATCTACAACATGCTCATAAACACGTAAACGCAAGACCTGAAGAGCGAAAGAAAAAGAAGATAAGAACAGCAAATAAAACAATTAGTCCACAAAGCATATTTATTGGGTGTAAGGGTTGTTTAAAGGATTTAGTTGGAGCCTTGAGCCGAAAGAATGTCTTGGCATCTATCAATCAATGGAATATAACGTTTGTTGAATAGGAGACTTGGGTTATTTGAATCGCTAAGAACTTGATTTAGAGAGTACTGTGCTAGGAGAGTAAACTATTAATCTTTCAAATCAAACAGTTTACATAATGCTTATTTCAAGAATATTTGGTACTCCGGAATTAATTCCTAACGCGGTCTTCGAGGCAAGAGTGTTGAAGCCGAGGAAGACTTAAGCATCTACAGGTTACACGGAAATAAATATATAATTAGGTTTGCTAAGAATCGTTGAGACAAAAACAAAGCTAAATTAGGTTATTTTCCTGTTAACATCGCGCATTCAGTCAATTACTGGAAAGAAAAACAAGAAACTTTACCAAAGGTGCTTCGGATTTACACGAATCATAGATAATCTAAAAGGGTTGACCAATTAGCTGTCTCGTGCGTGTGATGAGGTGACTGTGACGAAGCATTTTACAGGAGATCTGGCTGAGTTTGTTGCCGATCTTGAATTTGCTGACCTTCCCTCAGGGGTTATTGAAGCTGCGAAACTGCATATATTAGACACCATAGCTTGTGCTGTAAGAGGATCTGATACAGAGGAATCAAAGATAGCTACCGATTTTGTCAAAGAATTGGGTGGAAATGCTGAATCAACCCTAATTATGCAGAAGTTCAAAACAAACAGTGCTAACGCAGCGTTTGCCAATGGGGTAATGGCACACGCAATTGAGATGGACGACACGCATAGCCAGTCAATTACACATCCAGGCGCGGTTACAATTCCCGCGGCCTTAGCTCTTGGAGAGAAAATGGCTATCGATGGAAGAACTATTATCACTGCAATAGTTTCTGGTTACGAAATTATGACAAGAATAGGAATGGCTTTGGGCACAAGCCATTACAGATATTGGCATGTGACAAGTACAGCTGGAATTTTTGGATCGACAGCGACAGCGAGTAAGATCCTTGGGCTTACAAGCGATGAAGTAGTACACGCTTTTGGAACGGCAGGTACACAATCTTCTGGACTTTGGGAATTCAACTTTGAGGGTGCTATGAGTAGGGTTCTACACGTGGGCAAATCCGCGCAAGAAGGAATAGAATCAGCATTGCTTGCAAAAAAGGGGTTTACGGGTGCGTCAACTATACTTGAAGGCAAAAAGGGTCTTTTCAATGCAACATCAAAAGACTACTCTTTAAAAAGGTTAACTCAAGATTTGGGAAAGACATACGAGATTTCAAGGACTGCTTTCAAAGCCTACGCGTCATGCAGACACACTCATTCACCGATATATGCTATTCTAAATTTGAAAGAAAAACATGGATTAGACATTGAAGACGCAAAAAAGATCATAGTAAAGACGTACTCGATTGCAGCGGATGTAGCTGGTGAAAAGAATCCGACAACTTCTTACAAAGCCAAATTTAGCCTACCCTATTGTATAGCCATAGCTTTGAAAGAAGGGGCTGTTGGGCCAGAGCAGTTTGCAAGTGAAAAAATCTGCAACAAAGATACAAAGAGATTGCTTGGGAAAATCGAGGTTGTTGTAGACCCTGAAATTGACAAGCTTTTTCCTTCTAAATGGGCTAGCGTTGTATCAATAGAAACCGTCGATAACAGGATATTCGAAGAGGCGATAGACTATCCGAAGGGAGATCCCGAAAATCCTTTAAGTACGCTAGAAATCGAGAGAAAATTTGAATCTTTGGTACATTACACCGGGAATGTTAGTGTTAAGGAAGTAGTTGACAAGATATTGAACTTAGATAAGATAGATGATATTAAGGAGTTAATGTTTCTACTCAGTGGATAATAATTAGAGTGGGGAGGACCTCTTTGCCGGAAGAGTCATATTTGACCACGCCATTAAGAAAAGAGAATATTTCCAAACTAAGGGTTCGGAATATCGTTTTTCTAAACGGGACGGTTTATACCGCTAGAGATATGGCTCATATTAGGATAATGGATTTCTTGAGAGAGAATAAGCAACTTCCAGTTGACTTTGAGGGTACAGCAGTATTTCACGCAGGCCCAGTAATGGAAAAAAATGGCGGAGAGTGGAGAATCAAAGTCATTGGGCCAACAACAAGTATGAGAATGGAGCCGTTCTCTGAAACTATTTTGGGAAAGTTAGGTGCAAAAGCCATAATAGGTAAGGGCGGTATGGGAAAAGGAACGCAACAAGCACTGGAAAAATATTGTGGGGTCTACCTACTTTCGCCGCCAGGTTGTTCAGTCGTTCAAGCCAAGGCAGTAGAAAAGGTGTTAAGGGTTCATTGGATTGATCTGGGGGTTCCAGAAGCGATTTGGGTTTTAGAAGTTAAGATGTTTGGGCCTTTAATCGTGGCTATGGATTCCAACGGCAACAATATCTTTGATGAGGTTAAGGAGAGGGCTTTGAACAAAGTCAAATCTCTTTTAGGATGAAAGACATGAAAACGATTGATAATCGGTTTTTGCTTAACACCGCTATAGAAGTTATGAAAAAAAGCTGTACAGAGATAGCTTCTGATGCTAAGGAACTTTTATTGCAGGCTTCAAAGAAGGAAAGAAGCCCAGCAGCCAAAAGATTGTTGGAGATGATGGTAAAGAATGCAGAACTTGCGTCAACCGAAGGGAAGCCCGTTTGCCAGTCACCTGGGTATCCGGTGGCGTATATAACTCTTGGAGACCGTGTAAGCATAAATGCTAATTTTCAAAAGGTGCTTGGTGAAGCAATAGTGATAGCTACCAATGACGGTTACTTGAGACCCAGTATGGTTGATCCTATAACAAGAGTGAACTCTGGTGACAACTCCGGGATAGGGGTGCCTGACATAGAGATAGAACATGTACCAGATGCAGACTATGTGGATCTAGTAGTGAGCTTTAAGGGATGTGGAGCTGAGCTAGCTAACGTGACGAAAGTACTAACGCCATTTCAGGTAGGCGAGAATGGTTTGGGTGTAAAAAAGCTAGTGCTGGAAACCGTGGCTAACGCTGGTGGCATACCATGCCCTCCTGTTGCCATAGGAGTTGGGATAGGTGGACAGATACATTATGCTGCTAAGCTTAGCAGAAGGGCGATTGGCTTAAGAAAATGGACAGATAAAAACGTGGATCCAGATGTAGCAGAAATGGAGAATGAATTACTTAGGTTAGTAAATCAGCTTGGAATAGGACCGGCTGGAATTGGCGGAGATACAACTGCTCTCGCGGTTAAAGTTGAAAAGGTTCACACGCACACGGCCATATGTCCAGTTGCTATAAACTTTCATTGTTGGCCAGCACGGCGTGCTGGAGTTAGAATACATTCAGATAAGACTGTAGAGCAACTCTTCTAAAAGAAATGATGGTGTGAATAATAGGAGCCAAATTCAGAGGTTTAAGACATCTAATCAATTTTGTGCTTGTTCAATAGATTGATGGCATCATATTTCGGATCACTAGGTATAAGTTGAACAGTGAACTCAGGCACAATCTTGGACAAGTTCCTGTAAGTCTCCACATCTTCTTTTGTAACGTAAGTGCTTTTTGTTATGTGGACGCCATCTTTGACGCCCGTTGGCGGTGCAACTATACCGATGTTTACTCGTTGCAGCTTAACGCCTCCTTCAACAATTCTCAAAGCGTCTTTGGCAGTCTTTACGATTATGAAGATGTGCTTTTCGCCATAATGGTTATTCTTGATTTTATTGATAAAATCGTCTACCGTAGCTATCTCCACACTCACCCTTTCAGGGACAGCCAACGGGATCATCGCCTTGGCTATAGGGTCGTTCACAACATCATCGTTCACAACCGCTAAAACATCCGACTTACTCCAGTTCAGCCATGTTATTGCCACCATCCCGTGGACAAGCCTATCATCAACGTGCAAAATATCTATGGGCAATTGGTCTCACCAAACTTGTTTCTAGATCTGTTTGTCTGATTTCCATCCTTCAGAGCTCATCGTGCAATATTCAAATGATACAAAAGTTTATATAGTTTTAATGTAAAAAATCACGAACAGAAGGAGAAATATGAAAAATGGCAATAACACTGTTGCAGGCTACGCTAATCAGTATTAACCTATTCATGAGCTATGTTGACATGTGGGGCTCAAGCGTAATTGGTTGGGCGAACCCTCTATTTCCTTGCTTTGTCACAGGTGTTATACTGGGCGACCCGGTCAAAGGCCTGATTTTTGGTGGCACATTTACGCTATTCTACATGGGCGTAATGCCTATAGGCCCCGCTGCGCGACTAGATAAGTACATGGCTTCTGTAATTTCAACAGCTTTGGCGATTGATATTGGATATACTGCAAGCGAGGCTCTAATTATTGCACTCCCCTTCGCTATTCTAGGTCAATATTACATGATCCCAGAGAGAGCTGTAAACACATCTCTTATGCATATGGCAGATAATGCTATTGAAAAATACAAGTTTAGTAGATTGCCGTGGATACATTTGTCAGGGATATTCGTCTGGGGCCTTCCTCCGGTACTAACTACATGGGGTCTACTATCCTTTGGAACAGCGGCTTTCTTGGCTTTATACAATGCTCTGCCGGTAAGTCTCTGGGCTGCTTTGGGTGCTGCAGGTCAACTAATGACTAGTATTGGAATAGCGACACTGGTATCCATGGTTTACGATGTTAAATACTTGCCAATCCTACTACTTGGCTTTGGTATTTCAGCGTACATGGGGATTGGACTACTAGGAGCGGCGGTAATTGGTCTTGGAATAGTAGCCTTAATTGTTGCGTTGCAAGGAGGACAAGAAAGTTGAGTAGCAAGAAAATCGATTACGATGTAACTAAGGCGGATCTTTGGGGTGTCTTTATTCGCCATTTTGGCATAATGTTTTCAGTGAACTATGAGAGGCATCAGGCACTCGGTTACTTATGGTGCATTATGCCAGTGCTGAAAAAATTCTTCCCGGATAAGGAAGAGCTTAAGAAATGGGCACAGATGCACATGAGGGGATACTATAATGTCACTCCGCAAATGCAAGCGATTGTCATGGGCATAGATCTAGCAATGACAAAGGGAGGCGCTGAGCCGGAGGTAATAAAATCATTCAAGACATCGATTATGGGACCATTCTGCGGCATAGGAGACAGCATTTGGCGGGCAACCCTCGAGCCTATAATATTCGGTATGGGTGCAACTATGGCTGTGCAGGGCAATATAGCTGGAATATTCGTGGCTCTCATCGGCTGGCTCGCAGTGAGGTGGGGTGGTGGTTGGTGGCTAATAACCGAGAGTTACAAAAGTGGCGCAGTATTTCTTGCTGTTATCCGAAAAGATCTTCCGAGGTATCTCAAATTGCTGAGCATTTTTTCGATGTTCATGGGCGGCGCATTTATTGCTAATTTCGTAAATCTTAGTACACCCCTAGTTATTAAGGAACTGGGAATTAACTTACAAACTATTCTCAATGGTCTGATGCCCAAGTTGCTACCACTTCTTGGAACGCTTATGTCATTAACCCTATTAAGGAGAGGTTACTCCACAACAAAACTGGTGATTCTTTACTTACCACTTGGTTTTATCCTAGGTTGGTTTGGCTTACTGGCGTAGAAAAACATTCTCCCTATTTTCTTTTTTTGTGTGCACGATCTGAACTCAGTCTGCGGCTGGATAAATATGGAATAATTGATGACCTGCAATTGACCTAGAAAAACTTTATGAAGCCTATGTAAGAAAATTTAATTGCAAGGAGAAAAAGAGACTTATAACTTATTAATTTGCCTTATTTGATGATCCAAAAACTCTCATTTCGTATTTAACTACTTTCTTAACTTCAAGTTGCGCAGGTTCTAAGATCTCATTGGGCCTATAGAGGTCTGGGGCATTTTTTATGGTTCTTCTAACGGTATCTGTAAAGGCTACCATTTGTAGATGACCAACATTTATTTTAGTAACACCTAGTTTTATTGCTTCTCTTATTTGATCATCAAGAGTATGCGAACCTGCATGGAGACAAAGCGTTGCACCTGTCGCTTCTTTTATAGCCTTAATTCTTTCAAGATCTAATTTTGCTACTTTTGGAACCGGGTGGGTTTCTCCTACCAACTTCGGATAATGATGAAATTGCCCAACTGAGATAGCTAAGGTATCTACCTTAGTTTCTTCAACAAATCTTCTCGCTTCTTCTGGTTTAGTTAAGAATTCTTCAGATACGTCGGTGGGGATGGCTTCTTCTACAACTGGAATTTTGTTTATCTCTGCTTCTATAGGTATTCCTGCCTCGTGAACTATTTCAGCGACTTTCCGAGTTAACTGAATGTTCTTCTCTAGAGGATGATCTGACGCATCATACATTATAGAGTTGAAACCGCCGCGAATACATTGCAGCACTTCCTGCAAATTCTTTCCATGATCTAGATGTATAGCTGCGGGTACTTCTGCGCTCTCAGCTTGTGCCTTAACGGCGCTAGCAAAAACATTGATGCCAACAAGAGAGTTAAGATGTTTGTAACCCGCACCAATAATAACTGGAGATTTTTCTTCCATTGCCGCTTCTATTACGGGCTTAATCATTGCAAGGCTCGGAACAACGAACAGTCCTAATGCATATTTTCTCTCAGTCGCATCTATAAGAAGCTTACCCATCGAATATAATGCCAATTTCAACTATTCCCCTAAGCGTTTTACATATATGTCAAACTAATATATGTCTATTGTTTCAAGAGGTTCTGTTAACTCTATGTGGGATCGGAAAGGCTGTTAACTGTCGTGGGATGGTTCTGTCAGCAAACTCGTCAGCTAATGCTTATCTGTCGCATTCGTCAGTTATACATATGTTATGGCTCCGTCAGCGGGCTTGAACCATTGAACCTTTCTCAATATGCGTATAAAGGTACTTCCAGTATGGGTTTCTTCAGACAAATGCATTCATCACATCCACATCAAGATTTCCATGTTCATCAACGGGCATAGGAATCTTTGTTCCTGTGAATTTTTCTTTAAAACATTTACAAGTGTAGGAATAGCGCCATTTTTCGATTTTTAACATGGCTGCTGCAACGATAGTGGTTTCCATTGCAACCCCGGATTTTGGAGTACAAACAGCAATATCGTCTTTCGCTAAGAACTCGTATGGATGAAATTTCGTATTCAAGGGTTGTCCATTGTATGCGACAATAAACGCATTCCTCCGAACCAGAGTCTTATCTGGTGCAGCAAAGAATCCCACTAGACCATTTTCAAGTTCGCCGCATGACACCAAGGGAAGGAGCCCCTCGTAGAGTTCCTTTTAGATGCTGTGAAAATCACCTGAGACAAGAATTGCAACAATTTCGAGACAACTATAGAAAAGCACTAGACGCCTTCTTCAACGAGAGTCTTGGCTTAACCAATGAACTGGCAGACGAAGCGAAAGAAATCAGACAGAGCCTAGAAGAGTGCGCAAGAGTGCCTGATGAACCTCGTAGTCTTACGACAGCGAATCTAGTGACTGTCTTGCAATTCATGCCCAACGCAATGATCTTGATGACATATGAAGATGGTTCTTGGCAGTAATTTCAAGCATGATTATTCAAGAAAGCAAAGAAACAGCCTGTCGCCTGTTTGACACTTTTCTTGACAGCCTCAGTCGCACCAAGAAAATCGATGAGAAACTCAAGATCTTAGAGAACATGGTAGAATACCTAAAGAAACGAAAGGAGAAAATTCGGTTGGAGGTTCCCGAAAACGTTCAAAAGGAGCTTGGACTTTGGGCGAAATACAGGGAAGACTCGAGAAAAAGCGGAATAGTAAGGTGATTATTGATGTCCATCGACACCAATCAACTCACGCGGTCACAAGACCTGAATATGGAGCTACTAGAAGCCATGCTGTAACTGTGGAATTACGTAAGACTGCGCTGAAACACATTCCATACCTTTTCCTCCAACCGATAAAGAAACAAGGTTTCTAAGAACAGTATTGAAGCTGACCGAAGAAATAAACGAAGAAATCGCTTTGCCCCCAAACTTTGAACGCTTAATTACAGACACATCCTAAAGGCTTTACAGAACCCAAAGAACATAAAGGAGGACACAGGAAATCAGCGAAGAAAAAAAAGGCGTATCCCAAAAGAGCTCCATATCTTAACCACGATGGCTGTAGCTTTTGGTCTAACTAGCCAAACGATACAGGTTCTCCTTCCTCTGCACATTGTAGATAAGGATGCTTCAACTTTTGAAATGGAGCTGATTATCTCTGTCATGTCTTGCACTGCCTTGGTGGACAAGATTCCAATAAGCATTTTCGCTGATAGGGTAGGAAAGTGGAGCATTGTTCTGATTGCCTTGTTTGCCAATTTAAGTCTTATGCTATATTCAATGGCCCAGTCATATGGTGGTTCTATCCCATCCGTATTTTTCATGCGTTAATATTGGCAGCCTTCGGTCCCACGGGAATCGCCCTTGCCTTAGACATATCTACTCCGGGTAATCAAGGGGATACTATGGGAATCTACCTGTCTGCTATGGGATTGTCAACCATGGTCAGTCCCTTCCTTTGCTCCCTTCTTCTAAACTACTTGACCTATACACAAGTTATTCAATTTATGGCAATCCTTCCTCTTTCAGCTTTTTTGATTCTATTGTTTTTGGCTTACCTTCGACTAACATATTCCTTTACCATGCTTTTGTCACTACTTTATTCGCTGTCTATGCCTCGGAAGATCTTTTTCTTAGCTTCATCCTTGACAGCTATTCTCTTTGGAATCAGAGGAGCAACAAATACTGTATATCGCTTTCCACTAGGAAAACTATCAGATAAGATTGGTCGAAAAATGTCCATCGTTTTTTCTTTTTCCATGTTAATAATAGTCTTCTTCATAGTCTCTAAATTTGATGACTTCTACATCTTTTCTTTTTGCAATGACTATTTACGGCATAGTCCACGCAACAAGGGCAGTAGCCGAGTGGGGCACTCCTCGGCGAAAGCACATCTCCCGAAATCTGTGGTGTTGCTACAGCTTACTTATCAACAATGTTCAATATCGGTTCGGCTCTGGGATCGACGGTTTCGGCAATCCTTTCATCGATCCTTCCAATCCAATCGATTTTCAAAATAGCCTCAGCAGCCATCATTCCAGCGATCTTTACCGCATTCTTGTTGAAAAAAGACGTAGGAGAAGAGCGATAGAAAAACACTCTTGTTTTAGAGATCACGCGTGTGTGTTCGTAATTTCTATAAGATATTTTATAAGTTTGATAAGATTATTTGATAACAGAGAATTTTATTACGAATAATTTTGAGGCGAAGTTGCATAAATGGCAACCAAATCTGGTGGGATGAAGAGCCAATTAGCATACTATTTGAAGATTGTCGATTACTTATTTGGCTTGTTATTGATTGGGCTGGGCGTTCATCTTTACTTTGTGGGGTTTGAGGATGTTAGAATGTTGATTTGGTTATCCTCTTTCATATTGATTAGCTATGGGATCAAAATGATTCTGGGTACTTTGCTGATGTCAATAATGGGCAAAGAAATTGAGAAATTAATTAAGTAATGAGAATAAAATGATTGGTAACAAAACCATATGGGTAATGCATTGAACTATATTAAAACTATTAGAATAGAAGTGAAGTCTGAAACTCATAAAATCAACGGTCAACCCTTCAAAAATGCTTTCGCCCCTTTTAAGCATGATTTCGATGTCCGAACATTCAAGTCAGAAATACAAAATCCGTCTGGACGCTTAAGCATTATTGCTGATGAAATTGAAAAAAACAATGTATCATACTTTATTCAAGAAAAGGGTGCTATATTTAAGAAAAAATCCTGCCCCATCTTGTTTGAAGACGAAAAGCTTGAACATCTGTTGGACGTATTAGTGGCGGGAGTCAAGTCTTCGCTCTTTTTTACCGGGAGAAGGTGTCTAATAGTCTTCAATGACTTCATTCAGTCAAAATGGCTTAAACTCTCATTCCAGAACCTCTTCAAGATATTTCAAGTAGATCACTGGTGTAAGGTCGATTTCTTTAAGGAAACAAAATATGATGACTTAGCTATCAACCTAAGAATTCGTTCACAGTTAGGACTGAAGAACATAGAAGTCGGATGGCTAAAACATATTTATGAAAATGGTTGGGAAGCAAAAACCTATAACCCGACCTTCATTGCTCCTCAATATAAGAAGAAGATTAAGATCGAAGAAGTTTTTGAGTCGGTATGCAAAAAGGCGGAAAAAGCGATTGAAACTGATGTTTTAGAGTTAATCGCGCTCGAAGATTTTTGTCTAACAAATCATTTCGAAATCTATAAAGTTGGATCAGAAGAATATGGTGCAAAAAGGCTGGAAAAGGGCAGATTAAACTTCAATAAAGCAAGGTTTTCATAGGGTTGAAAAACAAACTCAGTTGGTTTTAAATCCTATACGAATAAAAATAAGGATTAAACTCGGCAAGAAGCACGTGTAATAGCGTTGTTTCGAGCCTGTGTGCACATGACAAATATACGATTAATTAAAAAGGACTTCTTTAACAATGTAACAAAATAAATCAAAAAGGAAGTTTATCAATGCGAACAAATTGATAGTCTTATTGTTAGAGAGTTCTGTTAGAGAGCTTGAGAATTACTTGAGGAACTATGCATTACTAAATCATTTATTTTCAATAAGTGCATTGATAATTCTCTCTCTTAGATTTGTAATGCCCTCTTTTCCTTTTTTCTCTGCGATTTTTGCCAATGTTTTAAGGTCAGAGGAGTTCCTGTTCAAATATACTTCCAAAAACATAGGAAGATTGACACCACATATTAATTCTATGTTAAAATTCCTTATCAATTGAGCGCATACGTTTGAAGGTGTGCCTCCTAAGAGATCCAATAGAATCAATACACCTGAACCACTGTCCACCTTTTTGATAGCTTCACGGAACTTATAATCTATAACTTCAGTGCCTTCCTTGGGACTCATCGTTATAGCTTCCACTTGTTTGAATGAACCGCATATTAGGTGGGCTGCATTAACAAGTCCTTTAGAAAGATCACCGTGGGAAGCCACGATTATTCCTACAAACGATTTACCTTCAGACATAATTATCGACCAAACCGAGTCTCTGTATAAAAAAGGTGAGGTACTAAGCTATTTATTTGATATGTTTGATATAAAATTATATATCAAATTTACTTAGGTTCTGTTAAGATGTCGGCACATTTAGAAGGCTGTTAACCATCAGTACATACTCATAAAGAACACATCATGGTGGTTTGTGATTGGGAGCGTGTTTGTTATGGTAAAAGCTCCCAGCTTGGTCTATTGGCTCGAGGATGGCTTATCCAAACATAACAAACAGATGTTCAAATGACTGCTTTTTCTGCCTTCGACGCTTCAGAGAAGGGGTTCAGCGTAGGTGACCTCGAGATCAAGAAAGATGATTACCACGATAGATGTTGGTTCCGGACGGGTGATGCTTGGGAGTTGCCAACTATTGAGCCAAAACCCACAGCAGAATTCAAGACACTGTTGGAATGGGCAACCGTTGTTCGGAAGTTGGGTGTACGGGCGAACGCCGATACACCAGAGGCTACCCGACACGCAAGGGATTTTGGAGCTGAAGGCATCAGACTCTGCCGGACTGAACGGATGTTAAACACGAAAGAAAGGCTGCCCATCGTGAAGAAGATTATCTTGGCTGACACGGAGGAAGACAAAAAACGTGCTTTGGATAAGTTGTAACCCATGCAGAGAAACGATTTTGAACAGACCTTCAGAGTCATGAACGGTTTCCCGGTTACAATCAGATTACTCTATATTACTTTGCATGAGTCACTGCCAACGTTGCATGATCTTCTAGTCAAGACTTCAGTGCTAAGAACGAAGGGCGGGAACGTCGCTGAGTTGAACAAAAATGAGCGCGTCCTAAGGAAGGTCGTTGTTCTCAAAGAACACAATCCTATGCTTGGCCACCAAGGATGTCGTCCAGCAATAATTCATCCGGAGATATACAAAATACAGGTTCGAGCGATCTTTGAAGCCGCCTCCAAATTGTCGAAGGAAGGTATGGGTGTAGAATTGGAAACAATGAATGCCTCTTGTTTCGGAAGCAAACGAGTTGAGGCTTCTGAGAGAAATAATCGAAAAGGTCGCCAACGACGTGATGACTGATTCGGGGACGAAGCTAGAGTATTTGATTGGGACAATGATTGAGATTCCGAGAGCAGCGTTGACAGCCAACGAAGTCTCAAGACACGCCGATTTCTTCTCGTTTGGAACTAATGATCTGACTTAGACGGTTTGGGGCTACAGTCGCGATGATGCGGAAGCCAAATTCCTCAACGACTATTTTAACAAGATCATTGTTAACAATCCCTTCGAGAAGATGGATGCTTCAGGCGTTGGAAAGCTAATGAGGATGGAAGTAGTATTGGGTAGAAGCGTCAACAGAAATTTAAAGATCGGTATATGCGGAGAAGTGGGCGGGGGAACCGAGCTCAGTAGAGTTCTATCATCAAGTCGGACTCGATTACGTGAGTTGCTCACCTTTCAGAGTTCCCATCGCTAACTTGGCGGCGGCGGAGGTGGATTCCTACCATATAATCTGGTTCGAGATGCACGACTACATCTTGAGGAAGACGGGAAAGGAAAGTGAAGAAGACGAAGTTTGACAGCTTTGCTTTCTGCTTCTCCTGAAGAAAGGCGACATCGATCTTCTCAGAAGAAGAAGTCAAAGACATAGTCAAAGTTTTCATAACTGGTTGGCTAATAGGAAAGGTCAAAATCAGTGTTCCTACTACAAAAGAACTGGTTGAACTATCAAAAAGGGACGGAGTAAAACCAGATTTTAAAAAAAGTAGCAGGTCAAGAAACAGATGGCAAAGCACTTTTCGTAGAGTTGATTCTTATCTGTTCTGGCGAAGTCGGCGACTCCTAAGCAGCAACGAGAAGCAATGTCAGCGTTATTTTGCTTGATTTTATCGGCTCGTGCAGGAAACAAGATAGATGGAGAGTTCGTAGAGTACAGCATAGAGGAGAGACTCAGTAAGCTCGAGCAAGACCTCGCTGTCACAAACACACTTGTGCGGGAGATGGCAGAATGGTTCAACAGGTAGATCCGACTTCAATAAGTTGTCCGGTTTGCAGTTCCCAAATGTGCAAGTATGTTGTTGACGGCTGGCTGGAATGTGTATGCTGGAACTGCGGACACTGAATCAAACACGCTAGCATATAGGGATCATCCATAGTTTTTTGAGAACATGGTACGAAGAAACCTGCGTACTTCATGAAGAAATATCTCAAACTAGGGAAATCCGACGACAGTTACCATGTATACAAGTCCGAAGACAAGTTAACAGAATGTTTCAAGACCTCATGTACCAATGCGCTTTTTACTTCCTACCAAGGGCTATTTGGGAACTGCTTAGTTTGAAATGCCATGCCATCCAATTCTTCCCACAACAAACTTCTCAACAATTCCTTTAAATCTCTGATCACAAATTTTAAAGAAAACTTCTTATCTCTTATCATAAATGTAAGAGATAAAATCGTAATCTGCATATCGATGTCTTCAAAGCCTACAAAATTTTGTAAACTATGTCCGGAAGCATTATCGAGGCGATAGAATGCCCTGTTTTCTCAAGAATACGGTAGACCAGCTATTATTCGCAACTTCCTTTCATCCTTACTATTCAATCACGTTATTTAATTCTTATAGATCAAACCATACTATAAGATGACAGGATTATGTAAAGGAGAGAGACAATAATATGCCTGGAGGATATATGGGAAGACTTTTGAGAGTTGATCTGACGAGAGATAGATTATCTGCAGATGATTTGGATCTCGCTATCGCGAAAAAATTTATCGGTGGTGCAGGCTACGCTGCAAAGGTCATATACAATGAAGTTAGCTCGCAAATTCACCCCTTATCCCCTGAAAACCTGCTTATCTTTATGGCTGGACCAATGGTCGGATCAAAGTTTCCGGGTGCAACGAAGTGGAGTGTCTGTGCCCGATCACCATTGACAAACATCTGGGGCGAATCCAACGCCTCTGGATCGTGGGGTCCTGAGTTAAAGCATAGTGGATTTGATGGGATCATAATATCGGGTAAAGCAAAAAGGCCTGCGTATATTTATGTTACTGAAGGAGAGGCTGAAATTAAAAGCGCTGAGCATTTGTGGGGAATGGAAACGATAAAATCAGCTCGTATCATACAATCAGATCTAAGTGATTCAAGGATTCGTGTGGCCAGTATCGGCCCCGCAGGAGAACGTTTAGTTTTTTTTGCCTCAATTCTCACGGATGAGGAGAGGGCGTGTGGTAGGACAGGTATGGGCGCTGTTATGGGTTCAAAAAACTTGAAAGCTGTAGCAGTAAGGGGCACAAATAAGGTTCCATTGGCTGATGAGGATGAAGTGAAAGAGCTTTCAGACGAGGCGCGAGATATCGCTAAGCCGCCGAAAGCACCACCTTACACATTATCTAGAGTAAATAGCTTGTCTACGCATGGAACGGCAGGAACTGTTGAATCCCTTAATGAGCTGGGAGCCTTACCAACTAAAAATTGGTCAAAAGCAGTCTTTCATACGGCTTCAAAAATAACAGGAGAAATGATGTCAAAAACAATTCTTTCAAGAAGAGGGATGTGTCCGCTATGTGGCATCATGACCTGTTGGAGATACGTAGATATAGGAAAGGGACCTTATGCACCTGTCAAAGGTCGTGGCCCTGAATATGAAACTTGTGCTGCCTTGGGCTCCCTTTGCATGAATGACGACCTTGAACTTATAGCCAAGGCAAACGAACTATGTAACGCATTAGGAATAGACACTATATCAACTGGGAGCACTATCGCTTTTGCAATGGAGTGCTACGAGAAGGGAATCCTGACTAAGAAAGAAACGGATGGAATCGATCTCACGTGGGGCAGTAGCGCAACCATATTAGAGGTGATCAAGCTTATCGGCAAGAAGGAGGGCATAGGCGCAATATTGAGCGAGGGAGTTAAGAGAGCAGCGCAGAAGATTGGAAAAAACGCTGAGAGATATGCAATGCACGTCAAAGGACTGGAAGTCCCTATGCATGATCCACGACGATGGTGGACTATGGCTTTAGCATATGCCACATCAAATCGAGGTGCCTGCCATCTGCAGGGCACTCCCCTATATATAGAGATGGGCCTATTGCAGCCGGAATTTGGATACTCAGAGAAGCTATTACCCTTCGTAGTCGAGGGAAAAGCTGCTGCAACCAAGTTCTATCAAGATTTCTGGACAGCATTTACGGCGATGGGACATTGTCAGTTTACGATCGGTGGCGTAATACCATTTGATTTGGTTGCAAAGGCTTTTTCAGCAATTACCGGATGGAAAGCCAGCCATTGGGATTTGTTAAAGTGTGGAGAAAGAATCTGGAACCTAAAGAGGGCTTTTAATATAAGAATGGGGGTCTCAATGAAGGACGATGCGCTGCCAGAGCGTCTACAAGAACCTCTAAATGAAGGCCCAATCGCTGGCAAGGCTCCGCCATTAAAAACGTTGCTCAAAGAGTACTACGATCTGAGAGGTTGGAGGGAAGGAAAACCCACGAATGAGAAGCTAGAAGAACTGGACTTGCGAGAAATCTCGCCCGATCTTTGGGATACCTAGATTTCAGAACGCGTTCATATATGACGGTAGGATTGCAGGAAAACCTCTGGTCATCACAGAAATGCTTTTTATTGATGGTCGGTGCAATAAGCTGCTATTTAGTATGGAAAACGATGTTTTCGTCTAAGTGTTGATTGAGAGATAAAAAAAAGCCATAATAAACGAAAAACAAGGCACGTAACCAAACCTTCAAATAGAAAATTAAAACATATTCTTTTTTTTAAAAAATATCGTTTCAATGAAGTGAGGCGAGAAATATGTCCGAGAAGATAGACGTTAAGGAGCTTGTTACTAAGGCTGGGAGACCGAAGGAACTCGCTATGAAGCTTCATCCCCTTTACAGAGGAAAGATCGAGATCGGATTGAAAGTTCCAGTTAGAACACTCCAAGACTTCGCAATATGGTATACACCCGGAGTGGCAGCGCCGTGTGAGGAGATACATGAGAACAGGGACCTCGTATTCGATCTTACAAATAGGTGGAATTCTGTGATGGTAGTTTCGGACGGAAGCAGAGTGCTTGGACTGGGCGATATAGGTCCAGAGGCCGCACTGCCCGTTATGGAAGGAAAAGCCTTACTATTCAAGTATCTGGGCGGTGTAGATGCCTTCCCAATATGTCTGGGAACAAGTGAAGCTGACAAGATAGTTGCAGCGGTTAAATGGCTGGCACCAACTTTTGGAGGCATAAACCTTGAGGACATTGCTTCCCCTAAATGCTACTATGTTTTCGAAAAGTTGAGAGAAGAGCTGGACGTTCCAATATGGCATGACGACCAGCAAGGAACTGCCTTAGTGACGTTGGCAGGATTAATCAACGCGCTTAAGGTTGTCGGCAAGAAACTTGAAGAAGTTTCGATTGCGCTGATTGGTGCCGGAGCAGCCAACATCAACGTAGCCAAATACTTGGTTGTCGCAGGGGCAAAGTACGAGAATATGATAATGGTTGACTCTAAAAGCACCTTGCATCTCGGTAGAAAAGACCTTGAGGAAAGAGATCCTGCCAAATGGGAGATGTGTGTGAGAACAAATCCTGAGGGAGTAATCGGAGGAATGCCTGAAGCTATGAAGGATGCGGATGTCTGTATAGCCTACTCCAAGTCCGGGCCAGGAATCATTAAGGGGGAGTGGATCCGTGGCATGGCCAATGATGCGATAGTCTTCGCCGGCGCAAATCCTGTGCCCGAAATATGGCCTTGGGAAGCAAAAGAGACGGGGGCAAGGATCGTGGCGACGGGGAGATCCGACTTCCCCAATCAGATAAACAACTCCCTCGGGTTCCCAGCTGTCTTCAGAGGCGCATTGGACGCTACGGCGAAGAAGATCACAGACGAGATGTGCATAGCGGCCGCCTACGCGATGGCAAGGTATGCTGAAGAGAAAGGAATACGCGACGAGTACATAATTCCAACGATGGATGAGAAAGAGATGTATGTGGAGGAGGCTGTGGCCGTTGGCATGAAGGCGGTTGAGCAGGGGGTTA
>Ga0315282_10006079_pt1 | contig 20312 bp, 13 predicted proteins | sample YL17G07_20_MG_FD_203693 | JGI IMG/M metagenome (GOLD analysis project Ga0315282, IMG submission 203693) | Sediment microbial communities from Yellowstone Lake, YNP, Wyoming, USA - YL17G07_20 | ecosystem: Environmental > Aquatic > Freshwater > Lake > Sediment | place: USA: Wyoming | collected... | reverse complement strand
ACGGCGACTCTAAGTCGGGCGGCGGAAACCGCTGCTGCTGCGCCCACACGCAGGCGGAAATCCCCAGCACCGCCGCTAGCACAATCCATCGGTATGTTCGTCCCCGCCTGGTCATATCTGGCCTCGTCCCTTGTGCTTGATGATGTAGGGACTCTCGATGGGTCTCCGGATGAAGGCGTCGGCCGGGCAGGCGACGGCGATCGAGCACTCGTTGCAGTTCAGACACCGGTCGTGTCGCACCTGGAGATAGAGCGAACCGTTTCCGAACTGGGTGCATCCCTTGACGCAGAGCGAGCAGCCGACGCACTTCGGCTCGTCGATGGTGTACTCGAAGTAGGGGGGTTCGACGAATTTCCGTCGGATGGCGCCGACGGGGCAGAGCTGGTTTTCGGAGCCGGTGTCGAGCGAGACGTGGTCGGGCCGGAAGAACCCGAAGCACGGGCCGCAGAACCCGCACAGCACGAAGTCGTGCACGCACTTCACGGCCGAGAGCTCAAGCACGCATTCCGTCGCGCACTTGCCGCACGCCGTGCACTTCCACGGGTCGATCTGCCAGACCGTGCGGGCGTCGCCCGTACGCTGCCGTTTCACCTTGTCGGCGATGAGCAAGGCGGCCCCGCCGCCGAGCACCGCGAGCCCGCCGGCCCGCGTCAGCCTGGTCACAAACGTCCGCCGGGACATCCTCACTTTTTTCGGGTCCGTCTCGCTCATGTCATCTCCCGTCGTCCTGTCGAGAACCCCCCACATCGCAGGCGCTGTGTAGAAAACACCCCTCTTGGTGCTTCATCCCTCTCCCTCCTCTGGGGGGAGAGGGTGGGGTGAGGGGTGGACCCGGCCGACATCGGAAGAAATCCACCCCTCACCCCTTCGACTTCGCTCAAAGCAGGCTTTAATCCTCTCCCCCCGGTTGGGGGAGAGGAAACAACGGCAGCGGTCATGAAGGCTGTTACCTACAGAGCGCTCTCAAATCGCAATTTCCCGTCGGGTCCAGCGCGAGCCGGGGGACTCCGGCTGGCGCACCCCGCACAGCCCGCGCCCCTCGGAGAGACTTGCGTCGCCCGGAGTTTTTCGCGGGTCACTCTCGCCGAGTCCCTGGGCGCGGCGGGTTTTCGCGCCGTCCGGAAGCACGCAATAGCCGAGCGCGGGGCACCGCGTGCAGAGCGCCGCGGCCCCGGCCGGGGAATCTTTCGGAGCCGTCCGTCCGGCGAGCCGCACGAGGACCGCGCCCAGTCCGGCTAGCGCCGCACCCCGCCCGACCGCGGCGAAGAAACCGCGTCTTGTTATCCTCTCCGTCATTTCCGCTCCAGTTCCACAGGCGTCCAAGGCGTCGCTTCGACGAACCCGCTCGTATGGAGCCCCGCGGGGACCGTGTCTCCGCACAACTTCAAGAGAACGTTCCGGAGTTTCGCCCGCACCGGCGCCTCCACGTCCGTCGAGACCGCAAACGTGATGAAGGGAACCGGTTCCGTTCTTCCGATGATCTTGAAGTCCTTGGGGTCGCTGACGAGTGCGAGTCCCCCGAAGTCCGTCACGTAGTCGCTCACGACGCCGGCGTCGACCTTTTTTTCGAACACCGCCGCGGCCACCGGCACGCATCCATCGAGGATGCGGACCGCACCCGGCGTCACGCCCGCCTCCCGCAGCGCCCGTCGCGCCGCGTGCGATTTCTCGTACGCAACGTCCGGCCTGAGCGCCACCGTCTTCCCGTTCAAGTCACCGATGGTCGAGAGCGGACTGTCCGCCCGCGTGATGAACACCCCCGACAGCTCGGTCACGCCGTCCGGTCGCGGCACGTCGGCGATCCTCTCGAAAGTGCGTCCCTTCGACGCGCACAGCACCGTCCACGTCTTTGCGATCGCCGCGTTCACCTCGCCCCTCTCGACCGCCTCGACCAACTGCTCGTCGAGGGTGTAGAACTTGAGAGTGAGTTCAATACCGCACTGCTCCTTCACCACAGGGGCGAGCACGCGGTAGTCGCGCTTCGCACTCGCCTGGATGCACGGAGACGCCGTGTCCTCGCACATCGGATCGCAGACACCCACGACTAAAGCGGGCGTCGCCCGCTTCGTCTCTTGTGCACAGCCGGAGAGGACGCATCCGCATGCAAGCACCGCAGCAATTGTCAACGCCCAACGCATCAGCTACCCCTCATTGGTGGGCAACGAAGAACATCATTTGCTGTCATTCTGAGTCCCCCGACGGGTCGGGGGACGAAGAATCTTGCCGGCCCTGCGAGAGGCCGTTTCCTGCATTGGGAGCCGGATTCTTCGTCGTCCCGACCTGTCGGGACTCCTCAGAATGACATCACGTCCACTTTCTCAGCGGCCTGCGGCTATTCCCCCGCTTTCTTCATTTCAAAGACCAGGATGCGGCCCGTGACCGGCTCGGCCACGTAGATCCGGTCCTTCGAATCGACGGCGAGGTCCATGCCGGCCGCGGCGGGCGAGAACATCTTCGGCGGAATGTACGCCAGCAACTTGCCGGTCCGGTCGTAGACCTTGACCCGCGGAATTCCCTTCTCCGAAGTGACGAGGAGTCCGGCGCGGGTGAGTGCCAGGTTCGTCGGGTTGCAGCATCCGCAGAACTGCTCGGGTGCCAGGCCCGGCTCGCCCCAGAAACTCAGGAGCTTTCCGTCCGCCGTGTAGGTCTCCACGCGGAGCCGCCCCGGGTTGCCGACGATCACCTGTTGATCCTTGTCGATAACAAAATCCAGGTAAGGGCTCGGCGCGATGATCCCGAGGAAGTCGGTCTTGTTGTCGCGTTTGCCGATCTCGTTCACAAAGACGCCTTCCGCGTTGAAGCGGTGAATGCACAGGTTCCTAGCGTCCGCGACGAAGACGTTGGAACCGGCGACGGCGACGGATGTGACCCGGCGGAGCTCACCCGGACCCGGCCCCTCGCTCCCCCAGGAGCCCAGAGGTTTCCCATCGCGGTCGAACTTGAGGACGGAGGCGGTCACTCCGACGTACACCGTGCCGTCCTGGGCGACGGCGACGGCCTGCACGTCCTCGGGAACCTTCCAAGTCTTGAGCTCGCGTCCCTCCGCGTCGAGCACGCGCAGACCGCCCGAACCCACCGCGTAGACGTGATCTCCTGCGTCCACTGCGATGCCGCGGAGTGCGCCGACCTTCGGCTCGATCGTCCCGACCAGTTCGCACTCGAACTCGGTCTTCGGCGCTTTATCGACGTCCGCGGGCATGAACGATTCGTAGGGAGGGATGGGCGCGGATTTCCTGCACCCGGCGAGACCCGCTCCGAGCGCAACTACGAGAACCGCGACGAGCAGGCCCGTCCGGGCGACCCGCCATGCTCCTATGGGAATACGTTTCATTTCTCCCTGCTCCCCACCCGAAGACATACCATCCGATCGCGGTCGCGCAGGAGGAGTTTCCCGTTCACGAGCGCCATCGGGCCCCAGGCGTCCCGACCCGGAAGCACCTTCGCCCTGGCCAGTTCCCGGTACCCTTCCGTCCCCGCCTCGATCAGGAAGAGCGTCCCCGCCGTCCCTTCCATGTCGCTCAGGACCAGGAGCTTCCCGTCGGCCGCTAGGAGCGGCCCCAGCGCGAACCGGTTCGAGGACCCGCTCGCCCAGATCCGCCTGCCCTCGAGGTCGATGCACGCCAGCTCCCCGTCCTGGATGATCCCGTAGATATGACCATTATATAAAATGGGCGTATGCTGCGGGGCGCCGAAAACCTCCGGCTTCAGCCGGAAGACGAGCTCGGGCCGGATGCTCGGGCCTTCTCCCGTCAGGCGGAACATGGCCGCGCCGGAATTGTATCCCCCCGAGAAGAAGACGCGCTCCCCGTCGATGACCACGGGCGAGGCGATCGTCGCCGTCTGCACCGTCCAGTCGGTCGTCTTCCAGAGGAGCGTGCCGTCCGCGGCGCTCACGCCCACGACGCCGAGCGTGGCGCAGTAGAGGTACTGCCGGCTCCCCCGGTAATCCATCGCCACGACGGACGAATGCGTCATGCCCCACCGATCTGGGTTCGGCGTCTTCCAGACGATCTCGCCGGTCGCCAGCTTCACCGCCATCATCAGCGGATTTCCCCCCGGCGCCAGGATCGCGCGGTCCCCGTCGATCAGGGGACACTGTCCCGCATACCACTCCGGCACCGTCGTCCCGTACTCCTTCACGAGGTCCATCTTCCAGACGGGTTCCCCCGTCTTCGCCCTCAGACAGGTCACGTGCGCCTTGGGACCCAAGGTGACGACGAAGTCGTCGGTGACCGCGGGCACCGTCCGCGACATCCCGTGATACCTCTTGACCGGGACGTAATACGTGTACCGCCAGATTTCCCTGCCGTCGGCGAGCGAAAGACAGCGGACGGCGTCTTCCTTTTTTTCGCGGTCGTAGTCGATGAGGAAGACGCATCCGTTCCGCACGGCGGCGCCCGCGTGACCTTCGCCAAGATCGAGTTTCCACAGGACTTCGGGTCCGCCCGCGGGCCAGCTTCGAAAGAGCTTCTCCTCGGGCGGCGCGACGTTCGTGCGGCCCGGGCCGCGGAACTGCCCCCAGCTTCCCGGATCGGACGAGGGAGTCCCCGTCCCGCGAATCAGTGTACCCGTGTTGACTTGTTTCTCCGAAGTCGTCCCGAAATCCTTGCCCCAGTCGTAGGCATTATGTTCCGGGACGCGAACCGAGACGCCCTCGCTCCGCCGCTCGACCCAAAGCCTGAGCACCTGGACGGCGGCGAGCGCCGCGGCGACGGGAACCAGGATCAAGAGGAAGAGCACCAACATCCGCTTCACGCAAAAACTCCTTGAAACCGGCGGATGACGCGTGCCCAGCGGGGCCCCGGCGCCGCCGGAGAGCGGCCGCAGCCCGACAGCCTAACCGTATATCAGGTATCGCTTTCGGACGGAATATTACAGCGTCTGGGCGGTCCCCAGCTCGAAGCGTCCGACGCCCGGCCGAGATCACCGCTCCTTCGCTCCGAAGCAGTAGATCGCGCCGTCCTCGGAGCCGATCACGAGACGCCCTTGAGCCGCGGCCGGCGAGGCGGTAATGACGGAGCCGGCGGCAAAGCGCCACACCTCGATCCCGTCGTCCAGTCCGAGCGCAAAGAGATTCCCGTCGCCGCTTCCGAAGAACACCCGCTTGCCCACGACCACCGGCGACGAGTCGACGCGACCCTTCGCGTCGAAGCGCCACGTCTCCTTCGCGTCGCGCATCCGGACGCAGCGCACGGAGCCGTCCCGCGTCGCGAAGATCACGCCCCACGGCCCGACCGCACACGACGCGTAGAGCGACCCCATCTCGGGACTCACGTGTTTCCACGCGACCTTCGGCCCGGCCGTGTCCACGCGCACCAGTCCCTCGCTCAGCGTGGCCACGATGAGCGAGCCGTCGAAATACGCGGGCGTCGCCGCAACGTTCGATCCCACCTCTATCTTAGCCGACTCCTGGCCGCTTCGCAAGTCGATGATCCGCACCACCCCGTCGCACCCGGCGATGGTCACGCTCCCGTCGAAGACGCAGGGACTCGCGTGCACCGGCATGCTGGTCTTAAAGTTCCACTTCTCTTTGCCGCCGGCGGCCTCGAGACAGCGGAGCGCGCCGTCGTAGGAGCCGAAGAGCACCTCGCCCCCGGAGGCGTTGGCCGAGGAGACGATCTTGTCCTGCGTCTCGAACGTCCAGAGCTTCGCGCCCGTCCTCAGGTCGATCGCATGGAAGGTCCCGGCCTCGTCGCCCACGAAGACGCGGCCCACGTCGACACATGGAGATGCAACAACAGCTTCCTTCGTATCGTATTTCCATTTTGGTTTGCCGGTGGCGAGGTCGAGGGCGAGCACGCCGGACGCGGTGCCGACATAGACCGTCCCCTCCGCGATCGCGGCGGTCGACGCGACGGCGGACTTCGCTTCATGGGTCCAGAGGAGCTCGAGCTTCTCGGGAAGTGTGGTTTTCGCGACGCCGGTCTGGGCCGGGTCGCCGCGGAAAATCACCCACGCGGTGCCGTCGCTTTCCGTCGCTTTCGGGGCGTTTTCCGGCCGCCGACCGGCCTCTTTTGTCCCGGAAGCGTCCTTTTTTGACGCCTGGGCGGCCTCTTTTGTGCACGAGACGTCCCAGAATGTCGCAAATGCGACCGCGAGCAAGGCGAGAGCCGCCGCCAGTGCCCTTCTCATCCACGTTCCTCCATTTGACCACGGCGCAAGCGCTACTCGGAGCGGAGCGCCTGGACGAGCCTCCCGCGGACGCTGGCACGGGCGGCGAGCGCGCACGACGCCGCCCCCACTCCGAGAGTCGCGCCCAGGGTCCCGGCGAGCGAAAGCCACTTCACATCTGCAACCGTTGATACGAGGTGGGGCGCCGCGGCAACGAGCGCCGCCCCGCTGCCGATCGCCACGCCCGTCACCAGGAGCATCACGTTCTCCAGCAGCACCATCGCGGTGACGCGGCCCGGGGTGAACCCGAGTGCGAGCATCATGGCCAGTTCCGCGCGCCGCTCGATCACGCTCCTGAGAAGCACCGCCACCACGCCGAAGGTCGCGAGCACCAGTCCCAGTCCCCCGAGGGTCTCGAACGCGGAAAGGTACGTGTTCTCGACGCTCGCGTAGGCGGCCAGGACGCCCGAGGTCCGGTCGACGTCGAGAGCGACTTCGCCGAGTGCCTCGCGCAGCGCATGGCGGACCGTGGGCTCGCTTCCCTCGGCACACTCGACGAGGAAGAAGCGGTAGCCGGTGTCCGCGCCGAAGTGCCGGGTGAAATGTTTTTCGGAGATGAGGAGTTCGCCCGCGAAGATGCTTCCGCTCATGAGTCCGACGATGCGCAGTTTCATCTCACCTCCCGCCGGCATCGGCACCGCGAGTTCATCCCCCAGTCCCACGTGCATCTGCCACTGTGCGGTGTCGGTGTCGGCGAACGCGGGGACCGCGCCGCCTGGGGCGTCGCCTTCGAGCAGCGTCCAGACGTTCTCCGTCGTGCGCGCGCGAGTTCCCGGGATGGGTTCGTGCGCGCTGAAGGCGAACCCGCCGCGCGCGATCATCTCGCCCGGCACGCCCAGCACCCGGGGCGTCTTCGGACGTTCGAGGTTCAGGCAACTGATGTCGCCGCCCTCGCTTTCGCGCAAAGAGTAGATGCGAGCCCCTGAGAGCCGCCGGGACACGTCCGCCGAGAGTCCGAGCTTCCTCCGACCCTCCTCCGAGCCGATCTCCGCATAGATCGAGATATCGGACCGTGCTAGGAGGCTGAATCCGCCGGAACCGGAGTCCTTCGGCCCCGGATACTCCAGTGCGAGGTTCTTGCGGAACGCCGCCGCCGTCACGATGAGCAGCGTCGCGCACGCTAGTAAGCCCACCGTGAGGAGACTCCTCACCGAGTGACGCGACGCACTGCGGAACGCCAGCCGCCCGAGGGAGAGCGGCACGCGAGCGGCCGGCGCCAAGTGACTCGGCGGGAGCTCCTTCAACAAATGGTGGGTCGGACATTCCTGTCCGACCTCAAGAGGCAGGTCCCGATGAATTGGAATCCCACCATCTGATTGTGAAGAAGTGAACATAGATTGAGTCAGTACAGGCGGCAGCCGCATAAGACCACCGCGCGCCGCCCGGCGCTGGAGCATCGAGCTGAAGAGCGCGAGAAGTCCGACGAGGAGGAGCGCCCCGCTCAAGGCGAACGCGGCCGGAGCGGGGACGAGGCGGAACGCCCACCACATGACGAGGAGCGCCCCGGCGGCGAGAAGCGCCGCGACGCCGGACACTTTTGCCGCGAGTCCGGAGGAAGTCTTCTGTGCGGCGATCGCCTGCCAACCTCCGAGGAGCGTGACGGCGCTGGCACGCCGGAGGACGCGAGCGGAGAGGACGATCGCGAGGGCCGCGACCGCTAGCCCCGCGACACCCCCGACCACCACCGACCGCGCGGTCACGAAGAGTGCGAGCGGGAACTCGGCCACCGCCCCCGACCAGCTCGTCTTGAGCGCTAGCACGATCGAAGCGGCGTAGGCGACGCCGAGCGGGACGCCGAGGACGAGTCCGCCGAGTGCGACGAGCATTGCCTCGCGCACGATGATCCGCGAGGTCTCGTTCTTTGTGAACCCGCTCGCAAGAAGGATTCCGATCTCGGAAGCGCGTCGGTCCACCGTGAGGCGCATGAGGAGCCAGATGAGTCCCGCCGCCGACGCCACCAGAAAGAAACTCATCGAGAGGAAGAGCATTCCGAAATCGGTGGAGGCGTTGGCGGCGGCGAGGGCCTCGGCGCGGACCGGTCGGAACGCAAATCCGGCGTCGCCCGGCGAGAGCCGCTTGAGGAGGTTCTTCGCGAATTCGTTCGCGTCGGGCGCGACGCTCGCGTCCGCGACTCGCGTCAGTTTGATGGCGGTGACCCAGGGCATGGTTCTTGCAGCGTCCGGGTTATCCGGCGGGAGCCACAAATCGCGGATGACATGCAGCGCGACGAACGCCTTGGGCGTCGTGCGGTACTTGTCCCAATACTCCTCGTCCTTCGGCCGGATGAGTTTGAGGTCGATGGGGAAGGGGGGGGTCCAGTCGGCGATGTGTTTGGTTTCGGTCATGCCCTCGAACTCGGGGACGAAGGAGCGGTCGAGTGCGTTGCCCTTAAGCGGAAGGACACCCACTACATCGAACTCCATTGTCCGCGTCTCGAGTTCGCCTTTGGGTCCCGAGACGAAGAAGCTCGCACTCACCCGGTCGCCTTCCCGCACCGACAGGTCCTGCGCCGCCCATTCGTTGAGAAAGACCTCGCCCGGGGGCATAAGATCTCCGGCGATGACCGAGTACGGAAGGACGACCGGTTTCGCATCCTTGCCGACGGCGGTCATGCTGTTGGCGAGGTAGACCGAACAGCGGGCGGAGTCGAGTCCGCTGTCTTCCGCGGCGCCTTCCGGCCAGACGACGCGGTCGCCGTGAATCAGGACCTCCTGCGGATCTTTGACCGCGCGGACGACCGCGGGCGGCAGGACTACCTGCGTGCTCTTGAGGATGAGAGAATCATTGTCCGCACCGGGTGTGAGGACGAGGTCATAGTCGGCGAGGGTCAGTGCGGATTTCAGGGCGTCGTTGAGTTTCTTTTCGAGACCACCCGCCGTGCCCTTCGACGCCAGGAGGAGGGTGTTGACGCGGCCCGGCCGGCCGAGGCGCTCCTGGAGCCAGGCCAGGGGGACGTAGAGGTTGCGGGGACGCGGGCGGTCCGCGCGCAGGGTGAACGCCCCGGCGCCCTTCTCGGAGACGATTCGCCTCACGATGAGACGCATGGTGCGGACGGTGTCCGCGAGTTTCCGCCTGCCGAAGATCGTCTCCAGTGGCGCCGAGCCCTTCCGCCCGACGGAGACGAGGATCGCATCGCCTTCCTTTGCGCCGAGGTCTTCGGCGAGCCAGCGGTTGATCGCGACGTCGCGCCCGGAGAGGGGCGGGGACGTCTCTTCCCCGGCGACGCGCCAGAAGTCGCCCGTGACGCCGAGGACGGCGACGCGCCCGACTGGCGCGCCTCCCTCGGGCAGCCTGGCGCTCCCGTCGAGGAGGATCGCGCCGACACAGGTCTCGACGCTCCCGGAAAGTTCAACTCCTCCGGCGAGTTCGGCGGCGAGCGTCTCGCGGAAATAGCTCCCACGCTCGAGCGACCAGTCCGCGCGCCCGAGACGCTCGAGCGCGTGCCGGCGGAGACTCCCGCTCACGGAATCGCCCACGAGGAGCGAGCCCACGAGCGCGGCGACCGCCACCGCGACCCCGGCCGCCACCGCGAGGTTCGTCCGCCAGTAATACCCGAGACTCCGTCTGACCAGTGTCCATAGACTCATCGGTAGAACTCCAACTGTCGAATGACGAAATCCGAATGACGATTCAATGTCGAATGTCCAAATGACGAATGCCGGCCATCAACTTATCCTGTCATTCGTGATTCGTCACTGATCCGCCTTCGCGAGAGCGCAGAAGCCGCTTCGGCGGAGGCGCTTCGCCATTCGGGTTTCGGATTTCGTCATTCCCTGGCCCGCTATCCCCCTGAAGGAGGAGAGCGGAAATCTTTGTGCCACTGGCGGCTTGTCCGCCAGTGCTCACTGCCCCTCATGCCCGTCCGGCAGTTGGTTCAAGGTCCCGTGGCGGAGTTCGAGACACCTCCGGAAGTTCCGAGCAAGACCCATGTTGTGCGTGACGACGACGAGCATGACGGAGTGCTCGGCGGCGAGTTCGACGAAGATCTCGGCGACGCGCTGGGCGGTCTCGCGGTCGAGGTTCCCGGTGGGCTCGTCGCAGAGGAGAAGCGGGGGACCGTTGATCATCGCGCGGGCGACGGCGACGCGCTGACGCTCTCCGCCGGAAAGCCGCACCGGGAGGTAATCCATCCGGTCGGCGAGGCCGACGCGCTCGAGGAGTGTGCACGCGCGGTCGGCGCCCGCCGTATACCCGGCGGCGAGCGTCGGCAGGATCACGTTCTCGAGCGCCGTCAACTGAGGCAGGAGGTGATGGTCCTGGAAGATGAACCCGACGCGACGTGCGCGGTAGTCCGCCAGCGCCACTCCATCGAGTCCGGTGACCTCCAGCGCCCCCAGCTTCACCGAGCCGGCCGTCGGGCGGTCCAGGGACCCGATGATGTTGAGGAGCGTGCTCTTGCCGGAACCCGAAGGCCCGACGACGGCGAGCGTCTCGCCGGCCGTCATCTCGAACGAGACGTCCCGCAGGACCAGGAGCGTTCCGCCCGGCGCTTCGAACTCCTTGCGCACGCCCGACACCGTGAGTGTCAGAGGCTTTTCACCGCTTCCCGTAGTCATCGGGACGGTCCCCTTCCCATGTTCCCTTTCCCTTGCAGGGAAAGGCGAGAATGTTTCACCACAGAGATCACAGAGGGCACAGAGGTCACTAGAAACCAGAGACTGGATCGTCCCGACTACCGTCGGGACTGACTGGAAACAGGAAACAGAACATCGCCTTGAGAATTCCAGTCTCTAGTGAGGTCCCGATTTCATCGGGACCGGTCTAGTTTCCAGTCTCTAATTCTCTGCGTCCTCTGCGACCTCTGCGACCTCTGCGGTTCATATCAAGTTCCTCCTCACCCGCGGGCGAAATCCTCCGGGAGTTCGGCGGCGAGGAGCGCGAGGGTGCCGAGGCCGTAGAACGTGTACTCGACGTCCGGAGCGTCGTCGTCACGAGTCCCGAGAAAGCCGCCGCCAGGGAGCGCGAGCGCCTTCACGAAACGGCCGGCGTCGGCAAGTCTCGCGCGGCGGGCCGCGTGCATGTCCGAGAGGGCGACGAGCGCGGTGAAGGTGGACATGAGGTCGGACGCGGGGGCGGCGGCATGGGCGGCGAACCCGCCGTCCGGGCGCTGCAGTCCTAAGAGAAATGCGGCGGCACGCGCGCCCACGGCCGCGTCGAGTGCGTCCAGGATGCCGAGAAGTCCCACGGCCGCGGCGGTGGGATTTGTCCCGCCGGCTTGGGCGTCCTGCATGTCGCCGAACCCGCCGTGAGCGCACTCACGCGAAAGCACGAGCCGCACCGTCTCGTCCCGAGCACACGCCGCCTCGCCGAGAAGTTCAAGCGACAGCGCGGCGAGGAAGGTGTGATAAAGACTGGGGGCGGCGTGGGCGGTCCGAGCGAAGCCCGCCGGGGTCGAGCGAAAGCGTTCGAGCGTCGCGCGCACCTCCGCCAGGCGCTCGGCGGCACACGTCTCGCACCAGAGGACGACTCCACGGGCCTCGAGGATGCTCCGAGCGACGAGGAGAGAAAGGACGTCGGCCGCTTCAGCGGGCGCGGGAGCATTCTTCCGCAGGAATTCGGCCGCACGCTTCCAGAAGCGCGCCTCGCGGAGGTCGAGCATCTGCGCCGCACGCAGTGCAAAGGAGGTGTAATAGAGGTCCGGAGGTCCCCGGCGTCCTCCGAAGCCGCCGCTCGGGTTCTGAGCGCCGGCGAGGTAGCGGCTCTCGCGATCGCGGAAGGATCTCGGCAGTCGCACGAGAGCGCCTCCCAGACGCGCGGCAAGACCTCCGAGGTACGGTGTCGAACTCATCCGACGGAGTCTCCCGTCCTTGGGGAGTTTTGACAGACGGTTGCTCTGTTGAAATCCCCTCTCCCTCTGGGAGAGGGATAGGGTGAGGGAGAATTCGATTGCCACTATTCCCTCACCCCGCCCCTCTCCCGGGGGGAGAGGGAGTGAACAGCACCCATGGCGGCAGGTTTTCAACAGAACAACAGACGGTCTCACCAGATCTTTTTTGTGCGGCATCCGGAGGGCGGCCGGGCCACACGTTCCGGGACAAGTCCTCAGCCGAGCACGACGTCGACGATGAAGTGCATGAGTTCACGGAGGGGAGTGGGCTCGACTCCGGCGGCGGCCGCCCACGCCCGCTGACGGTACTTCCCCACCAGGGCCCCGGCCTTTTCGAACACGCCCCGTGCCTCGTAGAGTTCGCGGAGCCGTGCGAGCTTCCGGTCCTCCGCGGCGCCGCCCCGCAGGAACACCAGCACCTCCCGGTCTTCCTCCCCGCCGCCGTGCTCGAACGCGAACGCCTGGAGCACCGTCGGACGCAGCGACAGCAGGTCCTGTCCGGCGAGGACCTTGTCGCGGCCGTCGGTCTTCCAGTCCTTGAGGTCGTTGAGGACCTGGAAGGCGACGCCGAGGTATCGGCAGTAGGTGGCGAGTCGGTCGGAGAGATGTCGGGCGGGACCGGCGGCGCGCAGTCCCATGAAGAGGGCGGCCTCGAAGGCGGGCGCGGTCTTGAGGGCGTAGATGGAAAGCAGGTCGAGGGGTCGGAGGTTCCACGGGTCCTTTCCGCGCGAGAGGAGTTCCGCCCCCTGTCCGCGCGAGAGTCTCAGGTGCGACCGCGAAAGCACCGCCAGCATCTGGGAGGTGCACTCCGGGCCGAGTTCGTCGGCCCCGGAGGCGATCAGCCGATACCCGAGACCCACGAGATAGTCGCCCACGTTGACCGCCGCGGCGAGTCCGTAGCGACGGTGCAGCGTCTCGATGCCGTACCGGTAGGCGTCGTCGTCCTCAACGTCGTCATGGACGAGGGATGCCTTGTGGACGGCCTCGATGGCGACGGCGGTGCGCTGGACGACCTCGGGGAACGCGTCGGTCAACTCGGCGTCGCTGTGGAACGCGCTCTCGCCGCGCGTCATCGCCGCGTAACCGGCCAGCGTGATGAACGGACGGAAGCGCTTGCCGCCTCGCGAGAGCCAGTCCACCGCGATGGCTTCCGTGGCGAGCATGGGGTCGGACAGGACCCCGGCGGCCGGGGGAGCCTTGCCTTCGAGGAGTTCACCGGCGAGGAGTGCGTCGAGGATTCCGGGCTCGAAGAGGCGCTCGGCGGCCCGAAGGAGCGGGACGTAGCTGCGTGCACTCTGCTCGGGCTCGGGCGCGTGAAGCCGGATCAGCGAAATCACTTCGTCGAGCTCGGCCGCGGTCTCGAAACATCCGTCCGCCAGCAGCGGCGCCGCCACGTGCGGAATCCCGAACTCCCCGACCCGCTCGAACGCCTTCTCCAGCGAATCCAGACACGAGACGCCCAGGATCGCGTCGGCCTTCCCGCTCATGACCACCTGGACGACCGCGGGCGTCCCCTCGGCGACGAGCACGTGGTAGCCGAGCGATTTCGCCTCGTTTCTCAGCGCGGCGATGGGACACGCTCCGCAGCCGGCACACTCGAGACCGATGGCGCTATAGGTCCCGCGGCAGACGTCCGGCTTGCGCAGACAGTGCGGAAGCAGGAGAAGTCGGCGGCTGAACGGGACCGCCGCAAACCAGTCGCGCCAATACTCGTTCGAGAGTGCCACCATGGAGAAGCCGAGGAATTCGTCGGACAGTTCGAGACGCCCGAGAAGGGAGCGCGAGAGCTCCTCGAGGCGCACACGGGGGACGGGCGCACTCCGGTCCATCTCGGCGGCGAGGCGTCGCGCCGCCTCGCGGATTGCCGCACGGACACGCACGTCCGAGGGCACGCTCTTGATCCGCTCGGCCGAAGCACCGAGTCTGTCACCGGCCGGTCTGTCCGCTTTTCGAATCATGGCTCCGTTCCCGCTTTCGAGCCGTTGTGCCCGGCGGCCGCCCGCAGCACGCTTCCGAGCGCCGCGACGCTCCAGATCGCCGGGTAGAGCTTCTCCGAATACCACAGCCTAGCAAAGTATAACCCAATCGGGGCGGCTTCCGCAAGTCCATTCTTTGAAATACGTTGCGCCAGGAAGGCGGCTCCGCGGAGAGCGCCGGAAGCGGCGTGCGTCCCGCCGCCCGACGCGGAAAGCGCGCGCGTCGCGAGAGCCGTCTCTTCGACGCTCGAGACCGTGCCCGGAGCGCCACCCCAGGAGCCGTCCTCGTGCTGCGCACGCAGAAGGAACGCCGTCCCCCGCTGAGCTTCCGCACATGCGGACCGGCCCAGGTCGGCGTAGGCCTCGAGCACCCGCGAGGTCCCATAGACCGGGTTCGCGTGGTCGGGCGCGTGCTGGTTGCCGAACCAGAGCGGGAGGAACGACCCGTCGGGCGTCTGCGTCTGCCGGAGGAACTCCAGTCCGCGCCGGATGGCACGACGCTCCCGTGCCGGGTTGACCAGTCCATACCAGGTGCGGATCGCACGGATCGCGTGAGCCGTCAGGTCCGGGCTGCTCCGGTCAAAGGGGAGTCTGCCCCATCCGCGCGAGAACGTGGGCCAGCCGCCGTCCGCGTTCTGAAGGTCAAGGAGCCACCGGACCCCGGCGGCCGCGCGGTCGCGAGGTGCGCCCCCGAGACGGGCGAGTGCGAGCAGCGCACCCGAGGTGTCGTCGGCGTCGGGCACTCCGCCCGAGAGGTCGGTCCACGCCCAGCCCCCCGGGGCCGAATCCGTGTACGGATGGACATGGGTATGCTGCTGGTCGAGGAGCCACCGCCCGAGCACGTCGGGGTCGGAGACGGGCCCGGCGGCCGACAGCGCCTCGACCGCCTGGGTGGTGACCCAGGTCGAGAGGTTGGCGTCGATGGGCCAGCTTCCGTCCGCGCGGACGCTATCTAGGAGGAAGTCGATCCCGCGGCGGACGACCGGGTGGTCCGACCGTCCCGCTCCGACCAGGCTCATCACCACGAAACTCGTGAGCGGCGTCGCTTCGAGGAAGCCCCCGCTTTCGGGCTGAATCTTCGAAAGGAGCGAGAGCGTCGGTCCGACGGACTCGTCTCGCAGGAAACTGAGCAGGGGATTCGCGGTCGGGCGGCGGAGATGAATGAGCTGTCCGACCGCGATGAGCGCCGGGAGGGCATAGCTCACCACCTGAAGCTCGAGCCGTCCCAACCACCGGCGGGGAAGACGTGCGAGCTCGAACGGCAGGCCCGGGACCTCGCGCCAGTCGACGAGTCCGGCGAGGGCACAGTTCGCGAGGATGGGCGTCGCGAAGGTCCGGTCTTTGCCGTAACTTGCCTTGAGCGAGGACGCGCGCTCACGGGGAGAACTTCCCGCCACGCGCGCGAGGAACGCCTCCGTTAATTGGGGACAGTCACCTATTATTTGTTCAGCGGGATTGGGATTTGCACCGAGGGAAATAATAGGTGACTGTCCCCAATTAAGGCGAAGTGCCGCCTGGACCAGCATCGTGGTCGCGAGGTTGCTCGGGCTGGTGGGGGTGTCTCCCCAGCCGCCGTCCGGGTTCTGGTGAGCGGCGAGCCACCGGACGCCCGAATCGACCAGCCGCGCGTGCCTCATGCTTGGGCAAATAAACGGTGACTGTCCTGAATTAAACGCGTGCCTCATGCTTGGGAAAATAGACGGTGACTGTCCTGAATTAAAAGTGAGCGCGTGGACGGAGAGGGCGCTGACCGCCGTCGCCGTCGCAAGCGCGGAGGAAGAGAGCTCTCCCACCCAGAAGCCGCCCGTCGTGCGCTCGGCCAGCAGTCGCTGGCGTGCCGTCTCATATGCCCGTTGAATGTCACCGAGGTCCACAGGCATCTCCCGAGGGACGAGTTTCACCGCAAGTCGCAGAGACTAGACACTAGAGACTAGAGACTAGAAACTACACACTGGATCGTCCCGACTTCGGTCGGGACTGACTGGAAACTGGAAAGAAGAGTCGAAGGAAACTCAATCGGAGTTTCTAGTGAGGTCCCGATTTTATCGGGACCGGTCTAGTTTCCAGTCTCCAGTTTCTGCGCCCCCAGGCGCATCACGACCGGAGGGCGAAAAGCGTTTTCCACCAGAGGACATAGAGCCGTCCGACGAACTGGAACATGAGGCGGCGTCCGAACCCGAGTTCGGCCTGGGTCTCGTCCTCCCAGAGCATGCGGAGGTTCCACTGGAAGTTGAAGCGGTAGCATTCCTCGAAGAGCCGCCAATGCCGCGCGGTCATGTCGGAGATGGAAAACGACCGCACACCCGGATCGATGGACGCAAGGAACACGGGGAAGACGACGACGCGCTGGCCGCGAAGCTCCTGCACCCACCGCAAGGTGGCCTCGAGGTCCGAGGCGGTCTCGCCGGGAAGACCGAGGATGAGCGAGATCATGGGGGTGAAGCCCGCGCCGCTCAAGCGCCGGACCTCCCGCAACGAGACCTCGCCCCAGTCCGGCTCCTCCATCGTCGCTCGCCCGGCCGGATCGGAACTCGCCACAGGATGCATCTTGGCGAGGCTCCCGGCGGACCGCAGGAGCCGGGACGAGGCGGTCTCGACGCCGACATTCACCCACACGCTCCGCGGCGGCGGCGCGCCGCGAGAGAGGTAAGTCGGAGAAAGTTGAGCAGGAGCGGCAAGCGGTGATTGCCTAGCGGCAGTCGCACGATCGCCCGCTCGCGGGTCTTGTAAGAGGGATGCGTCACCGGCCAGGAGTTGGTGCACCTCGCGGAGCTCGGCCTCCGTGAAACCCGCAACCGACGAGACGTTCGCATGGACGGGTTGAAGGACCCTCAGCTCACGGAGGGACCTGAGTTCCCGCAGCAGTCCGAGGAGCGCCGGGGGATCCGTGCGTTTTCCTCCTTCGCTAAAGCTACGGCGGACGAGCGCCCCATGGCCGCCGTAGCGGAAGAAGTCCTCGCTCATGAGTGAGATGTCGCGGACCCCGGCGGCGAGGTTCGTCCGGACGTCCGCAAGGACCGCCTCGGGCGCTAGGTGCACCATCGGAACTCTCGCGATGGTGCAGAAGTCGCACCCGAGCCCGCACCCGCGGCTGATCTCCACCACCCCCATGACCGTCGCGCCGCGGATGGGAGGAATCCGGTCCGAGGGCGACCAGCGGCAGTGAAAAACGGGAGGCGAGGGCTTACCGGCGGCGATGCGCCGGAAGATGCCGGGCCCGTGGGTCTCGAAGTAGCCGGTGAGGACGTGATCGACGCCGAGTCTTCGGCGTGCCCGCTCGTCGCGTGCAAGCTGCCACGCGCCGGGTCCGCCCACGACGAGTCTCACGTCCGGGAAAACATCCCGCAGGCGGCGCACCCGTGCCGCGAGCCGCTGAAAAAGCACCTCCGTCCACGAGCGTCCGCCCGCAATCCCCGTCATCGTGGAGGTGTTCATGGCGAGACCCAACGGGTCGCCGGAAGAGAGCCCGACGATCCGCGTATCGCTCCCGACCGCGCGGTCGAGTTTTTCGGGGGTGACGACCGCCACGTCGTCGCGCGAGAATCCGCTCGCGAGGAGCGCTGCTTCGACGCGTCTCAGGCCCAGGGGGGCGCGGACCGCGCGGACGCCCGACGACGGAACCGGCGGGGCGAGCAGCGTCTCGACCAGTGCGAGCGGCGTAGAGCTCGTCTGTCCGGCACTCACCATGCCGTCCAGGAGAGTGCGGTAGTCGGCGAACTGCGTGCGGTCCGCACTCAACACGACGCGGAATCCCTGGGAAGACATTGTACCGAACCCCGACTCGACAGCGGAAAAAGGGGCGTCGAACGGCCTTCCCTCCCCCCATCGAGGGGGAGGGTCAGGGTGAGGGGCGGGTTGTGCAATGACGAAATCCGAAGCCAGAATGACTAATGTTGAATGACTGAATGACGAATGAAAGATTGTGGTCGCTATAACTGTCCATTCGTCATTGGTTCGTTCGGGCTTGATTCGTCATTCGGCTTCCGTCATTCTGCCCTTACCCCTCACCCTTCCCCTCTCCCTCAAGGGGAGAGGGGATTTCAGCAGAGTAATGCGCTCAGAAGTCCAGTTCGTCCAGGGCGTCGATGAGGCCGTCGAGCTCGTCGGGCTGGTCGCCCGAGGCGGCGTCGGGGGTTTTCGCGCGGGCGCTGCGGGTATGCGCGGTCCGGGACTTCGGAGTTGCGGCGGACTTCTCCTTGCAGGCGCAGGGACCGGTCGCACTGCAGAGACAGCCGCAGGCGGGACAGACGGTCTTTCCCTCGGGCAGCGGCCCGCCGGTCCAGCGCTCGCAGTCACAGGCACATCCGCAGACGGGACACGCCCCGCCGGACCTGGCGAAGAACGCGTCGGCGTCGATGGGTCCGGCGGCCGGGCGCTTCCCGCTCGCCCCGGCAATCCCCTCGTCGGTCTCATAGAGCGGGAACAGGATCGCCGCCTCCGGACAGATGCGCGCACAGGCGGCACACCCGGGCTTGCACCGGTCGGGCGCCATCACCGCCGGTCGGTCTTTCCCGTCCAGCGTGTAGACCCCGAAGAGACAGAAGTCGTAGCACTGTCTGCACGCGACGCATGCAGATGAGTCGAGAACCGGATACCACCTCGGTGCGACGTCGCCTTGGATTTCCCGAACCGAGCCGGGCACGGAAGAGGCCGAACTCCCGGCGGCACGGAGGAGTTCGGCGGCACAGGTCTCGGGGGAATCGAATGCGGCGAGATTGAAAGGACGGATGGTGCGTGCGGACCCCGGCGACTTTCGGGCGGACGGGGCGGTCTTCCCCTCGGACGGAGCGAGCTCACCCTCGATCCCGCGTGCGCGCAGGAGCCAGCAGGCGGCCCGCGGATGAAGCCAGGATGCGAACACGATGTCGTCCGAAATCTCTTTCAGCGCCGCAATGCCGGCGTGCGAATCGGTCATCGAGTAGACCGACGGAACGACCAGGACGCTCGCGCCCGTACTTTCGCCGAGCCGGCGGATGACCGCATCCTCGAACGTCCGCCGCTGGGTGCCACGGTCCCGACGCGGCGGGACCGTGCTCTCGGGATCTCCGTGGCGGTCTTCGGGTTCCTCGGCGCTCCACCGCGATATGACGATGACGGACTGGGCCATCACTTTCTCCGAAAACACCCGCCGGCCGGTTGGCCGAAAACAGTATACCATATCCTGCCATATGGGCAGGGGGTACGCGCCTCACCCAAGTCGAGCGACGGAGTTCAACCGCAAAGGGCGCAAAGCTTGCCCGCCCTCCGTGTGGCGGGGACGCAAAGGGAACCGCAAAGTCGAAGGCCGAAGGAACGGCGTCAGATCCCGGTATCTTTGCCTTCCCTCAGCGTCTTAGCGTCTCAGCGTCTCAGCGTCTTCTTCCTCAGCGTCTGAGCGTCTTTCTGTAGTACCAGGGGTGGCAAACAAAATCGGCCGTTTTTGCCAAAATTCCGTTGGAAAACGCCCCTGGCGGTTCAAAAACGCAGAAAAAACTTTCTGGATTTCGGTTTTGAGTGGCAAATATCGGACAACAACGGTCTCCTTTGTGCGGAGACTGCAAAGGAGACCGTAAGGCCCAAGGTCCAAGGTCTAAGGCCGAGGGAACGACCCCGGACGCCGATATCCTTTCTTTCCCTCAGCGACTTAGCGACTCAGCGACTCAGCAACTTCTTCTCTGACCTCGCGCTTCCAGTTTCCAGTCAGGTCGCCGAAGGCGACCGATCTAGTTTCCAGTCTCCTTAGCTTTGACGTCCCAGCAGTTGAGGGTGTCCTGATCGCGGATGAAGAGTCGGCCGCCGACGACGACCGGATGGGGCCAGGAGGGTCGCTTGCTCCCGGTGACCTTGAACCGGCCGGTCTCCTTGTAGCCGTCGGGCGTCGCTTCCACCAAGGCCGCTACGTGGTTCTCGCCCAGGCAATAGAAGTGCCCGTCCGCGTAGGTGAGCGAGCCCTTCCCGACGGAGCGATTCTGCCAGACCACTTTGCCGGTCTTCATCTCGACGCAGCGCATGTCGTCGAAAAACCCGTAGAGGTATTCGCCGACCAGGACGACGCCGCCGTGGTGGTTCCCGAAGCTCTTGTCATACCAGACCTGCTCGGCCCCCTGTGGGGTGACCTTGACCACGCCGCTTCCCTTATTGTAGTCCGCGGTGGCGAAGACCATACCGTCGTGCTCGATCGGCATCGTGATGTAGATCTCGGGACAGGGCTCGGTGTAGTCCCAGAGGTACTTGCCGGTCTCGGCGTCGACGGAGACGAGGCGCTTGGCCAGACCGTTGATGATCTGCTTCTGACCGCCGATGGTCGCGAAGATGCAGGAGGAGTAGGCGGCCGGGGTCCTGACCTCTTTGCTCTGCCA
>Ga0315282_10006077_pt1 | contig 20318 bp, 21 predicted proteins | sample YL17G07_20_MG_FD_203693 | JGI IMG/M metagenome (GOLD analysis project Ga0315282, IMG submission 203693) | Sediment microbial communities from Yellowstone Lake, YNP, Wyoming, USA - YL17G07_20 | ecosystem: Environmental > Aquatic > Freshwater > Lake > Sediment | place: USA: Wyoming | collected... | reverse complement strand
TAACTATCCTATTGAAAGGATTAGTTCACCAACTCTTTCTTCTGGAACAGGAATGGATGTTGTGTAAGTGTATATAATTTTACCCAAATTTGGTTTTCCGTAAATATAATAGCCATCTGGAGTTGTCACTTCTAGCTTCCATCTTCCACTAATGTAATTGTCAAGTAAAGGAGGTATTATCTCATTAACATACACAGATCCTATAGCATTTCCGTAGAAGACTTTATTTTTATCTTCTTGCATGAATTCTCCTTGAAGTATAGCATCAATTGCAGTTTCTAGATAGGTTTTCTCTACAAGAGGAAGCTGATTGTTAAAAAGAGTGAATAAAGCAGAATTTCCCTCCTCATTCAAAATTCTCTCTTCCACAGTTTGTCTAACTTCTGTTCCACGCAACCCCTGCTGAAAAATCAAAAAAAAGGAAATTATGACGACTGCTATGACTAAAGTTACTGCCCAAACTGCTTCTTCAACAAATCCTTTCATTTTTTTTCCTTAAATAAGAATTAGTTTTTAATAAATATTATCTTCTCCATTTTCTGTAGATGTCTTCAAAAGTTTTCTGAGGTTTTTTCTTGAAAACTCTGAAAAATAGGAAGACTAAAACAAAAATGACAATCAATACAGCTAGCAAAACATAAACCCAAGTGTAGTCTTGTTGCTCGACTTTTGGTTTGCAAGTTCCATTTACACACTGCTGGCCAGGACAATCAGAATCGAGAGTACATTTCCCTTTTACAGTGGTTGTTGTTTGCTTGACGGTAGTTGTAGTTCCAGGTGTTTTTACTGTAAATCCGGTGCAAGAGGTTATTCTGCCATCGCTGCAAAAGCCTTCGAAATAATATGTCCCTAATGAGGCACTGCTCCACCTGAACTCGTTATTGGAAAATACATATTCGTATTTTGGGACTCCACTGCAAGTTGATGAAGATGAAGAATAAATTCTCAATATTCCCGACGAGCATCCTTCTATTGAGCAGACGCAGTTGTTAGGTTCGCATGGGCTGCATTGATTTACAGCAAAAAAAGTTAAAGCAAAGGATAAGGATGATAATATAACAAATGAGAAAATTGATGCTAACAATAAGATTTCTAACTTGCGCATGATATCACCGCCCTCCCATCAGGGTTTGGCCAAGCACCGGGTATCGGGTTTGTAAGGTCTCTATCAGAGTATGCAGTCCAAGAAACATGATAATTACCTGGATGGCCACTGCAGGTGAAATCATCATACCTTGAATCTGAACCTAATCCAACTGAAATTGGAGGATCTGTGTGGTCAATTATTTCTCCACCTGAATTGCTGAAGAAGAATACAAGATAAGCTGGGCCATACCTATTGTCATAATCTAAAGAGCATCTGTAACCTGAGGATGTTGAAGTGCATCTGAAATTGCTGCCAACAAAATTACCTTCTGGAATTGTAGTAGTTTGGCCGCCACCGACTAATATTGACGTGTGGTCCTGGATTATAGGGTTTCTACAAGTCACATCAACATCTATACTTCCCGTAGTTTGGGGATATAGCGAAGTTGTATAGGTCTCTGTTGAAATCTTTTCTTTATTTTTCAAAACTGTGTTACCAAGAATTGCTAGGAAATCACCATCTTTGCAGCCATTGACAGAGCAATCGCATCTTTCATTCACTCTGCAAGGATTTTGACACATTAAAAACTGCGGCTTGACAAGAACAGTTATGCTGTTGCTTGATGGATTGTAAGTTGGCTTGATGCATGTTGCAATGACTTCAACAGTTCCAGTTGAATTTGGTTTGTAAGAAACTTTTATTGGCGGCATTTTTTCAACAACTGGAGAATTCAGTGGAGTTTTATCTTTGTTAATTATATTCCATACTCCTTCATCGCAGGCTGCTGAAATATTGCAATAGCATGTACTTCCAGCGAAGCATCCTTCACATGAAACTGAAAAGGTTGAACCTGGAGTGGTTGTGGTTGAACCTGGAGTGGTTGTGGTTGAACCTGAGGTTGTGGTTGAACCTGGAGTGGTTGTGGTTGAACCTGAGGTTGTGGTTGAACCTGAGGTTGTGGTTGAACCTGAGGTTGTGGTGGTTGTCTGTTGAGTGGTGGTTGACTGCTGAGTGGTTGTGGATTGCTGAGTGGTGGTTGACTGCTGAGTGGTTGTGGATTGCTGAGTGGTGGTTGAGACTGGAGTTGTTGTGGTTGATAATAGTGCACATGCACCATTTATGCAAACACAACCAGGACATACATTAGCACAGGTTACAGACTCAAACATACATGTGCCATATTCGTCGCAATACCTTTCAGTTAAAGTACCACCAAAAGAGCAAACATCAGACAAAGAACCTCCTGAACCTGTACAAGTGCCTTTTAACTGAAAGTTCTGAGCATTAGGTCCTGAGTTAGTATCACCATCAGTATCTGAACATGTAGTTTGAGTGCAACCAGATTGGCATGAAGATTGAGTAGTATAGCAGGTGTTCGTTAATACGCAACAGTAAGAATTAGGACTACAACTTGGTCCACCTGCTCCACCGCACAAGCATTGAACTGAGTTTGGACTTCCGCAATTTGTGTTAGTACATGCTGGAACTCCACACTCAGATTGGCATGAAGATTGAGTAGTATAGCAGGTATTCGTTGCTGCGCAACAGTAATTAGAATTAAAAGTACAAGCTCCTGTACCGCACTTGCATTGGGGTGCATTTGCACTTCCGCAATTTGTATTAGAGCATGTAGGAAGAGTACCGCATGCATTTTGGCATACAGCTAGAACGTCAGTGCATGTATTACCTGCTGCGCAACAGTAAGCATTAGAATAAGGACAATCATATGTACCGCACTTGCATGGGTTTGCATTTTTACTTCCACAATCTGTATTAGAGCATGTTGAACCTGGGGTTGTTGTGGTTGAACCAGTTGTGGTTGATGATTTGGGAGTTGAAGTTGTGGTTGATGATTTGGGAGTTGAAGTTGTGGTTGATGATTTGGGAGTTGAAGTTGTGGTTGATGATTTGGGAGTTGAAGTTGTGGTTGATGATTTGGGAGTTGAAGTTGTGGTTGATGATGATGATGATGAAGAAGAAGAAATAGCTAAAGGTGTGCACTGTGAAGGATTGGTACACACCGAGCCAGCGTTTGAACATCCAGTAGAGCAATGTTCAATATTAGTACCACTGCAAGTACAAGTTGTAGTATATCCAAACAGCCAACTCCAGAAATCAGAAATACCACCAGTTGTTGTTTGTGTTTGAATAGATGGGAAAAATAAATTTCTTAAAGAATTGATTAAATCTTCAATGTTATAAGCAAAAACTGATTGAACTGAAAAAATAAAAACAAATGCAACTATAGCTAAAACTAAACCAATTCTAACCATACTATTCAATTCAGAATTAGCTTTCAACGAATAAAAACCTTAACTTGTGTTTATTCTCTAAACAACAGTTCCAGATACTTGCTTAGATGTGCCATCACAATTAAGATAAAAAATATAATCGCCAGCACTAAGACTAACTGTACATTGATAATTGCCATTTGTTCCAGAATAGCAGCTACTGCTGCTTACTCCTGTATATGACACAACAACACTGGTACTGCCAGAACAGCCACTCCAAGTGCACTGAACGTTTGTTGCCGGAGTGAGTTGATGGCATTCAAACTGCAATGAACCACTTGTAGTAGTTGTTGTACCCCCAGAAGGAACTTCTCCACAAATCTCAGGATACCCAGCTATTTTCCACCAGTAGTCTGCTCCCCAAATCTGACCAGCATACTTGCCCTCTCTTATGGTTACTGCCTCAAAGCCTGGCAATTTTTTCTTCCACAGGTTGGGATTTGTTTCACATTCCCCTGGTCGTATTGCTTTGCAAGTAGCTTCCTTTCCTGTAGCTTCACTTCCTGATTCCTGAGTATAAAAGTCTTTCATCACACTCAAACATTCTTTTGCATCAAGCTCAGTATAGCCGCATGCACATGAATATATATGGAAACAATATAATCCATCTTCACAATAAGGTATACCAGATATTATGCCATAGGCTTTTCTTTCACCGGTTCTTCCATCACCATTGATATCTATACTTACTTTTTCTCGACAAAATCCTACCGCAGACATCATATCAGTACACCCAGCCGATGTGAAAGAATTGCAAAGATTGCCACATCTTATCATTTCTCTGTTATAGTTGTAAGCATGCTGGAAGTCGTCTATCTTCGGCAATGTGTCTGGCTTAACTATTCCTGTGAAAAGTTTAATCATTACCAGCGTTACAACAATAAGAATAAACATCGCGAAAACCATTTGCAGTGCGTCTACTCCCTTTCTCATTGACATATCAAAACATCACTATTTCTAACTTCTTTTCTTGTGATATTAAAGGTTTCGCCCTTTTCCAAATTTTCCTTACAGCAAAAATAAAGATTATGTGCTTCGACAGTTGGCATCTCACACATCGGTAAAATTATTACAGAAACACTTTTATCAATTTCTTTCACTGCCCTTTTCAAATCATCCACAGTAACCGTCTCCTTTAAATTACCAGTAAAATATTTACACTGATCAGTCAAAAAACCGTAAAGTAGAGTTTTAAAACTCTCAAAACCAACTGTAGTTTCATTGTACTGAATGCAAGCATACTTTACATCCACCACCTGATCTGTTTTAGGAACTACTCCTGGGCTAATAACATTTGTCACTATTCCAATACCGACGAGGATGACAACAACTGCAACGGCAATTACAAAAATATATTCCAAGACCATTCCTTTCATTTCTAACACTTTATGCTAATTTCTTTAAGGAGATTGTCATAAGCGAAAAATACAGCAGTTGCTTGTTTGTCGCACTTCAATTCACAGTTTTTATTTGTAAATGTGATTGGGGAATAGCTTCCACTAACAATATAGCACAGACAATCCTTTCTGTAATCCTTTGCCCCAGTTTTATCCCAACAAAGGTTACAATATTTTGTTAATACACTCGCATCTATAGTCGTCTCTTTTGTTTGGAATGTGGAACATTCTTGCTGTGATTGGCATCCCTGTGGTAGGTAATCGCAAAGTTTTAAATAAGTAAGAATTTGAGTCCTAAAAGTTATTATCAGACTGATTACGACCAAGATAACAACTATGTAAAGAAACATTTGGAACGGATACTCTAAAACAACTTGCCCTTTCATCAAACCACCACAATTAATTTACTTGTTGCGTTATAGTAAATCCCTATTGATTTTTCTGTTGTTATGCTTCCAGCCTGCCAATCGATTATATTTTTATAACCCGATGGCAAGTTTGAAATAACTTTATCTTTCGTCACTTCGCCGCTAATCCCTTTTAAAACCAACTCAAAACAGTTTGTATCCTGGCCAACATTAATTTCTCCCGTAATCTTCCAACAAGCCAAAGAATGGGCAGCTATTTCATAAGCTATTTCATTTGGATCTCCTGTTTTTATAGTAACCACTTTCTGGTATGTGCTTGTCTCGATACAAAAAGCTGGTAGGGGGGTTTTCATGTGTTCTGGCAAAGGCAACAAACCACTAAATCCTCTTATCATATCACAATACCCCTTTTTTATTGCAGGTGACATATTTACACCGACAAAAGTTATCAAAAGGATGATGCTGACCAATGCAATAATAAATAAAGCTATTGTAGAAAGTGCTATGCCCTTCATACTTATATTTTAACATTTATTGTAAAAATAGTTAAATGGCCTCAAACAAAACCAAGCTAATTTCCTTTCCAGTTGAATTGTACCTTATTTTTATTTTATGCTCAACATTTTTTTCCAATGATTCAAAATAAACTTTTGTATTGGCTGGCTTGTTCAAGTATCCTTCCATTCTGTCTCTGCTCAGGGTGTTGGTCGAATTTATAGAAACAACATAGCAATCATCAGAATAAACATCTCCACCGAAATCATGCTTGCTCCAGCAGTTGTCCACACATGCTTTCAAACTTCCAAGAACAGAATAACTGTTGCCCACTAAAAGTGTTTTACATTCTTTTGGAAAAGATTGCCAAGAAATTGAAATGTAAACTATAATGGCGGCTATAGCAACTACAATAAAAAGCAAAGATGTTAAAAGCTTGCCAGTTTCCATGTCTTAACCTGTTGCGTTAATTGATGTAGTTAAACTGTTAAACACTATAAGCGCAAACACATTAACAACGCCATAAATAAGTATGGCTTTAAATAAAGTTTGGGAAATTTCCCAGTCTCTTGCAGTCTTATCAAAGCCATTTTCTATTCCTGAAAGCAACATGGCAAACAGAGCAACCACTTCTACCGTATAAATACCAATTGTTGCTTGCAAGACTGTCATCGGCACTACTTTTGTGAAATCTCCAACAAGATAATTTATAAAAGTAGTTGCAGCAGACCCAGATTCAGACAGTACGCTTATTCCCAAAGTTTTTTCTATTTCTGCAAGCTTTTCGGCCAAAATTCTTAGCATGTTCAAGATGAAAATTCCTAAAGCCCCAACCATCCCTGTAACCATGGGGATAACAAAACTTGCCTGCAATCTTATAGAAGATCTTGTTTCTTCCAATAGCTCTCGTATCTTTGCTTCAATTATATAAACATTTTCCAGATAATTTGCTATAGTTTTTGAAATTGATCCGAGCAAAATAGCACTTTTTTCAGAAGCATCAGCTAAAATTTTCATTATCTCATCTATCAAAACAGACGGATAGAATTTAAGCAGGCCCTCTTGCTTGTCAAACAAAGCTTTCTTAAAAGTAGTGCCAAAGTTTTTCATGCTTTCATAAAGCCTAAGGAAAAATCCATACATAGGCCTTTTTTCCATCCCAAGCTTCTTGTACTCTTCCAAACTCTTTAGAATTCCAACTTCTATGGGATAGCCTTCTGAAAGAAAATTCCCCAGAGAGAACAAACCGATCTGAAATTCTGATTCTATATTTTTGATATCATTCCTTATTTTAATTCTCTGAAAACTGTTTAGGTAAAAGTAAAGTATTACAGCTAATGCAGCTCCTGCTGTGATAGAAAAAGTCGATACTAGGTTTGTTGGACTCATTTTTGCTTCAGTCAACAATATGCATTCAATTGGCGGGCTTCCAACTTGACAACCCAATCTATCAACTATGTCTATAGGTGGATTGTATAGATTTGTTGCTAATTCGGTAAAATGAAGAAGGCCATAAGTCATTGTCAGCATACCTGCAAGAAGCGACAGGATTAGAATTGGGATGTAAATTTTTGTTTTCCCTAATTTAACTGCAAAAAAACCTTCTTGTGGTAGTTCTGGATGCTTGGAGATATCTGGAACCATGAATGCACCAGGTCTTTTTTGCAAAATCCTGTTGATAAAAAATAGATTAAATGCAGGGAGAATAACAACGTAGCCTAAAATCAGTTGAGGGGTACTCACCCCCTGATGCAAGAATATCGAAACCATTGGAAACATTATCAATCCTATGGCAGGCAACAGCAGCCCCATGGTATGCAGCATCATTATAGGTGAAGACACATCCTCCACATATTTTTTCATTTTTTGATGTGTCGTGTCTAGAATAAAACTCAATGCCTTTTTCAGAATTGCCTCTCTCCCAGTCTCTGACGGCTCTATTAAAACACCATATAGCAAGCTTATCGAGCGAACGAAATCCTCGTTCCACCAAACCCATTTGCTCGTGTACACTCCCAAAGCTTGCTCAACAGTTCTATATTTTCCAATTTGCAAATCCCACATGGCCTTTTTAATATCCTCTGTAATTGGTCCTTTCGAATGCGTGCAAGCAAAATTTACCGCACCTTCAAAACTTGGGTTCAGTTTGAGGTAGATTGCCATATAAAGGATAATTTTTATTGATTCATCTCCTGCCTGCACCCTAACCACATTCGCACGAAAGCTTGGGAATGTGTAAATATACCAGAAAGACATTGCAGGAATTACAAGAAGGAAGGCAAGGGAAGAAGTGTCAGATGAACCTGAGAGAAATCCGATGATAAAATAGATTGGGAGTAGGGCAAGAATTAAAACAACAAAAGAAAGAATTGAGGCAGAAATAACACCGGTTGGAGTAACGTTCAAACCTGAAAAAACTATGTCCAGCTTGAACTTCTCCTCCATGCTCTTTGATGGTTTTATTTTTAACGATTCAGAAAACTTGCAAAGTTTTTCATACCAAGTCCTAGCTTCTCTCTGCTGTTGCTCTTCCAAAAGGAATTCTATAAACTCTCTAGAAAGACCTTTTCGCATGTCTGGCATTGGTTCTTTTTTCTTGAAAAACTGCATATAATTACTTTGTTTTATAGAAAAATTAAGAATTTGCAACTATTGGACTAATGCTTAGCATATTGAGAAGCAATTTTACTAATTTGCACTTCAGCAGCATGGCGTGTTAGCAATCCTGAACCAACTTGGCTCACTAACTCTATCCTAGCACTTTTTAATGCCGATACTGCTTCAGGTTTTCCAGCCTCTTGGAATTGATGTATTAACGAGTCTGCATGATCTTGAAACTTGTCAGCATCTCTTTTTGCTCTTGAATAGGTGCTGTATACAGAATATTCTCTTGCTATAACACCAGCTCCACGGAAGAAGAGTCCGCCAATAAACATAACGGCAAAAATAGCAACAGACCAACCACCCATGAAAGCGAACAGAGCCCAAACCATTCTAGTAAACCAGCCTATTGGAATTGTTAGGAAAGTTACTATCAGTGCTAGCATCCTGTTAATGTTAGGCTGATTGAATATCCCAAGGCTGGTTAAGAAAGCCCAGAAAAGTGTATAGATAGCTGCAAATGGTAGGACGAATAAATAAATTATTGCTGGAACATACCCCCATTCTTTGGGCAGTCCCATCATCCCTAATACTTCCACGGCAGGTCCTGGTAACGCATAGTATTTGAAATTTGAAGGTACACTGGCATAATCTGGAAATACAATGAAATTTGGAAAAACAAATGCTAAGATTAGGAGTATACCAAAAATTATCAATGTTATAATTGAAGTTCCACCCATGGTAGGTAAGTGTATTACTCCACCTATGATAAGAAGTATGAGAATGAAAACAAGGATGAAAACTATACCTATGTAATTAGTGAGTATTGTACCTAGAGTGCTAGTAAAATCAATACTAATTCCAAAAATTGGTTGCTGCTGCTCAGCAAACGCAGGATTAGCTAACAAAAGTGAAATTAGAAGGAAAACCGCCAACAGATATCTTCTCATAAATTTTATTTAAGTTTCAAGCAATTTATACTTTCTTTCCTTTCTCCTTTTTCTCCCCCTTGGCGCTGATATAGGCTAAGGCGAGGATGAAAGATATGAACAAGAAAAGAACTGAGTAGGCTAGAATCTGCATCAAGTCCTCAGAATAATAGATTGAAGCGGAAAGGAAGTAAAAGGCAATTATAATTGCAATTATCGGGTTGATCCTATTTGGCAAAATCTTCAATTTTCTTAGAGCAGCAAAAGAAACCAAGAAAGATAAGAGGAAAAGTAAAAACTGGAAAATCATCCCTGCCGTTTTCCCACCTCACTCATAAACTCTCCAAACCAGCTGTAGCCGTAAAGGTTTTTGCCAAGTTTTTTAGCCAAAGGATCAATGATTTTAACTTCATTGACCATTTCTTGCAAAAGTTTTGTATCGTTGCTTTTTTCATATCTTTTCCATAGATTTTCACAGGCTTTCACTCCAGCATCAAACCTCTTCTCGTCTTTTGTTTTGAATGCTTCCTGCGTCCTGTAGGAATCTCCCTTTTTCACGGAATAGCTAATCGTCCCGAAAAGGAAGAGGATAACAAATGCAAGAACTGCGGTAATTACTCCAAGGATTGGCAGAGCTGTAGTCAATCCCAAGGAATACAAGGAAAAGATGGAAAGAGCTGACAATGTTAGAGAAATCAAGGAATTGATTCGGTTTGTTTGGGCTCCTTCGCCCAGAATCTTGGTTTTTCTCAGCAGGGCGTACAGTAGCAGGAAGAAAAAAAGAAATGGGAGAAAGATTTGAAAGGAAAATTCTTGCATGCCCAATCCAAATATTTCCATAAAAATAATTCTAATTTCCAACAATAAGAGTTTGAGCCAAATGAAAAAAGAAAATTTTTATTTCAGCGAATTGACCTTTAGAATGTTGTTACTTTAATGTAACTAAAGACTTAAATACTTTACGCAGTATAAAAGAAGTATGTATTGGAAAAAAGAAAAGCCTGAACCGCTTTATATAGATAAAATTGCTACAGAGACAGGAAAGGAAGCTCACATACTTCAAATAATAACAGAACAGAATGATTTTTCTTGCGCTGTTTCCTATCTTGTTAAGCTTGCTGATATTTCAGAATACGGAAGTAGAGGTAAAATACCGACTACTTTAGAAGCGATTGATAGATATGCGACAGCTGAGGCAGTTAAAGTTTATAGGAGACTTGTTGGAAAAGATAAAATTATTTTTAGTGATGTCCCTGATGATAAAGTTATAATAGATGAATTTTCTCCTTCGTTAAAGGCTTTGATGCTTGATAAAGCTGAAAGTAGGGCTGTGAAGCCAAACAGAACAGCTGGCCAAGCAAGAGTGAATTCTTTCATTGCAGATTTATATAAAATAACCCCTGGTTCTAAGATCGTATTGAGTTCTAAGGATAGCCTAGTTCCTTTATCACTAGACGCAGTAATTGATAGCAGATTGCATCCATTAGAACTGAGTCTATACCCTCAAGATGCAAAAGTTCTATTTGGTTGGGAAAAAATCCCACGTGAATTTAGAGAAGGCAAATATAGAGGAAGATATAGCATCGAAAGAGTGATACAGCCAGAAGCTCTAAATTTCATTGAGAAATCATTTCAAACAAGGCTTGAAGAAAGTTTGAATGAAGCTTATGAGCAAATCAATCAGACTGCTCAAAAACCAAAAAGCAAACCTAGAAAAGCAAAAAATAAATGATAAATTTTGAGAAAAAGTTGAAGCTAAACTTTTGGCAGGTTATTTCTCTTCATGTATTCCTTTATTTGATCATTGATAGCGTTTAAATCATTTTGGTAGGCAGCATACATTTGTTGGTTTTTCTTTTTATCAGTATGTGACATTGTATTTTGCAGATCATCTCTTCGTCTGATAAGATTTGCTAATATCTCACGGTCTTCTTCTGCAACCACCCTTTCAACTGCTTCATACCCGACCCAAAGCTTTTTCATCATGCTAAGAAGCACCATAAAGAAGAAATAGTTCACGGCCAGAAGGCCCAAGCCTGCAAATCCATAGCCTAGCAATTCTGTAAACATGCTGGCCAGCAGGAACCTGAAAGCGATTAGTGCTGACAAGAATGTCATCACATATCTCACAGTTGGGTTTGTCAAGAAATCTGTAAATTCATAGAACATTGCCATCAAAACACCGAGGGGGGCAAACACACCAAAAATAAAGAATGTGATTATTGTTAAGGGTGCCAAATCGCTTGGAGCAAATCCACTGAAGACGCAGGCTGATCCTACCGCAATACTTGTAATAACATCTGTTGATGATCCAAATAATGACTGGCATACTGTGAATGTGACAACTGGTTTGCCCAAATAAGGCATAAGATAAGCTATCTCGACTCCAAAAGTTGCGAAAAATATTATTATAAGTCCGATGAAACAAAACCATTTAAGTTCTCTAATTCTCTTAAGTGGTTTCAATATCAAGAATCCTATGAATATAAACGCACCGCCTATTACCCACAAAAGTAATGTATAGCTCCCAAGCGTTCCTAGCCAGCCCGTTACTGCACTAGGGGTTTCTCCAGTTGACAACTGAGCTAAAACAGAATTGATTGTTAAAAGAAACACTAGTAGAACTAAAAGCCTTTTCATAATTTTAATTATGCATTTAAATGAATTTAAGCATTAATTGTGAGAAGCTGATGTTTTTTAAGAGGCAGGACCAGTTTGCCCTGCATAATGGTGTGAATGCTTTAGTATATCTTTTATCAACTTTTCTAAATTTTTAACTCTATTATCAAAACTTTTATATTGTGCTGTATTTGTTTGCCCTGTTTTTTTTAACTCGTCTCTAAGTTTCTCCAGCTCATTTTTTTCATTAACAGCACTTGCCAATCTTGCCTGTGCCTGCCCTGATAATACACTATCCACTTGTTCATACCCTATCCATAATTTACTTATAATTCTAAAAATAATCATGAAAAAGAAAAAGTCGATGAGGAGCTTTCCCACTCCTGCAAAGCCATATCCCAGCACCTCAATAGTCATTGATGAAAGCAGGAACCTGTAAGCAATAAGTGCTGACAAGAATGTCATCACCCTTCTCACGTTTCTATCTGTCAAAAAATCTGTAAATTCAAAGAACAGGGCCATCAAAACACCAAGAGGGGCAATTATACCGAAAATGAAGAATGTTATTATTCCTAAAGTTGTTATCTCAGTTGGAATATAACCTGTAAGAGTGCAAGCTGTTAAAGCAATTATGTTAACTACGGGACCTGGCAGATTTGATGGAGGCATTGCTGCTGTAAATTCTTGTTCGCATACTTTATAAGGAAAAACTGGTTTGCCTAAATATGGAGTAATGTAAATTATCTCGACTCCAAAAGTTGCAAAAATTAAGATAAGCAAACCGATAATTGTGAAATATTTTGTTATTCTTGGATTAATGATCCTTAGAATAATGCCTAGGAATATGATGGCGCCTGCAACGATAAACAGAAGCAAACTCCAAGTCCCCAACTGATGAACCCAATTTATTGCTTGTGATGCAAGTGGCTCTTGAGCTAGTGCAGAATTGATTGTTAAAAGAAATACCAGTAGAACTAAAAGCCTTTTCATAATTTTAATTATGCTTTCAAACGAATTTAAGCATTAGATTTAACTATCTTAATATGAAAATTCCTAATCAGAATCTTTCAAGGGAATATTTAAGGTGGTCTATTCTTTATCACATGAGTGCCGCAGGGAAAATCAAAGTAATTTCTGATTATGGAATAAGGATTGGTGGCGACGCTTTTTTAATTCCTTCTATTCTTCCTTCTTGGCTAGTTTTTGATTTAGATAAGACGTTAACTGCAGATGGTAGTGTTAGTGTATATGAAGAATACAATGAAAATGTATGTTCTGTTCTAGGAATACCTTCTTTCAGACTTAGAAAACTCATTAAAGAAATTGATCTTTCGCCTAACGATTTTTCAATACCTAAGAAAAGATATGAGAATGAATTAAGAAGATTGCACTTTAAGAAAAGGCATCACGATGACGCATGCACACTAACAGAAGAAAGTGAAAATATTAAGTTCATTCCACATGCATTTGATGCTATTGTTGAACAAGAAAAATTAAATTGCCTTGTCGGAATTAATACAGGCTCGCCAAAAGATGTTACAAAAGAAGTTGTAAAAAAGAAAATAGGTATTCAAGAACCAAACATAGCTGGCTCTAAACCAATATTTGATAGTCATGAAAATTTCTTAGAATTCTATCTTAACTTAGGTACAAATAAACCTATTTCAATGAGCAATTTTCATCTTCCAGAATGTTATTGTGATTTTTCACTAACAGTAAATCCAAATGAAGCCAGGCAATATTATGTAACAGATGATCTTTCTGATTTTGAATGGCCTTTAGCTGTTAAAATAGGTTCTAAACTTGGCATTGTTCTTTATGTGGGTGAAGACTATTCCAAAATACCTCGAATCGGAGAATTTGTAATAAATGCCCCTGAAATAAGAAAGGATCCAAGAAGAATTGGTTATTATCTTAATCTTCACAGAAGGTCTAAAATATTCCCTTACATTCATGACCCAAAAACTGTAAGAAAAATTATTGATACAGCAGAAGAAATCCTATATTTGGCAGAAACTTATGAAGGAGACTATAGTTTGTTGCTAGAAAAGATTCCTCAATTCCTTTCTTTAGAAGTTCTCTTTCCATCTTTGACAACCAATGTGTCAAGAGAATATCAAAGGTTGAAGCATGAAGATATAAATTTACCTCATGTGAAAGAAGGAATTAAAAATCTTGTTAATATATTGAAAGAAAACGATCCAGCATTTCATGCAACAAGTGAAAGAAAAAATGAACTAGATAATATTATTCTTTCAGCCTCTCCTCAATTTCTCTGAGTTTTCTCCTTCTATCTTCCACATATTTCAGAAAATCTCTTACTGGAGATTGATACAAAAATCTAAATGGACCAAGGCCATCTTTCCCAAGTGGAACATCATCAAGAACAGCTCCAGCTTTATCCACTCGAACACGTGTTGATTCAAGTTGTTTATAGAATTCTTCTTTATGGAGCTCTAATCCGTGCCATAAATCAAGTAAAGTTTCTCTTTCTTTCTTTGCATCTGTATATGGATCGAACATACTTCCAGATAAAATTAATACTTCTTTTGAAACTCTCTCTGCTTCTACCATATCATCAGGAAGTTGGACTGAAGGTCTTGAAATTTGTTGAAATGTTCTTGGCTCTGGCTGTTGTATCGTGATTAAATGTTTTGTTTCTGGACTTGTTGTAACATTAGTTTCTTTTAATGGTTTATCGGTATATTTGGAAGTTTGACTTAACCAAAAAGCACAATCGCCAAGGAAATCTTGGCACTGCCGAGCAGATTTTCCATTGCTTTCAATTTCATTGAATGGTTCTAAGGAAGATAAGAAAATGGCTCTTCCTGGACGTGAGAAATCACTTACAACACAAACATTGGATAAATCTTCAATCAGTTTCTTTAAAAAGTCTTTAGAATCAAAAGACAAACGAAAATCTGCGCCATTAATATATTTTCCTTGATAGAATGAGTCAGTCAAATCATATAGACTGTTTAAATTAAAATCATCATCAAATTCCTGAAACTTACCATCTTCTTCAGTTCTAACAAGCATTTTTCTCTCTAGTAAAACTCTCGACTTTTCACATCCAGAAAAAGATGAGAAGTATACATCGCCTTCATCAATTCTCAATGTTTTTGTTCTGGATTTAAAAAATGGTTGAGGTTTAAATTGAATTCTTCTACGTAGATTCTCACCATCAATTTCAACTTCTACTTTACTAGTTTTTTCATAGGATTTAGGAGAAAATCCGTGAGTATCTGTATAAGCATATTCTAAATTATATTTTCCTATATGAAATTTTGGTTGAGTGTTTTTTGTAACCAGTTTACTACCCAATATCGATTTAATAAAATCGGCATTTTGCGTTAATCTATCAGAATCTGCTTGATGGGATGGAGCAAAAACCATCATCAAACCCAGATTTTCTTCTTCCTTACATTTGATTAATGCTTGTTTTTCTTCTTCAGAGAATGGATCTTTAGGGTTAATTGAAATGCAACAACTATAATCTTTGAAACTTTCTAAAGTAACAGGACCATCTAAAACACCATATTCAATTCCATCTTTATCCAGATTAGCCACATATTTCTCAGGTAAGATTTCTTCGTGACCTTGTAAAACTAATACTCTAGTTCTCATCATATTTTAGATGCATAGAAAAAAATTTAAGTTTGACCTCTTTCATCCTTTGTTTAAATGCCTTTAATTCAAAACATTAATTCCTTCCAAAACAAATAATTATTATGAGAAATGAACTGCTCTTGATACCACTGATTCTGGTTATTTTCCTTTCGGGCTGCACTACTCAAACCACAACGACTGTTTCAAGTGTCGGTTTAAGCAGAGCCCTCTCTTCGGACGTCACTCAAGCAAAAACATCCATGCCAGTGAACTTTATCCTCACGGTAAAAAACCTTGCATCTGAAGATACTAATGACATTTCAGCCGAACTCCTTAACTTGACTGGATGGCAAGTGGAAAATACCTTACAGCACATTGATAAGGTTTTACCAAATGACATGCACAAGTTTTCCTGGATAGCCTATGCTCCTTCAACTCCAAACAATACTTTTCTACCAGTTGCAAATGTATTTTACAGGATGGAGAGCAATGCAAAACTCAATCTTCGGGTTTATGATAACAATTATCTGAATACGCTGAAGTCGGATGAAAGGGGAAAGATACAAGGAGGTTCTGCACTTTTGTCCTCGACAATAAGCAAAAATACCCCTGTTACTGTAAAAGTTTCCATTCAGCAACCATTCATCCTCACAGAAAATTCCCAAAGGTTTCCGTTTGTTATAGAAATAAAAAATGCTGGTTTGGGCAAAGTATATAGAGATAATGCAGTATACCCACCTGCAGAAAGTTTTGTGGATTATTTCAGGTTCAGTTTCTCTAGCAACTCAACAATAACATGTGATTATGACAGCCAAGAGCTGGTGAAATTGGATAACGGAATTAAGACAATTGCTTGCAGGTTGAGTGTGACGCAGGATGATGTTAATAAATATGCGGATTTCCCGGTTGACTTCACCATAAGCTACATGTATTTGGACAAGGCTTCTGCAAAAGTCCAGGTTGTTTGAGCAGGTTTTTAACTATTTCTAAATTAAAAGACAAAAAGGTATTATGGGACTCTTTGGGAACAAGAGAAAAGAAACAGAAGAGAAGATGAGGGAATACTACAAATATCTGAAAATGGGAGGGGCGTCAATAAAAGGAAAAATGAGTGATAAAGTAAAAGGAAAAGTAAAAGGAATTAAAGAACCAAAGAGTTTGTTCTCTAAATTGTTGAATGTTTTTGTTATTCTTCTTATTATCTGCGAGGCTTTCTTTCCATTCGCAATAGGCCAAGCGATATGGACTGTTGGAATTGTTATAGTTATAATTATCGCTGCTTTAATACTCTTGGCAATATTTGCACCAGAAGCTCTAGGTGTCTTGGGAGTTGGAGGTGGCCAGAGTATCTTTAACATAGTCTTAGCATTAGCTCTCGTCTTTATAGTTTTATTAGTCACTCAATCACTCAACTGTGGACAGAGCAGTTGTTATGAATTATTCAGCTTAAAGATTGGTTTAATGTTTACTTGGGTAATGATTATTGTTCTTCTTATTATAGGACTTTTAATAGCATGGTTCCTAGATGGCATTCCTTTTTTTATAGTAGCTGCAGTTTTTGCCTTTCTCATTTTCTTTATCATGCCTTATATGGTTGGAACAAACTCATACTTTAAACTCTGCTCAAAGATACCTTTCCTGCCAGGGACTGTAGTATGTAAAACAAAAGAGGTTTACGTAGAGCCAATAAAAACTGTGAAAATACCTGTAGCTGGTGGGATTGGTTTGAAATTTGGGACTCAAGACACAAACTGGCAGCCTGCTTCAACACTGTATGCGGGAGAGCCTTACGAGTTTACTTTCATTCTAACAAACTACTATGATGAAGTCATTGATTTTAAATTGACTCCAGAGATGCTCAGCAGCTATGCTGCAAAACTAGTGTTCGTCCAGCCATTTGATCAGAAAACAGATTCTTTGAAAGTAAATGAATTTTATCAGGACTCTGTTTTGATGGATCCAGCTAAAATGACTATTGAGAATACTAACACATGTCCATACAATTCTCTTCAAATAAGCAGAGCACAGAATATAGATTCGAAAGATGTTGTGTGCGCTGATGGCAAACCTTGTGAAAATCCGAAAATGGGGTGCGTAAAAATTGGCGCTTTTGAGTGTGATTGCGCTGACTGGGCAAAAGCAACTTGCTCAAAGAATTCTTTAAACGCTTATGTGAAGGTACATCACACTGGCTTCTTCAGAGGAAATGCAAGCCTCTACTATTCAAATGAAATGGCATCTCCTCAACCAGCATCTGAACTGATTCAAGGCCCATTATCGGTAATAATAGAATTCCAACCAAATCCATACATCTCCACAATTCACCAGTACAGGCAAGATGTTTCCATGTATGTGACTTTTAAAAATCTTGGTGGTGATATCACCATAAAAGATTTTAAAGTCGAACCACAAAACACTGTCATCCATACAGTGGATAAAGAGAAAGGATTGGAATTGGTAGAAGAAGTCGGGACTCAGGTGATAAGCTATAGGAATATAGAAGAAATTATTCCTTCTGGACTTTTGCCAAACGGGGAAGAAGCCAGTGGGAAGCTCTGCACCCTCACACCGCCTTCAGTTAAATTAACTGTTAAAGACCTAAACACAAATCAAGTTACTGAAATAGATAATGTTACTTATGACAGGATAAGCTATTACTGTGATAAAATAAAGCCTGAAGCTGATCAAACAGGCCATACGTCTTGGAGTTCCAGCTGGGATAAAATATATCAGGCAATAGAGAGCAGTGGGATGTGCAACATACTTAAAGGGAAGGACACACAGCAAAAGGCGACTATTGAAAGTTCGTTAACTCATGTAGATGTGGTAGTTGAATTCACGTATGAAAGAGATGCAGTTTTCAAATCTAGCGACATTAGTCCTTACACTAGAACAGAAGAATGTAGGAATCTGCAAGAGGGAACTACATCCACTTCAATAACTACAACACCTTCTACCGTGTAAGCCTGCTAATGCTATATGCCAATCAAACGAAGACTGTTGCTCAAATTTCTGTAGAATAATTTCAACAAAACCCTAAATTTCTAAATGTGCCTTAAAAACCATTAAATGTTTTTGTTTACTCTTAAGAAATCTACGTAGCTAGAACTGAGTTGCAGAATGTTCCACAGTTTGGTGTACCACCAAGACCAGTAAAGCATGAATCAGCCCCTGATTTATCTAATTTTTCAGCAAAAGTTTTGCATAAAGCATTTTTAACCGAATCTCCAAACGTTTGATCTTTTGACTGACAGCTTCTATAAAAGTATGCAGTGCAATCTGCTTCATTCACACCAGAGACAAAAGGCAGCATACCTTTTGACCAAAGAATATAGAGTATAACCACAGCTGCGACAACAGCTAAAATTATTCCGATTATAACAGGAGCATCCAACCCCTTCGAGCCAAACTTCATAGATATATTTTGGGATTTTTTACTTTTAAATCTATTCAATCAAGGAATTGCCTACAATCTTTATCGTAACACTGGATTTGTCATAAACTTTGACAAATTCAGACTCGTAAGCCAGCAAACCGCTTGAGGAAAAGCTGAGAACAGCCTGATTTCCAGAAATATCCAAAGTTATTTCTCCACCTGGTATTTTCACACCAATATTCTCTTCACTAGCCATTCTGTACTCATTAAAAATAGGATTTATTCTTTTAACAAACTCACTTGAATCTTTTATATCTTCAACAGAATTGTATCCAGCCTCTTTCATCGCCTCCAAGAAAGAATAATGCAAAGCATGCGGCAGACCTCTCTTGACCATTTCAATCTTGTTTACAGCAGTTAATATTTCCAACTCTCTTGTAGTCTCTTCTTTTGCTGCTCTGCTGCCTATGAAAACATTGAAAAAAATTCCTTCTGCTATCAAAATCGAAGCCATGGCTGCAAAAGCTATTAAAATCAACGGTACTATTCCTTTCATGTATACACCAAAGTTATTTTTTCAACTAGACTGTTTTGATTGTAAGGGGTGAAAAGGTAAATTCCTCCAGTATTCTCTACTGGGTCACAGTTTTCTGGTTCAAGTATTGTCTCACTTTCGCTCACCAACTTAAAGCATTTAGAGTATGTCAGCAAAGCCAATTTTCCTTTTAAATCTTCTTGTACACTACTATCAAAACCGTTAGTACCTCGTTCAGACAAAATTCTATACATTGATTCATCGTTATGCTTTTTTGAAACCAGAGATAAAAGAGCCAGCTCAGCATTGTTATATTCATAAGTGTTTTTTACTTCAATCGCCAGGTGATATTTTAAAGTGAGCAAAGGCACGACTATTGCCAGAATGGCAGTAAAAGTAACGATTATTCCAACTATTGCTATGGTCAATATTGCAAATCCTTTCAAACCCATTCTCCAACACCAACTACTATTCTACCGACATGCAAATCTCCGTTAGGATACCTTATAAGAATCGGCAAGCCTTCTGAGGAAATCAGGCTTCCTGTAAAAAAGGACTTGACATTCTCAGGGACCGCATTCTTAACACATTCTTCTATATCCCATGGGTCCCATAGAGAAGCTACAGCAGATACTATTGGGCCACCTAAATAATATCCTGCTATTGAACGAAATACCGATCCGACATCTGTTTTTGCAGTGTCAGACATACAATTGGTAAATTTTTCTACTGACAGGCCTTCTATTGTTGTAGGTGCTGATAGCACTGCCATCCACATATCACATGTAGTATCTTGACAACTTTCCAAATCAACCACTTTAACCAAATTCAAGCTGTTTGGATAACCCATACCTATGTCTTTTGGCTCATAGCTAACACTGTTCTTGGTGAAAATGCTGTCCAGTTTGCTAGAATCTAAAATTCCCCTTGAAATTTTTCCCTCTTTTTCGTAAACTGATGTGCATCCTGCATCAGTACAAGATGATGAAGATGTGTAATGGCCACAATCAT
>Ga0315282_10006076_pt1 | contig 20319 bp, 12 predicted proteins | sample YL17G07_20_MG_FD_203693 | JGI IMG/M metagenome (GOLD analysis project Ga0315282, IMG submission 203693) | Sediment microbial communities from Yellowstone Lake, YNP, Wyoming, USA - YL17G07_20 | ecosystem: Environmental > Aquatic > Freshwater > Lake > Sediment | place: USA: Wyoming | collected... | reverse complement strand
AAGCTTCCAAGGCCATCGCGCTGGCCGGGGATCGGGCCAAGGTGACCGCGCGGGAAGTCTTTCAGGCGGCGGAAGCGGGCGATCCCGGCGCGGCCGAGTTGGTGGACGAGTTTGGCCGGCGGTTCGGGGCCCTGGTTTCCAACGTGATGAAAGTACTGGACCCGGAAGTGGTGGTCCTGGGCGGCGAGGTCTGCCGGAGCGAGCCGCAGATCATGAACCTGGTCGCGCGCTGGACCCGGCATTACTACTTCCCGATCCCCAAGCTGCCCGAGTTTCGCCTCAGCCAGTTTTCCAAGGCCACCGCCATCCTGGGCCCGGCCGCCGCTTTCCTGGTGGAACACGGCCGGGCCGGCTGAATCATGGGCGATCTCTTTATCGCCAACGGCACGCTGGTCTTGCCCGACAACCTGGTCTCGGGCAAGGCCCTGCACCTCTGCGATGACCGCATCGCGGGCTACCAAGCCCCGCCCGCGGGCGCTCAAGTCCTGGACGCCGGCGGCGGCCTGGTCCTGCCCGGCTTGATTGACATCCACTGCCACGGCCGGCTGCTGTTCCCGGACCCCGGACTGGCCGTCGAGCTGCTGAGAAAAGACGCCGCCTTTTTGCCGAGCACCGGGGTCACCCGTTTTTATCCGACCCTGGCGACCGCGCCCATTCCCGCGCTGACCGAGGTCTTGCGCTCATTGGCCGCGGAGCTGGAACATCCGCCCCCCGGGGCAGTGATTCCGGGCCTGCATCTGGAAGGAGTCTTCCTAAGCCCGGCCGCGGCCGGCGCCCACCCGCCGTCGCTTTTGCTCGCCTTTGATCCGGCGAACCCGAGCCATCAGGAATTGCTTGGCGCGGCCGGCCGGTGGCTGAAGATCATCACCTTTGCGCCCGAGCGTCCGGGCGGAGCCGAGCTGGCCCGCCTTTGCCATGAGCGTGGGATCGTGGCTGCCTGCGGCCATTCCGCGGCCTCGATCGAGCAAGTGCGCGGCTTTGCCAAAGGGGGCGTGCTCCATCTGACCCATCTATTTAACGGCATGAGCGGGGTCCATCACCGGACTCCGGGGGTGGCTGCGGCCGGCCTGATGCTGGACCAGATGACCGCTGACTTTATCTGCGACGGCGTGCACATTGACCCGGACGTGATCCGCCTGATGCTTCGCTGCCGAAGGCCGGAAAAGTTGATCCTGATCACCGACCGGGTCTCGCTGGATGACAGCGCGGACACCGGCCCCAACCTGCTGCCGGATGGCCGCCTGGCCGGAAGTCGGCTGACCCTCATCCGGGCCGTGCAAAACCTGATTCAGTTCACCGGGCTCGATTGGCCCACCGCGGCGCGGATGGCCTCGCTGAACCCGGCGCGGCTCATGCAGATGGACGCGGAATGGGGCAGCCTGGAGCCGGGCAAGAAGGCCGACGTTTGCATCATGAATGCCGCCGGACAAGTGGAAACCACCCTGGTCGAGGGCCGCGTGATTTTCCAGCGCGAACCCCGCCCGGCGTGATTCGCGGGCCGGCCCTAAATCTCCGGCTAAGAAGAAGTAGGGGCACGGCATGCCGTGCCCCTACCAGGCCGCAGCTACGGCTTTGCCCCGTGCACCCGATGCTGCCGGCAACTGCCCATAAATCAGGCGGATAAATTCTTAGCCGGAGATTTAGGCCAGCGCCGGTGGATTGTTTTGTCGGGGTTTATCTGTTAAGATAAAGTCTGGAGAGCAAGGCGCGCCCGGAAGGCGCGCCGCGATCCGGAGGAGGATGATGGATGGACCTGGAGTTGTTGCGCCAAACTGATTTATTCCAGGACCTCACCAAAGAAGAGTTAGGCCGGCTGACCGCGATCTCGGTCAAAGAAAGCTTTGATGCCGGCAAGGTGCTTTTCGAGGAAGGCGAAAAGGGCGACAAGTTTTATCTCATCCTCAAGGGCGAAGTTCGAATCAGCAAAATCATCCCCGGCATCGGCGAAGAAGCCCTGGTGGTGTTGAAGAAGGGCTCCTACTTCGGGGAGATGAGCCTGATTGACGACCAGCCCCGTTCGGCTCATGCCATTGTCAATAAGTCCGTGGAACTCCTGGTGATCGGGCGGAGTGATTTCGAGCGGCTTTTAATCAAGGACAAGGAATTGGCCTACAAGCTTTTAATGACCTTCGTGCGCACTCTTTCCCATCGGCTCCGGGAGACCAATGAAAAGATCAAGGCCTTCTTTGCCATGACCGCGTTCAAGTGAAATCACTTCATCCGCCCGGAGCGAACGCGGAAAGTTCTTCGCACAGGTAGCCAGACATGAAATATCGAGTCGTCTTTCCTTTCAGCGCCATTGTGGGCCAGGAAAAAATGAAAATGGCCCTGGTGCTCAACGCCATTAACCCCCGGCTTTCCGGAGTTCTGATCCGGGGCGAAAAAGGCACCGCCAAGTCCACCGCGGTCCGCGCCCTGGCCGCGCTCCTGCCGGAAATCGAGGTGGTCCGCGACTGTCCCTTCCGCTGCGACCCTGCCGTTCCCGAAAAGCTGTGCCCCAATTGCCGGCAGACCCTGACGGAGCAGGGCCACCTGCACTCGGTGCGCGAGAAAATGCGGGTGGTGGACCTGCCCATCAACGCCACCGAGGACCGGGTGGTGGGCACGTTGGATCTCGAGCACGCCATCCAGAAAGGCGAGAAGCGCTTCGAGCCCGGGGTGCTGGCCGAGGCCAACCGGGGCATCCTGTACGTGGATGAGGTGAACCTGCTCGACGATCACATCGTGGACGTGCTGCTCGATTCCGCGGCCATGGGCGTCAACACCGTGGAGCGGGAGGGGGTGAGCTACACCCATCCGGCGGAGTTCATCCTGGTGGGGACCATGAACCCTGAAGAAGGGGAGCTGCGGCCGCAACTGCTCGACCGGTTCGGGCTGTGCGTGCACATTACCGGCATTACCGAGCAGGGGCAGCGGGTGGAGATCGTGAAGCGCTGGAGCGCCTACGAGACCGACGGCGCGGCTTTTGGATCGGAATGGAAAGAACCCGAGCAGAAGCTGGCCGAGCAGATCGTGGCGGCCCGCAAGTTGTTTCCCCGCGTGCAGATCTCGGAGGAGATCCTGCTTCGCATTGCCAACATTTCCATCGCCCTGGGGGTGGACGGGCATCGGTCCGACCTGATCATGATGAAAGCGGCCAAGACCATCGCCGCCTTCCACGGCCGGACCGCGGTGGAGTCGAACGACGTGGACGAATGCATTGACCTGGCACTCTCCCACCGCCTGCGCAAACGGCCCTTCGAGGAGATGGTGATTGACCCGAAACGGATCGAGGACTTGATTGCCGAGCGCATGAACCCGCGGGCCTCGTCCCGTTACTGAAGCAAGAACCTTGAAGGCGCACACGTTCACAGACCGATTTGCCTCCCGCGCCCGTTATCGCCCGCCGGTCTTCCCGTTCACCGCGCTGGTGGGACAAGAGCTGATGAAAAAGGCCTTGATCCTGAACGCGATCAACCGGCAGTTGTGCGGGGTGCTGATCCGGGGCGACAAAGGCACCGCCAAATCCACCGCGGTGCGGGGCCTGGCGGCCCTGCTGCCGCAGGTGGCCGAGGTGGCGGACTGCCCTTTCCACTGCGACCCGGACGAACCCGGGTGGATGTGTTCCCGCTGCCGCGAGCGCGCGGCGGCCGGGGAAACCCTTCCGGCCGAAGCGGCCCAGGTGCGGGTGGTGGATTTGCCCCTCAACACCACGGAGGACCGCCTGGTCGGCAGCCTGGACTTCGAGCACGCTTTGCAGACCGGCCGCAAGCGCTTCCAACCCGGGATCCTGGCCGAGGCCAACCGCGGGATCATCTACATTGACGAGGTCAACCTGCTCGAGGACCACCTGGTGGATATTATTCTCGATACCGCGGTCACCGGGATCAACCTCGTGGAACGGGAAGGCGTAAGTTTCATCCACCCGGCGCGCTACCTCCTGATCGCCACCATGAACCCGGAAGAAGGGGAGATCCGGCCGCAACTGCTCGACCGCTTCGGCCTGTGCGTGGGCATCGAGGGGATTTTTTCGCCCGAGGCGCGGGCCGAGATCGCCCGCCGGCGCGAGGCGTTTGACCTGAATGCGCGCGGGTTCCTGGAGCAATGGTCTCCGGCCGAGAGCCGCTTGCGCGCCCGGATTCGGGCGGCGGAGGAGCGCCTGCCCCGGGTCCAGCTCGGCGAGGATTTGCTCCAGGAGACTTCCCGGATCGCGGCCGCGCACCACGTGGCCGGGCACCGGGCCGACATCATGATCGAAAAAACCGCCCGCACCCTGGCCGCGTTCTACGGCCGGGAGTTCGTGATCGGGGAGGACTTGATCGAGGCGGCGGAGCTGGTGCTGCCGCACCGGGCGCGCTCGGCCGAGGAAGCGGCTCGGAACGGCGAGCAAGCTACGCCGGAGCAGGGCGAGCCGGGCGAGGGCGGAGAACCGGAGGACCGGGCGGGCGAGAGGCGGCAGCAGCCGGGGCAGGAAGAATCCCAGTTCGAGGGCACTCCGGCGCAAAAAGCCGCCCACGAGGGCAAAAAGGCGGAGGCGCAGCAAATTCCCCGGCCGGGCAATGCGGAGGAGATCGGGGGCGGGGATCAGGCGGCTTTCCAGGAGCGGCGGTTTGAGATCGGCAAGCTCGTGAACATCCCCACCCATGATATCCGTTTTGCCCGGGACAGCCTCAAGCGCCGCTCGAGCGGCCGGCGGACCACCACCACCACGGACAATAAGACCGGCCGCTACGTGCGCGCCACCGCGGTCCGCCAGAACAACGACCTGGCTTTTGACGCCACCCTGCGCGCGGCCGCGCCCTTTCAGCGGCGGCGACCGCCGAGCCGGTTGGCGGTCAAGATCCAGGATTCGGACATCCGGGAGAAAGTGCGGCAGAAGAAGACCTCGAACCTGCTCCTGTTTCTGGTGGACGCGAGCGGGAGCATGGGCACCCGCCTGATGAGCGAGACCAAGGGCGCGATCCTGGCGCTTCTGCTCGAGGCTTATCAGAAGCGGGACAAGGTTGGCCTGATCGCGTTCAAGGGGATTGACGCGGAGGTGCTGCTGCCGCCGACGAATTCGATTGAGATCGCGAAAAAGCTCTTGGAGGAACTGCCGACCGGGGGCAAGACCCCGTTAGGCCAGGGCCTGCTCACCGCTTACCAGTTGCTCAAGAACCAGCTCCGGCAGCACGTCCAGATTCTGCCCCTGCTGGTGATCGTCACGGACGGTCGCGCCAACGTGGGCTTGTTCCGGGACAAGTTCTACGACGGGCCCCAGTTCGGCGAGATTTACCGCGAGATCTATCAGATCTGCGACCTGTTCCGGCAGGAGAAACAGGTGCGGTCGCTGGTGATAGATGCCGAGGAAAAGCGGATGGGCAGCTTCGGCCGCAGCAAAAAGCTGGCCGAAGCGCTGGACGCCAAGTATTATATTCTCGAGGAGATTGCCAGCCAGGACATTGTCGAGACGGTCCGCCAGAATCGCGCGGGGTCTGACCCCCTATTTCCAAAATAAGGAGGCCGAGGGACCGAGATGAAACTCATCGTTCAAAAATGCGACATCAGCAAACTGGAAGTGGATGCGGTGGTCGTTCCGGCCAATTCCCGGGGCGAGATGGGCGGCGGCGTGGCCAAGGCCGTCAAGCGGGAAGGAGGCGAGGCGATCGAGAAAGAGGCCATGGCCCAAGCGCCGATTCGGGTCGGAGAAGCCATCGTCACCACCGGCGGGAGGTTGAAGGTCAAGGCGGTCATTCATGCGCCGACCATGGAAAAACCCAGCCAACCGACGGATCGGGAAAAGGTATTCCGGGCGACCGCGGCGGCTTTAAAATTGGCGGAAAAGAAAAACTTCCAAACCTTGGCCTTGCCGGGGATGGGCACGGGGGTGGGCAAAGTTCCGCCCACTGAGGCGGCCCAGGCCATCGTGGAGGCGGTCCGGGCCCATTGGGGCAAGCAATTGGAAACCGTGTATCTGGTGGACGTGGGCGACGAGATGGTGGCGGCGTTTCAAGAGGCGGTGAAGGCGCCGGCGAAGTGAAGAAGACATAGCTTGCGCGGCTGTGGTCAGCCGCGCCCCTAGAAGAACTGGAGAAGAATGTGAAGGTTCAAGCGTGGCGCGGGGTGCCGGAGGAGACGATCACCGGCGCGGAGATGAAGGGGGTTCACATCCGGATTGTGGCCGGGGCGCGGGAGGGAGCGAAAAATTTTGTGATGCGGGTGTTCGAGCTGGAAGCGGAGGGGCAGACGCCGCGCCATTCCCATCCGTGGGAGCATGAAGTGTTTATTCTTTCCGGGCAGGGAATTCTTCGCGGAGCGGAAGGGGACCGGGAGCTTCAGCCGGGGGACGCGGTGTTCATCCCGGAAGGCGAAGAGCACCAGTTCCGCAATCCGGGCAAACCGGCGCTGCAATTCATTTGCGTGATTCCGGCGGGGAAATAGGCTGAGCTTGAAGATACGGGAAGGGGCATCCCGCGCGGCGCGGGACCGTGTCCCTTGCTGTTTTAAAATCAACCTTCAATTTATACCAATTTGCAATCAAAAATCAAGCGCCCGACCAGCCCGCGGGTAGGGGCACGGCGCGCCGTGCCCCTACGCCTTGATCCATCGTTGATTATTCATAGAAAAATGAATGCAAATTGGTATTAGAGGAAGCACTTGCCCAAGCCGCGATAGGTCGGGACTCGATCCACGACTTTGCCTTCCCGAATCAGCAGAACCTCGTTGAATCGTTCCATCAGTTCCCCGGCCTTGGCGTGGCGGAAGATGACCGGGTCGCCGGGCTGGAGGCGGGGCGCGTCCGGGGGGAGGCGCAGCGGAGTCTGCACCTCGCCGGCGCCTTCCAGACCCAGCAGTTTAAGCCCTGGCGGCGAATGAGGGATAGGCAGCTTGTTGGGGCTGGCCGGACCGCTGGCCACGTAACCGCCGCCGAGGCAGGTGATCAAGCTCGGATCCGATGAGCGCACCACCTGGAGAGCAAAAAAGGCCGCAGGGTGAAGCTCCAGGGAACGGAAATAACTAAAGAGATGCGAACAATAGAAGCCGGAGCCGGCGGTGACCTCGGTGATGGCGGATTCGGCGGAGGTGGAATTCAACGAGCCGGTGCCCCCGCCGTTGAAGAAATCGAGCTGGATTCCCTCCCGCCGCAGGAGTTCCGCCACTTCCTCGCGTTTGGCGGCCACGTCCGGCCGGGAGAGCCATTTGACCGCGCGGGCGACCGGGTTCATCAGGCTGGTGAAGGGATCGCGATCCGGCAGGCCGGCAATCTGGGCTTCGTAGGCCATGATCCCGGCCACCCGCACTCCGCCCAGCTTTTCGGCGAGCCGGATGAGTTCGAGCACCCGAGCCGCGTCGCGCACCGGCGAGCGGCGAGCGCCGACGTGAATCCGGCCCTGGCCGCGGCGCCAGCTGACATCCAGTTCCACTGCCGCCCGAATCACCGCTCCCGCTTCACGGCCGGCCCGGGAGAGGGCTTGAAGGTGCGGCTCGGAATCCACCACCAGGCAGACCTTGGCGCCCCGGCGGGTGAGCGCGGCCAGGATTTTCAGGTCCGAAGCCTGGACCGTGGGATAGGCGACCAAGAGGTCATCAAAGCCTTGCGAGGCTAGAAATTCAGCTTCTTCAACCGTGAAGCACATCAGGCCTTGCGCGATCCCCTGGCTCCGCTCCAGCAAGGAGCGCAACAAATCAGGGACGCGAACCGACTTGGAGGCGATGCGCAGGCGTTTACACTGGGCCTGGACCGGAGCCAGAATCAGTTCCAGGTTGGCCTCGAGGGCTTCCAGGTGGACTAAGGCGGCCGGCAGGCGTTCCTGGGCAAGAGCCGATCGGAATTGTTCGTAGCGAAGGGGATCCATCCTGAAAAAGGGCGCCAAGAAGAGGGCCGGGAGGCCCCTCTCCCTGGCGCCGCTGAAATTAACCCAAAAGCGACTTCCGCCGCAACAGGCGCCAGCCGAGGCCGATCAGGATCGGAACCGCGATCACGATCCCGCCCAGCACGGCCTGGCGGGAGCCCTGCTGCTCCAGAGAAGGCGAGCCGGCCAGGTCCAGGCAGGAAGCACTGGGGTTGGCCGCGCCGGCTCGTACGCCAAAGCCGATCCAGGCTGTGTTATCGGTTCCGTACTGCGCGTCACCCACTGAACCGGGCTGAGTGCCGATGATGGTCATGAATTGTTCAAAGAACATGTTGTAGCTGTCCCCTTGTCCTGGGGTCAAGGTGGGGTTCCTGAATTGGAATTTGTCGATGGGAAATCCCGAGGACATGGCATCCATGGCCGAGCCTATGACCATGAGGCTTCCGACGTCATAAGCGACGTCCCACTTCATACCGTCGAGCGAGCGCGCCAGCCCGATATTATACTTGAAACTTTCATGGACACCTGAAATGTCGTCTGCCAGTTCCCGATCGGCATCTGCAATTGGAGTGGTGCTCCACAGGCCGGAAAACACCATCACAAAGATGGGTTGTCCGCTGCTTTGTTCGTGATAAATCAGCGTGTCGGAGCTATAAGCGCCGTTATAGTTGACGGCATTAGTATAACCGCTCAGGTCCATTCCGATATCGATGGGGAAGGAGCTGGCCTTCTTGCAGACCTCGCCCAGATCAATCACCGGCTTTGGGTGTTTATCCCAATCCGTGGGATCGTCCTTAATCCTTTGAACGGTCGAGGTGGCCACGCCGATCCGCGGGGCCAGGAGCACCCCCTGATTGTTGTCGAGAGCATGGAGGAAACGATAATGGGGATTGCCATCTCTGTCCACTAGGGTTCGCTCATAAATATCGGGCTTGGAAGGGCCGCTCGTCGTGCTCCAGATAGCCTCATACTTGACGTCCCGGTTACCCCAGAGGTGATCCAGCCCGGCCCGGTCGCATTCGCCGAGCGTACCCAGAGAGCCGGCATCGCCGCGATGAGAGGGGGGGACCTGGGCCCAACCCAAGCCGGTGAAAAACAGATACAGTTGATCGCCTTCTCGCACGACATCCGGGTATCCCACCTGGTAGGCATCGAAGCCGGTGACTTCCCCGGACTTCCCGGGCTCCCCGGGCCGGAACAACTGGGTATCGTTGCCTCGGGCCGTGGTATCGGCTTTGCCATCGCCCCCGGCCAACACGCAGGGCCAATCGGGCTGGCCGGTTCCCAGGAAAATCTCCATTCGATCATCTCCCAGGGGGAAGCTGTTGGCAATCCCGTCGGCCCCGGCGCCGATCTTGAGCAAGTCAGGGCCATCGAACGGAATCCGCACCAACTCGTCTTTGAGGGCGGGCGTATCCAACTCTCCGTTGGGCCCGGGCAGGATGATGGGTTGATTGGGCTTCCCGCGGAGATGAGGAATCAATTGCTTATCACCCGGCCGGAGGCAGGTTTGGTTAATCCCGTTCTGCCCGGTGCTGATGAAATACTCCTGGTTGGACGGGTCCCATTGAATCTCATCATCAAACATGATCCCCTCGTTCCGATAGAGGGTGAAAATTTTTTCCGGGACGTCGCTTAAGTGTTCCTGCACGACTTCCACTTCCAGGGAATAGCAGTCATTGGGCAGGCCGGTAAAGTGGGCAATCAAGTCCTCGTATTCCGCGTAGCGTTTGACCGGCTGATGCCGATTCAGCGGATAGGACTGGAAGAACTTATTCTCGCCCGGGCACAGCGCAATTTGGCCTCCGATTACGCACATCTCGTCGTCGAAGTCGGTGAAGGCGTCGCCCTTGCTGAAGATGTAGTGTTGCGTCGAAGGTAGGAAGAATACGGAGAGATCAGTAAAATAGAGGACATAGAGGCTCTGCAATTTGTGATCGTCGCCCGGACAGATCTGGGAACAGCAGGTGGGGAGCCCCAGCAGAGTCGTGCAGGGGAAGGGGGAGCCATCAGTGCAGCAGGCGGGGGCGGAGCCATCACAGCAGACATCCCCGGAAGTGGGGCCCCCGACCGTGGTGTCGGTGATGGGGTAGAACCAATCAATGATCGGGGTCTCCAGGACGGTGTGGCCCGGGCAAATAGCCACTTCATTAGTGTGCAGGACCGGGTCTTGCTTGATGCAGAGGTAGTCATCGCCTTGCAAGGGCTGGTAGATCGTGTCCCAATCCAACTTCCCATTCGGGCCCGGGCAGATGCCGACCGTATCCCCGTCATGGCAAAGCTGGTCGTCGTCGAGGAGCAGATCCTCGACCGTGCGCAGTTTGCCGCCGCCGCCGGGCCGGATGGCTTCGGTATCCGGAATTCCCATGGCGCATTTGTTGAAGTCATCGCCGAGCTGGAAGAAGACGCAGTTGTGTTTGCGCCAATATTCGGCCGGGGTCATGGTCAGGGCCGGCGCCCACTCATCGTCGCCGAGCAAGAACGCCGTCTGGTCGCTCGCGCCGGGCACCGAATCGCCGCACTTCACGTCCGGATTGGCCGGGCCGCCCGCGGGCACGGTCAAGTCGAGCATGGAAGCTATATAATAAGGATGGAAGACATCCACCCCATTGACGTGGTCAATGGTGCCGCCATAATGGAGGTGGGTGGGCAGGAAGAAAGTGTTGATGATTCCATCCGGCCCCGAGGTAATGGTAATGGTGTTTCCCACGGCGACCACGTCGTCCTCTTGAGCCGGGGTTTCGAGGACCCCATCCTCGCCATTGGTGACGGCAATCGTATTGGGATAGCCTTTGCAGCCGACATCTGGCTTGCCTTTGACGGGGCAAAGTTTCACCACCTGCACGTCGCTGTTGTCGGCTGGCGTGTCACAGTAACCATACACGCCGCTCGAAACGACGGGGCTGTCCGGGTCGCCGTTCTGGCCGGCCCGGACGGCCGGCCGGTCGTTGAGGAGATTGGACAGGTCCCAATCGAGCCCTTCCAGACCATCCAGACTCTGGAGCTGATAAATGGCGTCGCCGGCATTGATCCACATCCAGAGCAGGTCATTGCCCGGCGCCACCATCACCGAAGGAGCTTCCCATCCCTTCGAGCGGACATTGGTATCCTTGGCGGTAAAATATTCGCCGTCATCCAGGTTCGTTTTTTCATCAATCTCCCAGTACTGCATATTCCCGTCTTGCACGCCGTTGGAGCCTTCGAAAGCGTGGCAGATCTCGTTAACTCCCCAATCTCCTTCATCGCCGGTGTTGGGGATGCCGTCGCAATCCGGAAATTTGTCCTCGATGGGGGTTGACAGATCGTCCGGCTCAAAGGTTTTGCCGCCATCCAGTTTGGGGTTGCCGATGGGGGCCGGCTGGAGGTCGCCGCGCCGGATAAAGGCTTCATGCTCCGCGGCCGGAGCCGCGGCCGGAGCCATATCGGACTCGCAAATCAACAGGTACATGAAGTCTTTATTAGGTTGTCCTATGCAGTCGGATTTCGGTTGGAACTTGTCGTGATTGAGATTCTCAATCTTCAGGTAATAGGCGTCAACCCCCGGGACGTTGGCCCGCGGGAAGTTATAGCCGATCTCGGGATCATCGAAGGTGTAATTATCGAAGCCGGCATGGCTTTGAGCCAAGACCGTGTTCCGGTCGGTGTCAATCAGGCTCAAGACAAAAGAGAAATGCGAGGCCAGTTGCAACGTATGGGCGACGATGCGGAAGTGCACAATGGTGTTATCCCGGGGCACCTGGAAAGCCAAGACATCCACGTCGTCCACCGTGACCACCGTTTTCCCGTCCATGATGTTGGGTTTGAATCCCAGGGTCATGAAGCTGTTGAGTTCTATGTATTTGATGTTGGCATCGCTGGGAAGCAAGGGAACATCCGGGATTTGGTCCGTATCGCAAAAGTATTCGCCCGAGAAGCTCGCGAAGCTCGACGGGGTCAGCGAGAACGGCTGGTTGGTGAAATACAGTTTCAGTTGATCGCCCACCACCACCGCGTCCGGGTTATCCGAAGCCCCCCGTTGCTGCTGGGCACTTTCCTCCCCACCCCACTTGAAATTGTAGTTACGGTAATAAAAATCTTGAAACAGGGTCGGGGGATTCTCCGAGCCATCACCCTTGTGAAGGTAGTTGTAGACCTGTTGATCAAACGGATCGCGGCTGGGCAGGTAGGTTTCCCCCACGATGTAAGGGATCGGGTGAGGGCCATAACCGGAATCGGAGGTGGGTTTGAAAGTCTTCACTTTCCCGTCTCCAACTCGATACAGGATGAATTTCCCGTATTCCGAGGCTTCGAGCGGCGCCCGCTTCGTAACGACCGGCCGACCCACGGGCGAGCAACCCCCAACCCAAAACAAGGCCAAGCCGCAGAGAACCAACGCTCCGATGATCCCCGTCCGGCCCTGGCTACGCTTGGTCCCGATTTGAACCTTCATCAGATTGCCTCCTTGAATCTCTTCTTTATCCTTCTCAGTGCCACCATGTAGCCTGCAGCCCCAGATCCATGATCTTCCCCTCGGTATGGTAGAAATAGACCGAACTGTCGCCCCGATGATTGCCCCAGTAGTCATAGCTCAATTTGAAATCGCGGTCCTCGATGTCAAAATATTGCGCGTGCAGGTCCAGGGTAAACCGACGCGGGACCGTCGGGTCTTTCTGGACTTTCTTGCCCCGCCGGTCCAAACCCAGCCCCAAGCCGAACGAGTAGACATCGGCATCGCTGTCAAAATCACCTCCATAATGAATGTTGGGCAAGGGCGAATTCCAATGAAAATAGCCGCCCCGGATCGCCACTTGAGGATTCCGCTGCTTGAGAAACTTGGTCGGCAGCCAACCCGCGTTCATGACGTATTCAAGCCCATAGTGATCCACCGAGATATCTTTGATGGGGGAAGGCGTGCCATAGGTCACATTCACCAGCCGCGAGACATCCGGCTGGGTCCAGTGCGCCGCCTCTTTCATCCGATCTTTCCGCTGCCGCCCCCAGAACTGGTGGTCCTGGGACCAGGCGAGAGTCAGCATGCTTTTGGGCAAGGGCACATGAACTGCCGCTCCCACTTGCTCTTTGTCCGGGCTGCTCCAAAAATCTCCCACTATGATGATCCGCATATCTTCGGACAAGAGACCCGTGCTGCTCAAAATAACCGGGACTTTGTACCGCACCCAGGAACCTGGCTTTTGCGAATAACCCAGGCTGAGATATTTGATCGGCTTGAACATGACACTGACCCCGACATTGCCCGGTTCAGTGCCCATGGAGATATTGACGTTGGGATTCAGCCCGACCGGCGGGATCCCCGTCGAAATACCGATGAGGGATTGCAGGATATCATCAATATTGAGAAGAACATCGGAAGTCCAGATGAGCCAGATGTTCTGCGTTTGCGTGAAGCCGATGGCCAACTTGTCATGCAAGCGGAAGCTCAGGCCATAAAAAAGCGGAATCGTGGCTCCGCCATACATCGGCTCGCCGTATCCTTGCGAGATGAGCCCGAGCCCTTCTCCGCCACTAACGTCGCCCCCACCGCCGAACCCGCTCGCCCTGAGGAGCAGGCCGACTCCGATCCGATCCCGGAGAAAGCGCTGGTTAAAACCGATCAGATTCGGCACGGGCCCGAAACTGCTGTCCCCGGGCCCGTAATTGACGCCGTTCACGTTCAAGTGGGAGTGAAAGGAAGTCCATTCCATCGAGGTGGAATTCGGGGTGAGGGCGAGAGCCGATGAATTGTAAAAGGCGGCTTCAGCTCCCTCGGCGATGGCCGTCATGGCGCCGCCCATGGCCGCTCCCCGGGAGCTGGCTCCGAACATGTCCATGTCTTCGGCCCGCGCTTGTTTCCCCGCGGCAAGCAAGAGCAGGCCGACTATCACCCATGCCGGATATCTTTTCATAACCCCTCCATCTTCCTCGGGCATGCTGAACCTGAACCCTCGACCTTGAGACGCGAATGTCCCTCCGGTTCTTAACGGGCTTCTACCTTTTATATAATTTCAGCGCACTTGTCAAGAAAAAAAGAAAAAATGTTTAACCGCCTGAACCTGCTGACCGGCGCGCGCGGGCCCACCCGACGACGCCGACCCGGCTTTGACAAATCGGACGCGAACCTTTATACTCGCCAACGATGTCCGCGAAGGTGCAGACGATCTCTCTTGCTCCCGCTTCGGAAGAGAATTTAGAGAATTTGGCCAGCATCATCCGCGAGCGCAACCGCTGGTTTTTCGCCCTGGAGGTGGAGCGCAAAGAGGAAAAGCTGTTCGAGCTGGAGGTGATGCTGAAGGGGCTGGATCGTTTCTTCAACCTGCAAAATCAGCCGATCAGCGACCGGGACGCCATTGTGGCCCGCGACTTTAAAAACCAGCTGCGCATCCTCCGCGACGCCGTGTTTCGGGTGGTGGTGTTGTGCCGGACCCTGCTCCCCGCCTCCGAGGCCCGCGCCCTCCACTTTAAAAATTACGTCGAAAGCCGGCTGCTCAACGATTACCAGCGCGCCCAGAACATCGAGCGCTCCTTGCGCCAGAACACCCCCGAGGAAAGCCTCTACGTGCTCTGCCACAGTTTCATCAACTTCCACGAACTCCTCAACCGGCTCGTGGATCTGGACCGCCATTCCTACTCCTTGTTCTACCATATCGAACAGTTGCTCAGCCGCGAGATCACCGGCAACCATTACTTCAATCCCTTCCGGGCCGCCGGCTTTGCCCCCCATTACGACGTGATCCGTTCCGCCCGCCTGACTCGCTTGATCCGGCAGATGAACCCGCCCGAGGTGAAAAAGCAGTTCTCCTTGTTATTCCTGCTCCTTTACAAGCTGCTCAAGTACCTTCATTTCGTTGAAACCGAACGCCTGGACCTGGACCGGCTGAAAAACTCCCTGCTCATCTTTGCCCTGATCAACTCCGAGACCCAGTATTTGATTGACCTGCTGGAACGGGACTGGCCCCAGTACTTGCACTCGATCGCTCATTTCCCGCCCGAGCGAATCCGGGTCGTCTCCGATATCTTTGATTCCACCGCCTACCAGTTGGGCCTCGAGATCAAAAAGATCTTCGAGCTCGAACTCCGGGATGCCGCGGCCAGCACGGACCTGAATCATCTGCGCTCCGGCGTCACCCGTTCCAAAGGGCTGCTCACCACCATCTTCCAGCAGGCCATCGCGGCCCTGGCCCAGGTGTTTGATCCCGAGCTCGCCGGCCGCGACCTGTTCCCGGACTTCGTTTCCCGCCTCGATCAATCCATCCGGCTCCGCCGCGACGTCTGGCTCTTCCACAAGGTGCTCGAGAACCTGGAACAGATCGTGGTGGAATCCGAGCCCAAGGGCGAGCCCATCGCGATCATGGAGGCCATCAAGACGCTCCGCAATTTCATCTTCTACTACCAGAACATCAGCTTCCAGTTCGTGCGCTGCTATGACCGCGATTATTTCCAGCAGTTCTTCGATTACCTCGACGCCTTCAACCTCGCCGACGTCGAGGTGCCCTTCGTCTTCCAGGAGTTCAAGCGCAAAACCCACGGCTTCAAGCTCTTCCTGGAAACTACCCTCTCCAACATCAACAACCGCACCGAACTGCATAACCTCCCCTTCGGCACCGAAGAAGGCGAGCGGATCTTCGCCCAGTTCCTCCAATAGCAGGGGGTCCGCCATGTCCTACCCGCTTCCGCTCGCCGGAGAGACGATTTCCGCCCTGGCCCGGCAATGGCAACAGCGACCCGCCCTGAGTCTGCCCCAACCCCGGGGCTCGGCTCCCGCCTTCCTCGCCGCCGGCCTGGCCCGTCGGCTTAAGCGGCCACTCATCCTCTTGACCGCTTCGCTTCCCGAAGCCGAGCGCCTGGCCGAAGAAGCCTCCTTCTTTCTGGACGGCTTCGGCCAAACCCTGCTTTACCCGGCCCGGACGGGTTACGACCTTGGCCTGGAACCCGCGGCCGGGCAGCGAACCGCCGCCCTGGCCTGCCTGATCCGTGCCGTGCCCGACCAACCTTTGCTGGTCGTCGCTCCGGTGTTGGCGCTCCTGTGGCGGACCCTGCCCCCGGATCAGCTCCTCGCCTACACCTTTGAGATTGCTCCGGGAAAAGGGTTAGACCGGGAGGCCTTCCTGGCCGGTCTGGTCCAAAGCGGCTATACCCGCGTGGAGGCCGTGCGGGAGCCGGGCGAGTTCTCGGTCCGCGGCGGTATTCTCGACGTCTTTCCGGCCGGCGCCCCGGCCCCGGTTCGGATCGAGCTCTTCGCAGACCAGATCGCCAGCCTGCGCGGTTTTGATCCTGAAAATCAGCGCTCCCAGGCCCCCTTGCCTCGGGCGCTCATCCCGCCGATGCGGGAGGCGATCCTGGACGAGGCCGGGCAAAAGCGGGCCGAAATTTTTCTCCAGGAGTTCAGCCAGAAGCTGCGGCAAGGCCTGGGACCCTTTCCGGAGGGAACTGACTTCTACCAAAGCCTCCGGGACACCCAGGACCGCCTGCGCCAGGGCTTCCAATTTCCGGGGCTGGAGCTGTTCCTGCTCGCCTCGGCCGATCGGCCCGCCAACCTCACCGACTACCTGGACCAGCGTTGGGCCTGGATCTCAGTAGACCCCTTTGCGATTGAGGATGCCTTGGGTCGCGCTCCCGAAAGTCTGGAAGAAGAATGGGTCAAGGTGGTGGAAAGCGGGATGATCTTCCCGCCCCCGGAATCCTTGCTCACCCCGGCCCCGCAGGTTGATGCTTTCCTTCGCGCCCTCCCCCGCCTCTTCCTCGGCCCCAGCTCCGGACTCCGGCCCCCGGCCGAAGCCGAAAGCAACACCGGACTGAATTTAGCTCTACCCGTCCTGGCTGAATCCCCGGAACCGGCCCCTCCGTTGGAAGTGGAAGCAAACGATGATCTCCGCATTCGCCCCGGATCGGAAGATCCACTCGAGCCATTCAAAAGCAAACTGCGGGAATGGGAGCAAGAGGTCCGGCCCACGGTTCTGGTCAGCGGAAGCCCGGGCAAGGCGGAACGGCTCCAGGAACTGCTCGCCGAGCACGGCTATCCTTTCCGGCTCTCGACCGAGCCGCAGGACCTCGAGGCCCTGGCGCCAGGCTCCCGCGAGATCGTCGTCGGCCAGATCCGCCGGGGCTTCCGCCTGGCCGCGCCCGGATTGGTCCTGGTCAGCTCCGACGAAATTTTCGGGGAAAAGATCCAGCCCCGCCATCACCGCGAGCGAGTGGGCGAGCTGATCCGGGACCTGAGCGACCTCGAGGAAGGCGATCCCGTGGTCCACCTGGATCACGGCATCGGGCTGTATCAGGGCTTGATCTCCCTCGAGGTGCAGGTGGTCGGAGACTGGGATTTTGTCCGGCTCCGGGCGCGGCCCCGGATTCGGGAAGATTGTCTGGTCCTGGAGTACCGCGACGGGGACAAGCTTTACCTGCCGGTGCACCGGCTCAACCTGATCCAGAAATACCACGGGCCGGACGAGGCCGCGCCGATCCTGGACAAGCTCGGCGGCGAAGCCTGGGAAAAAAGCAAAAAGAAAGTGCGCAAGGCCCTGCTCGAGATGGCCGAAGAGTTGCTGGAAATCCATGCCGCGCGCCAGGTTTTTCCCGGCCATGCCTATGCGCCCCCGGACCATGAGTTCCGCGAGTTCGAGGCCGGCTTTGAATATGAAGAGACGCCGGACCAGCTTCGCGCCATCGAGGAAGTGTTGCAGGACCTCCAGGCGGCTCGCCCCATGGAGCGGGTGGTCTGCGGCGACGTGGGCTATGGCAAGACCGAGGTGGCGATCCGGGCCGCCTTCAAGGTGGCGATGGAGGGCAAACAGGTGGCGGTCCTCGTGCCCACCACCATCCTGGCCCAGCAGCATTTCGAAACCTTTTCCCGCCGGCTCAAGCCCTACCCGCTGGAGATCCAGGTGCTCTCCCGCTTCCGCACCGCCAAAGAGCAAAAGGAAACTTTGCGCCGGCTCCGGGAAGGCCGGGTGGACGTGGTGATCGGAACCCATCGGCTCTTGTCCGTGGACGTCGAGTTCCATGACCTCGGCCTCGTGGTGGTGGATGAAGAGCACCGCTTCGGCGTCAAGCACAAGGAAAAACTCAAGCAGCTGAAAAAGACCGTGGACGTGCTTACCCTCACCGCCACCCCGATCCCTCGCACCCTGCACATGTCTTTGCTCGGACTGCGCGACCTTTCCATCATTGACACGCCCCCGCCGGATCGCCAGGCGGTTTACACCGAGCTGGCCCGCTTTGACGAGCACCTGATCCGGGAGGCGGTGCTGCGCGAGCTCCGCCGCCAGGGCCAGGGCTTCTTTGTGATCAATCGGGTGCATGAAATCGAGGCTATGGCCGGCTTCCTGCGGCGCTTGGTCCCGGAAGTCCGCCTGGCCGTGGCCCACGGCCAGATGCACGAGCGCGCTCTGGAAAAAGTCATGCGCGAGTTCGTGGAAAAAAAGACCGACCTGCTCGTCACCACCGCGATCATCGAGTCCGGACTCGACATCCCCAGCGCCAATACCCTGCTCGTCCACCGCGCCGACCAGTTCGGACTGGCCCAGCTCTACCAGCTCCGGGGCCGGATCGGCCGCAGCAAAGAGCGCGGCTATGCTTACTTTTTAATCCCGGGCCCGGGCCTGGTCGCGCCCGAGGCGATGAAGCGGCTCAAGGCGCTCAAGGAATTTACCGAGCTGGGTTCCGGCTTCCGGCTGGCCGCCCATGACCTCCAGATCCGGGGGGCCGGCAATATCCTGGGATCGCAGCAGTCGGGCCAGATCGCCCGGATGGGGTTCGAGCTTTATACCCAACTCTTGGAGGATGCCGTTCAAAAGTTGAAAGGCGAAGAGAAGCCGCCGGAGATCGAGCCTGAGCTCAAGCTGCAAGTGCCGGCCTTTTTGCCGGAGAGCTACATCCCCTCGGCCAAAGAGCGCGTAACCTGGTATAAGCGGTTTTCCATGGTGCGCGACGAAACCGAGATCAAGGACCTGCGGGAGGAATTGCTCGACCGCTACGGCCCCCGGCCCGAAGAAGTGGAGAACCTGGCCCAGGTGATGGCGATCAAGACTCTGCTCAAGCAGGTCCGGGCCAGGGGCGTGGAGTTCAACGGCCAGGTGATCGGACTCCACCTGGGCGAGCAAGCGCTGGTGGACCCGGACCGCGTCCTCGGCCTGCTCCGGTCCGCGCCCAGCCGCTACCGCTTCACCCCGGACCACCACCTCTACGCCCGGCACCCCTTCTCAAGCCCCGCCGCTTTGTTCGACGCGGTGCGCGCTCTCCTGGCTCAAATTCTCCCGCCCGAGTCTCGCTCACCCATCCCCAACCCTCGCCGCAAGCGTTGATCCCTGCTTGCAAAACTGTAAACTTAAATTTTAAGCTCTGACCCCGATCCTACTTCGAGCAGAAAAAGGAAGGACAGTTACCAGGTGAGTAAGAGGCGGTCTTGCACGACTTCTTCCGCTAAATTTTCGCCCTCCATTTGAAAACGTCGCAGCATGGAACGACCGCAATTGACCTTGGCTTCTCGCTCAAACAAACCGGGGGGAATGGGCAAGCGGCACTCATAACCGCCCGATTTTTTCGACCCGTCTATGGAGAGCAGGACATAGACGCCGCGCGATTTGGCGCGGGCAATTACCGTGAATAGCCGATCCAGGCTGAAGGTTTGAGCTCCATAGAGAATGGCTTGACTGTGAACGTAAGGCGGATCGCAATAAATCACGTCTCCGGACTTTGCTTGTTCCATGATCGGCTCGAAGTCGGAGTGCAAAAAGGTCGTCCCCGCCGTTCTTTCCCGCCACACGTCAACCCGGTGACTGAAGGAGTCTGGAGCAATGGGTTGGTGCACCCCGATCGGGGTACTCATATAGCCGTCGGCCTGTCGGAAACGGACGACACCTCCATAGCAAGCCCGAGCCAGAAAAATGAGGTCCGCGGGGTTTGGCGACCGGTTATAAGATGCCTTGATCTCTTCATAGGCCTCCTGGCGATTGCCCGACATAAACCGTTGCCAGCGTTCGGCATACCATTGCTTCAAGGTTTGGGGAGTTGTTTTTAAGGTGATCCAAATATCCACGAGCGGTCGGAGAATATCCGAGGCCACGGCCTGGACCGGAGCGAGGCTTCCCAGCACCGCGCCGCTGCCCAGAAACGGCTCAAAATAGGTTCCATAATTATCCGGCAAATAGCCGATGATCTCGTGGGCAAAGCGCTGCTTGTTTCCCACCCATTTCAGGAGCTGGGAGCGAAAGGGCGCGACCGGCCGGCTCGGTTGTCCTCGCCTCAGTTCTTCCACGTCAAAAAGGGTTCTCTGCATCTCGGGCTCCATCACCTATCTTAGCTAAGCTTTAGTATATCCCAAATTGGGATTTAGAGTCAGCTCTTGCTCTTGATTCTCTGAATTAACTTTTTGCTTGACGTTTGCTCTTGATGAGATACAATTTATGGCGGATTTGCCAATGACAGAGAAAGCAGAAAAAGTTTATGATCCGCTGGATTACGATAATCTGGCCAAGAGCGTGGTGACGGCTCTGCTGGAGAAGAACCCCGAGCCTCTTCCGCCGGAGGAGGAATTCGG
>Ga0315282_10006075_pt1 | contig 20319 bp, 22 predicted proteins | sample YL17G07_20_MG_FD_203693 | JGI IMG/M metagenome (GOLD analysis project Ga0315282, IMG submission 203693) | Sediment microbial communities from Yellowstone Lake, YNP, Wyoming, USA - YL17G07_20 | ecosystem: Environmental > Aquatic > Freshwater > Lake > Sediment | place: USA: Wyoming | collected... | reverse complement strand
TATCCTCTATGAGCTTCTTGTTTTTCTCGATGTGGCGTTCGATCACCTGCTCCAGCTCTCTTTCTGTTAGCATTCGTAGATCAAGCTCCCTTACGCCCTCTCCGGGATCTGCGTTTGGACTCTTTGCCTGCCATCTCAGCAGATCGGTGATAGCTTCCTTAGCGACAGTTCCTTGGTCCACAAGCCTGAAGATGGCCAGTATCTTCTCGTCGGGAATGCAGTGAACTGGAATGCCTTCACGTTCCAGACTCTTGTACGTCTCCGTTAGCGCTGTGGCCACAAACGATGGTGGAGTCTTACCGGTGGCTGATATCTGTTCGAAGAGCGCGAGATAATCTGAATCGATCAACTGTTTTGCAAGTTTCTGATTCAGAGAGAACTGATCAATCAGGCGTTTCGTTAGGCTCTCCGCTGTTTCCGGCAAACTGGCTTTCAGTGTGGCGATTAATTCATCGGTGACCGGCGTTGGTGGAACATCTGTCTCGGGGTACATTCTGGCTGCGCCCGGTCTAGGTCGCATGTAGCGACTTGTACCGTCTGCCATCGCGGTCCGTGTCTCCTCAGGTACGCCAACAAAAGCTTCCAAAACGCGATCTACCACGGCATCGAGTGCATCCTTAGCTCGGGTTTTTTCGTCGGCAACCAATACGAAGGCGTCCGACGGTTGAACATTCAACTGTTCTTTCGATTCCTGGACTTCCTTCTCTGTCATCCCATAGGCGGGTAGTTCATCCGAATGGAATATTCCGCCTACGCCTGCCCAGAAGATAGCGTGGCTCGATAGTTCCGTCCCGAATCGTAAATCAGGGGCAAGCTCCTTCCCTAACAGGCCGGCAAACTTGGGCAGTTTCAGAGCCAATACAACACCGTTCTTGGCCAATGCTTCCTTTATTATGCGCGCTTTGGTTTGAGCGAAGATTCGCGAGAGGTCAACGTAGTTGCGCTGTATTGAGTTGGCAGTCACCTGCCTTTTTCTGAGCTCGTCCCTTACTGTGAGTAAAGCCTGCTGCCGCTTGACCTCGAACTCAACGGCTTTGCCGAGAAGCTCAAGCTCCTGAACACCCTTTATCTCTATCAGCGCGCCTCCAGGGATTGAGATGTTCAGATCCTGTCTTACGCTTCCCAATCCGCGTTTGACCTTTCTCGTCGCCCTTAGAACCGTGCCTATGGCCAGAGCAACCTTCTCGACTTCCTCGGGAGAACTCAGAACAGGACCCGTTGTGACCTCGATCAGGGGCACGCCTAGACGGTCAATTCTGTAGCCAGCCACGTCCCGCGTCTGACTGGTCTTGCGTGCCGCGTCCTCCTCAAGTGAGATTTGCTGGATAGGGACAACTTTACCTTGAACATTCAGAGCTCCATCCAGCGCGACTACACAGGTGCGCTGGAACCCTGTAGTGTTCGAGCCATCAATGACGATCTTCCTCATCACGTGAATTTCATCAACCGGTTTAGCGTTCATTAGCAGTACAGCCGTAAGACAGGTTTCGATCGCTTCGGTGTTGAGTCTGCCCGGTGGCTCCTCGTCCATTTCTACGAGACAAGAGGTCTGACGATCAGACTCGTACAGAATGCTCTTCCCGCGATGAAATTCGAACATAGCAGCTTGGTCAACTTGACCGAGTTCGCTCTGGGTCGGTCTGAGTCTACGGAGGAATTTCTGTTCTGGTTCCGATTCCGCGAAATCCGTGGGACATGCACAGAACAGCTTGTGCCTCGTATCTAATTGTCGATGAATCTCTAACCCGACTTTGAATTCGCCTAGCTGGTCTTTGTTTCTGTTCATTCTTCCATAGCCCCTTCCGCAGTCCGTCTCTCGGAGAGCTCGTTCGCAATGTTCGAGATCATCAGCTTCTTTACTTCCTCGGCATCCTTCTCTTGACCAAAAGCCCACATCATTTTCGTCAGCGCAGTCTCAGATAGCATGTCTCCGAGCGGGATTACACCGATCTTCTGCAAATCCCTCCCTGTTGAGTAGACGTTCATGTGCACGCGTCCCCAAATGCACTGAGAACACATTGCGACCACAATGCCATCCTTGGTTGCTTTTTCAAGCGATGGAAATAGAGCCTCGCCAACATGACCTAATCCAGTGCCTTCCAGCACTATGCCCTTGTATCCGCGTGCTATTGCCCAATCAATCATTTCGACCGACAGGCCGGGGTGATATTTCACGAGAGCAACATTGGGATCGAATTGTGAGTGAACCACCCAATCTGTGCGCTTATGCCTCTCCCTGTATCCTTGGCTTGTAACTTGGAGTGACCGTCGTACGATGTCGTAGTATGCAATTGGTGAACCATTGACACTTTTGAAAGCGTCTCTCCTGCTTGTGTGACATTTCCTCACCCTTGTTCCTCTGTGAACCGCAATCCTCTCATCTGAGACCCAGTCGTGCATAGCGACCACCACTTCAGCAAAAGGAGCATGCCCAGCGATCACGGTTGACGCCCAGAGATTCGTTGCGGCGTCTGAGCTCGGACGATCTGAAGAGCGTTGAGAGCCTACCAAGACGACCGGTGCCGGCGCTTCTTTCAAGGCGAAACTGAGAGCTGCGGCTGTGAAGCCCAATGTGTCAGTACCGTGTCCTACGACGACTCCATCTGCTCCGCTGCGTATCTGCTCCGCAACCGATTCTGCGATCTTGGACCAATGCTGGGGCCCGATATTCTCGCTAAAGATGCTGAAGAGCACCTTCGCGTTGATCTCAGCCACCTGAGCCAGCTCAGGTACCACACTGTACAGATCTTCCGCGTCAAGAGCCGGCTTAACAGCTCCCGTTCTGTAGTCAACCTTACTGGCGATTGTTCCTCCAGTGCTCATGATAGACACGTTGGGAAGACCAGGAGTCCGCTCGGGTAAAGGCGGGCGTGTGAAGTGCGGTTCTACTCCCCTACCCAGCACGTCGATCGTTGTTGAGGAATCTATTTTGACTCCGACGTTGTAGCCGGTCCTAAGTTTCACGACAATGTAATCCTCGTGCTCCGTTTGAAAACGAGGCATAAGAAGACCCTCAACGACTTCTTCCGCTGAACCTCGCTTCAGCTTGAGGCGGACTCTGTCCCCGATCTGAGCCCGAACCTGAGTCAACATTTCACGCGACAAACCAGAGTAGCCTGACAGCCCTTCCTCTGACAATACTCTCTACCCTGAAGCTCAAACAATGAACAATGCATGAGTCTTAAGAGATTAGTTCCACCGCACGAAACAGTCAGTTCAGTCGTTTACCCATGTAGGGACCTACGGGTTCGTAGCCGGCGCGTTTGAAGTAGGCTTTTGTTCCAAGCGCACTGATTATGAGGATCTTTTCTGCACCTCGATCCCTTGCCACGAACTCTCCTTCCGATAGAAGCCTGCGACCGAATCCGTAGTGCTGCCATGCATCGTCGTATCTCCGGCCTATCGGGACCTCAGGCCCGTAGACATGTAGTTCACGTACGATTGCTGTCGATCCATCGATTTCTGGTCTGTGTGCCCTTCGAGACGGGAGTCTCAATCGAAGGTAGCCGATCAAGGCATCCGATTCAGGCTCCTCCATGGAGATGAACAGCTCCTTGCCCTCTGAGGCTTCATATTCTTGCATGTAAGTTCGGATTCGTTTTGGATCCACATCGATCTTCTCTTTCAGAATCCGATGACCAACTTCACGACAGCGAATGCACCTACATTTCTTGCCGCGATCTCGAAGTCGGTTGATCGCGAGTTCTCTCAAGTTGCCTCTTTTGACGCCGGCCACTATCTGCTGAACCGGGAATTCTCTATGAACGCGCATTATCCTGACCCACGGCGGTAGAATCTCCTTCACCTGCGCAACCAATTCCGCAGCCTCATCCGTGTCATAGGGTTTGTAGAGTCCTCTCTTCCACCACTCGTAGAGTTCGGTGCCTCGCATCACCAAACACGGGTATATCTTCAGCATGTCAGGACAGAAGCGCGGATCTCTGAACAGGAGCTCGAAGGAGTCTAGGTCTTTTTGGAAGCTTGATCCCGGAAGGCCCGGCATCATGTGAGCAACAATCTTGAGTCCAGCGTCCTTGGCAGATTGGAACGCTTCAACAACGTCCATTACCGTGTGACCACGGTTGGTGAGCGCGTACACGTTGTCATCGATGATCTGAACTCCGATCTCGACCCGTGTCGCACCGAACCTCAGCATCTGGTCTACGTGCGGTGCTTTGCACCAGTCAGGTCTCGTTTCCATCGTGAGACCCACGTTGCGAATTTGACTTGTCTCAGCCCTCTTCTTCGCTTCCTCGAGTGATGATGATTCAACTCCGTTTACTGCATCCAAGCATCGCTTTACGAAATGTTCTTGGTAGTCGAGCGGAGCGGCTGGGAATGTGCCTCCTTGGATAACCAATTCCACTTTCGAAGGCTCGTGCCCGATCGCTTCGAGCTGACCTAATCTGCTCATAATCTGGTCGTAAGGGTCGTATCCGAATTGGTGTCCTCTCATGGCTGAGGGTTCTCCTGATGTGTAGCTCATCGGGAAGCCCTTCTCCGTCGGGCAGAATACGCATCGACCGTGAGGGCAACCGCGCGGTGAGCTCATTACTCCGATTACGTTCACTCCTGAGATGCTTCGGACTTTCTTCAGTCGAAGACTGGGCTGAAGTTTCTGTTTCGCTTGCGCTGGAAGTACGCTTAGTATATCGGAGTTACGCGGCATCCAGCTGAGTCCATATTTCCGACAGAACTCCAGCTTTAGCTTATTGAGAACCTCTGCGTCAAGGGAATCCTGTTCAAGTATGCGCGTAGCTAGTTCCGTCAGTATTGCAAGGTTGACTTCGGGACTCAGCTGAGCGCCCATCGACGAGCTCATTCCAACAAGAGGGTGGGCGTCTGGCTTGGAAGCGAAACGGGGTATCGAATTCTAGGGTCCCTGCTTGCCCGCTTCAACGCATATGTAAAGAATGTTGCTGCCACGAAGGATAACGTTTCCATAGTTCGCAGTAGCCGAATTGCCACGGTACTCCGTGGCACCCTCGAGAATGATGTTCATGTGACTATCGGCGTCGATCATTCGGCCTCGGTATTCGATATCACTCTTGAGTCGAACACTGACCTCTCCATTGAGCTTCTTAACGAGCAAGTTGAGCGGTTTTCTGGAAGGCTCCAAGCACATCACCGGATTACTACGGAACCTTCCTCCTTACGCTAAATAAGTCTGCTGGGTTCAACATGCGGGAGCCAAATTCCGAGCGTGGCCTACGCAAGAAATTGACTCAACTTCATGTCCCTGTGACCCTTCAGTACGGTGAAGCATCTCTCAGGAATCAGCTTAACATACTCAAGATTGAGGCTTTTCATCAATGGTTGGACGCCTTTTCGCAGCTCAGGAGCAGCAATGATACCTCTCAGGGGCCTATTGACGTGCTTCCGTAGAGTCTCCAAGTATCGTTGCAGTTGGATTACGGCGTCTTTCGACGCAGCGTTCCTCTTTATCTCTACTACTACGAGATTACCGCTTCTGTCCTCAGCGTATATGTCTGTGAAACCCGCTTCCCCCAGACTCTTCTCCTCTTCAAGTGGTTTCAGTCCTTCCTCAACTAGTTCAGGTGCAGCTAGGATTGCTTGCTTCATCTGCTCCTCAGTGACATGAAGGGCGAATTCACCCGAGTCGTGAAGACTGCCAGTCGCCAATAGTGCGATCTCTCGAAATTCCATTGAAACGGTTTCTCTAGGCTGATAGCGGGAAGCGCTGACGACGAGAGTTCCCGGATCCTCAATCGAGACTTTGATCAAGCATTTTGCTGGTTGCCAGTTTACGGGTTCATAACCCATGGGTCTGTGAACCAAGACAGATCCGTCCTGCTTGATCATGGTGATGCGCTCGCCCCAACCGAGAGTTGAAGAGGCTCTTCCTTCGTACTCTACTCGGCAGTCTCCGACAACCAGTACCAGACTCCGCGATCTAAACGCCTTCTCAAGTGTCTCAGCCGCCTCGGGTATCGCGAGATTCATCTTCACCGCAAGAGTCATCACTGGATCTCTCCTGAGTCAGTAGGCGTAGACGGATGCCGGTGTCGCACTTTCATTCTACTTCCCTGCTAGGTTGACCTGTAACCAGTAAGAGAGGTAGTCAATGTTGAAATAAGCAGAGCGCTAATGTCTGCAATGAGCCAAATCTTGGAAGACAAAGCCGAGGAGTCCTCCGCTGAAGAAGCGCAGGAAAAAGTTGAAGCTACTGTGGAGAAGCAGAGGAAGTATGAGTTCATAGAGGACATTCCAGGCGTCGGCCCTGCGACGGCTGAAAAACTGAAAGAGATGGGTTTCCACACCGTCGAGTCGCTAGCAACGGCAACGATCAGAGAACTGACCCAAGCGGGCGTAGGAGAGAAGCAAGCCGCCAAGGTGATCGCGGAAGCAAGAGACAGCCTCGCGTTGAGTTTCATTCGCGCTGATGAACTCATCAAGATGAGACAGAACGTCAAGCGGCTTTCAACCAGCAGCAAACAACTTGATGAACTGTTAGGAGGAGGCCTCGAAACTCAAACAATAACAGAGTTCTATGGAGAGTATGGGGTAGGCAAGAGTATTCTGTGCCACCAACTCGCAGTCAATGTCCAACTACCAGAAGAGAGAGGCGGCCTAAATGGGTCGGCCCTCTACATCGACACTGAGAACACCTTCAGACCCGAATGGATAATCAGAATGGCCACCGCACTTGGCCTGGACCCTTCCCAGACTGCGAAGAACATCATCTACTCAGAAGCCTTCAACTCAGATCATCAGATTCTCGTTCTTGAGAAAGCGGATAAGGTCATACAAGAGAACAAGGTGAAACTCATAATTGTCGATTCGCTGACGGCACACTTCAGAAGCGAGTATCTGGGCCGCGAAATGCTGGCCGAACGCCAACAGAAGCTCAACAGCCACCTTCACCGCCTAGTTAGACTCTCTCGCGCCTTCGACGCCTGCGCTGTCGTAACGAATCAGGTCATGGCAAAGCCAGACCAGTTTTTCGCAATGGCTGTGGAGGCCGTGGGAGGGTACATAGTATCCCACACCACTCACACCAGAGTCTTCTTAAGACGCACAGCCAGTGGTCCGGTGAGAATATGCAGGCTCGTATCGAGCCCCTATCTACCCGAAGGTGAGCGCATATTCAAGATAACTGAGGAAGGTATCAAAGATATCACAGAAGAAGACGAAGCCAAGCGGCGGCGCTAGGACCACCCAGAAGCCACCCATCGTCGACGATGATAAATTCCTTCGAGCCGTTATCGAACGACGAATCAGCGACGCGGAAAGGGAACTGGACTCCGTCCGAGCAACTATTCCAGCAAGTGAAACGGCAAAAGGTTACCTGAGGGCTCTAGAAGGCCTGCTCCTAACCGTGAAATCCAACAATGACAAGTACCTATACCTCGCGAAGATTGAGAGGACGCCCACGAAACTTCGAACCCTTCGCAGAGAATTCGCAGCTCAGACAACAAACGGACTCCATACCGATTATGATCGAGGGTATTTTCAGGCATTAGAAAACTTCGTAAGGAAACTGGAACGATCCGAAATACCAGAACAACAGACGGCAAAGAAGAACGACAAGAAAGGCTAGCTACCAAACCGTGTTAAGGAGAACCGCCACCATAACCCAGACAACGATGAAAGTGCCGCCACCCAACGTTATGTACTTATTCTTACCCTTCAATTCGGCTTCACCGTAACGGAGAACGAACCGCACAATTAGTACGGAGACAGCGTAGAAGACAATTCCCAATCCGATCCCGGCGTACAATGCGAGTTCACCAAGAGTCGCCTCGCTGATACGAAGCAGACTGTTTGCGAACCCTGCACCGATTGCAAGAAAGAAGCGCAACCAGTACACAACTGAAGCAGCCTTCATTCTGCCCTGACCTTGAACTTCCGTCTTACTCAATCGACTTCACAGTCCTTTGCAGATCTGATTTGCCGCAGAATACAATACATCTCTAGATAACACTTGCTCGTTTCTTTGTAGAACCCAGCATTGCCCACAAAGTCCATAAGGCTTGACAAGTGACACAAGTGGGAAACTCCTTGACAGTCAGGACAAGTGCGCCCGACGTGAAAGTAGAGGACGTAATGTCAAGTCCCGTCGTGACGATTCGAGATGCAGATACCGTTCTCACCGCGGCAAAACAAATGAAGAAACATGAAATCGGATGCGTCGTGGTCATTGACAAGTCGGGTGAACCATTGGGCCTCATAACAGAACGGGACGTCGTGAGAAGGGTTACTGCCTTCGACTTGGTCCCGAGCAAAGTCCAGGCCGGAAAATCGATGACCAAACCGCCCGTTACTGTCGACGCCTCGGCTAACATAACGGAAGCTGCAAAGAAGATGCGAGAGCTCAAGATTCGACGTCTGATCGTCCTCCAAGCCAGCAAATTGAAGGGCATCATAACCAGCAACGACATTGTGGACATCACTCCAACCCTGATCGACGTCATCTCTGAGAAGTCCCAGATCTCACCTGAAAGGCGAGTTAAAGAGAGTGCGCCACTTTCGGGGTACTGCGACCGCTGCGAGTCATGGACTGAAGAGCTGAAAGCCCACGATGGACAATTCGTTTGCGAGGACTGCCTCTCAGACTTTGACGAAACAGAAGAAGACTAAATGACTTGACCAAGCTGCCTCCTGGCTCAGATCGCCAGTTGCCGGTGCGACGAGACAATTGCCATCGCTCTTGATCGAATCTGCCAAGATTCTCGTTGGAAATGATCTGACAACTGCTCACGTGATCATCGAAGATGGAGTGGTCAAACGTATCTCCAAACTCCGACCAACCCAAACGGTGGATCTGAAGATCAACGCGAATGGGCTGATCGCCCTCCCTGGCATGATAGACGCGCATGTACACCTTCGTGATCTGGAATTTTCGTACAAGGAAACATTCGAAACCGGCACGCGGGCAGCGGCCGTCGGTGGGTTTACCACCGTCCTCGACATGCCCAACACTCGGCCAGCCACCGTAACCGACGCGAAGCTAGCGAAGAAGATGTCCAGAGCTGAGGGTCAGCTTTACTCGAATGTCGCATTCCAAGCCGCATTAACCGACGATCCATACGAACTGGGACGGATGGTTCAACGAGGTGCGATCGCGTTCAAGTTGTACCTAAACAAAGCTCTCGAAACCTTCGACTCCACGGACAACGAGAAACTGACCAACGCTTTGCGAAATGCAAAGGAGTTGAATGCACTAGTCACTGTGCATGCGGAGGACGGACCGGAAATCCGCAAGATCCAAGAGAGAAGCCTTGCCCAAGGAAAGACGTCCATCAGAGACTTCCTTAGGGCGCATTCTCCTCAAATCGAGCTCTCGGCTGTGCGCAGAATTCTGAATCTGAGCAGAAAACTCAGCACGCGACTCCACATATGCCACGCATCCATTCCTGAAGCCGTCAGACTTGTGAAGAGATCATCAAACGTTACGTGTGAAGCTACCGCGCACCACCTACTTCTCAACCACAGTGTCTTCAGGACAGAGGGCACTCTGGCTATCTGCGTTCCGCCCATCCGAGCCGAACAGCACCGAAGCGGATTGTGGCGGCAATTTTCTCATGGCCAGATTGACATTCTTGCCAGCGACCATGCACCGCATACACTCGACGAGAAGACGAAACAGAACGCTTGGAACGTACCAGCAGGGGTACCCGGATTGGAAACATCTCTGCCAGTCATGTTCACTCAGCTCTCGAAGGGGAGCATCTCGCTTCGCAGACTCGTTGAGGCAACGGCAACTCTTCCGGCAAAGATTTTCGGGCTAAGAAACAAAGGATCGCTAAAGGAAGGGTTTGACGCGGACATTGTACTTGTGGATCCGAAGACCAAGACCCAGATCAAGTCCGAGGACTTCTTGAGCAAAGCGAAATACTCACCATTCAATGGAATGCGTTGTATCGGGACGGCCGCCTACACCGTAGTAAACGGAGCCTTAGTTGCGGAAAGAGGACGAATCGTCGGTCCACCAGTCGGAAAAGTAACAAAGAGATAGAAGATGCGCTTCCTCCTGGACGGAATGTTGGGGAAACTCACTAGATGGCTTCGCATGATTGGATACGAAGCAATATACATGAACGATAGCCCCGACCGCGATCTGCTCTCACTCGCAAAACGCGACTCATTGATTCTGTTGACGTCAGATGAGGAACTCTACCGAAACGCGATTTCAAAGGGAGTTGAAACATTCCTTGTTCAAGGAGCCACCGAGGCTGAAAGGTTGGCCGGTCTCGCAGAGCGCTTCAGTCTGAGTCTGACAATTGATGCAGTAACATCGAGATGTCCCATGTGTGGATCGAATCTGCGCGAGGTACCGAAGAAGGATGTTGAAGGTTTCGTTCCTCCAGCAACTTTTAAAGTGTACCAAAGTTTCTGGGTCTGCAACAACCCCAAATGCGCCAAGGTATACTGGCAGGGAAGCCACTGGGATAGAATAGAGCAAACGCTTGAAGATGCGAGGAAGATTCTTGACAGCAAGAGACATGCCAAAGCAAGAAACGACGTCGAGCGAGCATCTCAATCTCGAAGAGGGAAGGATACTCGTTCAGCTGGCACGTCAGGCAATCAGAAACTATCTACTGACGAACAAGACCATTGAGAGGCCTCCTGGAGTCTCGAGTAGGCTGCTGAGGAAATCAGGAGTATTCGTAACCCTGAATCTGATCAAGCCGACTCGGGAGTTGCGCGGCTGCATAGGGTTCCCGTACCCTACCGAGCCGCTTATTGATGCCACGATCAAGGCAGCCATTTACGCCGCCACGGAGGACCCTCGGTTCCCGCCTGTTTCCCCGGATGAGTTCGATAGTTCGATAGTTGTAGAAGTGACAGCACTCACTCCACCTTCAATCTTAAGGGCGAAAGATCGCCAGAAACTTCCGGATCTGATCGAGATCGGGCGCCATGGTCTCATAATACAAAGAAGAGGGACATCTGGACTGCTTCTGCCGCAAGTTGCGACTGAATGGAAGTGGGACGCCTCCGAATTCCTGACCAACTGTTGCCTGAAAGCTGGGCTCCCGCCTGATTCGTGGCTCCTTGCTGATGTCGATGTGAAGGTATTCGAAGGAGAAATCTTCGAAGAACTGAGTCCTGCTGGCGAGATCAGGAGAAAGGCTGTAGGTGATACCTGAAGATGCGCGTCTATGTGACACCCTGCGGGATAGGCTTAGGTCACATAACCCGCGCGAGCCCCATTGCAGATGAGTTGAACCGCCGCGGACACGAAACGGTCTTCTCAACTTACCTAGACGGTTTGGATTACGCCAAGCGAAATCACATATCGAGCTACGAGGCGGTACCGATTAGCTTCAAAGTGAAGAGCGACGGCACAATGGATTTCAAGATGACCGCCGCCACCAGTGGATTCTCCCTTGGGATCAGGAGATTCCTGCGCCAAGTTGTCCGCGAGATCAAATACATGAAGATCTTCAGGCCAGACGTAGTTTTCTCTGATTCACGTGCCTCATCGCTTCTGGCAGCCAGAATGCTTCGGATCCCCGTTGTTCTGATGCTGAATCAATTCCGAGTCGAAATAGTAAGGCGACCCTCCGCTCGAAGGCTGAGCCTTCTGGACAGACTGTTCTTCTTCATCGCAAACATCGGATGGCTCTTCATCCGCACAGCCATCGAGATCGTGTGGGGCCGCAGCCAAATCATTCTGATTCCAGACCTCCCCCATCCCAACACGATCTGTCTGGGCAATTTAGCGATCCCACGCAGATACAACCGAAAGGTGAGACTGATAGGGCCTATAGTCGATAGCCATTCACAATCAATCGACGATCCGAGTCGCATCAAACGACGGCTCGGATTCGATTCACGCAGACCGCTCATATATGCTGCCGTGAGCGGACCAAAAGTAGAACGGGAAGTCCTGGCAAAGATCCTTCTTGACTCAGTGAGGAGAATACCCGAGCGATACAGCGTTGTGCTTTCGTGTGGCAATCCGAGCGGCAGCCTCAGGCCTCGCTCGATCCATGGCATGAGGGTCTATGATTGGATTGAGAACCAAGACGATTTCATTGAAGCATCTGATCTCGTGATCAGCAGAGCGGGTCACGGGACGATCATGAAGTCGATTGCGTATGGAAAACCAATGATCCTCATCCCCATCCCAGACCATACGGAACAGTATGGTAACGCTCGACGCGCGACCTCACTTCATGTTGCCGAGATGATTGATCAGAACAGAGTGAATGAGGAGACACTCGGGATGGCGATTGGAGAGATACTGGGGAACGGCAAATATCACATGAACGCCGCTAAGATGGGTGAACAAGCGGCTTCAATGCGTGCAGTGTCTCTGGCGTGCAACGCAATATCAAGGATCGGGAGACACAATTAGAGCGCTATTTCCTGCACGGTGAGATTACTCGCAATCTCCTTCAGAATTGCCTCTTCCTCGCCGGCATGAGATTCCTGCTCCAATTTGATCTGTGAAAGCAATTCGTGCTCAGAAACCCCGACACTCCCGCACAGTTCAACGAGATCTTCAGTTCCGAATCCAACTAGTGGGTAGAAGACTGGGGGTTGTGTCTTGCCCTCGTCCAGATGTGCTGACGCGTAACGGTCTAGCTGCAGGTTTCCTGTGACATCGGAGAACACTACGCCTCTGTATCTCTTGTGGCTGGCGAATCGAATAGCGGCGTCGCGAACATGGCGTCTTGCGTCAGCATGCGAGGCACTGCGTCCGCTGTCAGAGACTTCCTCAACATCTATTGTGAAAGCTCTGTAGGCGGATCGGGAGACCAGCACCCGTAGTCTGCCAGCTAACCCGAGTTGATGTCCCTTGTTGAATGACGAGATGGTTTGGGAGAAGGGGATGAACAATTCCACCAAGCAGCCCCTGCGCATCATAGCGTAAGCAGCTAAGAGCGTCAGAGGTCCCGAGTCAAGTACCGCCAGCATCTTCCAGTGGGATGACAGGGGCAATCCTCCTGGACCTTGAATCTTGTCACCGTAGACATAGACACAGTCTCCGACCAGATCAACGGAGATGATGACATCTGGCTTTGACAAATCCACATTGATTTCTCTATCTCTCAACGTTTGGAGAATTTCTGATCCTCCCTTGATCTCAATCTCGCGTCTTTGAAGGGTGCTGGGCATTATGCGATGGCAACGTACGGCAAATGACTGACCAGGGCGCAAGGATCGCTGCGCCAGTCGCACGATCTCCCGCAACAAGGCGCCCATTGATGGTGCAACCAGTAACGCGGGAACTGCGTACGCCACGCCGAACACTTTAGCGCAGCTTCTTGCAGCGGATTCCGTGTCATGCATATCACGAACTACGATTCTAGCTGCATGTTTTTCGATCGTAAAGCCCTCAAAGCCGGCCCTTGACAGGGTTATTTTGAGATCGTCGATCAGGCGCTGTTCAAGTGTACGCCTGACCGGTGAACTCTTGAGCGTGAACTCAGCAGAGGCAACTAAGAGCACTGGTTCGGGACGACTCTGCAAGGTTCCGCTCACCATTTACGCGATAAGCAGAATGATGAACGGATTACTTAGGTTAGGTGAAAAGGAGGAGAGAGAGGAAAGAAAGGGTAGAAAGAAGGTTTAGTCGAAGCCCTCTCCGCCAGGCATTCCGCCAGGCATTCCGCCCGGCATTCCGCCCGGCATACCGCCAGGAGGTCTGCCGCCTTCACCCTTTGTTCCCTTCGATGCTATGACATCGTCGATGCGAAGGATCATTGACGCTGCTTCGGTCGCCGATTTGATGACTTGCGACTTTACGCGGAGTGGTTCAATGACGTTAAGGTTTCGCGTGTCTCCGACTTTACCGGCGAAGACGTCGACGCCGTACCAGTGATTCTGTGGGTTCTCGTGCTTTGCGCGTAGTTCCACCATTATGTCGATGGGATCGAGTCCTGCGTTCTCTGCTAAGGCTAGTGGAATGCTTTCCATGGCGTCTGCGAAGGCTTCTATGGCTAGTTGCTCGCGTCCACCGACATTCACAGCGTATTCTCTGAGCTGCTTTGAGATTTCTGCTTCGGCGGCACCTCCGCCGGCTACGATCTTCGCATCCTCAATGGCATCTCGAACTACGCAGAGGGCATCGTGAAGCGATCTCTCCGCTTCGTCGATAACGTGCTCTGTTCCTCCGCGGAGGACTATTGTTACGGCCATCGGGTTCTTTGCGTCTCTCACGTAGGTCAGTTTGTCATCTCCGATCTTGCTCTCTTCAATCGTCTTCGCTTCCCCGAGCGAGGCTGACGGCAGGTCCTTCACGCTTGCAACGATCTTTGCGCCTGTTGCTTTGGCAAGTTTCTCCATGTCGCCGCTGCTCACGTTCTTGACCGCGCTAATTCCCTTCTTGGCTAGGAAGTGGAGTGCGATGTCGTCGATGGATTTCTCGCAGAAGACGAAGTTTGCTCCGCTTGCGACCACGTTGTCGACCATCTCTTTCAGCATGCGTTCCTCTTCGTCGAGGAAGAGCTTTATCTGCTCCGGGTTGTTGATGTTGATCTTGGCGTCGAATTCGGTCTTCTCGATCTCGAGTTTTGCGTTCAGCAGGGCTATCTTTGCGTTCTCGGTGCGTTTCGACATCTGTGGGTGTGCGATCTCCTTGTCGATTACGATACCTCGAACGAGCTCTGTTTCTTCGAGACTCTTGCCGTGCTTTTTCAGAACCTTAACTAGGTCGACATCGACCTTCGTTTTGCCGTCTCTGATCTCTTTCACTTGGAGTGCTGCGTCGACCGCCATCTTGGCCATGTAATCTTTGGCACCGGAAATGCCCTTAGTTCCCATAGCGGTAATCGCTATCTTCCGTAGCGTTTCTGCGTCGTTGGGGTCGATGTTCTCTGCGAATCCGTCTAGAATCTCCTTTGCTTTTTCGGCTGCCTTCTTGTATCCCTCGACTATGACGGTCGGGTGGACATCCTTATCCAGTAGCTTCTCTGCTTTTTCCAGCAATTCACCGGTCAAGACGACGGCGGTGGTCGTTCCGTCTCCGACTTCGTTGTCCTGCGTCTTTGCGACTTCAACGAGCATCTTTGCTGCCGGATGCTGGACATCGAGTTCCTTCATGATTGTGGCGCCATCGTTCGTAATGACCACGTCACCGATGGTGCTCACGAGCATCTTGTCCATTCCACGCGGACCGAGCGTTGTCCTAACGGTCTCCGCGACCACTTTCGCAGCAAGGATGTTGTTTCTCTGCGCGTCCTTACCTGTGCTTCGTTGGGTTCCTTCTCTCAGTATCACGATAGGTACAGATTGTGCGGACATTTTGATTCACCATTTTGTTACTAGAGGTAAAAAACGGTCTATATAAGATTTCTTCTGGGTTTCTGTTTCGTCTTCGGGTCTTTTAATAGCTGTTACAGGTCGGGACTTGATAGCGGGGATTATATCAAAATCGCCTATTTCGCCCAATATGCTGCGTATTCTAGTTATATGAAATCCGAGGCTATTGTTTAGCGGTATTCCATTGCTTCTTGCATGTTCAAGTGTCCAGATCAAGAGAGCTGCGACTTCATCTAGCAGTTCTCCCAATCTTTCGTTTACGTGTTTTAGATATAGTTCGTCTTGGCTTGGCACATCGCATCACCTCGTTACGTATGTGAGTAGCTTCTTTCGGCTTTCTTCTATGCTCGCTTGAAGTTCGGCGATCCGCTGAAATAGTTGTTCGCGATTTTGTACGGTTTCGGTTGTAGTCTTCAACTGCTTCCTGATTACGCCAAGGTCTTGAAGCTCACTCCTTAATGATCGACTCTCAATTTGTTGCGTCTCAACTTCTATTGCCATCCAAGCGAATTCGGCAATCATAGCACGAATATCTTTGCGTTCAATCAAATTATTCTCTTTGACGGTTATTGCTAGTGAGGCAAGCTCGTATCCGTTCTCATTACCTTGGCGTTTTGCCTTCCGCATTTTCTCTAGCCAAACTGGTCTTCCCTTTCTTTTCCAGTTTGATTCTAGTTGATCAATGCGTCTGCACCAGAATAACCACGATTCGTGGAGTCTTTTCTCTAATGGTCTGTCTGTCCAATAGTTACTTCTTGGTTTTTCTTCCTTCTTGCTCATGTGCGAGCCACTCCGTAATGGCTAATTCAATTGCTTCACTCAGATCGCCTTTCCTCCCTCCGAAATCGGGATTATCGACTAACGCTTTTCGGAGCTTGTGCTCAACATAATCAGATAGGACTACGTTAATTCGGCCCAATCTATCACCGTACCGTACTTAGCGATATACACCTATAGCCCTTTCGGTTTGTGTGCGTATGCGCAAGTTTTATAGGACACTGTGCGCATATGTGTATATGGCGATAGCACGATGGAAGCCAACCTTCGAGAACTTCGGGGCAAGCTGATTGCTGAGAAATCTAACCAAGTCGTTAGGGATGGGGAGCGTTTCTACAAGGTAGCTTCCCAATCTGGTCGTGGGATGTATAATGTCTCTAAGGCTCAAATGAATCGAACTATCGGTTGGGTTTGCGATTGCCCAGATTTTACCTATCGCCAAGTGAAATGCAAACACGTATGGGCAGTCGAGTTCTCGATTGCTCTTAGAAACGAGGTTAAACGAAATGTAGTGATTGAGCCACTAAGCCCGAACGTATGCCCCTTCTGTGCCTCAACTGAGATAATCAAGAGAGGCGTTCGCCACAATCAGTACGGCGATCTACAAAGATTCAGATGTAACCGACGCGGGAGAAGGTTCGTTCAGAACTATGGTTTCGAAAAGATGCGAGCTACGCCAAAGGTCATCACAGCCGCGATGCAACTGTACTTCTCAAGCGAGAGCCTACGGAACACACAGAAGTTTCTCTCACTACAAGGCGTGAATGTTAGCCATGTCGCGGTCTACCGTTGGATATGGAAATACACGGAGCTAATGCGAAAATATCTTGACCAAATGCAACCACAAGTCTCGGATACTTGGAGAGCCGATGAGCTATTCCTCAAAGTGAAAGGGAACATAAAATACCTTTACGCCCTAATGGATGACGAAACAAGATTCTGGATAGCCCAACAAGTAGCCGATACGAAATATACGGCTGACATAGCTCCGATGTTCCGCAAAGGGAAGAGAGTCGCGGGTAAGGTTCCTCACACGCTGATAACTGATGGGGCATTCAACTTTGAATCAGCATTCCGAACCGCCTATCGTAGAGAAAGTGAAGCTCTAGTAACTCAGCATGTTCGACATGTCAGAATGTCAGGTGACTTGAACAATAACAAGATGAAACGATTCAATGGAGAACTTCGGGATCGAGAGAAGATTGTTCGAGGGGTAAAGAAGCCCAATAGCCCACTATTAGCGGGTTATCAGATTTATCATAACTACGTTAGGCCGCACATGGCACTAGGGAACAAAACGCCCAGCGAAGTCGCGGGAATCAAAGTTGAAGGACACGACAAGTGGTTGACAATCATTCAAAATGCGAGTCGGCAGAAACAATAATCATCTGAGCAAACAACCACCTAGTATCAGAGTAAGAACAATGACCCCTACGCCAAAAGGAAATGCCAAGAAGCGGTATAACCTGTTAAATCGACCATGCCACGAATCAGGGTTCCAGAAAACCATCTCGACATCAATCAATTGCATTTCGTGCGCCCACATACCATCAATCTGATCTAGGACTCTGCCAAACTGGTATGCTCTATAGAACAACAACAATTCAAACATCGTGATCAGAAAGCTACCATAGCCGAGCAAATGCCTTGAAAGCTGATTCCTAAGGTACACGCCGTAAAACAAGGCCAAGAAAGCAAGAAAGACGGTGAAGAAGGCCGCGTAATTTGAAACGAAAAGTCTCGACACATGTGAGTAGTATGTATTGACAACATTAAGCCTCCTGTCAGCCCTAGTCGCCATCAGCATCCGGCCGTTTTCTATATACACCCAATCTAGGGCAATCTTGCGATTTAAGTCCCGACAGTTAACACCCAAAGCCAAGTCCCTAAGCCGTAACAGAGCCTCTTCTGGGGCTCTGGTTCCTTGTCGTCGGATGCCTTGGGGTGGTACCGAACGTCGGATACGGGTTACTTAGCTTTGGGAAGGCTATTTCGCATCAGTGCGTCGGCTTCATTCATCTGATCATCTATTGTTTTGCCGTTAACCCAATCTTCTTTCCTTAGCTCTCCAAGGTGATCTCGATATTTCTTCACGATAGTGGCAAGAAGTCCGTTTACAGCACCGTTAACTTCTTCGCCAGCTTGGACTCTCCTTTCCAGATCAGGTAGTAGGCTGAAATGCACGTCGTCAACATAGACTTCGGCCCACAACTTCTCTTTCACAACGCTAGCGCGGTACCACTTGATTGCATCCAAGAACAGTTTTCGATGCGAAACGATGTCCTCGCTTGATACGACCAACTGCTTCACAAGTACGTAAAAGAGCCAGCCTACTTCTTGATTTTTTCTATGACCATGCCTATTCGATAACACAAAACTACACCTCAGAAAACCGCTATAAGCGTAAGCCTGAGACTAGAGATCATGCCAATTCAGTTAAGCGCCGCACAGAAGACCGTCATTTTCAATGTGTTGCTTCTATCAATCCTTGAAATGATCTTCTTCATCATCGGACGCGCAGTCGAGAAGGAGTACGGAATGGTCTTTGGAGCCCTACTCATATTCGGGCTTAACTTCGTGTTTCTACTATGCGCCCGTAGAATCCAGTGACGACTTCACTACTCTTTCTTTGGTTCACGCTTTGCCGAACCTTGGAACGTCAGCCGCTCCACTGCATCAAAGGCAACATCCGCCATACCCTTCACGGTTTCCTTAATCTCTTTCTTGACATCGCTCATTTTCTTTGCAGCTCCTTCTTGAGTGCTGATTCGACCAATTCGGATACTTCCACACCACGATCTATGGCTAGTTTCTTTGTTTCCTTCCACAGCTCTGGGTTTACCTTGATGCTTGTTGTTTTCCTTTCCATTTATCTTCATAGCAATATGCTTCCATCAGTATTATAAGATTATCGCTTTACAGTAGTAATCCTCACATCCATAATACCAGTATTATGTAATACTGATGAGAGTTGGACGCAAACACGCGACAGTTCAGAGGACGCGCAATAGCCGAACAACCAAACCAGATCAGCCGACTGTCTGAGAAGTTCTACAAAGTCGCCTCACAATCAGCAAACGGAATGTACGACGTAACCCGAACAGATTCGTTCGCAATCGGCTGGATATGCACATGCCCTGACTTCACGCATAGGGAAGTGAAGTGTAAACACATCTGGGCAGTAGAGTTCTCCGTTGCTCTCCGCAACAAAGTCAAGCGAAATGTAGTCATTGAACCACTAAGCCCAAGTGTTTGCCCCTACTGCACATCAACCAAGCTAGTTCGACACGGCCTAAGAGATAACAAGTACGGCGATCTGCAAAGGTTCACTTGCCGCGATTGTGGAAAGCGGTTCTCTCAGAACTTGGGCTTTGAGGGCATGAAGGCTAATCCGCAATCAATTACTTCGGCTATGCAACTTTACTTCACGGGCGAGGGCCTACGGAATGTTCAGAAATTCTTGAGGTTGCAAGGTGTCGAAGTCAATCACACTACCATTTATCGTTGGATTAAGAAGTATGTCGAAATCATGGGCCGCTACCTTGAGCAAATGCAACCACAAGTAGGCAACACTTGGAGAGCAGACGAACTATTCCTCAAAGTACGGGGAGATATGAAGTACCTCTACGCGTTAATGGACGATGAAACCCGTTTCTGGATAGCCAAAGAAGTTACTGACACAAAGTATCATGCTGATGTGTATGACTTGTTCAAGCAAGGCCGCAAGGTTGCGGGGAAAGCACCGTTTCACATCATCACTGATGGCGCACCGAACTTTCACGCGGGCATTGGGGCTGAGTTTTGGCGAGAGAAGAAAGAACTTGCCTTAGTCCATGAGCGTGACATTCGATTTGGCGGTCAAATTCACAACAACAAGATGGAACGCTTGAACGGGGAAATTCGTGACAGGGAAAAGGTGGTTCGGGGCGTTAAGAAACCAGATAGCCCACTAATTGATGGCTACCAAATCTACCACAACTACGTTCGACCGCACATGGCACTTGACGGGAAAACACCAGCCGAGTCAGCAGGGATACAAGTCGAGGGCGAGAACAAGTGGCTAACACTAATTGAAGCGGCCAGCCGTGTCCCGAAAAGCAACACCCAAAACCATATCCACCCGACGGTTTTTGACACCCAGTACCCGTTTGACGAACCGACACCAACTTGACACCGCCCCAGAAGAGGTGCTGTGAAGTTGACGGTTGATAGCCGTCAATTGGCCGACTGTCAAAAGTCGGTTGATGGAAAACCGCCCATACGATGACACCTAGCAGCTTTCACGGCAACCTGAAACAAAAATTC